>Ga0255352_1000950_pt1 | contig 15318 bp, 15 predicted proteins | sample HBST0metaG_FD_189939 | JGI IMG/M metagenome (GOLD analysis project Ga0255352, IMG submission 189939) | Peat soil microbial communities from Stordalen Mire, Sweden - H.B.S.T0 | ecosystem: Environmental > Terrestrial > Soil > Wetlands > Peat | place: Sweden: Norrbotten County, Stordalen Mire...
CTTCCACGCTGCCAGACTGTCTGAATAAACCTATAATAGCCGGCTTCCTGTCCCTGCCTGTACTATCGAATCCTGGTTGGAGATGCCCTCCTTGATAGCAAAGGATACTGAACAAGTCGTCGTGGGAGTGGACGATGATTTTCGAGTTCGTGAGGCGATAACGAGCTTGGTGGAATCGGCCGGATACGCTTCTCGTGTCTTTTCATCTGCCGAGGAGTTCCTACAGTCGGGAACTCTGGCAGGGACAAGTTGTCTAATCACCGATGTGCGGATGTCCGGAATGGACGGAATCGAATTGCAGCGTTGCGCGAGACTCGTGCGGCCGGAACTGCCGATCATTTTTATTTCTGCCCACCGTGACGACGATATTCGGCAGCGAGCACTCGACGGAGGGGCCGTCGATTTTATGTTTAAGCCATTTGATGCCGCGGGTTTATTGGGCGTCATCGATCGGGCGCTGAAACAGTCTACAAATGATTAATCCTGAGATTTCGTTGGGACCGTCGCACCTCTCATATTCAAGAGACTTAGGAGAGCGATATGTCTGAGACCGCAGTTGCACGCGAAGACGTTCCAAGACGCAGCGAACAATTCGCAACGAAGCTGACGTCGGGGAGGATCTCAGTCGTCGTTAGCCACACTGACCCACACCCTCCATCGATGGGTGTTCAAGTTGAGGGAGCGGCGACCGATACAACTCTAGCCTTGGAGAAGGAAGATAACGTTGTGGCTCCGGAGCCCGCCATTCGAGAACAGCTCGCTCGGATACTCCGAAGCTCGATATTTGTTCGTTCCGAAAGGCTCAGTCGGTTTCTGCGCTTCATCGTTGAGCATGTCATCGGTGGCAATCAGAATTGCCTCAAAGAGTATGTGATCGGCTCCGAGGTCTACGACCGCAAGCCTCCCTACCATCCGAGTCAAGACTCGATTGTGCGGACAGAAGCACGCCGACTAAGAGGCAAGCTGATGGAGTATTACGAGACGGAAGGCAAAGACGACCCTGTCTACGTCTATTTGCGTCCCGGGAGCTACATCCCGGTCTTCAAAACTAAAGAAGCTCCAATCAGCGTTCAGGGCGACGCAGACAGCAATGATCCGTTCTCTTCGGCGAAGGCATCAACGATTGCGATAGCAATTCTGCCTTTTCACGACATATCGGGAAGCCCACTTTCTTCGATGTACGCGCGAGGAATACCGGATGAACTCGCATATGCTCTCATGCAGACCGAAGGCTGCAAGGTAATATCCCCAGCTTCCATGGCGCATTTCAGTGCGCAGGAGCATGATGTGGCGGCTGCAATGAGCAAGGTCGGCGCGCAGATTGCATTTGAGGGAAGTGTCAGGGAAGAAAGCAATCACATCCGAGTCACGGCCAGAATCGTCGACGCCGCCGGATTTCAGTTGTGGGCGAAGCGATTCGATGCCGAAGGCGGTTCAGAGTCGTTCTTCACAATCGAAGAACAGATAGCGTCCGCATTGACCACAGGACTTGACGCCTTATTTGTTGATTCTCAACGCCGAAGCGTTGCTTGAAGACTGCGCGGTGATCCTCTAAGCCGGGAGCCCGCGACCGCGAGAAGCAGGTGGATAAGTACCATCCAGATTCTCAGCTTGTATGTGTCCAGGACCGCGGAAAGCCGGACAACGCGGACCAACTCCGGTTGCGGGAATTCGTGGACAACCTTGTCCAGCATCTTCGCGGCGTTGTCTCGACCTTTCGCCGCTTTTGCTCGATTGGCATTTTGCAGCAGGGACGCAGTTGCTGGATTGTTGGATCGGTGACGTAGGCTACCCGTGTATGCGAGTTGGTAAACACCGGCCGGTTTCCCGAGACCCCATCCACAGTTTGGAAAAATGGCAGTCGTGATCGATCAACTCTTATGAACCACTTCGAATAAGTCCCCGTCGGGCTCCAATGCATCGGCCGCGTAATATCCCGGATAGTATTCGAGTCGGGCCCGAGGTGATATGTTGTCCTTCGCGCCAGCCGCTACTGCAGCTTGACAGAACTCATCGACTTGAGCGTTGTTCACTGCATCGAAACCCCAATGGATCGAGCCAGGATCGACGAGGCGAGAACGAATGATGCAAGCGCGAAAGCCTGATCGAGCCTGATTGTCCGTGAGAAATCGAAGCACCGGCCTCGATGCGGGAGAGGCCAAGTGTTTGCAATCCCACAGATCAAGGGAAGCAAAGGATAGAATCTATGGTTATGAAGATCTTGATGTTCGGTCGTGGAGTCATCTCGGTGCTCTACGGGTGGGCGCTCGAAAAGGCAGGCCACACCGTCGAGTTCTACGTTCGCCCCGGTCGTGTGGCGCAGTATGGCCCAACAGTTGCCCTCGCTATGTTCGATGCGAGAAGGTCGATTTTCGGCAAGCGGGTCAACGAGAGTTGGGCGATTCGTATGCGAGAGGATCTGCCCGCCGATCACGACTACGATCTGATCCTGGTGAGTGTTCAGCACTACCACTTCGAAGAGGTGTCCGCGTTTCTCGGGCCGCGCGTCGGCAAAGCGACAGTGCTGGTGTTCAATAATTGTTGGGCCGAGCCACAGCAGGCCGCGTCACACCTTCCCGCCGATCAGCTGGCGTGGGGATTCCCTATGGCTGGTGGCGGCTTCGGCGCGGACGGGGTGCTTCGCGGCGCGCTGTTTGGCAAGGTCTTTTTTGGCACCTTTCTCACCGACCCGAGCCCCTGCGAGTTGGCCGCGCGCGATTTGTTCACGAAAGCGGGATTCACTATCGTCGAACAGCGCGACTTCCGCAGTTGGCTGTTCGTGCACTTCGCGCTCAACAGCGCCATGCAAGCCGAGGCGCTCAAGGCCGGCTCAATGCCACGGGCGTTCGCCTCTGCCAATTATCGCCGAGGGATGATTCTGAATCTGCGGGAGTTGGTGCCGCTTCTCGCGGCACGTTCGGTCGATCTGAAAGATCAATCGAGCTATCTGGCTCCGTTTCGACTTCCGACCTGGTTGTTTGGCCCGATGATGGGGCTTGCTCCAAAGCTGCTCGGATCGTTTCGCGTGCTGATCGACAGTCACTCGAACATGGAAGAACTGCGCTCGACTTGCCGGGATGTGCTCACTGAGGCCCGGCGTATCAATATCAGCCTGCCGCGACTAGAAGCTGCATCTTCACTCTTCTAGTCTGGCATCGCGGCAAGTGCCGAGCTACGTCGTCTCAGCGCGTTTACGCGGCGATGTTACGACGGCGGAAGGTTTTACCCTGCTTGCGAAGCGGCCTCCACTACGGCGCGGCTGGCAGCATCTTTGACATCTGCCCAAAGGGGATTTGTGGAGCGACTCGGCTCAGGATGTATAGGATGTTGCTCCGACTTCCATTTTGTCGTGCGAGAGATGTCGGAGGAGATCGCAGCGACCCTGGAGTCAGGAACCTTTGTCCAACTGGGGTTTCTGCTAGGCTATTCGATAGCATCGCAGCGCCCTTTATAGCCGCAGAAGAACAATAGATGGAGTATGCTGCTATGCAAATCGATCAAAGAACCGAGTCTTCATGAATGTGAAAGAGTTCGACGTCGTGCTTTATGGCGCAACCGGCTTCACAGGCCGCCAATCCGTCGATTACTTTCGACACCACGCTCCCGCCGGTCTTCGCTGGGCGATCGCTGGGCGGAATCGTGAGAAGCTTGAAGCCATCGGTGCCGGTGTTCCGGTGCTGGTCGCCGATTCCGCTGATCAGGCGCAGCTCGATACCCTCGTCGCGCGAACGCGGGTGGTTCTGACCACTGCAGGCCCATTTAAGCTCTATGCGAGCGGGCTTGTGGAAGCGTGCGTGAGGCTTGGCGCTCATTATGTCGATATCGGCGGCGAGCCCGCTTGGATCAAACTAGTGATGGAGCGGCATCATCGGCAAGCGGAAGAACGCAAGTTAAAAATCGTGCCCGGCTGCGGCGTGTGCTCCGCGCCGGTCGACCTTGGCGTATTCCTGCTGGAAGAGAAATTGGAAAATCGCCTGGTAGAAGCACGGAGTTACATCAAGATTGCCGGGGGTTCGTTCAATGGTGGGACGATTGCGAACGAAAGTCTTAGCTACGCTTCTGGCGACATAAAACAAGCCAGGGATACGTTTTTGCTGGGCCCCCGCCTATCCCGCCCCCTCAAGGCAATCGAACATGATCCACGGTTCGTTCGATATGATCGTCAAATCCATGCATGGACTGCGCCGTGCCCCATGGGTGTGAGCGACACGCGGACAGTCCGGCGAAGCATAGCATTGAGGGGCCACGACTTCCCCTTCCAGGAATATTTAACTTTCGACGGGGGATCAGGATTATTGCAGGCGCTGGGGATTACCGCCGCCGTGGCAACCATGAACGCGGCGCTCGCCTTTGGTCCGACTCGAAACCTGCTGCAAAAGATGATGCCTCCAGGAAGCGGACCGACGGATCAAGCCATGGACGCAGGGGCCTTTGAGTGCAGAATCGTCGGGCGAACAGCCGAAGGATCGCAAGAAGAGGTTTCATTGCGCGTAGCAGGCGATCCAGGTAATCGGGTAACGGTGAAATGTGTCTGTGAAAGTGCGCTTACATTGGCGATCAACGAGGGTGATCTTTCGCAACGCTTCGGGGTTCTGACGCCGAGCGTCGCCTTAGGTCACGCGCTAGTTACTCGATTGGCTGCGGCTGGGTTCGAAGTTAAACCCGCGTAAGCGGGAGGCACGGACTCCTTTGTGAATGCCCTGCTTACGGCACGCCTCCGCTAAGACGCGGATGGCAGCATCTTTGACATCTGCCCAAATGGGATACGCGGAGCGATTCGGCTGAGGATGTATAGGATGTTGCTGAGGCCGGGGCGAATCTCTGTCTTGCCAGACTCGATACCCGATATTGTTTGCTTGACGAGAGCCTCGACATCCATCCCCTTCTGCCCCTTCAACTCTTTCTCAAACTCGGCACGGAATAACGGGGTTTCTGTTCCCGGAGGCGCTAGTTCCACCACCCGAACTCTTGATTGCATCAACTGGGCGCGCAGGGCACGTGTGTAAGCATGGAGACCGGCCTTCGCCGCGCTGTACACGGGAGACAGCGGGAACGGGACAAATGCCAGACCCGAAGACACATTTACGATCAACGCGTCTGGGCGTCTCTTGAGCTGCGGTAGAAACGCCTGCACCATCTGGATGGGACCGCTCAAGTCCACAGCGACTTCTCTTGTCACATCCGTGAGTTCATGAGGCTGGTTGAGATCGAGATTCCGCATAATACCAGCGTTGTTGATCAGGACGTCCAGGTTGGGAAAGTCCGCAGCTACGGTTCTTTGTAGCTTTTCAATGTCGCGCGGATTTCCAGCGTCGCAGAGGTAGGTGTGTACGGACAGTTTCGATTTTGTCGCAGCCAGCCGTTCTTGATCGCGGCCTGTAATGAGGACCGTGTTCCGTTGCGAGATCAACCGCTTCACGAGTTCAAGGCCGATCCCACTTGTGCCGCCGGTAATGAGGATTGTTCTTCCTGTCAGTTTCATCATTGCTCCTCGGTGTGTTGGTTATGTCTTGCAAATTGGTCAGGGTCGATGTGAAGGTGATTTTCCGGCTTGCACGAGTTGCATTTTTCTTATCTGATCGACCCTCTCTACCGCAGGGCGGCGTTCTATGTGTGACTATAGGAGTGTTACTTTCATTTGGGAAGAGAGCACTATTAAGTGCAATAGGAACCTAAAAGAGAGTGTGGAGGCGCGATGAAAGCGAAGAATGCTCGCAATGCCGAAGTTCAACCCCCGGCAGTGTGCGACACGGAAGTGGATCTGAAGGTGGAGGCGCTCGTGACTGAGCTAATTGGCCGCGTTGCGGACAAGTGGACGATGATGATTATCGAGGCGCTCACGGAGCATGGTGAGGTCCGATTCACGAAGCTCAGTGAGATGGTTCGGGGGATCAGCTACAAGATGCTCACGCAAACTCTACGCGAGATGGAGCGCGAAGGGCTTGTGATTCGGACCGTGCATCCAGTGATTCCGCCCAAGGTGGAGTACCGACTGACGGATCTGGGACTCGGTCTCAGTGCCGCCTTCTGCGGAGTTTGGATATGGGCTGAGAAACACATTGGGGAAGTGGAAGCGGCCCGTTCCGTCTTTGACGACAAAGCGAAGAGCGCCCATAGTCGTACACAGGCGCCTGCCCGCAAGAATGGCTGGGAGGCCAAATTAGTATCCAGTACCGGGGGAGTTACTGACGGCCATGGTCGATAAGCAGAATGACACAAAGCTCATCCTGGCGGGAATGCCATTTTCCCATCGGCAGGTCCAGGCTGCGGGTTTGCGCTTTCATCTCGTTGAGGGGGGTAGTGGTCCAGTGGTCGTCCTTCTGGCGGGCTTTCCACAAAGCTGGTACGCTTGGCGGCGCGTATTGCCGTTGCTCCGAGATAGGTTTACCGTCATCGCCATCGACCTTCCGGGGCAGGGAGATTCTGAAAAGCCACTCGATGGCTATGACACACAGACAACCGGACAGAGAGTACATTCACTCCTCAGTGTTCTGGGACATAATCGGTATGTTTTGGTGGGCCATGACATCGGCTCGTGGGTGGCATATCCATATGCTTACGAATACGCTGACGAGCTGCGAGGCGTGGTGCTGCTGGATGGGAATATTCCTGGGGTTACGCTACAGTCTACGATCACACTTGGGCCTGAAAACTGGAGAAACTGGCATTTTCTCTTCAATCCGATTGCCGATCTGCCCGAGGCTCTCTTCCAAGGACGCGAGCGCGTTCTGATTGAATGGTTTTTCAGCAAGAAGACCGCGAACCCAACCGCGACGTTTACTCGTGAGGACATCGATGAGTATGAACGGGTTTACGCAAGCCTCGGTGGAATGCGCGGGATGCTGGGCTACTATAGAGCAGTTTTGGAAGACATAAAGCAGAACGCCTCACTCACCGCTCGCCGCCTGAGCGTTCCGGTACTTGCTTTCGGCGGCGACGCCGGGAGTGCTCCCGATTTACACGAACGTCTCCTGCTACTTTGTACGGACCTTAGAGGTGGCGTCATCAAAGATTGTGGGCATTACATTCCCGAAGAACAACCAGAGGCTCTTGCCCGCGAGATCTTTGCGTTTATCGGCACATTGAAGCCGTGAGCGAATGCGCTTGTCCATCAAAACAGATGCCCCTCAGGAAAATCAGACCCCAATCGCTGGCACATGGGGGCTGATCAAAGAACCTGATTGTTCATCGAATGGGTGCTCTCTCTATCTTGAGACCCAGTGCTGGGATCGTCTGCCGTTCAAAGATCGGGAGCCTTTTCCAACGCTTTACGAGTGTGTTTAGCGAGGCCAATCGCCACGTCTAAGCTTTCTCCCTTCATACGTTTTGCGCTATCTACCTTCCCTTGGAAGACGATTCTACCGGACCGATCCTCCAGCTTGACGCTGCTCTTAATCTGCGTTGCTCCGGCGAAAGGTCCAAGTCCACGCCCGCGAGCACTACCTGGTTTCCACATCTCCATATCAAGATGAAGGACCAGCGCATCGAGCGTGATGCGACTGTCTCCGGTACGCCAAACATGGGCGAAACGTCCGCTCTGCGTTAGCTGATCGATCAGGCTCTCGAATACTGCTGCAGGTACAGCAAAAGGAATGCCGTCAACACTTTCAGACGGCAGAGTAACCTCTACGTCGGGTTTAGCCCGCTTGGATGCAGGTACCATTTGGATCTGCGGCTTCTGCGGTGGTTCTGAGGCTACGAAATTGCCCATTCTCGGATAGTCACTCGGAGCAAGTTTCACAGCGAGCGCGGTGATCACACGATCTTCTGTGTCTTTCGGCAGAACTATGACACCTCCGTGAATTGCGTTGGACGAGTCCCTGTAGAGCAGGCTCAGAATCTCGGCGGATGGCCGGGTCATGGACACAGCGAACCCAACACCGTAAGGAGCAGCTTCCGCGAGCTTTCCCTTGACTCCGTGGATGAGAGGTTTATCGCCGTGAACGAGCGAGAACGCAAGGATGGAGTCCAGTGGGATAGCCGTCGAATGTCCATGGACACGGATCATTACGGCTTCCTTGTCGATCGTAAAGTCTCCAAGGCCACCCGGCTTGTCGTCGAAGCCGACGATGTGGATGACATCTTTGATTTGGACGGGGGGCAGTTGTGCCGGTCTTGGAGCGATTTCCGTCGATGCAGCCAGTACCGGAGCCTGCGCTCTGGAAACAACTGCCGGCAGCAACAGTAAGGCCATGAGAGCGGCAATAGTGCGGTGAGGGTAGGGGGAGTGACGATCGGGTCTGGTCATAATAAAACAGACGTGGCGGTTTTTATTTGGTAAGCTATGCCTAGTAGTTTTCTCTCGTAGAATTTTCAATATGCCCACATCGCGCACAACTCGCAAGCCACAAGCCCGTACTGAGGTCACGAAAGCCAAGATTCTGGATGCGGCGCAATCGCTGTTTGCTGAATTGGGCTTCGAGAACACGCAGTTGGAAGAAGTGGCTGCTCGCGCTGACTGCTCCAGGGGCTGTATCTATGCACACTACAAGGGTAAGGAAGACCTGTTCCTGGCCTTGATGGAGCATCGCGCCTCCGCAAGCTTCAAGGCGGAATGCAAAACGCTTGAAGAAGAGCCCGATCTAGAGAGACGACGGCATGCGTTCAAAGGATGGTTTATCCAGCAGGTCTGCGCGCCGGAAGCAGGAACCCTCACGCTGCAATTCAAGCTCTACGCGGTCCGGCGGCCCGAGATACGCGCTAAGCTTCTGGATCTTTACAATGCTCTGTTTACACGGACCGATCAAGACTTACGCGAGGTATTGTTCGGCGAAAAACTAACCAAGAAGGACCGGAAGGTCTTGGAACAGAGGCTTGCCGTTCTGGGGGGCGCCTTAAGCGCTTTGATCCTCGAGCGTCAGTTCCGTCCAGATCTCCTGGCCCCTAGCGATTTGAAGCCGTTGGCGGAAGAGTTATTCGACGCACTGCTTCATACCTGAATGGGTCCATCTGAAGTTCCAGAGGTTGCCACTATGCGGACCGCCCCAGTGTAGTCATAAGGTTCAGTTCTTCGATCCGCGCGTTATTGAGATTCGGACAGAGTGCCGGATTCGAGATTTTCCAAAGGGATCGAACTGACAATCTTTCAACCGGCTTTACAGGTTGTCCAATACGCCGGACAGTAGTCCCGGAAAGCGCTTTTCCAATTCCTCGGATAGCAGAAAGTTGTGAATCGAAGTACCCTCTGTGCGAGATCCGAGAATGCCGGCCTCCCGAAGAACACGGAAGTGGTGAGAAAGAGAGGATTTTGGCATATCCATGCCGAATCCACCACACGGTACTTCTCCCTGCCTCGCGACTTGTCGCACGATCTCCAGACGAATGGGATCGCCGAGCGCATACAACACTCGAGCAAGGTCGGAATCCGAGGGACGCTTCTTCTTTGTGCGCAAAGCCATGTGCTGATTGTAAAAGAAAAATCAAGAAGCGCGCGCCTTGACAGCTTTCCTTTGTTCGATTATTGTCGAATCATATTGTTCGATATATGTCGAACAATGGAGGCAGAGATGAAAGCGTATGGACTGGTTTCGACCGAAAAAGGACTTCGCCTGCAAAAAAGCGAGTCCCAGCCACCTCAGCTTGGCCCACATGAAGTGCTTGTGCGTATTGAGGCTACCAGCCTCAATTATCGTGACTTGATGATCCTGCGCGGCCAGTACGGCGGACCGACCCGCGAAGGTCTGGCGCCGCTCTCTGACGGTGCAGGCCGTGTCGTCGCGATCGGCCCGGAGGTAACACGCTGGCATGAGGGTGATCGCGTCGCGCCAACCTTCTTTCAGGCCTGGATCGACGGGCCCTTTCGCGAGGCTTACCGACCTTCTGCCCTCGGTGCGGGCGACACCGATGGCGTACTCTCGGAGCTGGTCGCCGTGCCTGAGGGGTCCCTGGTTCCCATACCGGATGCGCTCAGCATGGAGGAGGCCGCGACCTTGCCATGCGCCGCTGTGACGGCATGGCAAGCTCTCGTGGTGCGTGGACAGCTTACAGCCGGTGATACCGTATTGGTGCAAGGAACAGGTGGCGTTGCAATCTTTGCTCTCCAGATTGCGACAGCGATTGGCGCCAGAGTTATCGTAACGTCATCCTCCGACGAAAAGCGCGAGCGTGCCATGGGCCTCGGCGCCTGGGCGACGGTGAATTACCTTACAACGCCCGACTGGGACGTGGAAGTCCGTAAGCTGACTGATGGCGCGGGAGTCTCTCACGTTATCGAAAATGGAGGGCCAGCTACTTTTGATCGTTCACTGCGCGCTCTCGCGGCCGGCGGCAAGATTGCGCAGATCGGTGTCCTCACCGGTCACGGACCGCAATCCAACTTGTTTCTCCTGCAGTTGAATAATGCCGATATCAATGGCATCAGTGTCGGCTCTGGTGAACAGTTTGCGGCAATGGACGAGTTCTTCGTTGCTCACCGGATCAAGCCGATCATCGATCGTAGATTTTCGTTCGATGAAGCGGAAGCGGCGTACGAATACCTCGCGTCAGGCCGCCACTTTGGCAAGATCGTGATTAAGCTGTGACCTTGCGGAATATGCTTCGCGAAAATTGAGTTCCCGGTGCAAATTTAACGTGACCACGAAAGGAAGAATTTCATGCCAATAGCTGTGGCGATGATCGGGCCGGGTGGCCCGGAAATGTTGCAGTCTATCGACGTTCCCGTGCCTGATCCAGGGCCAGGCGAAGTCCGCATTCGCCAGACGGCGATTGGGGTTAATTTCGTCGATATCTACTACCGTAGTGGGCTTTACCCGATCACTACCTTGCCGGCCGTGCTCGGTTTTGAGGGCGCCGGAACGGTTGATGCCATTGGAGACGGCGTGACGCGCTTGCACACGGGAGACCGTGTCGCGTATACGGGTATGCCTATGGGTGCCTATGCTGAAATCCGCGTCCTGCCCGAAGCCCGATTGATCAAGCTGCCGGAGGCGATCACCGAGCGTGTGGCAGGAAGCACGATGTTGCGCGGCCTGACGGCACATATGTTGCTCCACAAGGTCTATGCCGTTCGGCCCGGCGATTGGGTGCTGATTCATGCCGCAGCCGGTGGACTCGGCCAGATTACCACCCGTTGGGCGAAGCGACTTGGTGCAAACGTAATCGGAACGGTCGGTTCAGAAGCCAAGATTGCACAAGCACGAGCAGCCGGTGCAGACGAAGTTTTGTTGCACACCCTGCCAACTTGGGCGGATAAGGCTCGCGCTATCGCGGATGGAAAGGGCGTGCATCTGGCCGTAGACAGCATCGGCGGCGCCATGCTGTCTCAAACGCTGGGAACTGTTCGCCCTTTTGGTATCGTAGCCAGCCTCGGGCAACCTGCAGGTCCCATTCCGCCCGTACGGGTGGAGGATCTTGGCTTCGCCCGTTCCATCGCTTTAATGCGACCGAGTTCCATGGCATACGCAAATGATCCGGAGCTTTATCGGCGAGGCAGCGCCGATCTGTTGGCGACGTTACAAGATGGATTGATCAATCCCATTGGGGCAGAGTATGAGCTCCGCAATGCGGCCAAAGCCCATGCAGACCTTGAAGCAGGACGGACCACAGGCAGCGTGATTCTTGCAGCGTAGCTACGCGGTGCGGTGCGTTATTGGCAAACGTCTATGGACATCCTTTTTGTCGTGTACTGCAGTTGGTCAGCATTGTAGCGGCGGCGAGCCTAGCGGGCCTTGGTCGCAAGGTGAAGAAGATGATTAGCGGAATTGTAGGATGGAAAGACGACAAATTCGATCTGGTGACAAGTTGAGCGACCTATCCGGCAGGCACATTCGTTCACAATCCTGCTGGTTCTTCGCACATTCCACAATCCAAGCAAGGCTGTGCAATCTTTGTGTTCTTCCCGGAAGGTTGAGGTGACGAATGCCCGCATTCACGATGACATACATTGGAGGTCCAACGGCGCTGATCGAACTGGGCGGAGTACGTTTTCTCACCGACCCGACTTTCGACCCGGCGGGAACCGAATATCCGACCGACATATACACCCTCAAAAAGTGGGAAGGTCCGGCAATCAGCGCTGATCAGTTAGGGCAAGTCGATGCCGTGCTGCTGAGCCACGATCATCACTATGACAACCTCGATCACGCGGGCCGTCAGGCACTCGCGGGCGCTACGCAGGTTCTGACAACTGTCGATGGAGCAGACCGACTCGGCGGCCATGCTGTAGGACTTGCCGCCTGGCAGAGCGTCGAGATTGCTGTCCCCGCAGGTCGTACGGTGAGGGTGACGGGAACACCGGCTCGTCATGGGCCATCCGGTGGAGACAGAGGGCCTGTTACTGGGTTTGTTTTGGCCTTCACTGACGCGCCAAATGACAGTCTCTATGTTTCTGGAGACACGGTTTGGTATGAAGGCATTGAGGAGATTGCCGGCCGTTTCAACATCACGGCTGCCGTCTTCTTCATGGGCGCAGCGACGGTGAGCGCGGCTGGCTCGAGTCACCTGACGATGACAGCCGAAGAAGGCGTGCGCGCTGCGCGCCTGTTCGATAAGGCGGCCATCCTTCCACTGCACTACTCCGGGTGGGAGCACTTCAGCGAGTCCCGCGATGATATCCAACGGGCCTTTGCCAGTGCTGGTCTTGAGAGCCGTCTGCGCTGGCTGGAGCCAGGAGTTGCCACCTCGGTGCTCGAAAACCCTTGCTGGAAGTAACGTTGGAGCCAACGCAAATTTTGCGCCGCGCTTCAGGCTGTCCGCATCTGCTACTCAACAGGAGAGATCTGCATCATGCCCAAAGCGATCCGTTTCAATCAGCTTGGTGGTCCCGAAGTCCTTCACTTCGAAGATCTGCCCGAGCGCCAGCCCGGTCCTCAAGAAGTTCTGCTCAAGGTGGAAGCAGTGGGCCTTAACCGGGCCGAAAGCATGTACTTTCACGGCTTTTACATGGAGAAGGTGAATCTTCCCTCCGGCCTCGGATACGAGGCGTTCGGAACGGTCAGCGCCGTTGGTCCCGAGGTCGATCCCACTCTCATCGGCAAGCGCTTCGGCACCATTCCGGGTTATTCGATGAACCAGTACCCGGTGCTTGCCGAAGAGGCCGTCGTCCCCGCTAGCGTTCTCGCAGCCGTTCCTGACTCCTTCTCCGCGGTTGAAGCTGCCGCTGTCTGGATGCAGTACTCGACCGCCTATGGCGCGCTCGTGCCCTTCGGCAAAGTGGCTGCCGGCGACTTTGTCATCATCACTGCTGCCAGCTCGTCCGTTGGGCTCGCGGCCATCCAGATCGTCAAGGCACAAGGCGGTATCTCCATCGCGACCACCCGTACCTCCGCCAAAAAGGATCAGCTCATAGCCCTTGGCGCCGACCACGTCATCGTCACGGAAGAGGAGGACCTGGTGGCCCGGGTGCAGTCGATCACAGGCGGCAAGGGTGCGCGCATCGTCTTCGATCCTGTAGGCGGCGACTACATCAACACTCTCGCGCAGGCCACGGCGAACGGTGGCACCATCTTCGTGTATGGCGGGCTCTCCGGCAAGCCCACACCATTCCCCATGGCTGCCTTTGCCCGAACCATCGGCATGTTCGGCTACACCTTCGGCGAACTGCGTGGCACCCCGGAGTGGGAAACCATGAAGAAGTACATCTACGATCATCTGGCGGATGGGTCCTTCAAGCCGAAGATCGCCCGGACCTTCCCCTTCGATCAAACCGTCGAAGCCTACAAGTACCTCGAAAGCAACGAGCAGATCGGGAAAATCGTCATCACTCTGTAGACCTTGGCTTGGGACTCTTCCGTCGGCTGAGGCGGAAGAGCTTCCGTTTTATGCGAATAAAATTGGGCTGTCAACTGGCCGTGACTTGTCCGAAATGATTCGTTTCTGACCGGGTCGTTTACCAAAACTTATCCATGGACCACTTCCAAGTCCCCCCTGATCCGGAGGGATGATTTGATCCGGGCCTTGTCTCGCGCGCTCGACTGGTCACGGCCCATGGCCAAGAGAGAGGTGCTGTAGTGGAGCCTTTTCGGATTCATGTAGCTGATGAGGTACTCGACGATCTGTATGCTCGGTTGCGCCATACAAGATGGCCCGACCAAGTATCCGGCATTGGCTGGGAACAGGGCACCGATTTGGGCTGGCTACGGCAACGTGTGTCCTACTGGTTACATGAGTTCGACTGGCGCGCCTGGGAGCGAAAGCTCAACGCACTCAGCCACTTTACTTGGGAGGGAATCCACTTCGTGTACAAGCGTGCGGCGTCGGGACGGGGTGTGCCGCTCCTCCTCACGCACGGCTGGCCCGGCAGTTTCCTCGATCACATGAATATGCTGCCGATGCTTGAGCATTTCGACGTGGTCGTCCCCTCCCTGCCCGGTTATGGATTCTCGCCGCGCCCGCCCAAGGTCGGCATCAACTATCGGTATGTCTCAGAGCGCTGGCACCGGCTCATGTCCGAGCTTGGGTATTCCCGCTATAGTGCGGGCGGTTATGACTTTGGGGCCGGGGTGACGACGATCCTGGCGCTAGACCACCCCGAGTTGGTGATGGGTATCCATCTCACCACTCTGGAGTCGGGCCTCGCCCCTGCGGTGGAGGACACAGAGCTTTCCGATGTCGAGCGTTCATACCTCGCGGCGAACCGAAGCTGGGATGCGACGGAGCGGGGCTACAGCGCGATTCAGTCTACCAAGCCGCAGACCGTCGGCTATGGACTCAACGACTCCCCAGCGGGGCTGGCCGCATACGTGGATGAGAAGTGGCACTCGTGGAGCGACGTCACACCGCCCGATGACTTTCTTTGCGCCACGCTCACCCTATACTGGGTCACGCAGACGATCACGTCATCGATGCGCGACTATTGGGACAATCGCTGGCACCCGGTCGCCCCCGCTTACGTCAGCACGCCCACGGCGTTTGGCGTCTTTGCGCACCAGACCGTTCCCGAGGGCGAGCCACCACGCTCGTATATCGAGCGCGTGTACAACATCCAGCGCTGGACAGTCTTTCCCCGCGGCGGACACTTCGCCCCGGTTGAGGAACCAGCGGCGATCGCTGGGGATCTGACCGCTTTCTTTCGGGACCTGAGCTGAGGCCACGCTCACTATCTGCACTTCCAAATGCGACACGATAATAAGCGACCATACTGATCTCTTTCTCGCAGGCTTCATAGATCAAAGAGTCGAATCGCAAGCAATCCCGAAGTAATCGCGTATAAGTCCTCTTATATTGTCAAGGCATTAGCCAACCTAGTTGAATTGCATGAATCCAGAATTAGCCGAACAGGATTCCTTGATCCGGCTCTTGTTGAGCTAGAAGCTCCGGGGCATTGTTGCGCACATTGCCGACATGATCACTCACCGTCCAAGCCTCCATCTCTTCGGCGGG
>Ga0255352_1000951_pt1 | contig 15307 bp, 12 predicted proteins | sample HBST0metaG_FD_189939 | JGI IMG/M metagenome (GOLD analysis project Ga0255352, IMG submission 189939) | Peat soil microbial communities from Stordalen Mire, Sweden - H.B.S.T0 | ecosystem: Environmental > Terrestrial > Soil > Wetlands > Peat | place: Sweden: Norrbotten County, Stordalen Mire...
GGCTTCTTCGACGCGGCTGACGAAAATCTTTCCATCGCCGATGCGTCCGGTGCGGGCGGCGCCGATGATGGCCTGAAGGGCCTTCTCCTTCATCTCGTCGGTCACCACCAGTTCGATTTTCACTTTGGGCAGCAGGTCGACCGTGTATTCACGGCCGCGATAGAACTCGGTGTGGCCCTTCTGGCGGCCATGGCCGCGGGCCTCGAGAATGGTCATGCCTTCGATGCCTGCTTCAAGCAGGGCATCCTTGACTGCGTCCAACTTGGAAGGCTGGAGAACGGCTTCAATCTTGAGCATCAGCAAACGCCTCGTTTGACAGCGTAACAGGCGGGGCGGCCTTTGTCGCCGCACCCGCCGAATTTTGACAACCAGGGGGCACCGGCAGAACCACCGGTCAGGAGTTGAGGTCGTAGCCTTCCTCACCGTGCTGCGAGAGGTCGAGGCCTGCGGACTCTTCTTCCGGCGAGACACGCAGCCCGACCACCTTGTCGACCGCGAAGAGCAGAACCAGAGTCCCGACAATGGAGATGGACCACGCGATGCCAACACCTGCCGCCTGGCTGGCCAACTGGCCCCAGTGCCCGTCGATCGCGCCGGTGGGAACCGCGTTGCCATGGGAGTCCTTGCCGAAAGCGGCGTTGATGGCGCTGGTGGCGAAAAGACCGGTGAGCAGCGCGCCCAGAGTTCCACCGGCACCGTGCACGCCGAAGGCGTCCAGCGAATCGTCGTAGCTCAGGCGGCTTTTCACCTCGAAGACCATGAATGAGCAGACCGCTCCGGCGATGAGGCCGATGGCGAGTGCCGAGAAGGGCTGTACGTAGCCCGAAGCCGGAGTAATGGCAACCAGTCCGGCGACTGCTCCGGAGATGGCGCCCAGGGCGGTGGGCTTGCCGTTGTGAATCCACTCGGCAACCGTCCAGCCAAGGGCCGCCGCTGCCGCGGCAAAATGGGTGTTGATGAAGGCGCTGGTGGCCAGCGGACCAGAGCCCAGTGCGCTGCCGGCATTGAAGCCGAACCAGCCAACCCACAGCAGGCACGCTCCGATAAAGCTCAGAACCATGGAGTGCGGCGGAAAATTGTTTTGCGGATACCCAGCGCGCTTGCCCAGATAAATGCACGTCACCAGCGCCGACACGCCGCTGGTGATGTGGACCACCGTGCCGCCCGCGAAGTCGAGCGAGGTAATGTGGCCTCCGGAAGCATTCAGCAGCCCGCCGACACCCCAGACCATGTGCGCCATGGGGCTATAGACCAGCAGCGACCAGAGCGAAAGAAACACCGCCATGGCGCTGAACTTCATGCGCTCAGCGAAAGCGCCGGTGATCAGCGCCGGGGTGATGATGGCGAACATGAGCTGGTAAATCATGTAGGTTTGCTCGGGAATGGTGGCGGCATAATCGGTGTTGGGCGTGAGACCGACGCCGCGCAGAAACAGATGTTCGAATCCGCCAATAAAGGCGTTCCCGTGGCCGAAAGCCAGCGAGTAGCCAACCACAGCCCACAGAATGGTGACCAGGCCCATCATGGCGAAGCTCTGCATCATGGTGCCGAGAATGTTCTTTTTGCGCACCAGGCCGCCGTAGAAGAGCGCCAGGCCGGGGCCGGTCATGAGCAAGACCAAGGCCGCGGACATCAGCATCCAGGCGTTATCGCCCGCCATCCTGGCGTCACTGACTGCCTGTTGCAGGGTGGCAATCTGGGCCTGGGTTGCGGGGGCTTGCGAGGCCGGGTTTGAGGCGGCGGATTGAGCCAGAGATAAGGTTGGAAGGCCAAGAAAAACGAACAAGAAGAACAGTTTGAGACTGCGACAATACATTGTGTTTCCGCTCCGAACGATGTGCCCGCGAAGGCAGGCTAGGATGAGGAACAGTGTCAGGTCTTCAGAAGGAATCGGCGAACGATTTCCAGTGGGTGCGCGTGTGCTCGTGTCAGCTGGCGATCCAGGCGACACAAGCACCGGTCAGGAATAGTCTGAATGCGTGTTCCAATGATTTTCGTAAAGACGGAACGATAAAGCAAGCAATTTGCGGTTCCTGATGGGATTTTCAGACCCCTTGTGCTAAACGTGCGAGGGGTGAATGAACGGGGATAGGGATGAAAGACAAGTTGATTGGGCTGCTATTACGCAGTTTCGTTGTGCTGTGCATTGCAGCGACGATTGCCGCGGGGCGAAGCTGCGCGAGCCCTCCCAAATCGGCGCGTTGCCAACGTGTGGTTCTGACTGGAGAAGTCAGTGCGGGGCAAGAATGGAGGGCTCCGTTCGGCCATGGTTGGGTATTTCGGATCGTGCCCATTCAGCCGGGGAAAGCTGGTTTCAGCGGATGGGACCTAGTGGTGGACCGGGAGCAGCCAGCGGGGTTCCCGGATGCTCTGCTGCTGGCTACGCCGCCCTACAACTCGATCAATGAGCACGAAGTGGGAACCACCTTCGGCCTGCGCGCCCAGGACGCCATTGGGTGGAATCCACGCAGCTTTCACTTTCTTGCCGATCCGGATGCATTGCGGGAAAGTCAGAGGCTCTTTCAGCTTCTTGGGGGAACAAAGCAGGGAGACCGCGCCCCAGCGTCCGGCAACCAGGAGCAGAGATCCATCGCGCGCCAACTGGAAATCAACCAGAGGGCTTTGCCCGGCGAGTTCCTCATTGTGGATGCGCGGTTGGTCCCGGGCATCGCGGACGCCGCTCCCTACGCGGAGAATTGGGCGTTAGCCTCGTCTCGGACTCCGCACAGCATTGAAGCGGGTGCGCAGGGCCGATCGACCCCACTGGGAGAGCTGCACTGGATCAGGTTTTCAATTACTCTGTGGCTGCCGGACACGTGGGCCTTATCAAAGCAGCTTCATGCGCAGCGAACAGCTTGTGGGGAGTGAAGACTAGGTGGCCGGAACAGGTGAACGAATACTTGGCGCTGGGAGCATAAAGGCTGCTGTATGAGCACAAGTGCTCATGCAGCGTACAGGGGAGCGGAGGTATAGTAAAGCTATGGCGGTCACAGCGGAGCGCGATCACTATCTCTTCGGAGCGTTGAACAGCAGCGCCAAAAACCGGGCCAAGCTGACAGAGGTGAACTACGGCTTTGAAGAGCCGGAGGGTGTCTTCCTCACGTCGATGGATTTTGCAGTGAACTGGATACGGAAGAACTCGGTTTGGCCGATGACTTTCGGGCTGGCTTGCTGCGCGATCGAGATGATGTCGATGGGGGCTTCGCGGTTCGATATTGCGCGATTTGGGGCCGAAGTGTTTCGCCCGTCGCCGCGACAATCGGACCTGATGGTGGTGGCTGGCCGTGTTTCACAAAAGATGGCCCCAGTGATTCGGCGACTCTATGACCAAATGCCGGAGCCGAAGTGGGTGATCTCAATGGGCGCGTGCGCCACATCAGGCGGAGTCTTCAATAACTATGCGCTGCTGCAAGGCGTAAACCAGGTCATTCCGGTGGATATCTATGTTCCCGGATGTCCGCCGCGCCCGGAGCAACTGATGTACGCCATCACGCTTCTACAAGAGAAGATTCAGCGTGAGCCACGCAGCCTGCTGAGGACCCTGAATGCGGAGTAGGCGATGGTATGGGGGAGGGTTGTCGCGGTAACGTTACCGAGGTAACTGCTCCGTTACCAGTGAGATGCGAGGGGAGAGAGTGCAAGTTCTTGAAGAAAATACCCTCTTCCAGAAACGCTCCTTATGGTACCTTTGATAGTGCTATAAGGACGCCTGACGATCCTTCAATTTCGGGGGGTCGGAGTCAGTCCGAGCCGAAGCTTGTGCTCGCAAACAGCTTTGTCCATTTGTTATCCAGATCGATTGCGGAGGAAAAACGCATGTACTCTCGTGTTTTGAAGTCTGTGAGCCTGTTGCTCGCGCTAGGTGGCGTGATGTCCTTGTCCCTCGCCGTTTGCGCCCAGGATGCGGCCAAGCCGGCCGCGAAGGCAGCCGCCAGTGATTCACCGTCCCGGTGGGATATCTTCGCGGGATACAGCTACCTGGCGCCCAAGGGAACGGTCCAGGTCCCTCAGCCTGACGGTACTGTAGTCCCCTACGATTACGATGCGGTCAACGTTGGCGGCCTATTCAGCGCCAGCTATTTTTTCAATAAGTATGTGGGCGCGCAGGGCGAATTTGGCATCCACGAATGGGGCAAGCAAAACGGTACCAGCAACGTCGGGGATCACGGCAACAATGACGGATTCCTCACCGTCGCGGGCGGCCTGATTGCTCGCTATCCCACCAGCGACATCACCCCGTTCGTGCACGCTCTTGTAGGCACGGCGCGTGTGGATGGACCGGACCACAATCCGTTCCGCTGGGGCCCGGCCCTGACCGTCGGTGGTGGTGTGGACTACAACACCCCGCTGTTCAATCATCATTTGGCCATTCGGGTTTTCCAGGCTGACTTTGAGTACATTCACGCGGACTTTGGCGATGGCGTTTACGGCGGTCGTGCGAACATCAAGGCCCCGCGTTTGAGCGCCGGTCTCGTCTATCACATCGGCTCGATTGCGCCGCCTCCGCCAGTCACCCTGGCCTGCTCTGCCAGCCCGACCACAGTGTTCCCCGGCGACCCGGTTACTGTGACCGCGACGGCCGGCAACCTGGATCCCAAGCTGAACGTGATTTACAGCTACTCGGGAGACGGCGTGACAGGCAATGGCGCCACCGCAACAGTGGCCACGGCGTCCTTGGCGCCCGGCAGCTACACGGTGAAATGCGGCATCAAGGAAGGCAAGCACGGCAAGGAAGGCCTGAAGCCGTGGGAATCCGCCGACGCTACGGCAACTTACACAGTGAAGCAGTTTGAGCCACCGACGGTTAGCTGCTCGGCGAGCCCCAGCACCATCAAGCCGGGCGAAGGCGCCACGGTTACTGCATCGGGCTTGAGCCCGCAGAATCGTCCTCTGACCTACAGCTACTCGGCTCAGGCCGGCACCATCACCGGCAGCGGCGCAACGGCATCCTTCTCTTCGACCGGCGCACCGACCGGCGCGGTAGGGATCACCTGCAACGTATCCGACGACAAGGGCCAGACAGCAACCAGCAACACGACCGTGACCATCACGGCCCCGTATGTTGCTCCTGCTCCTCACACCCAGGCGCTTTGCACCATCACCTTCGACAAGGACAAGAAGCGCCCGACGCGCGTCGACAACGAAGCCAAGGCCTGCCTGGACGAGGTAGCCCTCGACCTGCAGAAGCAGTCGGATGCCAAGGCCGTCGTGGTTGGCACTTCAGACGCCAAGGAAAAGGCGAAGACTGCCAAGGAAGAAAAGCTGGCAGCCAAGCACAAGCACCTCAAGGTGCTGGATCCTGCGGCAGAGCGCGCTGTCAACACCAAGGCATACCTGGTGACCGAGAAGGGAATTGATGCTTCTCGCATCACTGTTGCGACGAGCACCGAGGATGGCCAGAAGGTGGAAGACTATCTCGTGCCCTCCGGCGCAACCTTCTCGTCCGATGTGGCAGGAACAACTCCGGTTGATGAGACCGCGGTGAAGCCTGTTGCGCGGAAGCCCCTGGGAGCCAAGGGTCACAAGAAGCACGCCGCGCCAGCAGCCAAGTAACAGCCGAACGGCGAACCTGAACCGGCAGTTGAACCTTATGCCGGGCTGCCCTCCTGAGAATGGAGAGTAGCCCGGCGAGTACCGGATGAACATTCTCCTCTTGCGATCATTCGAGGTTGACCGGCGAGCCGGTCAACCTCTTTTGTTTGGTGCGCCACTTTTCCTCCTGGGCCTGCAATCGCCATTTCCCCGGGTTGCCGATTCGTGAAGGCGGCACGGCGAGCGACCGCTCGATGGATGAATTACCTTGTGGCTCTTCTGCGTGAGATGGATACCGACATCTTTTGTTTATCCTCATGAATATACCGGAGTTATTTTTTGCATGAATTGGTTGCCGATGCGCGTTGATTCTCTCTGCCGTCCCTTGTTCCTCGCGCCAGCGATGGCTGTGGTTTTGTGTTTGGCCGGATTGCAAAGTCTTGCGGGGCAGGCCCCGTGGATTGCAATTGGCCCGGACGGCGGCGACGCCCGGGCAATTGCCGCGACACCGGGGCGCCCCGATCACCTTTATTTGGGGACTACCGATGGCTGGCTCTACGAGTCAGTGGACGAAGGCGCGAGCTGGCGCCGTCTTTCCAAGGTGGATGGGTCGGACGACCTGGTTCTTGATCACATCGTGGTCGACGCTGCCAATCCCGCTACTTTGTTTGTCGCTGCGTGGAAGATCGACCGGCCCGGCGGCGGGCTGTGGCTGAGCCATGACGCCGGCCGCAGCTGGGCTGCGGTGGCGGGCTTGCGCGACCAGTCGATTCGCGCCTTTGCGCAAGCGCCTTCGAATCCGAAGATTCTTTTTGCGGGAACGCTGGAGGGTGTCTTTAAGAGCAGCGACGATGGCGCGACGTGGACCTTGATCAGCCCGCCGGGAAGCCATGAGATTCATGAGGTGGAATCGCTGGCGATCGATCCGGTTGATCCGAACATTGTTTATGCCGGCACGTGGCATTTGCCCTGGAAGACCACCGACGGCGGCAATAACTGGCAGAGCATCAAGCAGGGCCTGATTGACGACTCCGACGTGTTCTCCATCATTGTGGATCCAGCCCGGCCGCGGACTGTCTTCCTGAGCGCGTGCAGCGGCATTTACAAAAGCGCGAACGCAGCCGAGTTGTTCCACAAGATCCAGGGCATCCCCTCGACGGCGCGCAGAACGCGGGTACTGAAGCAGGATCCTGGGAATCACGACGTGGTCTACGCTGGAACCACCGAAGGCCTCTACAAGACCGAGGATGCCGGCAAGACCTTTCGGCGGATGACGGGACCCGACGTGATTGTGAACGACGTGTTCGTCGACCCACGCGATTCGAACCATGTGCTGCTGGCGACCGACCGCAGCGGAGTGCTTGCGAGCCGCGACGGGGCAGCCACCTTTCAGCCGGTCAATGCAGGATTCTCAGGGCGCAAGGTCGAGGCTCTCCTCGTAGACAAGAAGAACCCGGCGCGGCTGTTTGCGGGAGTGGTGAACGACAAGGTCTACGGAAGCGTATTTGTCTCCGCGAATGGCGGTGCGAGCTGGAATCAGATTGGCGCCGGCCTCGACGGGCGCGATGTTTTCGCCCTGGCGCAGGCACCGGACGGGACCGTCGTTGCAGGAACCAACCACGGCATCTTTGCGCTCGCCACGGGAACGCAACCCGACCGCAGCGCGGCCCCGGATGCCCAGGCATCGCCCACCTGGACGCCAAAAAACATGGTGGTGAATGCGCAGACAAAAGCGGCCACAGAAACCCACTTCGGCAAACGCGTAAATGTTGAAAAGCGCGTGAAAGACTCGGTGTGGGAGTTCGATGGGCGCGTCTATGCGCTTGACTTGTCAGGCGACGCTTGGCTGGCCTCGACCGGTTTCGGCCTTCTCACCAGCCGCGACCAGGGGGCGACCTGGCAGGGCGGACCCGTGATCGGCGTGAACGATTATATGTCCGTAGCGGCGCATGGTTCTCTGCTCGCCGCGGCACGATCCTCTTCGGTTGTCCTTTCCCCCGATGCAGGTGTGACCTGGATGCCGATGCGGATTCCAGCCATGCTGACGCGCATTCATTGCGTTGCCTTCTCAAAGGACGGGACGCTTTGGCTGGGAGCACGCGAAGGCGTCTATTTTACCCGCGACCGGGGCAAGACATGGCTGTGGATTGAGCGGCTTCCGTTCCGCGATGTGGACGATGTGTATTATGACGCAGGTCTGGATGAGGTGCTTGTCAGCTCACGCATCAGCGAGCAGGTGTACGGTATCGATCCCAAGACCCTGGCATGGAAGTGGTGGCAGACCGGCTACTGGATAGGGCTGATCCGCGCTTCCGGAGAGCACCTGATGGCCGCTTCTCTCTATGACGGGGTGCTGGTAGAACCGCGCCCTCATGCGGCGGAGATCGTGCAAACGCAGGGAACGAGGAACACGGAATAAGAGGGAGGCCGCCTCAGGCGCCGGATGCCGCAGATCTGGGTCGTCGCGCGGCCTCCCCCTGCCGGCTATTTGTGGTTATCGCGGGCGGCCTTGACATAGTCGTGAGACTTCTGGATATGCGCATATTGCGTGGTCAGCAGTTCTTTAACTGGTAGCGGCAACTCATTTTCAAGCGCTTCCTGATACGCCTTCTTGGCTGCATCTTCGCCGGCCTCGGCTGTTTCGAGCAGTGTGTGATCGCCTCCACCGAGGTGGGCCTTGAGGTCGCTCCAAGCGCGTTGAGCGGTGCCTCTCAATGTGCCCTTTTCCTTAATGTCGTGTAGGCCTTCCTGATGCAGTGCTTCTTCGATATCGCCGCGGAAGCGCGCGCGCTCCAGAGATTCAGCAGCGAAATAGCGTCGTAGCGTCTCATCTTTCAAGTGTTCGCCAATCGCTTGAAAGCCTTGCTGCCCGTCAATGAGGACCTGCACAACGGACAGAAGGGTCTCTTCAACTTCAGTGTTGCTCAATTTGTGGGTTGTCGGTTCGATGGTCATGGAATCCTTCCGTTTGTGGTTCGTGGGTGGGGGACATGAAGCAAGGTCCAGACGACCGGTCCAGAGATCTCGCTCGAAGTTGTAGCGAAGTCCCGGACGTCAGAGCCCGGAGTACTCCCTTGGCTATAGAAGCTAATTTTCCATGTGCAGTTGCCCCGCCGAAAGGAATGCGGGAAGGGGGGCGGCTGATCCAAAGGCGCGGCCTCGTTCGGATGAGTTGCGCCGCGATTTTCGTTATTGCGGCGTCAGCCGTCTCATGATTCGATGTCACCGACTTTATACATATACTTGATGGCCGACTTGTAGACCAGGGTCTTGGTGCGGCCGCGTACTTTCAGTACGTTGCGGTCGTACCACTCGATGCAGCCTTTCACCAGTTCGCCGTCTTCGAGTACAAGGATCATGGGGGTCTGCGACTGGATCTGCTTTTGCAGGTAAAACACTTCAGCTTGCAGTTGTGGAGGCTCCGGCTCGACGGCGTAGGCAGGCAAACGGAAGGGAGACACGGCGGGTCGCAGCGAGCGACCGGGCGCCAGTGGTCGGCCCGGCGATGAGGCGCTCTTTTTGCCAGAGCCGGGCTGGTTTGTTTCAACGCTCATAGAATATGGATCCTCTCTGGGGAAAACCAATGTTCAACGGAGCTGCAGGCGCAAAGCGCGAAATGTGACTCGGCACGCCGCCTGGTCAATTGGGTGAAACCCGTCCCGGAGACGGCTGTATGGAAGAGCACAAGCAATCTCTGTGTCCGAGGACCATCCGAACCGAGGCTGACACAGCGGGGAAGGCCTCTGCCACTCAGGTGCCTGTTGCGGGTGGATATCGGGGGCTGCTTGTATCGAAGAGATGCTGGGGCGTGTGCGGGGGTTGCTTTTGAGGGAACGGGGCAGATGGGATCAGCGTGAGCTGGGCTGAAGGTCAGCCTTGGACGCGCTCTGCTTCCAGCGTCTCCGGGGTCACAACGCGATGGCGCACATAGTTGTAGGGAGGCACGGTGTAGCCTCGCAGAAGTGCAATGCCGAGCTGGATGAGGCGCGGTCCATAGGATTCGGCTTCGTGGGAGACAGATCCAACGATGGCGCTTTTTCCAGATCGCATCTCTGTCAGTACCTCGGGGATGCAGTCCTGACCGGCGATAGCAAAGTCGGCTTCGCGGCCGCCTTCACGAGCGGCTTCGAGAACGCCGAGCGCGCTAGAGTCGGTGGCCGCGGCCACCAGCACATGTTGGCCCGGGCGGTGCGCACGGAGAAGTTCCTTCATCGCGATGCGGCTGGGTTCCTTCATGCCGCGGCCCTCAATCTCGAGAAAGTGACTGGGGCTCAGTTCCTTTAGTCGATCGCGGATGCCATCAAAGGCGCCCGAAATGCGGCTTTGGACAAAGCTGCCGGCTTCATTGAATCCAACGCCGATGACCTGATGGACCTTTCCCTTCCATTTCCGCAAAGCGTGCTGGGCCAGCAGACAGCCGGCCTCGTATCCGACCTCGAAGTTGTCCACGCCGAAGTAGGTGGCGTTGGGATGGGGCACGTCAATAGCCACGAGGGGTATGTCGGCTGTTTTGAAGATGTGGGCGATGCGTGGCGCAACCGCTTCTTCGACCTGGAATTCGAGCACCAGGTCCACTCGCTTGGCGACGAATTCCTCAGCGTTCTGGACCGCGATGTCGGCGTCGTAGCGGTTGTCGAGCAGGAGCAGTTCGACGCCGGCGGAAGCCGCAGCGGCAGTGACGCTGTGAGCCACAGCCTCGGAGAAGGGCATTTCCGCACTCTGAACAGCAAAGCCGAAACGCAGGCGCCGGGGGCGCGAAACCAGCCGGTATTGACCGTTCTGCGCCTGGGCCACATAACCGCGGTGCACCAGCGTCTTGAGGATGCGATAAACGCTGGTCTTGGATATCTGCGTTTTCTGGTAAACATCTTCCAAAGTGACGGGATTGTGGCTCTGCTCAAGCAGTTCGAGCACGTCGAGCGCCTTGGAGAGGATGGGAATCAGGTACAGCCTTTTGATCTTAGCCTTGGGCAACCGTTCTTCTCCCACAACTTCCGTCCGATGAAAGGAAGGTTTGAAACCAGAATAGCGCGTTTCAAGCGTAGCTGCTCACGGCCGCGTGCCGGCTCCCGCGTTCTAGGCCGATGCGCTCAACATAACCACTCTCGTGCAGGGCAGCCAGTGGGTCGGCAGGAAAGTTGCGCGTTTTGCGCCATGCCGCGGCGAGCGGGCGGACATCGGTCCAGAAGGCGCCGCGGAAAAGCTCTTCGGCGGCCACCAGATCGCAGGAGTTCTGCAGGGACGCCAACTGCTCGCGGTCAACGAGAGCGGCCTTGAGCCAGAGTTCCTGCGCGGTCACGACGGTCTGTACCATCGCTTCGATCTTGCCTTTGAGGTTGTGGCTCTGGTCCACCATGAAGGCAATGTCAGGGCCGAGACCGTCGGCAAGGCCGGTTTGGATTTCATGGAAGATACGGAAAATCTGGTAGGGATCGATGGAGCCCAGGGTCAGATCGTCGTCGGCGTAGCGCCGGTCGTTGAAGTGGAAGCCGCCCAGGAGCTCCGTGTGGAGCAGCCAGGCGACGATCTGCTCGATGTTCTGGGCCTGCAGATGGTGGCCGGTGTCGACCAGCACACGTGCCTGCGGACCGGCGGCGCGCGCCAACTGCGACGACATGCCCCAGTCGGCAATGTCGGTGTGGTAGAAAGCCGGCTCGAATGGCTTGTATTCGATCAGCAGCCGCTGCGTAGGGGCCAGTTGATCGTGGGCGGTGCGAAGCGCCTCTTCCAGCCAGCCGATGCGATTGCGGATGCTCTGCGTGCCGGGATAGTTGGAGCCGTCGGGTAGCCAAAGCGAAATATCGCGGGAGCCGAGCTGTTTGGCGATTTCGATGGAGTCCAGAACGTGCCGGACGGCCACCTCACGGACGGTCGCCGACGGATTGCAGAGCGAACCGAACTTGTATTCCTGGTTTTCGAAGAGGTTCGGATTGATGGAGCCTGCGCGAATGCCGGTACTGCGCTCCAACGAGCGCACCTGGGCGACGTCGCCAATGCCGTTGGGCAAATCCCAGAGCACATGCAGGGCAAGCGTGGGAGTGACGCCGGTCAGGTGGTTGACCTCTGCCGCGTCGGCAAACTTCTCTTCAATGGTGGAGGCAGCAGCGGCCTGGACAAATTTGCCGAAGCGGGTGCCGGTGTTGGCGAATCCCCACGAAGGAATCTCGATTTGGAAAGATTCAAGAGCTTGAGCTGCCAGGTCGAAGGTTGCGGATTCCGATCGCGTCATGGTGGCTACCTATTCTTTTTGGAGGCGGCTTGGCCCCTGCCTCAGTTGTTCTTGATTGCGGGCGAAGCTTGGTCGCGAACCAGAATCACATGGAGGAAGCGCGGACCGTGGACGCCCTTGATGCGGGTCATCTCGATGTCGGCCGTGGCGCTGGGGCCGGAGATCCAGGTGACCAGCGTCGGCGGCTGCGGACAGCGGTCGAAGTACTCGGGCAGCGTCTCGACCACTTGGCTCGCGCGCAGAATGCACAGGTGCCAGTCGGGCAGCAGGGTGAGCACGCGGCGGCCTTCTGTCAGTGAGTGATGGAGCACAATGGTCCCCGAGTCGGCGACGGCACAGAAGGCAGCCGTCACAACGCCCTCCGCCTGCTCGATTTCAGCGCTGGTAAGTCCGCGGTCGATCTTCCAATCGAAGCCAGAGGCCATCCAATCGGCGGGTAGTCCGGCGGGCGCCACAAAAGAGCGCTTGCCGCTGGCCGTGAGTTGGGCGGCGATGGCAGCCGGAAGCTCCTCCGGGCTGGATTCGACCACCTCGGCGTCATACTCACGAAGGCGCTCAATAAGCAAGGTCAAGCGGGCCTCCGCAGTTAGGGCGCCCTTGCGAATGTAGCTGCGCGGCAGAGCTGCGTAGCTGGGTGCGGATGCCGCGGACGGCTGCGTGGCGGCCTGAATGCGATCCAGGATGCGCTGACGGCTTTCGAGGGGCGCGCTCATTTTGCCTCCTTGCCACGAGCTGCCCACCACTCGTGAAACGTCTGGGAGGGCAGGCCGCGCAGGTCGCGGGTCTGGGTCCACTTGCCGCCCACGCTGGGCAGGGAGTGAATCCATCCGTCTTTGCGGGTGACGAGACGAGCGCCGATGCGACCCAGGCGCTGCGCCGCGTGGAAGATCCAGGCTCTCGAAAACAGCAGGTTGGCGATGCGCAGGCCGAGATACATGGGATCGAAAAAGCGAAGGACCTGCTTGCGCTCCTGATTGACCACTTGCGAGCGCAGTTCCAGCAGCACTTCGGGAATGTTGATCTTGACTGGGCAGACCTCGTAGCAGGCGCCACAGAGTGACGAGGCATAGGGCAGGGACTGCGCGTGCTGCATGTGCATCAGTTGCGGAGTCAGGATGGCGCCAATGGGGCCTGGATAGACCGAGCCGTATGCGTGGCCGCCCGTTTGCCGGTAGACCGGGCAGGCGTTCATACAGGCGGCGCAGCGGATGCACTTGAGCGTCTGGCGCTCGACGGGGCGGGTCAACATCGGGGAACGGCCATTGTCGAGCAGAACAACGTGGAAGTTCTGCGGACCGTCGCCGGGCGTGACCCCGGTCCAGAGCGAGGTGTAGGGATTCATCCGCTCGCCGGTGGCCGAACGGGCCAGAACCTGAAGCATTACTTCAAGGTTGTCAAAGCACGGCAGCACCTTCTCGATGCCGGCCAGGGTGATCATGGTACGGGGCAAGGTGAGGCACATGCGGCCGTTGCCTTCCGACTCCACGACGCCGACCGAGCCGGTTTCAGCGATGAGGAAATTGGCCCCGCTGATGGCCGTGGGAATGGTCAGGAATTTCTGGCGCAAATAGGTGCGGGCGGCGGCGGTCAACACCTGCGGGTCGTCGGAGAGATTCTTGAGGCCCATGCGGCGGGCGAAGATCTCGCGCACCTGGCTGCGATTGATGTGCAAGGCCGGGACGACAATATGGGACGGTTCTTCATCGCCCAATTGCAGGATGATCTCAGCCAGATCGGTCTCGAAAGCGCGGATGCCCTGGGCCTCAAGAAACGGATTCAACTGAATCTCGGCCGAAGTCATCGTCTTGATCTTGATGACTTCGCTGGCGTTTTCCTTGCGCAGCAGGTCGAGGATGATTTGCCGGGCTTCGTCGGCGTCGGCGGCCCAGTGGACGTGGCCTCCCGCGGCTGTGCAGCGGGCTTCAAACTGCTCCAGATAGAAGCCGAGGTGTTCAAGAGCGTGGGCGCGAATCGCCGATGCCGCCGAGCGAAGTTCCTGCCAGTCGGTCTTTTCGGCCACCAGCCGAGCTCGCTTGCCCTGAATGACGTCGATGGCGTGGGACACGTTCTTGCGCAACTGGGGATTGCGCAGGACGTTGAGCGCGGCCTGAGGAAAGGGGGGCGCGAGCGTGGGGTCCAGGATAGCGTGGGTTTCGACGGGGTGGCTCATGCGAAGGCCTCCGCCGGGGAGTCCTCGGTGCTGGCCAGAATCTGGGCCAGGTGGATGGTCTTCATTCCAGCGTATTGGCGGTGCATCGCGCCACCCAGGTGCATCAGGCAACTGTTGTCGAGAGCGGTGCAGTACTCGGCGCCGGTTGAGACCACGTCCTGCAACTTGGTGGCCAGCATGGCGGAAGACACTTCGGCGTTCTTCACAGAAAACGTCCCGCCGAAGCCGCAGCAGCGCTCTACATTCGGCAGTGTCGCAAGGTCGAGTCCGCGCACCTTCGCCATCAGTCGGTAGGGCCGGTCGCCCAGGTGCAGCGCCCGCACTCCGTGGCAACTGGCGTGATAGACGACGCGGTGCGGAAAGTAGGCCCCCACGTCCTCGACTCCGATTTTGTCGAGGAGAAATTCGCTTAACTCGAAGACCCGGGGTAGGAGGGCGGCGAATTGTTTGCGCAGGGCCTCATTCCCCAGTTCCTCAAAGAGCCCGCGGTATTGATCGCGGATCATTGCAACGCAGGAAGACGAGGGAATGACGACGGTCTCCGCATCCTGATAAAGCTGGACGAAGCGCTTGGCCTGGGAGAACGCTTCGCCGCGGAAGCCTGTGTTTGCATGCATCTGGCCGCAGCAGGTCTGCCTGGGGTGGAAATCGAGCTCGACGCCCAGCCTTTCGAGCAAGGCGACCACGGCGCGACCCGTCTCAGGGTACAGGGTGTCGTTGTAGCAGGTGATAAACAGGGACGCACGCATCGGGGCACCAATTCTCTCAAACAGATCGGCCGAAAAGGGAATGGTATTCGATAGAGACAGGAGTTGTCTATTGCAATCTTGATTGCGTCGCGCGACCATGCTCGCGGCTTCGCGCCGCCGCACGTGTTTTCTTGCAAGTCAAAGTTAGAGTGCGCGGGGCGGATCGGGAGGAAAGCCCGAACCGGCCCCGAGTGAACACTTATACCAGTGCGCGATGACGCTGCGGCGGCAGGGATTCCGCGACCGTGGCCAGATAGCTGTCCACGGCGGCGGCGGCCTTGCGGCCTTCGGAGATGGCCCAGACCACCAGCGATTGTCCGCGGCGCATGTCGCCGGCGGCAAAGATGTTCTCGACCGAGGTCTGGTATTCGCTGTTTGTGTCCACATTGCCGCGCTTGTCGAGGGCTACACCGAACTGCTCGATCATTCCCGTGCGGACAGGACCAAGGAAGCCCATGGCCAGCAGAACCAGGTCGACATCGAGCGTGAACTCAGAGCCGGCGATGGGCTCGAACTTCGGTGGAGGTCCGACGCGCAAGGCGTGCAACTGCTTGACGCGGCCGTTTTCGTCGCCCGTAAAGTTGATGCTGTTGATGCTCCAGTCGCGGATGCCGCCCTCTTCGTGCG
>Ga0255352_1000958_pt1 | contig 15263 bp, 8 predicted proteins | sample HBST0metaG_FD_189939 | JGI IMG/M metagenome (GOLD analysis project Ga0255352, IMG submission 189939) | Peat soil microbial communities from Stordalen Mire, Sweden - H.B.S.T0 | ecosystem: Environmental > Terrestrial > Soil > Wetlands > Peat | place: Sweden: Norrbotten County, Stordalen Mire...
CTGGATACGCTGATGGATGCGGCCGACGGTTTTGTGCTGGCCTCGGCCTGGGAGGGCATGCCGCTGGTGCTTGGCGAGGCCATGGCGCTCGAAAAACCGGTGGTGGCCACCGACGTGGGCGGAGTGTGCGAACTGGTAGGCGAGGCAGGTCGCGTGGTGGTTGCCAAAGACCCCGCAGCGTTGGCCTCGGCCTTGATTGCAACGATGCAACTTTCCGCAGACGAGCGAAAAATGCTGGGGAAGCAGGCACGGCGGCGCATCGAGGAAAGATTCAGCATGGCAACGCGGGTCGAAGCATGGGAGAGGCTGTACCGCGAAGTTCTGGGGCAGGGAGCATGATTCGCGAGGGAAGAGCACTGGCCGCTCCGCTGGTTGCCGCCGCGCTTGTGCGCCTCGCGCTGTGGGCCTTGGCCTTGGCGCGCACGGGTACGCGGATCATCGCCAGCGGCGACACGGCTAGTTATCTGGAACCGGGCCGGAGTCTGCTTTTCCATGGGCGATTTCAAACCGGCGGACTGCCGGAGATTGATCGTACGCCGGGCTATCCACTGTTTCTAGCTGCTACCAGCGGCGCGGGACCGGCGGTGGCGGCGCTGGCGCAGGTTGCCCTCGGGGTGGCGTGTGTCTGGCTGGTCGCGCGGCTGGCGTGGGCTATCTTTCAGGATGTGCGTGTAGCTCTTTGCGCGGCATGGCTCTTCGCCTTTGAACCGGTGGCCGTCACCTACTCGGTGCGTCTGCTTTCGGAGACGTTTTTTCTCGTCTTTCTTCTGCTGAGCCTCGAACGGCTGGTCGTTTTTCTGCGAACGCACGAACTGCGCACGCTGGTCGTAGGTGGTCTGGCTCTGACGGCGGCGATTTTCGTGCGACCGATTGGGTATTTTCTGCCCTTTCTTGTCTCCGGCGGATTCGTTCTGGTTTTCTGGCGCGAGAAGACCCTGCGCTGGCGGGCCGCGGCGATTCTGCTGGTGACGACGCTGCCGTGGCTTGCGCTTTGGCAGGTGCGGAACCGGATCGAGAGCGGCTACGGCGGCTTTTCCAGCATTGCCGCGCGGAATCTCTATTTTTATAGCGCTGTCGGGGTGCTGGCCGAGAGCGAAGGCAAAACGCTCGTCGCCGAGCAGCGAGAACTCGGCTACTTCGACGACGCGGCGCGTTCCGGCGGTGTGGCGCAACTGCGCTGGCAAAGCGTTGCGGCCCGACGCATCCTCGGCGCGCATCGGGGCATCTTTTTTCGGCAGCAACTGGTGGGTTCGGCGGTGGTGGCCTTTACGCCGTGTGCGACGGATCTGCTGAACCTGCTTGGCGCGGAGCAGGCGCCGGAGCGTGTGGTGCAGGCCGGACCGTTGCGCGCTGCCGGAGGCATTGTGCGGACCAGACCGCTGGCTACGGCGTTGATGGTCGTTTTCACACTGTGGCTGCTGGTGCTGTATCTCTTCGCCGTACGCGGCATCGCACGGAACGGAATGCCGAAGGCCGCGATGGCTCTTCTGTTCGGAGTGGCGCTTTATTTCCTGGCGGCTTCGGGCGGGGTGCAGGCCGTTGGACGCTACCGGCTACCGGTGATGCCCATCGTCTGTGCGCTGGCTGCGGCGGGGTTCTGCCTTCCACCAAAATCTATTCCCAGAATTACTCAATGACCTTTTCCCCCACGTGAGTGCAGCCGCAGGACTGGCGTAGCACAAGGCTGACGGGAAGCACGGTGCGACAGCCGATCTGCGCTGTGGTGGTGCTCTTGAGGCGGGAAAACAGTTGTACGGCTGCGGTGTGGCCCAACTCCTCAACCGGCTGCCGAACCACTGTGAGCGCGGGTGTGAGCGTGGCGGCAAAGAAGAAATCGTCGAAGCCGGCCAGCGCGATCTGTTCGGGAATCCGGATGCCGAGCCGGTGCAGTTCGGCCAGCACAAAGGTGGAAACCAGCGTATTCGACGTGAAGTAGGCGGTAGGCGGCTCGGGGGAGCGAAGCTGCTCTTTGACGGCCGCGCGCGTCTGCTCCAGCGTCGCACAGGAAAGGCAGAACTCGGACGAAAGTCCGGCGCGGGTCATCGCCCGTTGATAGCCCTTGCAACGGGCGTCGATGGTGTATCGGTCGCGGCCGAGTCCCATGAAGACGATGTGGCGATGTCCATGCTCGATCAGGTGCTGGACCATGCGTTCGGCGCCGAGCTGGTTCTGCACCAGCACCGAGTCGAAGATCGGCTCCTCGACCGGGCGATCGAAGGCGACCAGCGGCACGCGTCCCAGCAGCGCGCGGGTAATGCGCGTCTTGCCCTGACTGGCGGGAATCAGAATCAGTCCATCGACGTAGCGCTGGAGCATCTGCACGGCTTCGTTGTACTCCACCTCGGGGCTTTCGTCGGAGGTGGTGGTCAGCACGGTGTAGCCGTTCTGTTTGGCGACTTCGGTGATGGCATGGGCGCAGGTGGCGAAAAACGGATCGTAGAGATAAGGAAGGATCAGGCCGATCGAGCGGCTGCGCTGGCCGCGTAGGGCGCGCGCCATCAGGTTCGGTTTGTAGTGGAGTTCGCGAATGGCTTGATCGACGCGCTCGGAGGTCTCGCGGGAGACCGTGGCTGAGCCGTTGAGAAACCGTGAGACCGTCATGGTGCCTACGCCAGCCAATTGCGCGACATCTCTCATCGTAGGAATGCGCTTTGCCATTCATGCCCCTGAATCTAAAAATATAAAAGTTGATGGAAGAACTATCCTACGGCATTTTGCCTAACCGGGAACAGGCCTATGTACAAAGATCAGCGCGTGATGCTGCGACTCAGAGCAGGGATTGGCGCGGAATCGCACACACCGCAACGCAAAGTGGAAATGCGTGCGATGGAGGCGATGCGCGCAGGACGTTCTTCCGTTCTTTGCGGAGTAACCTTGGGAGAAGAGCCGGTCGGACCGGTGCGCCCGCTGCCAATCTTTGCAGGCAAGAGAGGAATACCGATTTCATGAGAAAAGCTTTGGCCGCTTGCTGTGCGGTTGCGGGTTGGTTGCTGGTTGCCCAGGCGGTTGCGGCGCAGAATCTGGGGTCGGAGTTGAACCGTGGCTGGCAGTTTCGGCAGGCGGGGCAGCCGGAAAGTAGTTGGAGGAAGGCCACCGTGCCCGGCGATGTGCATCTGGATCTGCTGGCCAACAAGCAGATCCCCGACCCGTTTGCCCGCGAGAACGAAGCGAAGCTGCAATGGATCGAAAAGGAAGGTTGGGAGTACCGGCTCAACTTCAACGTCAGCGCGGCGATGCTGCAACGCATCAACGTCGATCTGGTTTTTGAGGGCATCGACGGGCCGGCGACGGTTTGGCTGAATGATGCCGAGGTTCTGAAGGCGACCAACAGCTTTCGCCTCTGGCGCGTACCGGCCAAGTCGCATCTGAAGACGGGTCAGAACACGCTGCGCGTCCTCTTTGCCTCGCCGATCAAGGAGGCCGAGACGCTGGCGGCGCAGGACCCGTGGATCGCGAAATCGAAGACCGAGCCGAAGACCCTGCTGCGCAAACCGGCCTACGAATATGGATGGGACTGGGGGCCGCGCTTTGTGACCAGCGGCCTGTGGCGACCGGTGCGGCTCGAAGGTTGGGACGCGGTGCGCATCGCCGACCTCGCGATCCGGCAAAAATCCGTGACCAGGGACGTGGCGCAGTTAACGGCGCAGGTCGAGATCGAGGTCGCGCGGGCCGGGAGCGGGCGCGTGGAGTTGCGCGCGACCGGTGGCGGCAAAGCAATCGCCGCCAGCAAAGCGGTGACGCTGCGCACGGGCAGCAATCTGGTGGAGATTCCGCTGGTGGTGCGCAATCCGAAGCTCTGGTTCCCGGCTGGCTACGGCGCACAGCCGCTCTACCGGTTCACGGCGCGGGTGGTCGACGGCGACAGCCGGATGGCGGAGACGAAGACGGTTGCGACCGGTCTGCGGTCCATCGAACTGCGCCGCGAGCGTGACTTGTGGGGTCGCAGCTTCGAGTTCGTTGTCAACGGCATTCCCGTCTTCGCCAAGGGAGCGGACGTGATTCCCTTTGACAGCTTTCCGAACCGCGTTGGACAGGCGCAGTACCGGCGCATATTGGAGTCGGCGCGCGCGGCGAATATGAATATGATTCGCCAATGGGGCGGCGGCTACTATGAGAGCGATGCGTTCTATGCGCTCTGCGACCGGCTCGGCCTGATGGTCTGGCAGGATTTTCAGTTTGGCAACGACTGGCAGCCGGGTTCGGAGAGCTTTCTGCACAACGTCGACGCCGAGGCGCACGACCAGATCCGGCGCCTGCGCAACCATCCTTCCATCGTGCTCTGGTGCGGCAATAATGAAACCGAACTGGCCTATAACTGGGCTCCGCGCATTGCGCTTCCGGCCGAGGTCCGCAGCCACATTCTGCAGGACTATATCGTGCTCTTCAACGGCTCCGATGGAGTGCTGAAACGCGCGGTCGAGCAGCTTGATGCCGAAACTCCCTATTGGCCGAGTTCGCCGACCGCCAACGGCGACAAGATCACGGCAAGCTCGCACTCGGGCGACGAGCACATCTGGGATGTCTGGCATCAGCACTCGTCCTTCTCTGCCTACGAGCAGCACCATGCGCGCTTCGTCTCCGAATTCGGCTTCCAGTCCTTTCCCGAGTTGAAGACCGTCGAAAGCTTCACCACGCCGACTGACCGCGCCAGCATCTTTACGCCGGTGATGAAGGCGCACCAGAAGAACGCCGCGGGCAACGCCATCCTCCGCGAATATCTGCTGAAGGACTATCCCGAGCCGAAGGATTTTGCGAGCTTTCTGTATGTCAGTCAGGTGTTACAGGCCGAGGGCGTCAAAATCGGCGCAGAACACTTCCGCCGCTCGCGGCCCGAGACCATGGGTTCGCTCTTCTGGCAGTTGAACGACTGCTGGCCGGTGGCTTCGTGGTCCTCCATTGATTACGCGGGCCGCTGGAAGGCGTTGCAATATTATGCGCGACGATTCTACGCGCCGGTGTTGGTCTCTCCGCACATGGAGGCGGGCGCGGCGAAGTTCTTCATCGTCTCCGATAAAACCGATGCGGAAAAACTCACGCTGCGCGCGCGGTTGATGACGATGGACGGGAAGACGCTGCTCGAAGAATCGAAGCCGGTCGAGGTCGCTCCGTTGGCCAGCAAGGTCTATCTGGACTGGCCGCTGAAGCGGCTCGCCGATGCGGGCGCAACCGATACGGCGCGGGTCTTTGTGGTGGCCGAACTGATGAAGGGCAAACAGACGGTTTCGCGCAACCTGCTCTATCTGGCGCCAACGCGGACCGTGCAACTGAAGCCCATCGCGTTGACGACCGAGGTGGCGGGAGCGAAGGGTCGCTATACGATTCGCGTCAGCTCCCCGGCGTTGGCGCGCGATGTTTTTCTTTCCTTCGGAAATCTCGAGGTGCAACTCGACGACAACTACTTCGATCTACTGCCGGGTGAGATGATTACGATCCACGCAATAACGAAGGCCCCGCTCAAGGCCCTGCGAGATCAGCTCAAGGTGGTCTCGCTCATCGACGCTTTTAGCACCAGCAGTACGCGTTGCGCCACCATCGGTGCGATGCGGTGAGGGAGAACAGTTCGGTCGTTGCCCCACAGCGGCTGCGTCTTCCATCTCGACCTCTAGAGCATTTTCGGAATACATATAGGCTTTTTGAGTTGCGTGCAAGGCGTTTTTTACTTCCACCCTGGCGACGAAGACCTGTCGCCAGGGGCCCGGTTTTCTTAAGGAAAAATCACTTCGCATCCTGTTTCCGCTCAACAGCAATTGGAGAAATGCTCTAGCGCTCGATCTGCCGGTTCTGCCTGCGGACCAGCCATAGCACCGGCAGTCCGGCCAGGATCAGAAGGGTGCCCAGCAGCGAGCCTTTCAGGTTGCCGACGAAGCTATAGACCAGAATCGCGGCGGCGGCGAGAAAAAAGATGGCTGGCAGCACCGGGTAGCCCCAGACGCGATAGGGGCGCGGCTGGTTTGGGTATTTGTGCCGGAAGACGAAGACTGTCGAGGCCGTCAGCGCGTAGAAAAGCCATTCGGAGAAGATCGTCAACTCGAAGAACTGCTCGAAGCGGTTGAGCAGCAGCAACAGCACGGTGGTCAGAATGGCCTGGACGACGAGGGCCACCGAAGGCGAATGAAAGCGCGGATGGATGTGGGCGAAGGGGCGGAAGAACAGGCCGTCGCGGGCTGCGGCAAAGGGCGCGCGTGCCCCGGACATGGTGGTGCCGTTGATGGCGACAAAGATGCTCACGGCCATGGCTATGGCGACGAAACCCGCGCCGCGCGCGCCGGCAACGCGCGAGAGCGCGGCTACGGCCGGCTGCTCGCTGATGGCGATGGTCGAGGCCGGTAGCACATACTGCATGGCTGCGTTGGTGGCCATGAATAGCACGGCGACCACGCCGAGTCCCCCGATCAGGGCGAGGGGCAGGCTACGGGCCGGGTTGCGCACCTCGCCGGCGACCGCCGTCAGATCGCTCCAGCCGTCATAGGCCCACAGCGTGGCGATCAGGGCCAGCATGAAGCCGCCGATGCCCGGCGTTGTCGTCGGCACCGTGGTGGTGAAGTTGGCGAATGAGCCTGAGGCTGCGCCGAAGCAGACAGCGACCACGACCAGAATCAGCGCGGCTTTGAGTATGGTGAAGACCAACTGGAAGTTGCCGGCCTTCTGTACGCCGATGTAGTTGACCCCGGTTAGTGTCCAGGCCGCGACAATGGCAGCGATCTGCGACCAGTAGATGGGGCCGGGCAGGCCGGGAATCGCTGTCTGGAGAAAGTGCAGGGAGGGGAAGACGGCCAGGGTGCGGACCAGGCCGACGGCCATGGCGGCGATGGAGCTAGGCTTGGCGACGGCAAACCAGGTCCACATATAAAGGAAGGCGGTGGTGTCGCCGTAGGCGCCGCGCAGGTAGACGTATTCGCCGCCGGCGTAGGGAAGCAGGGACGAAAGTTCGGCGTAGGTCATTGCCCCGAACATCGAGAGCAGGCCGCCGACAATCCAGGCCAGGTAGACCAGCCAAGAGGAGCCGGCATCACGCATCATTTCGCATGGCACCAGGAAGATGCCGCTGCCGATAATGGTGCCGACGACGATGGCCATTGCTTGCCAGGGGCCGAGAACGCGCGGTAGTGAATGGTTTTCTTCTGATGAGGGGTGGAAAATAGTCATCTGTTTTGTGCGAGATTAGCACAGTCAGAGAGGAGGACGAGCGTTTTACGGTGAGGAAAAGCGCCTTTTAGAAATAGTAAGTTAAAGAGAATGTATGTGATAGCCGCTTGTTGGGTAATCTATCTTAAGTAACTGAAAATAAGTTACTTGAAAAAAGTATCACCGCGCTAAAGTAGTGGCATATAAAGCGTTTTAAGTGTTATGGTTTGGATAACCGCAGTGCAAATACGATTCCTAATATGGTTGACCAGCCGGTAGGTCTGGCTCTACGAGCGCCTTTTGCGGGTGCGGGAGGATGGAAAGAGAAGAGTCATCGTGGAGAGATGGACAAACGGAAGGCATGAAGAACGAATATGACGGATAGGCACGTACTGCGCAATCAGAATGAACCGCCCGAGGATGTTGCCTCGCTTTATTCCTGGGCGAACATGCACGGGGCCAAATATAAAGATTTTTCCGGCGTGCGGGCGCAGACGCGCGAAAAAGCCCGGTTGCGCATGGAGCAGCTTCTGAAAGAAGAAAAGCAGCACCGCGCTGTCGAGGCCCTCAAGACGAAGCAGCAGGCCGAGTCGGTCCACGATATAGAAGACGCGAAACCGGGTTCGGAGACTTTGTTCGTCGCTCCTGCGGAAACGCAGATGGAAGTGCAGACGGATGCTGCCGCTCCTGACGAAAAGCAGCGTTTCGCCTGGTTGAGTGAGCCGCCGGCGGCTCCGCAGGCTGCTTCGGTTCGTGAGCCGGCCGGTTCGCGTTGGCTTCTGTTGCAGGATATGCTGAAAGCCGCTCCGGCTATCGCCTGTGAGCCGGCGTGTGTTGCGGCTTCGGCCACGGCACGAATGCCGGTGTTGGCTGTTTTTTCGCTGGCCGGTGGCGTGGGTAAGACGAGTTTGACGGCGACGCTCGGCAGAACGCTGGCGGCGCAGGGCGAGCGGGTATTGCTGGTTGATACGGCTGCCTATGGGCTGCTCCCGTTTTACTTTGGCGCCGAGGATCAGCGGCCGGGGCAGGTACGTACCTTTATGCCGCCCGCCACCGGCTTTGATACACCCATTCAACTGGTGATGTTCGATCCGGAGAGGATGGAACCCCAGGAGACGCTGAGCGAGGCGATTACTGTCGCGGCGCGCGATGCAAGCCGGGTGATCATCGATTTGGCCACGGCCTCGGGGGCGACGATGCGGCGGGTGCTGCGCATGGTGCCGACCGTGCTTGTGCCGCTGACGCCGGAGATGAATTCAGTGGCCAGCGTGCAGGCGATTGAGAGCTTTTTTCGCCATCAGGAAAGCGTCGCCGGAAATCCGATTCGGCCGTATTATGTGTTGAACCAATTCGATGCTTCTTTGCCGTTGCATGTGGACGTGCGTACGATGCTGCGCGAGCAGTTGGGCGACCGCCTGCTGGACTTTGTGATACGCCGGACTCCGGCATTGAGCGAGGCTTTAGCCGAGGGCATGACGGTGGTCGACTATGCTCCCCATTCGGTTGCGGTTGAGGATTTCGGCAATCTTGCCGCGTGGGTGAAGGTGCAGTCGGTGCCCGTCAACCAGAGATTTCGTGGGGCACGCTGGAGCGAAAGATGACGGCAGCGGTTCTTTGGCAGGACATCGGAGCAGGAAAAAACATTTTTACCAGTCTCCTCCGTCTCGCGTTTTTGCTGACGGTGGGAGTCGTTTTTTATCTTATGGCGGTGCTGCCGTTGACTTGGCCGCAGCAGGCCGTGCTTGGGCTTTTGATTCTGTTGCTGTCGATGGTCCTGGCGCGTAGTTCAGGCTCCTATCTGGTGACGCTCACCCTGATGATCATGTCGCTGTTCTGTACCTTTCGCTACGGCTACTGGCGGATCGAGCAGACGTCGTACTTCTTTTCCGATCCGGCCAATCACTGGAGCGCGCTGGATGCTTTTTTCATCTTCAGCCTGCTTTTTGCCGAGGCCTATTCCTTCGTCATTTTGTTCCTGGGCTACTTCCAGACGATCTGGCCCCTGCGGCGCGCGCCGGTGGCTCTGCCGGAGAACACCGACGCGTGGCCTCATGTGGATGTGTTGATCCCCACCTATAATGAACCGCTCGACCTGGTGCGTTATACGGTGCTGGGCGCATTGAATATGGACTGGCCGATCGAAAAACTGCACGTCTACCTGCTCGACGACGGCCGACGCAAGGATTTCGAGCAGTTTGCCCGCGAGGCTGGCATCGGTTACAAGACGCGGCCCGACAACAAATACGCCAAGGCCGGCAACATCAATGCAGCGCTGAAGACAGTCACCTCGGAGCTGGTCGCCATCTTTGATTGCGACCACGTGCCGACGCGCAGCTTTTTGCAGATGACGGTCGGCTGGTTTTTGCGCGACCCGAAGCTGGGCGTTCTGCAGACGCCACATCACTTCTATTCGCCCGACCCGTTCGAGCGCAATCTGGGCCAGTTCAAGACCATCCCCAACGAGGGGGAGCTGTTCTACGGCATCGTGCAGGATGGCAACGACTTCTGGAATGCCTCGTTCTTCTGCGGCTCCTGCGCGGTGCTCAGGCGCGCGGCGCTGGACGAGATCGGCGGCATTGCCACCGAGACGGTGACCGAGGACGCGCATACCTCGTTGCGCATGCAGATTCACGGTTGGAACTCGGCTTATATCAACATTCCGCAGGCGGCCGGTTTGGCTACCGAGCGACTTTCGGCACACGTCGGCCAGCACATTCGCTGGGCGCGTGGCATGGTCCAGATCATGCGTACCGACTTTCCGCTGACCGCGCCGGGACTGACGCTGCCGCAGCGTATCTGCTACATGAATGCGATGCTGCACTTTCTCTATGCGATTCCAAGGCTGATCTTTCTGACCGCGCCGCTGATCTATCTGCTGCTGAACCACACCAACGTACCCGGCTACTGGGCGGCGGTGATGGCCTATGCGCTGCCGCATCTGGCTTTGTCCAATGTAACCAATTCGCGGATTCAGGGCGAACACCGGCACTCGTTCTGGAACGAAATCTATGAGACGGTTCTCTCGCCTTATATTCTGCTGCCGACGCTGATGGCGCTGATCAACCCCAAGCTGGGCAAGTTCAACGTGACGGCCAAGGGCGGTGTGGTGAAAAAGACCTTCTTCGACCGCCGCATTGCACAACCGTTTCTGATCATGCTGTTCTTCAATTTCATTGGCCTGCTGGTGGCGATTCCGCGCTTCTTCTTCTGGGATAGCGATCGGCCGGGCACGGTGGTGATGAACGTGATCTGGTGCTGCTTCAACGTGGTCATTCTTGGCGTGTGCACGGCCGTGGCGCGCGAAATACGCCAGATGCGGACCACGGTGCGCATCAAGCTGGTGACGCCGGTATCGGCTCTGTTGCCCGGCGGACGAACGGTGGCTGGCGAGACGATCGATATGTCGAGCGGAGGCTCAAGCATTCGTTTCACCGAACCGATCGTTTTCGAGGCGGAGACCGTGCTGCGGTTGTCCTTTCCGACACCGTCGGGCACCGCAGAATTGCCCTCGCGGGTGGTTTCCTGCGAAGGAGATGTTTTGCGCGTGCGCTTTGACCAACTGACAATTGCCGAGCAGGAAGTGCTGACCATGGTGTTATATTCCCGAGCGGATTCTTGGCTTGGCTGGGACGATATGCACGAGAACGATAATATTCTGCGGAGCCTGGGACGCATTTTCAGAATTTCGATGCAGGGGCTGGCGGCGACCTTCCGCAGTCTGCTTGGCCTCAGGCAGCGTGACATGGCAACCGTGGCGCGTTCGGTGATCTTCTTCCTCGCGGTGCTGGGACTGGGCGCGGCGCAAATGGCCGGTCAGCCGAAGAGCGCGGTCCTATCGACGCAGACGCCGGCGAACGCATCGGCCATACAGACAGCGCAACCGGCTCCGTTGCCGCCCGGCCAGTATCGCGACCGGTTTACCTTGGCCGATGCCGATGCGTCGCAGATCGAGTTGCACGGCATCGACAGCCAGCACAGCGTCTACTTCACGCTGCCTGAAACGCATGTAGCTCGCAGCGCGAAGATTCATATCTACTACGCTTTTTCTCCCAGCCTGTTGCCGCAGTTGAGCCACATCAAGCTGTTGCTGAACGGCACGCTGTTTGCCACCGTGCAGCCGACGCCGGGCGTGGGGAGCGGCTCGGACAGCCGCGACACCGAGGCCGAGTTCACCATTCCGGCCGAGTTGCTGGTGCACGCCAACACTTTGACCGTGGAGTTTATCGGCCACTACACGATGGCCTGCGAGGACCCGGCCAATACCGCCCTCTGGTCGCGCGTGCACCTGAACAGCTATCTCGATATTCAGGGCGATCTGTTGCCCCTTGCCGACGATCTGAAGCAGTTGCCGATGCCGTTTCTCGATCCGGCCGTCGTCCAGCCGCTGAGCATTCCCGTCGTCTTTGCCTCGCAGCCGTCGTTTGCGGCCATTCAGGCAGCAGGCGTGGTGACCAGCTATTTCGGTATGATTTCCGAGGCGCGGCCGGTGCGCTTCCCGGTGCACATCGGCGCGCTGCCCGAGGGCAACGTGATCGTGATTGCCGATAGCGTCGGCGGGTTGCCGCCGGGCCTCGACCTGCCGCAGATCAACGGGCCGACCGTGGCCATGCGCACCAATCCCAACGATTCCTACGGCAAGGTGCTGGTGATTGCCGGTGCCGACGCAGAGCAGGTGTTGGCTGCGGCGCAGGCCGTGGCTTTGCACAGCGATATGTTGAATGGCGCGATGACCTCGGTGGGCGAATTGCAGTTGCCCAACAGACGCAAGCCGGACGATGCGCCGCGCTGGTCGCGTACCGATCAGACGATTTCGCTGTGGGAAGATAACGCGACCGATCAGTTGCAGGGCGACGGTTCGGCCCCGCTGAATACCTACTTCCGGATTCCGCCCGATATCTTCTATTTAGAGCATCCGAATGCGAAGCTGCATCTGGTCTACCGCTACAATTCGATTCCGATTGGGCCGATCTCGAGCATGCAGATCAGAATCAACAATGCCTTCCTGGGATCGGTGCCGCTGGTGCCGGGGCAGGAGGCGTCGAAGACCATGCAGGTTGATATTCCGGTGCCGGTTGTCGATCTGCGGCCGTTTTCAAACTCGCTGAGCTTCGACTTCACCTTTCAATTGCTCAAAAAGGGCGGTTGCCAGGATACAACGCCGATCAGTATGCAGGCGGCGATTCTGCGCGACACCTCTCTGGACCTGAAGAACTATCCGCACTATGCGCCGCTGCCGAACCTGGAAGTCTTCGCCAACGCCGGCTTTCCCTACACGCGGCTGGCCGACCTGAGCGAGACGACGGTGGTGTTGCCAGCGACGCCGACCGAGCAGGAGATCGAGACCTTTGTGACGCTGATGGGCCACTTCGGCCGTCAGACCGGCTATCCGGCACTGCGCGTGACGGCAGCCGGGCCGGAGGCGCTGCGTATGGGCGCGCATACGGACTTCCTGGTGATCGGCACAGGAGACGATCAGCCGGGCTTTGGCGCCATGGCCACGCATCTACCGGTTTCGCTCGGCAGCGTGCAGATTGAGGTGCGCGATACGCAGGGCTTTTTTGCGCCGCTGCATCATGCCTGGTGGAAGCTTGAGCCGAATGAGCATGACGAGTCGGGGTCGCTCTCCTTCGGAGGGACGCCGGATGCCGTTATCGAAGGCATTCCTTCGCCCTTCGATACGCCCGCCAGCCGCCGCAGCGTGGTGGCCATTCATCTGCGCGATGCCAGCGCCTTCGAGCCGTTCATGGAGACCTTCCTGCGTGTGCAGCAATCCAGCGATATTCAAGGCTCTGTCGCTATTCTGCATGGCAAGCGATTCCAGTCTTTTCGCGTCGGTAATGAGGTCTATCATGTGGGGGTATTGCCCTGGTGGATGAGGCTGACTTTGTGGTTTACACAGGTGCCATGGTTGGCCGCCATGTTGGTGATGCTGCTGGCTTTTCTGCTGGCGGTCTGGGTGCGGCAGTGGCTGCGCGGCAAGGCGCGCAAGCGCCTGAACCTGTAGGGAGCGCGCGTATGCGAAGAAAAACGCACCGAGGGGGGAAGCTGCTGGCCGTGCTTGTCTCCCTGTTGGGAATGATGGGACTTTCTGTGACGGGAGGCTGCCGGGGAAGCCAGTGGCCGCTCTGGCACGCCTATCAGACACGGTTCATCGACGCGCAAGGGCGGGTTTTCGACCCCAAGGGCGACCAGCGCACGACCTCGGAGGGCGAGGCCTATGCGCTGTTTTTCGCGCTGGCTGCCGGCGACCGTGCCTGTTTTGACAAAGTGTTGGGTTGGACGCAGGCTAACTTGGCGCAGAACGATCTTGGAGCGCACTTGCCGATCTGGCTCTGGGGCAGGGCAGCGGACGGAAGCTGGAAGCCGCTCGATGCCAATCCTGCCTCCGATGCCGATCTCTGGATGGCCTACACGCTTACCGAGGCGGGCCGGTTGTGGCACAATCCAGCCTACAGCAAGCTCGGACTCCGGCTGGCGAATCTGATTGCGCAGAAGGAAGTGGTGCAGTTGCCGGGTTTTGGACCGATGCTGGCGCCTGGGCCCGTCGGGTTTACGCATGGCAACCACTGGACGCTGAACCCCAGCTATCTGCCGGCGTTTTTGTGCGAGCGGCTGGCGGTCTACGATCCGGCCGGGCCGTGGGGCGCGATCGCCGAGCGGATTCCGCAGTTATTGCAACAGAGCGCGCGGCATGGTTTTGCGATGGACTGGGTGGAGTACGTGCCGGGGGACGGTTTTTATCCGGCCGCGTTGCAGGGGGCGGCGGCGAAGAATCAGCAGGACGGCAGAAGCGTTGGCAGCTACGACGCAATCCGGGTTTATCTGTGGGCGGGGATGATGCCCGACGGCGCGGCGCGACAGGCGATTCTTGGCGCGGTTCCGGGCATGAGCGTCTATCTTGCCGCGCATGAGGCTCCGCCCGAGAAGGTGAATGCCGATGGAATTCCGTTGGCGCAGAATGGGCCGGTGGGATTTGCGGCGGCGTTGTTGCCTTATTTACGGGATTTTCCCGGAATGTCCAAGGTCAGCGCCCAACAGATGGTCCGCATGAATGCCGAGCGGGATTCTTCTACCGGACTGTACGGAAAAGACATATCATACTACGATCAAAACCTTGCCTTGTTCGCTACCGGAGTGATTGAGAACCGCTTCACGCTGGGTCCAAAGGGCGAATTGCGAGTGGGATGGAAGCATTGATGAGGGCTGTTGGGTCAGGTTGGAAGACGAGAGCGATCACTGTGGGGTGTCTGGCAATGGTGCTGGGCGCCGCGGGATGGACGCAGAAGAAGCCGCCGGCGACGAACGCTCATGGCGCTGTGGCCGCGCGGACGCTGCTGGTCGAGAAGGCCCATGCGCTCGATGCGCGTGGACGGCCCGACATGGCCATGCAGCTCTGGCAGCAGGTTCTGCTCTCGGACCCCAACAACACGGAGGCGCTGGCCGGGTTGGCGCGCGACCAGAAGCTGACCGGGGCGGCGGAGCAGGCGAATGCGACGCTGGAGCGGCTGCGTCGGGCCAATCCCAAGGACGCGAATATCGGCAAGATTCAATCGTTGGCCAGCACCCGGGTGCAGAGCGACCAGTTGCGCGAGGCGGGCCAACTGGCGCGCCAGGGAAGGCCCGAAGAGGCGATTCGCATCTACCGTCAGCTTTACGGCGATCATCCGCCGGAGGGCGACATTGCGCTGGCCTACTATCAGACGCTCTATGGAACACAGACGGGAAAGGCTGCGGCCGTAGCCGGTCTGCGTGGTCTGGTGGCGCGCAATTCCGGCGACGAGCGCTATGTGGTTGAACTGGGTACGATGTTGACCTATGACGCGAAGACGCGGGCCGAGGGCGTGCGCATTCTCTCCGCGCACCCCAAGGCGCCGAATGCGCAGGCGGCCTTGCGCCAGGCGTTGCTATGGGATGCGCGGAATCCGAACTCGGCGGTTGGTATGCGCTCCTATATAAAGGAACACCCGCAGGACAGGGAAGTGGTCGACCTGCTCAAGGAAAACGAGGGCAAGCTCAAGGAGATGAATGCGGTCGGCGCACAGTCGCCCGCTGAGCGAGCAGCCTTTGCCGCCCTCAATGCGCACCGGTTGGACGACGCGCAGCGACGTTTTGCCGAGATTCTCGAAAGAGAGCCGAAG
>Ga0255352_1000959_pt1 | contig 15255 bp, 20 predicted proteins | sample HBST0metaG_FD_189939 | JGI IMG/M metagenome (GOLD analysis project Ga0255352, IMG submission 189939) | Peat soil microbial communities from Stordalen Mire, Sweden - H.B.S.T0 | ecosystem: Environmental > Terrestrial > Soil > Wetlands > Peat | place: Sweden: Norrbotten County, Stordalen Mire...
CCGAGCAGCAGGCATGATGAACCATCATCCCCACGCCCTGCGCAGATACTCAGTCGCAAGCTTGGTTACAGGCCAAGTGGGTCACTTTTGGAAAGCAGGCCCGGGTCAGTTCTCGAAAGTGCCGAAGTGGTGGGGATGCAGTCAAATCGGAGCCCTAAAGGAATCAACGACTTACTTGGAGTGTTTCGATGTTTTTGGAGCATATACGGCGCTCAGCGCACTCCACCTGCACACCCATGGAACGCGCACGTTCAACCCCAGGGAGGCAACAGGGCGCGAGAGGATTGAAGGTTAATGAGAGAAAGATTGCAATCAACGCAAGCAAAAGAGCTCATCGAATTGGTGCTGATGAGCGATACGCACGAGCAGCATAAGAAAGTCGATGTCCCACATGGGGATCTGCTTATCCATGCGGGAGATTTCACGTACTTCAACCGGAGCCCTTCTGTGGTTCGTGATTTCAATGAATGGCTGCATGCTCGTCCTCACAGGTATAAGGTTCTGGTGCCAGGCAACCATGAATTCGGAGCTGTCAGCTCGGAGTGGCGCGATCAGATAACAGGCGCAGTCGTACTTATCAACGAGGGAATCGAATTGGCGGGGCTCAAGATATGGGGATCTTCGATTCCCCCGAATAGCACTCCCGAGGAGCTTGAAAGGGTATATGACCGGATTCCCGACGGGACAGATGTGTTGATCACTCACGGCCCGCCATGGGGAATCCTCGACAGGGGAGCCGGACCGGATGGTCCTCAGGGATGCCCGCGACTGCTTGCAGCAGTCCGTCGCATTAAGCCCCGTATTCATGTCTTTGGCCACGTGCATGAGGGATACGGCCAGATGCGTTCCGCCGGAACGATGTTTGTAAATGCTGCGCTTGCCGAGCCGGGATATGCCCTGACAAGGCAACCAATTGCAATTTCAATCGCTTTATAGAAAGGAGAAAAAACTCGAGCCAACCTTATACCGCTCGTAATTCCGATGTGCAACTAGGCTGAACCGGCAACTTCAACTCACAACCCCCAACTCTCAGCCGCGGCGATCCCTGTAAAGGATCGCGGCGGCTGTTTTTTTTGCAATACAAAAGGAGTACCACGATGAAGTCCACCGAAGAGTTTTTGCTTTCACTGAAACAGCGCCCTCGGTGATCGGGTTAAATCCGGCCATACGTGATCGGGTTAAGAGCGGCCATAGAGCGTGGCCTAAGACGTGATTGTTTTACCTTGCTGACGTGTATCTTTGCAAGGCGGCCGGTTGCGCGTTGGTTTTCAGATCCTTTGATTGCGTGGTAGTGTTGTATTCGCTCCGCCGGGTCGCGCCTTGCGGAGTGATCCAGGGCCGATGACACGGGGCTGGCTCCGAAGGAATCGGTAATCGAGACCCTCTGCGGTTTGGCTCAAGAGCTGGCCGTCGGAGGGTTTCGTGTTTTTGCCAGGATTCCTAAGGTGAGGCTCCGTCGTGGGAGGCCTCTGGATCACGAGTCGCGACGCCGCCGGGCGTTCTTTGCCCGGCATCCTTATCGCCTTTGCCTTTGCCTTTGTTTTTGTAAATGTCATTGGCCTTCTCCCGGGCCGCCGGTCTTGGTGCGCCAGCTGCGCGGGCCGCACTTGAGAACGTGTCCGTGATGCAGCAAGCGGTCCAGCATGGCGGTGACAGCGGCGCTGTCGCCCAGCAGTTTGCCCCAGTCGTCTACGGGCCGATTTGATGTCAGGAGTGTACTGGCGCGTTCATAGCGGCGCATGATGATTTCAAGCAACTCCTCGGCGGCGGTCAGCGGCAGCTTGCGCATTCCCAGGTCGTCGATGACCAGCAGCGGCACGGTGGTCAGTTGCTCCATCAACTCCTTACGTTTGCCGTCGAGCGTGGCGTCGGCCAAGTCCTCCAGCAGCCTGTGGGCTTCGCGATACAGAACACGGTAGCCCTGCTGGATGACGGCGTGTCCGATGGCCTGTGCGCAGTGACTTTTGCCACTGCCAGGCGGACCGAGGAACAAGGCATCCTCGCGCTTTCCGACCCAGTTCGCAGTGGCCAGGTCGAAGACCAGACTGCGGTTCATCTTTGGATTGAACTGGAAGTCGAAGTTATCGAGTTGCTTGTTTGGGTCACGGAACTGCGCCTGCTTATGGCGCCGCTCCAGCAGTCGCTTGCTGCGACAGGCAAGTTCGTCGGAGACCAGGATAGAGATCAGGTCGATGGGCGCCATGTTCTCCGACTGCGCTTGCAGAAGCCGAGTTTCCATCACTGCGGCCATGCCGCTCAGGCGCAGTTGTACCAGGGAGCGATTGAGTTCGATCAGGTTCATGGATTGGGTTCCTCGAAGTTGATGCGTTGTTGGATCTCCGGACTTCTACGATCCGGGCCTGAACCCCTTGTATCGCGATGTTCTGGCGCACTACGGCGTGACAGCGCTGCCATGCAAAGTGCGCGATCCGGACCGAAAAGGAAAAGTCGAAAGTGGCGTCAACCATGCGCAGATGACGCCGTTGAAGGGCAAGAAGTTCGAGAGCCTGGAAGAAGCCCAGGCGTATCTTGACCACTGGGAAGAGCGCTGGGCCGACACGCGCATCCACGGCCGGACCAAGCGGCAGGTGGCGGCGATGTTCGCCGAAGAGAAGCCGTTCTTACAAGCGCTGCCGTTAGAACCGTTCCGCTACTACCAGTATGGCGAGCGGACGGTGCATATCGATGGTTGCGTCGAGGTTGAAGCGGCCTATTACGGAGCGCCGCCGGGCTGGATCGGGCGGAAGGTCAACGTACAGTGGGACGCGATGTTCGTCCGTCTGCTCGATCCCCGCACCGGTGCGTTACTGCGCGAGCATCTGAGCGGCAAGCGCGGAGGGCATCGCATCCGCGATGCGGACCGTCCGCGTCGTACGCCGCCGCCGTTGCTTCAACTGCTGGCACGTGCGCACAAGGCAGGAGCCAATATCGGCGCTGTCTGCGACGCCATACATGCTCGCCAGGGCGAACTCGGAATGCGTCGCATCCAAGGCGTTCTCCAACTGGCGAAGCAATATGGCAGCGTGGCTGCGGACGATGCGTGTGCGGCGGCACTGGAACTGCGCGTCCCCGAGTATCGCTTCGTGCGCCGCTATCTGGAGCGCAGTCCACAGGCTCCACTCACTCTGCGACAGGTAGATCCACTCAGCTACGTCCGTAACGGCCATGGATGGTGGACTAAGACACTCCAATTCCGAGACGCCACATCGTGTTTCTCATCTTCCGCAGCAACGACCAGCGAGGCCGCTCCCTGGGGCCACGGTCTAAAGGCCTGAAGGTCCACGCCAGCAAAGCATTTCTGCTGATCCCGCCCTCGAGCTTTGTCGGTTCGGGAGGACTGGCTCACGTAAAAGTGCACGCCCCCATCGTGGATGCCCGGGCCTGGTTGTTAGAGCTGGAGCCCAACTCCAACGAACGGGAAGAGATTCCCAACCCCTCTTCTCGCCGCGTGATCTCGCTCGCTCGATAAACCCGGAACTGCGCAACTCAATTTCACAACCAACCCCGCGGCTCGCCGCTCGTCGCCGAAAATGCCTCGGAGCGGCGGGCCGCTTTTTGCTTTGGAGAACGAACGCTATGGACGAAGGATCTTTCCCCCTATTCGGAGGGAGCACGGGCAACAACACCGATCCGAACCAAACAGTAATTAGCAACCCGCCTACGTGGCTGTCGACATACGACCTGGAGGACGAACTGCAAGCGGCCATGTGGCAGGCCAAGGTCGACGGCGCAATGGACCACGCGCTCGCAGAGATCGATGCGTATTTCGAGCAAGTGGATGACGAGGCACCGACCGTGTACCGGCGGTCGCTTCTCCGACTCCTCGGCCTTCTGCGGCCGCAGTTGGCCGACCTGCTTGGCTGGGTTTCAGCCTGACCGCCAAGGTTTGTTTCTGCCGTCGCGGATAAGCCTATTTCAACTCAACCACAACCACCGTACCGAGCCGTCCGTTCGCTGCCTCACCTCAGGCAGAAACCGGGCGGCCCTTTTGTTTTGGGAGATGCAATTGATCATTGAAACAAACATAGATTCTCTTTTCGCTGGGCCGACGCGCATGTTCCAAACCCACGTTCTCGTAGATCGGATTTTGCCATGCAAAGACTGCGGCGCCGATTTTGTTTTCACCGCCGACGAACAGCTGTTCTTTCTTAAAAAGCAGTTCTCGAACGATCCCAGGCGTTGTAAGGCTTGCAGCAGAGCGCGAAAAGGAGGAAAATCCAAGGCTTGCACGGAAACCAAAACGACTTGTGCGGTATGTGCGCAAGTGACTTCGGTCCCTTTCTTTCCTAGACAGGGTCGGCCTGTACTGTGCCGGTCGTGTTTCGAAAAGTAGCTTGCGACAAGTGTTCTTGTCCGACAGAAAGGTATCCATCTGTGAAAGTCACTATTTGTTTCGGCAATCCGTTTGCCGCCGTGGTCTTTACCGTCGCATTGCTGATGATCGGTTGCGCAATCGGAGCCCATTGGGGACATACCATCTCGGCAGCGTGGATGATCTTCTTCGTGACCATCCTTCTGCTCCTGCATGACGCAGCAATTGCCATCCTCCTTGCGATGGCCGCGATCAAGGCCGCATCTGTTGATCGGAGGTAAGGTCACCCCCGATAGTAGAAAGCTCATCGAAGGCGAGGATCGGCAAGTCATAGAGCACCGGCCCGGAAGGCCGGTGCTCTATTCGCGCACGTCTGGACCCACGCCTTAAAAAGGGCGTTGCTCGACAGGTCCACCACCGTGGTCCCGGTGGAATCTCCTTTCCTAATAACAAACTGACAAGATCGCTCCTGTGTCTACCGGCCCCGTCCGTTAGGTGGTCAGAGTCTTCTCATCTCGCACAACAGAAAGGAAATTTATCTATGAAAGTCACAATTAGTTTCGGCAATCCGTTCGTCGTCACGATCTATACAGTCGCCTTGATGGCCGCAGGTTGGGGGATTGGGGCTCATTTCGGACATACCATCTCGTCAGCATGGATGCTCTTCTTCGCGATTATATTTCTGCTCCTGCATGACGCAGCAATCGCCATCCTACTTGCGATTGCCGCAATCAAAGTCGCATCCTCTGGGCAGTAAAGTGGGCGGCGCGGGACATGCTCTGATGACCACAGGGTTTGCCCCGGCGCAGGACCATGCGTTCGCAGTTGGCCGCCGGCGGAATATGGCTCGCGAGGGAGCAATATTCAAGGCTCACCAGGAGCAAGTGTATAGAGCACCGGCCTTTTAAGGCCGGTGCTCTATGCAGACAATTTGGCCGCCGAAGTGAACCGCGAGCCGATAGACTCAAGTCAGGATGGGTGCTTCAACTTCAGGACTCAACTCCACAGAAGAGATAGCCGGACTTGTCGAACGCGTAACCTTTTTCAACGAAGAGAACGGGTTCGCTGTGCTTCGGGTGAAAGTTCGCGGGCATCAGGATCAGGTGACGGTCCTCGGCTCCGTGCCGTCGATCAGCGCCGGGGAGTGGCTGACCGGCAAGGGTTGGTGGGTCCGGGACAAAGAGCACGGACTTCAATTCAAAGCCCAAACACTAACGGCCACCCCGCCGACTACCAGCGAAGGCGTTGAGCGGTACCTGGGCGGAGGCTTCGTCAAGGGAGTGGGGCCGGTGCTGGCGAAGAAGCTGGTCGGCCACTTCGGCGCCGAAGTATTGAAAGTGATCACCGACAATCCCGCCGGCCTCGAGTCCGTCGACGGCATCGGGCCAAAGCGCCGGGAGCGGATCGCCAACGCCTGGCAGGAGGGCATGCAGATCCGCGAGATCATGCTTTTTCTGCACAGCCACGGAGTCAGTACCAGCCGGGCGGTCCGCATCTTCAAGACCTACGGAAACCTGGCCATCGAAACGGTGCAGGAGAACCCATACATCCTGGCGAAGGAGATCCATGGCATAGGCTTCGCCACGGCCGATCAGATCGCTCAAAGCGTCGGGATACCGAAAGATTCGCAGAGCCGGGCGCGCGCCGGTATTGATCACGTTCTGTTGGGCGCAACCTCGGAGGGGCACTGCGCTTTTCCGCTCGAAAAACTGAAGGCCGCGGCCGAGAAGCTTCTGGAAGTGCCGGCGGAGATTATCGAGCGTGCGCTCTCGCAGATGCTGACTGGCGGCCTTCTTGTTCTCGGAGAAATTGGCGGCGAACCTCTGGTCTTCCTGCCCCACTTGAGGCGGGCGGAGGACGGCGTCGCGACCAGGATCAGGCGACTGGCAGCTGCCCCTCCTTCTTATCCGGTGATCGATTTCGAAAAGGCGGTCCAATGGTGCGAGGCGCGTACCGGCAAGACGCTGGCGCCAAGCCAGCGGGAGGCGCTGAAGATTGTTCTGACCAGCCGCGCCGCAATCATCACCGGGGGCCCTGGCGTGGGCAAGACCACTCTGGTCAACTCAATCCTCAAGATCCTGCGCGCCAAAAAGGTGAAATGCCTCCTCTGCGCACCGACCGGCAGAGCGGCCAAACGCCTGACGGAAACTACAGGCCTCGAAGCGAAGACCATTCACCGTCTTCTGGAAGTTGATCCGGCCACGGGAAGGTTCTCGCGCAACGAGGACAATCCGCTGGAATGCGACCTGCTCATTGTCGACGAAACCTCGATGGTGGATGTTCTCCTGATGTACGCGCTGCTCCGCGCACTTGCGAAGAATTCAGCGCTGATCCTGGTCGGCGATGTGGATCAACTCCCCTCGGTCGGCCCGGGCAATGGCTTGCGCGATCTGATTGAGAGCCACTTGGTCCCGGTAGTTCGTTTGACCGAGGTCTTCCGCCAGGCTGCCTCAAGCCGGATCATTACCAGCGCGCACCTCATTCGTCAGGGTAGAATGCCTGATCTTCACACTACGGAGCCCGGTTCAGACTTTCATTTCGTGGAGCGCGACACTCCGGAGGAAATCGCCGCGACCTTGGAGAGACTGGTCCAGGACAGGATCCCGAAGGGTCATGGGCTCGACCCCATCAAGGACATTCAGGTCTTATGCCCGATGAACCGCGGTTCGATCGGAGTGAGGGAATTGAACATGGTCCTCCAGCATGCTCTGAATCCTCCCCGGCCCTCTGAGCCGGCTGCGGAACGGTTCGGATGGCGGTTCCAGGTTCGCGACAAGGTGATTCAGACAGAGAACAACTATAAGAAGGAGGTCTTCAACGGCGACATTGGCGCCATTGAGAGAATAGATCCGGTCGATAAGGAGGTCTTCATTCGCTACGATGACCGGTTGGTGACCTACGATTACGGCGAATTGGACGAGATCTCGCTGGCCTATGCGATCACCATTCACAAGTCTCAGGGTTCGGAGTTTCCGGCCGTGGTGATCCCGGTGGCCATGCAGCACTTCATGCTGCTTGAGCGGAACCTGATCTACACGGGGATCACTCGCGCCAGGAAGTTTCTTGTGGTGGTCGGCCAGAAGAAGGCCCTGAGCCTGGCCGTCCGAAATGATCAGTCACGCAAGAGATACTCCGGGCTTCTCAGCAGCCTGAAGGAAGCAGCTCGGCCCGTAATAGACTGATCGGGAAGCCTGGAAAATCCCGTATGCCCATTGACCGAACGCTCGGTCCAAAGAAGCGCAAGCGTATGCGCCATGCTGAACGCAAACTCAAAGAGGCCAAACGGCAATTTGCCCGGACTGAACGCAGCATCCTGTACTGGCCCAGAATCGTCGCCGACCTGAAACACGAACGAATGCGCGCCATTCAGCCGCCCCTTTGGCCGGAAGAAGAGGACAAGCTCCAGAACTTGGGCATCGATTGCACCGCTGTATTCTCAATCCGCTGTTCAGCCATAGCCATATTTACACGTCGTATAGACTTATCAAGGAGGATTTTGAATGAGCACGAAACAATTACTTGCTGAAATCAATCGCGGCATCAATGCTCTGCAGAAGGCGCGTGCCCTGTGTCTGAAGAGTGAGGCTGCTGCACCGAAGGCTAAGTCAACCGCAGCTAAGACAGGTACAGTAACAAAATCGCCAGCAAAAAGGGCCGCCAAGGGCGGCATGAGCGATGAGGGTCGAGCCAAAATCGCCGCCGCTCAGCAAAAGCGCTGGGCCAAGGTTAAGCGAGCAAAGAAGAAGGCGGCTAAGGCTGCTTTGGCAGTCGCCACAGTAGCGTAGCCCGCGCTCAAACGCACGCATAAAGGCCAAGAGGCTATCAACCTCGGGGCCTTTATCTTTGGCGGTGACTACTTCGGCTGCAGCATATGAGGCAAAACAGCAAGCCACGACACCCGGTCGATCACCCAATGGTGCCGGGGCGGTTCCTATGAGTCGCACGGCCGGGCGCCGTCGCGAAGGAAAACCTGGGGGAGGCGAACATGTCGGGACGAATCTTATTCTCAAAGAGTCCGGACGATCCGTCGAAACCCGGCAATAGGCGATGAAATCTGACCTTGCCCTCAGAATGCGTATCCCTTAGCCGGCTTGGTTTTGAGAATCATGATCATCCTCGTAGTCGTCGTGGGGGGTGGGAATGTGGGAATCTGCTTATCTATTTCCAAACAAAGGTTTGTAGGGTGCCGGCCGCGGAGGGTGGACCCTTGAGGGGTGATTCTATTGCTTCAAAATGCAGGCAGTCCTCGGCAACACGGCGGGCGCGCGTTGGAACCAAAAACTCTACGCTTTCCTGAGCTGATGTGGCTTCTGTCACTGCTGATTTGCACGCTTGCAGTGGCGCTGGCGTACGTCTACCTTGATGTACCGATAGTCCATCGCTTCTATGGGCTTCTTGGATCAGCTGAAAGCCTGGGGAAGGGATTTGCAAGTGCCGTTCTTCTTGGTATCGAAGCGGCTGTTGCGTTGCTGCTGGTTTGGATTCGGATGACGCGCGGACATTTGTCGCGTTTTGGTGAGGCGACCGCGCTCGCGTGTCTGACCTCCATCTGTGCTTACGCAACTAACGACAGCACTCTGAAGCTCTTTTTCGGGGTACCGAATCCTGCGGCCGTGTTGCACGGAGCCCGACATGCGTTCGATCTCCTAGCCGGCTCTTCGAACTGCAGCTTTCCTTCGGGCCACATGGTCTTAGCCGGCGCCTTCGCGGGTGTTTTCATGCGACTCTATCGAGCCAGCATCTTGCCACTGTCCGCACTGCTGCTCAGTGCGGCAGTGCTGCTGATCGTTGGTGACTGGCATTTCGTCAGCGATGTAGTCGCCGGAACATTTCTCGGTGTCTCGGCCGGCCTATTGGCCGGCGAGGTCTGGCTCGCCCATTCAAAATAGGAGGTTATGATGCAGGGCAGTCCTGCAGGCTTCGTTCGGGGGAGGGGAAGATTCCGGGCGTTTGGCTGCAAAGCTGACGTTCCCATCAGCGCTGGACGAGGTTCTCGATTCGCTCCTTGAACGGATTCTGCCCCACATCGCAGAGAATTTACGCGCGGGTCGTGGGCTGGAGAAACGACCCGTACAACCGAGAACACCCGGATTCCTCCGGTCTTGTGGTCGCCGACGATGGCCAACAGGAGACTTGCGAAATCACATCCGTGGAGCGCAAAGATCTGAATCCAACAACGCTCGGCCTGACTCTGGCCGAAGACAAGGCAATTCTCAAGTACATTCAGAAAATCGTGATACAGCGGCAGGTCGCCCTGTGTTTGGCGAATTTCCGGCAGTGCCTAATTGCGGCAACCCCGCGCACCGGCAATGGCTATCATGACCTGTCTGCCCGAACCGTGTTCGGTTACCTGAGAGTGAAGAGTCTGCGGCTGCACCACTGTGGCTGCCGACCGCATGAATCCAAGACTCTCAGTCCCTCGGCGGATCTGCTTCCGGAGTACACTACGCCGGAGTTGCTGTTTCTGGAAACCAAATGGGCCTCGCTGATGAGCTATGGGATGACGACGCAATTGTTGGAAGACGTGCTCCCCATGGATGATCCGCTGAATGCCTTCACCATTCGCATTCACGTACTCGACGTGGCCGAACAATTGGAGAAGGAATTGGGCGAAGAGCAACATTGCTTCATCGAAGGGTGCCCGCGGGACTGGGCCAACCTCTCGGCTCCGGACGGCCCGCTCACAGTGGGCATTGATGGTGGCTAGTGGGCCTGCTCATAGGAATCGATCAGCGTAGCCAGGACACATCGATCCGCTCGCCTTCTGCGGTTGGCGGCTTAGCGGCGTGTATCCGTTCAGCTTCGGAAAGCGCGGCATCGTAATCCTCTTCGGTGCGAACGGGTTGGAGGTTTGGCATCTGTTTTCACTCGCTGAACTTGGCGGGCACCGGAGGTGTTGAGACGGAGCGTCTCTGTATCTTCATCAGCTCATGATGCCCGGACTCGCGCTTTTACAGCTCCTCTATCCATCAAATCTCGACAATATCGATTCATTCCGGCCAACAAAAGCCTGGCTCGAGAAAGTGTGAATCGGTCGCCGGCGGCGCATGCGCCTCGGAACACGCAGTTCCGCGAGCATTTATCGATCTGAGTGTCCCCTGTCCCACCCTCACTCTTGTAGCCCAGCACGCGGTAGTAACAATGAACGGTGAGTTGTACCGCTGTGTCAATGCGGAGCATGCACTGTTCGTTGGGATTTGAACCCCGTTTCCTGGCTCTTCAGGTGCGTTTATAGCGCCGTCCAAGTATGCTTCGTGCTCGCTGCCAACAAGAGTTACCAACCGCTCAGATCAATTCGGTCTTCCAGTTGAGTTCCTGTATCCGTAGATCCAGTTCCCGATACCGTTTGGCGAGCTGATCCGCATCGGCCCGCAGTTTGCCCACTGGCACGGTCATCACATACCGCACCTCGGATTTTGAGTAGCGGTCCCAGCGCGAGTTTGCCGAACCCGCGACCGCTGCGAGGAAGTCTCGCCGCTTTCCCGTCACGTCACGCTCGGCGATGGCATCGGAAATCGTGCGCTCATTATCGAACGCCGTCCGTGAATTGGTGCGATTGATGGTGCTGATGAGTGCCAGCAACCGCTCATAGATGCGGTCCGTTTCCGACAGCAGCTCGCTCGGATCTTCGGCCGGCCGTTCGCCTTCCTGAATGCGTGCCGAACGTTCCAGCCGGTCTCTAATCTCTTCGAGTCTCTTCTGGCAATCGCTCCGCTCCGCCAGTGCTTCCGCTAACTTCATTTTGCCTCCATTCAAAAGTTACCTAACTGATCTACACGGTAACGCCCGTAAGGTGGAACCGGAAAAGCCCATGGTGCCGGAGTAATATTATTCGTCACCATCTGAGGCCATGCCACCGCCGCGCCGAACCACAAGCGCGCCGTCACGGATTCATGGGGGACCAACAGCGCAACAGGGCGGCACCCAATATCGCGACGCGCAGCGTCACCGGAAGCGACGCCGATGCGTCGTAATGAATATTTCGAATCGATCATCCCACAGATTCGGGAGCAGAAAGCGGTGCATACCGGCACAGGATGTGCCGGAGTCGGCACATCCTGCGACGTGGGGCGTATTTCCTTGCCGAATGATCGAAAGCCTCACGATCAGCTGAGCGAACAGCGGCCGCGCGGCTCTGCATCTTGTCAACGCCCAGCGCGCCGCTGGTTTTCATCAGAGCAATGACACAAGGCTTGACCTGGGCAATCTCGGCGTGTGAAAGATATATGCGGTGAATTCCGGCGAGAAAAGACAGCGCGGCTTGGCTCAAGCAATCCTGAGACGGCAATCTTCAGATTCAGCGCGCCATCCATGCCCTTTCAGGATCTCGCCCCGAAATGCCCACAGAGCATCTATGGCGGGGGACTCGTGCTCGGAGTAGCTGAGCACAACGGCTTGGTTCCAGTGACGATACCTCCGCCCAGATACCGCTTCACGCCCTCGCTGGTCGTCGGCGGAGTCGCCTTCAGGAACTGTGCTTTGAATTGAAGCCGGTGATCTCTGTTCCTGACCCACCAACCACTGCAGGCCCGCCACTCGCCTGCGCTGATGGCGGGCACAGAGCCAAGGACTGCTACCTAGTCTCGCCCACCGCGAACGTTCGCGCGGAGCACAGCGTAACCGCTTTCCTCGTTGAACCGGGTAACGCGCTCGACAAGCCCTGCTATCTCTTCGGCGGAGTCATCGAGTCCTGAAGTTGAAGCGCTCATGGTGACTGGAGTCCGCCGCTCGCGGTTTCGATCGCGCAGCCGAATTGCGTTGCGGTAGGGCAATCGCGACAGTGCCCTCCGGCCGTGCTCACGGCGATTCGATCTATTGCAGACAATCAAGTGGCCCAGGCGCAATCTGTCGAGCAACGCCGTTTCGAGACCTGGGTGCTGGAAGCCGTGCTGATCGCTGAGTGCCTCGGCGCCCAATTCTTTCGAGAGGAGAAAATAGACCACTTTGGAGTGAACCCATTCTGTCGAATGGGCTGATCTGCACCGCCTCACTTAACAACTAACCCGCGGCCCGCCGCTCGTTGCCCACAAGGCCTCGAAGCAGCGGGCCGTTTTGTTTTTGGAGATACTATGAAATCAGTCGAAGAGTTCTTTCTTGAACACCATGGCCCGAGCTCTCCTTCCGCTGTCACCACCCGCCAACTCAACTGCCGGTCGGCCTTGCCCGACGAAGCGCGCGAAGCCGCCAACGAGATTTCCCGCCTCGAAGAGTTGGCTGCAGAGTACTTCCCGTTGTGCGGGTGGCGCGTCGTCGTAGGCTCGGCGTTGTGCGTTGTGGAACTGGACGGGCAACAGGGCAGGAACTCCTATGCGGCTCTTGCCCAGGACCAGGAAGAATGCCTCACTCTTCAGTCTGGCCGCGGGGATACCGCGCTGGCCTTCTACCGGCGGCCGAGGGGTTTGGTGCTGCGCGCATCGGCGCGGAAGCTGGCTCCTGGCGTAAGGATCCTCGCAGAAGGGGATAGCTGCGTCATTGGGCCTTTTTCAAATCCCTGGGCCGAGGTCGAAGCGGTCCCTTACTGGTCGCAGGATCTCGCGTTCGAGACCGCGGACACGCCGCACGGAAAAGCAGCGCCTGTGCCTGCGTTATTTCTTCGCCCGGCGCCTTGCCGGACAAGCGCGCAGTTCAAGAATCCGCAGGCGTGCGTGCGCAAGTGTTATCCCGTCTGCGGACATGCGGGCGTCGGCCGCGGCGGATCTACATGTCGTTCGCCCGCAGCGCCACGGGTGGATGGCATTGTCGCTTCCACAAGGACGATCTTGCCAAAACCCCGATCTCTAAGCTATTTACCTTTCGAGACGCAGAGCCGAAAAGTTATTGAGATCGTGCGTCGCGGCCGCGGTTTCACCGGCATGAATTCGCCCCAGGCCCTCGATGAGGCTGTCGCTCTCGGCCGCGGTGGGACCTGGCTCGAACTCGATGCAAACCAGCTTCAGGCGCTGAGCCGCCCATCGTAAGCCCGTCCGGCTTCAAGGCATCGCACTCCTCGCACGGCTACCTATCGTGTGCGCCTGGATAGGCCTGCAACGCGGGCCGGAGTAAACGTCCGTGTTTCGCAGGCCGCGACTCCGGCGCGCTTTTCTCTTACCAAAGATCTTCACCAAACATCCCTTTCCCTTCCTCCCGCCTTACTGATCACCGCCCACAACATTTCGCCCCTTCCCGCGGGTTGACTGATCTCCTTTACCGGCGCGACCGGCAATCGCGGCAGCACACCAACTCGTGATGAAGCACAAACCAAAGGAGTACTCCTTGATTCTCGATACAGGTCTTGATTCGATTCGCTGCCCGGTGTGTGGGCTGGTACAGTTCTGCACCTTATCCACGATCTGCAAGCGATGCCGGAGATCGCTTGGAATCCGTTACGCAACTCTCACCCTCTCGCGCAGAAACCAGGAGAAAGAGAACAGCTCTGAAGAACTCAAACCCGCATTCGGGCACATGATGCGCGGCATGAGAATAAATCGCTCCATGACCCAGGCGGACTGTGCCAGGCGTCTTCGGACGAGCAGATCCCACTTGTCCCGACTCGAGTCCGGCCGTCTCAGTCCTTCATTCCCCATGCTGCTTCGCGCAGCTCGTGTATTTTCTGTCGACCGAGTGATCCTGCGTATCCGGATTCCCAGGACACCACCTTCGAGATCATGATCTGGATGTGCCGGGTGTCGCGAACTGGATCAAACTTGGGGGCAGCACCTTTCGGATAATTGTGGATTGGTCAGTCGAACTATCGTAAGTCGCTCGCATGACGGTACTTCTCGACCACTTGATGGAGGAGAACCACTCCTTGAGGGCACTCCATCCCGCATGCCGCCCGCACCCTCGACAAGCGCGTCCGGTTTAGTGCACTCGGCAGGGTCGATGCAGATGTGTTTCGGATTGTGTTCACTTGGCGTACCAGACCGCATCCGCATCATCAGAGTCCAGAAAGTGAGCAGAGATGAACGAGAAATCTACTATCAGTGGGAGGCAGGGGACTCAATCTGACTGCCGCCTCGCACGTGGTTCACTTCGATCGGTGGTGAAGTCCCGCCGTCGAGAACCAGGCCACGGATCGCGCCTAGAGTCCAGACCAACCCGCAAGCAATGAGATGCGCGAACATCGACTCAACGTCAAAAATGCTGGGAGAGGACAGAGCTATTGCGGTTATAACTTATGACATCGCGACACGGAGTGCGTTCGCAAAGATCGATCCCTTCTGGGCGTTTGCCGCCATGGAGAATACGTCCTTGCGAGCATCCTCCGCTACCCCCAGCTTCTCGGCGGCCTTGATGAAGTGGGTGTATGCGTCCATCACGTCTAGGCCCGTCAAGTCGTACCCGTAGCCATCCGCCATGCGTTGCAGGGCGATGCGCCCGACGTGCAGGCAGAAGCGGGCGTCCGTTTCTATCAGGTCACGCGCGGCGCGACTCAGCGTCTTTGGGTCGGTCGAACCGGTTTGCGCAAAATGCAGCGCGAGATCAAGCATCCCGGCATCCTTCGCGGCAGCAAACCAGCGTCCATGATCCCCATAGGATTCCGCAAGATCCAGCAGAATCCTCCTCGGTTCGATGGCCGGATACCTCTTTGCGATTCTGCGAGAGGTCGCCAGCCCCGAAGAAGACTGATCGGCCATCAATCCATACTTCTCGTATGCCTCCGCATCGCGCCCCGCATCCAGCAGAATTTCCTCGCAGGCGTTATCGATTGCGGCATCCGGCTGGTTGAGTCCCCGTGAGCCTTCGGCGTAGGCAAGGGCTTCTTCTGTCTTCCCTTCCGGGCGTTGTTGCACGGATAGGGTGAAGAGCGGGTAGTCTGGGAAAGATCACCTGAAAGGCAGCCCCCTTCGATGCCGAACAAGCATAACGCCACGCGCCGTCACCACATCCCCAAGATGAAGTATCGGGTGAAGAACTGGGCAGAGTACGATGCGGGTCTTCGGCGTCGAGGCAGTCTGACGTTA
>Ga0255352_1000960_pt1 | contig 15244 bp, 14 predicted proteins | sample HBST0metaG_FD_189939 | JGI IMG/M metagenome (GOLD analysis project Ga0255352, IMG submission 189939) | Peat soil microbial communities from Stordalen Mire, Sweden - H.B.S.T0 | ecosystem: Environmental > Terrestrial > Soil > Wetlands > Peat | place: Sweden: Norrbotten County, Stordalen Mire...
CCTTCTCATGGGCGTCCACGCACTTGCCGCATCCGTTGATGGCCGAGACCGCCAGCGCCCAGAGTTCAAAGTCCACCTCTTCCACGCCATGGCCGCGCAGCCCGTTCATGCGCAGTCGCGCCCCCATCTCCGAGTACCTTGGATTGGAGCTGAGGTGCTGGAAGCGATAGAAAATGTTGTTCATGCCCATGATCGCGGCGGCGGTTTTGGCCGCTTCCAGCGCCTGGGGAGAAAGCTGGGCGGGTGCGGCTTCCAGCACGGCCGCGGTGAGCGCGGCGCTGCGCGTGGCAAGGGCGCTAGCCACCACCGTGCCCCACAACTGCTGCGCGGTCAGCTCGCTGTTGTTGCGCACCAGGGAGGAATAGTTCAGCTTAAGATCCTTGGCGGAGGGAGGAAGACCCTCAATCAATGCGTCGAGACTCATGTGTGCTCCGGACAGCCGACAGCCATCAGTTATCAGTTAGTGCCGAGACCGCGTGATTTCGGAATGAACGGTGTGGTAGCGCCGGTCTCCAGACCGGCTGTACCGCGGGCGTCCTCGCCCGCGGCGTCTCCATTCCGATGACCATATTACAAAGTCCGAGCACTGGCAGCTGTCGGCTGATAGCTGTTGGCTGACAGCTGACAGCTGTAAGCTGCTCTTAAACGTGGATCGTTTCTTCGCCCTTGTGCCAGTTGCAGGGGCAAAGCTCGTCGGTCTGCAAGGCGTCCAGGACGCGCAGAACCTCCTGCGGGTTGCGGCCCACCGAGAGGTCGTTGACGTAGACGAAGCGGATGGTGTTTTCCGGATCGACGATGAAGGTGGCGCGCAGGCAGACGCCGGCCTTCAGGTCCAGAATGCCCAACTGCTCACTGAGTTCGCGCTTGATGTCGGAGAGCATGGGGAAGGGCAGGCTCTTCAGGTCGGGGTGGTTGTTGCGCCAGGCCAGGTGGACGTACTCCGAATCGGTGCTGCCGCCCAGAATCTGCGCATCGCGGTCGGCGAACTCCTGGTTGACCTTGCCGAAGGCGGCAATCTCGGTGGGACAGACAAAGGTAAAGTCCTTGGGCCAGAAGAAGTAGACCTTCCACTTGCCCTCGTAGCTCTTTTCGGTGATGGTCTCAAAGGCTTTCTTGGGGTCCAGATCGACAACCGCGGTCAATTCAAAGGCGGGAAACTTTTCTCCAACAGTCAGCATGTAAAACTCCTTCAGGGTGATGGGTTGATGGCTACACGCGCAGGGCCGAAACACCTCCGCGACAGAATTAGATGCATAAATCGGTTTGCGCGCCCGTTGCCGGTCGACGCATGAACATGGGCCAAGCCGTGTGGGGGCCGTCCCCTAAGAGATGCCCTGGGAAGGGTGTCGATTCAGATTTTTGGACTAAGATGGTCCATTTACAACGGGCTACCGTGAACGCGAGGGGGCAGGGATCGGTTGTCAGCGGCCAGGGAATGCAGCCAGAGCGAATGCCCTAGTTGGGGCGGCCGCCGGAAGTGGAGCGGCGGCGGAAGCGTTCATCCAAAGGCTGGCGGCCCTGAAAGCCGGCTTCCACGGTGTGCCAGAACTCGATGGCGGTCTCGCCCATGCGCCAGCAGAGCAGAACCACCTGGTCGTCCATGCGGCAGGGGAAATCCAGCAGGCCGCCGTCCAGGTCCTTGACCTGCACGCCGATCGAGTCGATCTCGGCGACGCTCTCGCGGGCCAGTTGCAGGTGCGCATCCATCTCGGCGCGCAGCTTGGCCACCTTGGTCACGTCCACCCTCATGCCGCCGGAGATGTAGATGCGGCGCGCCATCTCCGAGAGGCCGGACTCGACCTCCTCCGCCGCCTGTTTGCCCTCGATCGCACGCTTCAGCAGCGCTTCCAGCACCGGGAGCAGGGACTGCGCTTCGTCGAGAGTGAAGGTCTTCATGGCGTTAGCCTCGATATCAGAATACGACGGAATGGTGAAAGCGGTCAGTGATAGGGAATAGGGAGTAGGGAGTAGGGACCAGCATTCCCTTCGTGCCCTTCCGACTTTTTCCCCACCAGCCACAAACGCCCCGCACCCCATGCTTTCCGCGTTGTTTGCGGAAAGCATGGGAAACCACAAATCTCAACCCGCCAGCGTTCCCTACTCCCTATTCCCTACTCCCTGCCTTTACCCCACTTCCAGCATCCGGTCCAGAGCCACTTTGGCCCACTGCTTGACGCTGGGGCGAACCTGGATGCGGTTGACGACGCGGCCAGCGACCAGGTTTTCCAGAGCCCAGGCCAGGTGCTGCGGGGTGATGCGGAACATGGTGGTGCAGAGGCAACCGGTGTCGTCGAGGGTGATAACCCGCTTGCCCTCGGCGGCAAAGCGGCGGGCCATGCGGTTAACCAGGTGAATCTCGGTGCCCACGGCGAAGATGGACCCCTTCGGGGCGTTCTCAACCAAGGCGATGAGGCGTTCCGTGGAGCCCAGGGCGTCGGCCTTCTGGCAGACCTCAAAGCGGCACTCGGGATGCACGATGACCTGGATGCCGGGATACTTGGCGCGCACCTGGTCCACATGGCTGGGCAGGAAGCGCTGGTGCACGGCGCAATGGCCCTTCCAGAGGACGATGCGGCTGGCCTCGAAGCGGTCCCTGGTCTGGCCGCCTTGAAGCGCCCAGGGGTCCCAGACGACCATCTCGTCCAGCGGAATGCCCAGGTCGAAACCGGTGTTGCGGCCCAGGTGCTGGTCGGGGAGGAAGAGAATGCGCTTGCCGCGGGCAAAGGCCCACTCGAAGGCGGCGCGCGCGTTGGACGAGGTGCACACCAGCCCGCCGCGCTCCCCGCAGAAAGCCTTGATGGCGGCGGTGGAGTTCATGTAGGTCAGCGGAATCAGGTCGGCGGTCAGGTGCAGGCGTTCCAGCGCTTCCCAGCAGGCTTCCACCTGGGAGATTTCCGCCATATCGGCCATCGAGCAGCCGGCGTTCAGGTCGGGCAGGATGACCTGCTGGCCAGGGTGGCCCAGCACGTCGGCGCTTTCGGCCATGAAGTGTACGCCGCAGAAAACGATGTACTTGGCATCGGTCTCGGCGGCGATTTTTGAGAGCTTGTAGCTGTCGCCGGTCGCGTCGGCAAAACGGATCACTTCGTCGCGTTGGTAGTGGTGGCCGAGCAGAATCGTGGTCGCGCCCAACTGCGCGCGCGCCGCGGCGATGCGGGCGTCCATGGTATGGTCCGGGAGCGCCAGGTAATTTTCAAGGCTGCAAGAGCCTTCGGCCTCCGGCGAGGCCGCCGTTGCTTGATCGAGAACCAGGTTCAATGTCTTCCGCCTTCAGTCCAGCTCACCCTCCGAGTCTCGGACAGGCGGTTGGACGGGGATGTTGAAAGCTAACGCGACTGCAGTGGATGCACTGGCATTCCAGAGACTTTCGGCGTTTGCGCCTGCCGCTCCGGGAGAGCCCCCACCCACGGGGTTGTTGCAGCTCTTTCACATTCATGGATGCGGCTTGAGACCGGAGGGTTACAAATTCCCCCGGAACCGGCCACTCCCATTGCCAAATAGTTTAACAAAAGCGTAACAGTTGGCCCAAATGGGACGCCGCCGACGCTGTCCTCCTGCTGCCGAACTGCCTTCTATTCAGGCGCATGTATAGAAAGACACGGGCTTGGCGTGGACTCATTGCCGGGCCGAGACATCGTTCCCCAATGCAGGCGGCGGCGCAGCCAGCGATTCATGGGCTCCGAATAGGCGCGCGCCACCCCTTCGCCGAAGAGGCCGGAGAGAATGAGGACGGCGGCGAAGAGGAGCGGAACCGCCTTCAATGGCTTGCCGGCCGCGACGAAGAAACGGAAGAGGACCAGGACGACAAAGACGTGCGTCAGGTAGACCTCGTAGCTGCGCTGGCCCAACAGAAGAAGCGGCTTGAGAAGGCGCGGAGCCTGCCAACGCGTTTGAGCGGCCACGGCGATGAGCATGCAGGCGCCGGCTGCGAGGATCGACATGCTGAACCCGTTGCGGCCCAGGCCCCATTGGTACGCCCGTATGGAAAACGCGAGAATGAAGACCACGAGCGCCGTGCCGAGGCTGCCCAGCGCCCACAGGGCGCGGCGCGCAAGGCGATGCCTTGAGACGAGGAGCGCGGTGAGGCATCCCAGAGCGATGGCGTCCATGCCGCCGAGGTAGGAGTATTCCCTCCAGACCGGGTTGGGATTGAAGGCATGGGAGCGGGCAAAGGGACCGGCCAGGATGAAAGCCAGGATGGGGATGAGCAGGTACCGGGTGCGGCGAGAGAGACGGCAGAGGAGCGGAAAGAACAGGTAAAACATCTCCTCGACGGAAAGGGACCAGAGGATGTCCCAGTTGGCCGGCAGATAGTCTGTCCGCGCCTCAAGAAAATTGATGTGGAAGGTCAGAGCCGCCAGCAGCGCCCTTCCCAGCCCGCCGGTGGCCGGAGAAACCACGTAGCCTTTGACCTGCCCGAGATGAAGGCCGCTCAAGACGGCCAGAAGCAGCAGGAGCAGCGGCGCAATGCGCGCGAAGCGCATCCTGTAGAATCCGCGCACGCTGACGCCTGGAAGCGAACCCCAGCGGCGAAGCGTTGTGGAGGCGATCAGGAATCCGGAAACGGCAAAGAAGATCTGTACGCCGAACTGGCCGTTCCAGACCAGCGAGGAAACCAGCTGCGCCGGCAGGCCTTGCGTGTAGGGAACTTTCGCCCCCAGCAGCCGCATGTTGACGTGATTCATCAACACAAAGAAGATCGCGAGGCCGCGAAGAAGGTCCACGCCGTCGAGCCGCGCCGGGCTTTGTGCGGGCCTGGTCATTTCCGTTGGGGCCATCTCTTGATTGTGCACGATGGCGAAGCGGTAAACGCCAGCGACCGTTTGTGATGCCCATGCACTGACGGGTATCATTACTTCTCATGGTGATGCCGCCTACAATTGAAGTTGCGAATATCGGAATGGCCGACTCGCTGATCCTGATGGTGATGGCTCTGGTGGTCTTCGGGCCGCGGCGTCTCCCGCAGATTGGCCGACAAATCGGCAAGCTGATGTACGAGTTCCGCAAGGCCTCCAACGATTTCAAGTTCCAGATGGAAGAGGAGTTGCGCAGCTCGGAAGATGCCGACCGGCGCAAGAAGGAAGAGGAGCGTCTGCGCGAGCTGGCCGCTGCGGCTCCGGCTGCCGCGACAGCAGAGGTTTCCCAGGCTTCGGAAGCGGGTGTTACGGCGGCCGCCGAAACGCAGGCCCCGGTGCCCGATGGCCAGTTCCCGACCCCAAGCCCTTACCCAGGTGAGGAAGTTTATCCTCCGGTGATTGAGCCCGCGGCGACGGAACTGCCAGAGGCCACCGCCCAGGTTCAACCCGTGATTCAACCGCCCTCGACCGGCGAGCAGGTGGCGGCAGCGCGGCCCACCAGCCTTCCGCCAGAGCCGGTCAGCCTCGAACCGGAAATCGAGCTCCCAGCCCCGTCATTGCAAGAGACCACCCCCACCGCCGCCGAACTCGCCTACGCGGAAGAAAAGGCCACGCTCCAGGCGGAAGCTGAAGCCAAACTCCGCGCCGAGGCCGAAGCCGCGGCGGGCGCGATCCCGCAACAGGCTGAAAAGACCCCAACGAAGCCGGTGAAGCAAAATGCTTGAACCCTCGGACGCAATCGAAAAGGCGCGAGAAGCTGTCACCAAGCGCGTCGATCTCCCCGGCATGAGCCTCATGGAGCACTTGGACGAGCTGCGCAAGCGCATCGTCCACTCCGCCATCTACCTGATCGCGGGCTTCTTCGTGGCCTGGTACTTTCGAGATCGCCTCGTCGATTTCATTCAGGCGCCGCTCAAGCACGATGGCAAATCGCTCAACATGATCCACCCCATGGACGGAATGAATCTGGCGATCCATGCGTCGCTGGTGGGCGGATTCATTCTCGCCTCGCCCTTCATCCTCTTCCAGGTGTGGCTCTTTATTGCACCGGGTCTCTACCAGAAGGAACGGCGGTTTGTCGTGCCCTTCATGGCGGCCACTGTCGGACTGTTTTTGGCCGGTGCCTACTTTGGCTACTTCTGGGTTTTGCCCAGCGCCGTGCACATTCTGCTCGATGTCTTCGGCGGCAAGTTCACAGCCGTCATCAGCATCGAGGAATACACCGGCTTCTTTCTCTCCATCATCCTCGGCTTGGGCCTCAGCTTCGAGTTGCCCATTCTCATCTTCTTTCTGGCCCTCTTCGGCATCGTCAGCCCACGCTTCCTTTGGAAGAATATGCGCTACGCGGTTCTTCTCATCTTCCTCGTGGCGGGCGTCATTTGCCCCATGCCCGACCCGGTCAGCATGTGCATCTACGCAACCCCGCTGCTGGGGCTTTACCTGGTAGGCATCGGCGTCGCGTGGTGGGTCCATCCTTCGCGGCGCAAGGCCAAGAAGGCCAAGGAGGCCGCCAAGTGACCTTTTCCTCGGCTTGGGTCCTGTCTTTGAAGATCGCAGTGGCAGGGGTGCTGTTTGCTGTTCCTCTGGCCGCTCCGGCGCAAACCCACTTCAACGGAGCCAAGGCTCTCGAGTACGCCCGCCAGTTTGTCTCCATCGGCCCGCGCTGGCCCACCAGCCAGAACCACGCCAAGGCTGAAGAGTTTCTGCGCAACCACTTCCAGCACGACCAACTGGAAGAGGATGCATTTACCGCCAATACGCCCATCGGCCCGGTCGCCATGCGCAACTTCATCGTGCGCTTCCCCGGCAAGAAGGACGGCGTGATCGTGCTGGCCACGCACTACGAGACCAATTACTGGCTCAAGGACATCAACTTCGTCGGCGCCAACGACGGCGGCGCGACCACCGGCCTGCTGATGGCCATCGCCGACCAGTTGCGCCCTGGCGTGGCAGGCGGAAAAAAGCTCGACGGCTACTCGGTCTGGCTGCTCTTCGACGACGGCGAAGAGTCGTTTCTGCCCACCTGGACCGACTCCGACTCGACCTACGGCACGCGCCACCTGGCTGCGCGCTGGGGCAGAGACGGCACCCTGGGAAAGGTCAAGGCCTTCATTCTGACCGACATGATCGGCGACAAGGATCTGGACATCCAGCGCGAGACCCAGTCCACTGGCTGGCTCGTAGATCTGGTGCGGCAGGCGGCGAATAAATTCGGCGACGAGCGCTACTTCTTCAAAAAAGAAGAAGAGGTCAGCGACGATCATCTGCCGTTTGTGAAGCGCGGCGTACCCTCGATCGACGTAATCGACATCGACTACGGTCCCAACGACAGCTACCACCACACCGCCAAAGACACCATGGACAAGATCAGCGCCCATAGCCTGACCATCGACGGCGATGTCCTGCTGGAGACAGTGCGGCTGGTGGGGCAACGGTAGAGAACAAGGAACAGGGAATAGGGAGTAGGGAGTAGGGTTCAGCTTCCCCGTAGGCAGGCCAATCTATTGACCCGGCCCAAAACGATTGCATCACCCCAGAGCTGTCATCCTGAACGAAGCAAAGCGGAGTGAAGGATCTGCAGTTGTTCTTTCTCCCCTCTACTGCAACACAATAGAGCCGGATCAATAATTGCCCTTTCTTCTTTTCTGCATCTCAGCCTAGAAATTCCGAGGAAACCACGAAAGCAGCTTTCGGCTACTCCCTACTCGACTACTCCCTATTCCCTACTCCCTACTCCCTACCCCTGCTGTAGCATTTAACAATGATTGCCGGCGTTTCCTGGGTCTGGTGGCTGGGGTTCCACGCGGTGGTGGCGGCGCTGTTGCTGGCCGATTCCCTGCTGCCGGGCCATCGGCGCGACTCGCGCCACGCTCAGGCGATCACCTGGATCTGGACGGCTTTGCTGGTGGCTGCCGCGGCGGCGTTTGCCGGATGGATTGCAGTGGCCAAAGGGCGTCAGCCGGCACTTGAATTCGTGGCCGGCTACGCCATCGAAACTTCGCTGAGCATCGACAATCTCTTCGTCTTCCTGATCCTCTTTCATGGCTTCCACATCAGCCCCAGACGTCAGCACACAGCCCTTGACTGGGGCGTGGCCGGGGCGGTGGTGCTGCGCGCGCTGTTCATTGCCGCGGGCATCGCGCTGCTCGGCCGCTTCGAATGGATCACGTGGATCTTCGGGCTGTTCCTGCTCTATGCAGCCTTCCGGCTGGTGCGCGGCGGCTCGACGCGGGCGGCCATTCCCGACTGGATTCGCAAATTGCAGCCGGCCCAGGGATCGTTGCTGCCGGTGATTCTGGCGGTCGAGTTCACCGACCTGCTCTTCGCCACGGACTCGATTCCCGCGGTGCTGGCGGTGAGCCACAATGCCTTCGTGGTCTACACCTCGAACATCGCCGCCGTGCTCGGGCTGCGCTCGCTCTACTTTGCTCTGGCCGCCCTGCTGGACCGCTTCCGCTATCTGCACTACGGTCTGGGCGCGCTTCTCGCCTTCGTAGCTCTGAAGATGCTCACCGCACACTGGATCGAGATTCCGATCACGCTTTCGCTGGCGGTGATGGGAGCGATTCTGGCGGTCTGCGCAGTGGCGTCGTGGAAAGCAGGGAGTAGGGACTAGGAACCGGATCTGTGGCCTGCAGCGGAAACGTCGCGGCGGCTCTCTACTCCCTACTCCCTATTCCCTACTCCCTCGTTTACCACTCTTGGAATGTGACCCGTCCATCACATTTCAGAGCCGAGTGCTTCAGGAACCGCTCGTCGTCGCGTTTCGGGTAATCGTTGCGGAAGTGCGCGCCGCGGCTTTCCGTGCGAGCCAGAGCCGAGTGCAGAATGGCGTAGGCCACGCGGCTCATGGCCTGCGCTTCGGCCAGGCGGCGGCTTCCCTTCCCTTGCGCGGCCAACTCGGCAAGAGCGGCGGCGCAGGCTTCCTGAGCCGCAAATCCCAGGCGCAATGTGGACTCCTCGCGGAGCAATCCGGCGTAAGCCCACATGGAGGCTTGCAGTTTGGCGACGATCTCTTCCAGACGAGCTTCCTCGGCATCGTTGAGCGGAACGGGAACAGCCAGAGGCGCAACAGCAGTCTCGATGGGCAAGCGATCGTCCAGCATCGATTGCGCCGCGCGCGCGCCAAAGACCAGGCCTTCCAGCAGCGAGTTCGAGGCCAGCCGATTTGCGCCGTGAACCCCGGTGCAAGCGGCCTCTCCGGCGGCGTAGAGGCCGCGCAGAGTGGTCCGCCCGTCCAGGTCCGTCTTGATGCCGCCCATCAGGTAATGGGCCGCGGGACGGACGGGAATCAGGTCGCGGCCGAGGTCGAGCTTGTACTCAGCCAGGAAGGCGCTGATGCCGGGGAAGCGGTGGTGCAGGTCGATGCCCCGGATGTGCCGCATGTCCAGATGGACGATGCGCGCCTCGGCGGGCGTCGCGCCCATGCCTTCGCGGCTGATGGCGCGGGCCACCACGTCGCGGGGAGCAAGTTCGAGCAGCGGGTGATAACGCTCCATGAAGCGCTCGCCGCGGTCGTTGCGCAGATAGGCGCCTTCGCCGCGCAGAGCTTCGGAGAGCAGGAAGCGCGGCGCGCCGGGCAGGGAAAACGCGGTGGGATGGAACTGGTAGAACTCCATGTCGGCCAACTCGGCCCCCGCTTCGGCGGCCAGGGCAATGCCGTCGCCGGTGGCCACGGCGGGGTTGGTGGTGTCGGAATACACCTGCCCCGCGCCGCCGGCGGCCACCAGCACAGCGCCGGCGCTCACGCGCTCCAGATTGTTGTTGCGGTCCAGCAGGTCGGCGGCAATAACCCGACCGTCGGCGACCACCAGGCCCGTGACGGTGGTCCACTCGGCAAAATGGATGCGCTCGTGAACGCGGGCAAAAGCGGCCAGCGAGCGGCTGATCTCGGCGCCGGTGGCGTCGCCATTGGCGTGCAGGATGCGAGGCAGAGAGTGCGCGCCTTCGCGAGTGCGGAGCAGTGCGCCGTTTTCGGCGTCGAAGTTCGCGCCCCATTCGATCAGCTCGCCCACGCGCACCGGCCCCTCGGCCACCAGCACCTGGGCCGCCGGCCGGTAGACCAGGCCATCGCCGGCGTTGACGGTGTCTTCCAGATGGAGCGCCACGTCCCGATCGCCCTCCATGGCCACCGCGATGCCGCCCTGCGCGTAGTGGGTGTTCGACTCCGCCACCGACTCCTTGGTGACCACCAGAACCTCGCCGTGGCGGGCCAGTTCCACCGCCGCGCGCAACCCGGCCACGCCCGCGCCCATCACCAGAAAATCCACCTGAGAGACTCTTGCCATAACCTTTGAGGCTACCACCGCGCAGGGGGGCGGCGGGCGGCTTGCTTTACGATGAAGGTACTGTGCAGACGATACGAGTTGAAACACCTTCGGCGAAGTACGACGTGATGACGGGCAGCGGGTTGCTGCGGACGCTGGCCCCGCGCATCGAGCGGGCGGCGGGCAGGCTGCCGCGACGGGTCTTTGTGGTGACCTCGCCGGAGATCTGGGGACTGTGGGGCGCGAGCTTTCAGGAGTCCTTCCCGGAGCCGCCCATCGCGCTTTTCCTGGAGCCGGGCGAGAAACACAAGACGCTGGCCAGCGTGGAGCGCCTGCTGCGCAAGATGGCGGAGGCGGGCGGGGACCGTGGCTCCCTGCTGATTGCCTTTGGCGGCGGCATTGTGGGCGATGTGGGCGGTTTTGTGGCCGCAACCTACATGCGCGGCATTCCGTATGTGCAGGTTCCCACCACCTTTCTGTCCCAGGTGGACTCGTCCGTGGGCGGCAAGACCGGCGTGAACCTGCCCGAGGGCAAAAACCTGGTAGGCAGCTTCCACCATCCGCTAGCCGTCTTTGCCGACATCGAGGTGCTGGGCACCCTGCCGGAGCGCGAGTTGAAGGCCGGGCTGATGGAGAGCGTCAAGGCCGGCATCATCCGCGACCGCGCGCTCGTGCGCTATATGGAGGAGCACGCGGAACAGGTGTTGGGCCGCGACGCCAAGGCTCTCGAAAAGGTAATTTCCGCCTCCATCCGCATGAAGGCCGGGGTGGTCGGCCAGGACGAACGCGAGGGCGGCCTGCGCATGATCCTCAACCTGGGCCACACTGTGGGCCACGCCCTCGAGCAGGCCACCGCCTACAAGACGCTGCTCCACGGCGAGGCGGTGGGCTGGGGCATGGTGGCCGCCCTCTACCTGGCGCGGCAACGGGGAACGATTTCCGCGCGCCAGTTCGAGCGGCTGCAAAACCTGATCCACCTGTATGGACCCCTGCCGGAGTTGAAGCTGCGGTCCGCGCGGGTGGTGGCGGCTACTGGCGGCGACAAGAAGAACCTCGGCGGCGTGCGGCGGTTCGTGCTGCCGGTTGGCATTGGAGATTCCGGAGTGGTGGAAGACGTGACCCCTGCGGAACTCGAGAGCGCGGTGGGGTATGTGCTGGGGGAGGCTGCCGAGCGGAGCTAGTGTCCTGTCTCAGAAATTTAGGTCAAAACTGAGACTGTCATTCTGAGCGAACGGGGCCCCGAACGCTTCCCAGTTCGGGGGTGGTGAGTGAAGAATCTGCTTTTGTTCTTTTGCACATTTTACAAAGGAATTTAGAGACAGGACACTAGCAAGTCAGCGAGTTAGCTGGGTTTTGGTTTCCCAGGTCCCAGGTGCGGGACCTGGGGCACCCGACGAGTTGGCGAGTTGGCGAAGGCAGCGGCGTTCGAGGTTCGGGATACGAGGGGCAATGACAGCAACGGGAGCTAAACCACCGGGCGCAAGGGACGAAGCCGGCGCGGCCAAGGCCGTGCAGCAGATGTTTGACTCGATTGCGCCGCGCTACGATCTGCTGAACCACGTTCTCTCGGCCAATATAGACCGGCTGTGGTGGGCTCGGACCGCGCGCCGCTTCAATGCAATTCTCGCCGATCCCGATGCGGCCATCCTGGACATCTGCTGCGGAACCGGCGACATGACCATGGCTCTGCTCAAGCGGCGGCCGCGCGGGGCAAGGCCCATTCTGGCAGCGGATTTTTCCCGCGGCATGTTGAGCCGGGGAGCGCAAAAGTTCGGCGCAGCAGCGCCAGACGCGCCCTACGCAGTACTTGGAACGCCGTATGCAATACCGCTGGAGGCCGACGCGCTGCACCTGCCGCTCAGGTCGGAGTCGCTGGACCTGGTGGTGAGCGCTTTCGGCTTCCGCAACCTCGCCAACTACGAAGCCGGTTTGCGCGAATTTCATCGCGTGCTCAAGCCCGGCGGGCAGTTGGGGATTCTGGACTTCAGCGAGCCGGGCGGAATGCTCGGGTTCTTCCGGCCATCGGGCGGGCCATCTGCGGCAAGGACGGCCCCTATAACTATCTGCCGGCCTCGGTGGGCAACTTTCCGCCGCCCTCGGAGATGGTTTCGCTGATGGGCGCGACCGGCTACACCGGGTGCGCGTGGCGGTCGTACACTTTTGGCATTGCGGGGTTGTACACGGCCACCCGCGCCGCTGTAGCCTGAGAGCGCGATGAGCACCGCCGTTCCCCATGTGACCGGTCATTCCGCGGAGAAGCGCCGCGTGGCGCTGCACTCCATGCTGGCCGCTGCCGCCATGACGCTGCTGAAGCTGGCCGCGGGGCTCTTTTCCGGTTCGCTGGGCGTGCTATCGGACGCGGCCCACTCCGGGCTGGACCTGGTGGGCGCGGCGCTCACCTTCTTTTCCGTGCGGGTAAGCGACCTGCCGGCCGACGAGGGCCACACCTACGGCCACGGCAAAATCGAAAACCTGTCCTCGTTCGGCGAAGTGATCCTGATGGCCGTCTCCAGCGGCTGGATCATCTATGAGGCAGTGCGCCGCATCCTGCATCACTCGCTGGCGCTCCACCATTCGGTGTGGCCTGCGCTGGTGGTGCTCACCTCGATCGGGGTGGATTTCTGGCGGTCGCGCCAACTCCGCATCGTGGCCAAACGCACCGGTTCGCCGGCTCTGGCCACCGACGCCTTCCACTTTGCCTCGGACATCTGGTCGTCCGTAGCGGTGCTTTGCGGCCTCGGCGCCAGTTGGGTGGGAATGCAGTTTGGCATCCCCATTCTGCGCTTTGCCGACCCGCTGGCGGCGATCCTGGTTTCAGCGCTGATTCTGCGCATGACGGTACACTTGGGCCACGAAGCGGTAGCCGTGCTCATGGACGAGATTCCCGCGGAGACGCGGCGGCGCATCGTGAATGAAGTGGAGCATGTGGACGGCGTGCTGGCCGTGGAGCAAGTGCGGGTGCGCCGGGCCGGAGCCGGTTATTTTGCCGACCTGACGCTGGCTCTGCCCCGGCGCTACACCTTCGAGCACACCGGCGAGCTGGTGCGCACGGCCACCGACGCCGTGCACCGCGCCCTCCCCGAGGCCGACGTGGTCATCCACACCGTTCCGCGCAAGGCCAGGGCTGAAAGCATCTTTGACCGGGTGCGGGCCGTGGCCGCGCGCAATAACGTCAGCGTGCATGAACTGAGCGTGCAGTCGCACCGGGACCGGCTGCGCGTCGAGCAGCACCTGGAGTTGGACGAAGCCATGCCGCTCTTGAAGGCGCACGAGTTTGTGACCGCCATGGAAGCGGAGATTCTGCGCGAGGTGCCGGAGATCGACGCGGTATTGACGCACATCGAAAGCGAACAGGCCACCATCGAGCAGCCCGAGGAAACGGACGAGGAAGACCGCCGGCTGGAAGAAGCGCTGCGCACCTCGGCAACCCGCTTCCCTGAGATTGTGGACGTGCACGAAATCCACGTGCGGCGGGCCGGGGAGCACATCTATCTTTCCTGCCACTGCACCCTGCCGGACGACCTCATCATGCAGCGCGTTCACGTGGTAATTACGGCTCTGGAAGACCGCTTCAAGCAGGAATGCCCGGAGGTGGACAGGGTGATGATTCATCCCGAGCCGGTGACGGATAATTTGCGATAAAACAAGGGAGAGCAGGAACCATGACCAGGCGGGGCTTTGTGAATTTCTTTCAGATGGGTTCGCTGGTCATGGCGCTGGTGACCGTGTCGCTGCTGGCGGCCATCGCCACCATGCATTTTGCCATTCACGGCGCGGAGGTGGCTGTGCCATCGCTGAAGGGCATGACCGTGGCCGATGCGCGCAGCCAGACCTCGGGCCTGGGACTGGACCTGGACGTGGACAATCGCTACTACTCGGGCGACGTGGCCGCCGGACACATCCTCACCCAGATGCCGCCGCCCGGAACCGTGGTGCGCCGGGAGTGGCGGGTGCGCGTGGCCGAGAGCCTGGGGCCGCAAGAGGTGGAAGTGCCGGACACGGTGGGCACGGCAGAGCGGCTGGCCGCACTAAAACTGAGGCAGGCCGGCCTGGAAGTGGGGGTCATGGCAAGCCTTCCCTGGAGCGGAGCCGCTGAGGGAATGGTTCTGGCCCAGGACCCGCCGGGCAAGGCGCAGGGCATCGAGCGGCCCAGCATCAACCTGCTACTGGCCGCTCCGGGCGACGATGCGGCCGACGGCTTCGTGATGCCGGACCTGACCGGGCTGCCCTTCCTGACCGCGCAGGCGCAGTTGGCCAAGGTGGGCATCAATTCCGCGCCGCCCGCCTTTGTGGACATTCCCATGGCGCCGGTAGGCAGCGGAGGCGCTCTGCCCACGCTGCCTATCCGGCCGGGCGCGGTCACGGCGCAAAAGCCGACGGCCGGCTCACGCGTGGACCAGGGCACGCTGGTCAAGCTGACGGTGGCGAAATAGCGAAAGACAGGGAACAGAAATCAGGCTCGGGAGGGCAAAGTTCGATGGGATGGAACGAGGATCTGGAAGCAATCGAAAGGCAGGAGCGGGAGCTTGAACTGCCGCGGCTGGACGCGCAGATGGCGTGGGAGCTGGGCGTGCGTTTGCGGGCTTTGGCCGATGAACGCGGACTGGCGGTGGTCATCGACGTGCGGCGCTTCGGCCAGCCGCTCTTTTATGCGGCCATGGACGGGACCACCCCGGACAATCCGGAGTGGGTGCGGCGCAAAAGCAATACCGTGGCGCGCTTCCATCGCAGTTCGTATGCCACAGGTCTGAAAGAGAAGGTCAAAGGCGAAACGCAGGCCCAGGCCCAGGGGCTGCCTGTGGCCGACTACGCCACCCATGGCGGATCGTTCCCTCTGTGCGTAACGGACGCAGGCGTGGTGGGCAGCGTAACCGTCTCCGGACTGCCGCAACGCAGCGATCACGAACTGGTGGTCGAAGCGCTCTGCGAGTTGCTGGGGCGGAACTACGCGGACCTGAAGCTCGCGGCGGAGTAAGGAAATGGATCTCGATTTTCCTTGCGCAGAATTAAGCCCCATGAGCGCATGATGTCTTTAGGTCCTACAGTTGTAAACTGCGTTTTAGCAGGGGCAGCGGGTTTCAACGGAGGGAGCAGGGGGTTTCAACGGAGGGAGCAGGGGGT
>Ga0255352_1000964_pt1 | contig 15221 bp, 10 predicted proteins | sample HBST0metaG_FD_189939 | JGI IMG/M metagenome (GOLD analysis project Ga0255352, IMG submission 189939) | Peat soil microbial communities from Stordalen Mire, Sweden - H.B.S.T0 | ecosystem: Environmental > Terrestrial > Soil > Wetlands > Peat | place: Sweden: Norrbotten County, Stordalen Mire...
CGGGCTTTGCCTGGGACGCTCAAGACGCGTATCTCTTCGACATCGACGGCACGCTCCTGCGCAGCCGCGACCGCATTCATTTCGACTCCGTAGCCCTGAGCGTCCGGCGCGTCACCGGCTTTGAGATCACGCTGGCCGGAGTCCCCATTCAGGGCAGCACCGACACGGCCATCCTGCGCGCAGCTTGCCTGCAGGCGAAGATACCCGCCGCGGTGCTCGAAACGCAGATCCAGGCCATTCTCGACGCCATGAGCCGCGCCGTGGCGGAACACCGGCAGGAACTGGATCTGGTCCTCATGCCGGGCGTGGAAGACACCCTTGCCCACCTGGCGCGCCAGGGAGCCCTACTGGGCGTGGCCACCGGCAACCTGGAAACCATCGGCTGGATCAAGATTGAAGAAGCAGGGTTGCGCGAGTGGTTCCGCTTCGGCGGCTTCAGCGACTGTTTCCCCGACCGCGCCGAACTGGTTGGGAACGCCGCGCGCAAGGCTCGGGACTTGGCGGGCAAGGACGCAGGGGTCTGCGTGGTGGGCGATACGCCCCGCGACATCGCCGCTGCGCGCGCCAATTCCCTGCCCGTGATTGCCGTGGCGACCGGCCACTACAGTTTCGACGAACTGCTGGAGCACCGGCCCGAAGTCTGCGCCACCTCCCTGGCCGACCTCCGCGCCGCAACACAGGTAGCGCAATGAACAGAGCACCGCGCTCCCCGCACGCCCGCGCCGCGCGCCGGTTGCGGCCATGGACGCAGTTCTGCACTGCAGGAGTGCTTCTGGCCGTGCTGCCCGGCTCGCTGCTGGGGCAAACCGCCGCTCCTTTGGCCCAGGCTTCGTCTCCCGCACAAACCGTGCCTCCGGCTTCCGTCGCGTCTGCGCCCGCCGCACAAGACAAGCAGGTGCGCACCTCCGACCGGCGTCGCGCAGCCAAGCTCTACCTCGGGGCCAGCAAGCTCTTTGAGGCGGAGCGGTTTGAAGAGGCCATGCGCAGCTACGAACAAGCGGCGCAGCTCGACCCGGCCAACGCCGACTATCCGCTCGCTGCCCAGTTGGCGCGCAGTCACGCCGTCACGGCGCTGCTGCAAACTGCGGCCAAGGCGCGCCTGGTCTCCGATGCGGCAGCCGCCCGCGCTGCTTTGGCGCATGCTGCGGAGCTCGAACCCGACAATGCGCAGGTTCGCGAGCACATCGGCGAATTGGGAGACGACGCCCTCGCTTTGGAATCCCGGCCTCTCTACGAGCCAGGCGCGGCCACGGCTGGCGCGGGCGACCTGCTGGTGCCCAAGCCAGGAACCAACAGCTTTCATCTGCGCACTGACCAGCGCCAGCTCATTCAGCAGGTCTTCCGCGCCTATGGAATTGAGGCCACGGTGGACGACAGCGTTCGGCCCATACAGGTTCGCCTGGATGTGGACAACGCCGGCTTTGAATCCGCTGCGCGGATAGTGGAGCTGGCCACCGGCTCGTTCTTCGTTCCGCTGGATGCGCACCATGTGCTGGTGGCCCGCGACCTGCGCGAATTCCGCCAGAAGTTTACGCGCCAGGATATGGAGACCGTTTATCTTTCCGGCCTGAGCGCAACCGAATTGGCCGATGTGGTCACCCTGGCCAAGAACGTCTTCGACATTCAGCAGGCAGTGGCAGAGCCCACGGCGGGAACGGTGACCGTGCGCGGGTCGGCGAAGTCGCTGGCCGCCTTCAACGCCACCATGCGCGAACTGATCGACGGGCGAAACCAGGTGATGCTGGAGGTGCGGCTGATTCAGATTGCCCACACCAGCGGCCGCAATACCGGGGTTCAACCGCCGCAGACGATGACCGCTTTCAATGTCTATGCCGAAGAGCAGTCCATCCTGAACTCGAACCAAGCGCTGGTGCAGCAGATCGTCTCCTCGGGATTGGCGGCGCAGGGCGACACGCTGGCGATTCTCGGCATTCTGCTGGCTTCCGGCCAGGTCACCAGTTCCCTGTTCTCGAACGGCATCGCTCTGTTCGGCGGCGGCATCACGCAATCAGCGCTGGCTCCGGGAACGATGACGGCCAACCTGAACCTGAACTCCTCCGACTCGCGCCAACTGGACCAGATTCAGCTGCATCTGGGAGACGGCGAGGCGGCTACACTGCGCACCGGGACCCGCTATCCGATCCAGACCTCGTCCTTTTCGAGCCTCTCGGCCAGCACTCCCAACATCCCCGGGCTCACCGGCGCCGGAGCTTCCGGAGGACTCTCTTCGCTGCTCTCTTCGCTGAGCAGCAGCGTGCCGAATGTTCCGCAGGTCGAGTACCAGGACCTGGGCCTGACCCTCAAAGCCACCCCCAAAGTGATGCGCGACAACCTGGTCGCTCTCACCATCGACATGAAAATCGACGCGCTTTCGGGCGGCTCCATCAACGGCAATCCCATCCTCAACAACCGCGCCTATTCCGGGGTGGTGACACTCCGCGAGGGTGAAGCCGTCGAGGTGGTCAGTGAGCTGGACAAGTCGGAGAGCCGCGCCGTCAGCGGCACACCGGGCATCAGTGAGATTCCCGGCCTGAACAACCTCACAGGCAAAGACACCCAGAAGAACTATGCAACGTTGTTGATCATCGTCACCCCGCACGTGATTCGCGGCACGCAGGCGGCCGGTCGCACGGCGATCATGCGCGTCGAGCGCACCGTCAGCGCACACTGATTGAAAGCCGGATCAAGCCGCCTGGTTCCGCTGTGCGCGCATCGCTCTTTCAAACAAAAAGCCCCGCCATCAATGCGACTCCCTGGTTGGGAATCGCACCGATTGCGGGGCTTCCATTCTGCTCGACGCTGCGCGCGACTTACTTGGTCACGCCATCCAGCTTCGACTGGTACTCCACGATCTGCTTGATGGTCTCGTACGGCGCACCGGCGACCGGAACCGGGCGGCCATTCACGATCAGGGTGGGCGTCTGGTTGATGTTCATCTCCTTGGCCAGCTTCACCGAGGCTTCCACCGAAGCTGCGATCGCCGGAGTTGCCGCACACGCTGCGACCTTTGCCGGGTCCAGACCCGCCTTGGTCACCGCGCTATTCAATGTAAGTGTGGCGCCATCCGGGGTCGCCAGGCCATCCTGGCCGTCATACACCGCCGTGGCAAAGCTGAAGAAGGCGTCGTTGCCGCCCAGCTTGGCTACGCAGAGACCGAAGGCAGCCGCATTGGCGGCCGACTTGTGCTGCGGCAGAGGATAGTTCTGGTAGATGATGCGGGCCTTGGGAAAGTCCACGGCCAGCTTGTCCATGTTGGCCTGCGCATCCTTGCAGTGGGGGCACTGGAAATCGGCGAATTCCACCAGTTCCAGATCCTTCGAGGCCGAACCGCGATAAGGTCCGTCCGCACGCTGCTGGAGAATGGCGCGATCGCCGGCAAACGGATTCTCGCCAAAGGCAATGATGTCGTCGCCGGAGATGATGTGCTTGCCGTCAGGAAGAGCAAAGAACTGCAGCGCCGTGGGCTTCTGCTTGCCGGTCTTGTCCCCCACAAAGATCACAACCTTGCTCACACCCTCGACCGGCGTCTTCAGAATTGCCTGCACCTGCCACACACGGCGGGTATCGAAGCCCCAGCTGGCCGTAAGAAAGGCGTCGATGGTCTCCTTGGTCGGCGACGAAGCGGTGAAATTCGCCGGATCCGGCTTGGGAAACGTGGGCGCCGAGGGAGCCGGAGCCGAAAGAGAAGGCCCGGGTTGCTCCGCCGCGGGCGCGGGCGGCGCCTGCTGCTGCGCAGAGGCAGAAAACACGGGCAGAGACAGGGCAACCAGTGCGGCCATGCTGGCAACGCGCACGCTGGTAAATCGGGCGGACGAACGGATCAAGCTGATTCTCCTTAAACTGAGCTGAAACTCACGACTTCTAGCTTATACCTGAACCTTGACGGCGATGGGAAACCGGCGACCCATGCCAAACGACTTCGACGTTACCTTCAACACCGGCGCAGCCTGCTGCCGCTTGTACTCGGAGCGTTCCACCAGCCGCACTATCTGTTGGACGAGGTCAAGAGCAAAACCGTTGGCCCGCGCAATCTGCTCGGGAGTCTCGTAGCGCTCCACGTAGGCCTCAAGTATCGGATCGAGAACCTCATACGGCGGTAGCGAGTCGGTATCCTTCTGGTCCGGCCGCAGCTCCGCGGAAGGCGGCTTGCTGAGAATGGCTTCGGGAATCACCTCGCCCTCGCGGTTCAGCCAGTGGCAGGCCGCGTACACCCGGGTCTTCACCAGGTCGCCGATCACCGCCAGCGCTCCCACCATATCTCCATACAGCGTGCAGTAGCCGACCGCCATCTCCGACTTGTTGCCGGTGGTCAGCACCAGCGCCGAAAACTTGTTGGACAGCGCCATCAGCAGGTCGCCGCGAATGCGCGACTGGATGTTTTCCTCCGTCGTGTCCGGCTTCGTCCCTGCGAAGAGCGGACCGAGGGCCTGGCTGAACTCCGCGAACAGGCCACGGATGGCGATGGTCTCATATCGGATTCCCAGGTTGGCTGCCAGGTGGCGGCTGTCGTCGATCGAGCCCGTGGAAGAATATTGGCTGGGCATGCCGACAGCCAGCACATTTTCCGCGCCCAGCGCATCCCGCGCGATGGCCGCCACCAGGGCCGAATCAATGCCGCCGCTCAAGCCCACCAGAACTTTCTTGAAGCCGCATTTCAGCACATAATCGCGCGTGCCCAGCACCAGCGCACGATACGCCGAAGCTGTCTCGTCCTCTGCGGGAACCGGTATTTCTGCCGCATCGAAAGGATCCAGCAGGACCAGGTCTTCTTCAAACGAAGCGGCCTGCGCAATCAGCTCTCCGTGCGCATTCAAGGCCAGCGAGGAACCGTCGAAGATCAGGCTGTCGTTGCCCCCCACCTGGTTGCACATCAACACGGGAATGCCGTCGCGGCGCGCAATGGCCGCCAGCATCTGGCGGCGTATGGCACGCTTGGAGTGCCAGAAAGGCGACGAAGAGAGGTTGATGTGCACCGCGGGCTTGTGGCGCATCAGCTCTTCCATGGGATCGACCGCGTAGAGCCGGCGCGACCAGAAATTCTTGTCGTTCCAGGCGTCCTCGCAGATGGTGATGGCCAGCCGTACGCCGTCCAACTCCACAACCCTCTGCGGTCGCGCGGCAGAAAAATATCGCTGCTCGTCGAAGACATCGTAGAAAGGCAAGAGCCGCTTGTGCTGTTCCAGGAGCAACTCGCCCTTGTCCAGCAGAACGGCCGCATTCACGGCCGGCTTGCCGCTGTCCGGCCCCGCCGGCAGAGCCACGCCCACCAGCACCGCCGTGGACAAATCCTTGGTAGCCTCCGCCAGTTCGTCAACCGCCGTGCGGCAACGGGCCAGGAAGCTTGGTTTCTCCAGAAAGTCCGCCGGAGGATAGCCGCAAACAGCAAGCTCCGAGAACACGGCAAGCCGTGCGCCCAGGGCGGCGGCGCGGCGGCTCGCGGCAATGATTTTTTCGAGGTTCCCGGTAAAATCTCCCACCGTGGGATTGATCTGCGCCAGTGCAATCTTCACACTTCCAGTTTAATCCCCCATCGACAAAAAGGCCGCCCCTGTGAGAGGCGGCCCTGCGGAAAATTGAGAATGAAGCTAGGAGCCCGTGCCGGAGAAGATCACGCCCACCGTGCGCACGATGATCTTGAGGTCCAGCCAGATGCTCCAGTTCTCGATATAGGTCACGTCCAGTGAAATATAGCTGTCAAACGAGGGGTCCTCGCGCCCCTGCACCTGCCACAGCCCGGTGATTCCCGGCATCACATCGAGACGGCGGAGATGATTGAGTTTGTACTTCTTCACCTCGCTGGCAAGGGGCGGACGCGGTCCCACCACGCTCATGTCACCAACCAGCACATTCAGGAACTGAGGCATCTCGTCCAGGGAGTACTTGCGCAGGAAGTGCCCCAGCCTGGTGATGCGGGGATCGTTGCTGATCTTGAATAACCCCCCCTTGCGCTCGTTCATGTGCATCACCTCGGATCGCCGCCTTTCGGCATCCCGAACCATGGTGCGGAACTTGAGGCAGCGAAAAACGCGGCCCTTCTTGCCGATCCGCTCAGAGGTGTAAAACACCGGCCCCGGCGAGTCCAGCTTGACGGCAACGGCAATCGACAGCAACAAGGGCCATAAAAGCGTCAGCACAAGAATGGAGAAAACCATGTCGACCGTGCGCTTGAGCAGCAGGCTGATCTCCGGCACGTGGCCGCGATACAGCGGAATGGTCGGAAACTCGCCGACGTATTCGATGGGGGCCTTCCACCCCACGCCCTCATAGAGGTCGGGCACAATGCGCAGATCCACGCCGTGGACGCGCGATTGTTCCAGCACCTTCTGCACCACGCTGCGTTCGCACGGGGAAGTGAAGAAGATCTCGTCCACAAACCGCCTGCGTGCGTTCTGGAAGAGCGTGTCCAGTGTGCCGACTACATCGCTCGGAGTCGAGGTAAGTCGGGAATCGGAGCCCGAATCGGAAGACTCGATGAACCCCATGAAGGTATACCCCAGATGCCGAATGCGCTCCAGATGATGACGGAGCGCCTGTGCCTCCGATCCGGTGCCCACGATCAGGACATTGCGCGTACCCACCCCGCGCTCAAACCGGCGATGGAGCATGAAGCGATAGATGAGGCGGCGCACGCTGAGTGCAACGGTCACCAACCCCACTGTGGCCAGCACGACGCTGCGAGGAATATCCGATCCGTGGACCAGGTAGAGCGTCCCGGTCAAGAGCAGCCCGGAGGTGAAACATGCTTGAACACTCAGGCGCTGCTCATTCAGAAAGCTGGTCAACCGCACCGGCGTGTACAGATTCAATCGGCGGCTGGTCGCGATCAGGGTGATGGTGAACCCAACGAGGAGGGCCAGCAGAATCCCCATGGAACGCCCGTGGATCAGCGTACCGTGCCAGAAGCCCCTCGCTCCGACCAATGGCGATTCATGCAGTTTTTCCAGCGTCACCACCACCGCGGCGGCCAAGACGGTCATCGCATCCAGGATCATCCACAGCTTGGCAGTGCCGCGTGCATCTTGCGCCGACTGGATCCTCTCCGGCCCTATCCATTCGGACGAGGATGGTACTGACGCTGTGACTCTTTGCCATAGATCCGATGTTGCCATGTCTTCCGCAGGCCTCAAACGTTCAAAGCACCGGCGGGAAAGCGTGGAAATCTATCTCTCCAAAAGCCGGGCATGGAGCAGAAAAGCAAACGCAATTGTGGGTTGGACCCTCTACTTTTTTGACGCTGCTTTTTGGCCGAGGGTTACAAAGCAGTCCGAGCTAATTCCACAGTTAGATACGAGAGGCATCACCGATGTTTTTGACTACATACTATCCTCGTTTTGCTTTGAACTCTGCTGACATCCGGAATTCAGGGGATGTAACTCACCCCCCTGGCGCACAGTTAAACGTCGTCCCCCATAGAAATGACAGAGCGAGAGGGAAATGGCACCTTCGCTCAGGTCATCGAAGCCACATGTTGGATAGCCTTGAAGAAGGATGATAACAAAGCGGTTCTATCTCTGGCTACCTGGATGTGGTATCCTCTCCACCCAAATGCTCCTCACCCGCCTTATCAAAAGGCGCTGGAGGGAGCCAATCTGAAGCATTCACTAGCATTGCTCGCGGTGCTGACAGATGGCAAGGAATTTTAGGAAGCTCCAGGTTACGGACACTTACCAAACTCATCCCGAAGGTAACCTGTAGGCGTCGAGTGCGAGGAATTGCCCAATGTGCGGATCCTTCGATGCCAGGAAGTCTTGAAGGGGACCAAAGAACTGAGCCCTTCCCTGGTGAAGGAAGAGCACTTCGTCGGCCAGCCGCTCGGCAAAGCGCATGTCGTGCGTCACCACGATGCTGGTGAAGCCCAGTTGCCGCTTGAGGCGCTGAATCAGATCGCCCATCCGGCGCGCAATGATCGGATCCACCATGGTGGTCGGCTCGTCGTAGAGAACCACCTCAGGCTGCGCAGCCAGAGCGCGGGCAATGGCCACGGCACGCCTGCGCCCCGTGGAAAGGCTAGCCGGCAGCGCGTTCGCCACATCGTCGGCGCCCACCAGGCCGATCAGACGATTCACTATCTGGAGGATCTGGTCCTCTTCCAGGCCTCCGCGTTCACGCAGCGGGAACGCGACATTTTCACGCACACTTAACGAGTCGAAGAGCGCGCCGTTCTGGAAGACCATGGTGACGCGCTTGCGGATGGCCCGCATTCCCTCTTCGCTCAGACCCGTAATCTCCTGGCCTTCCACCCGGATCGAGCCCGCATCCGGCTTGAGAAAGCCCATCAGCATGCGCAACGCCACCGACTTGCCCACGCCGCTGCGCCCCAGAATGCAAAGCGTCTTGCCGCGATCCACCGAGAAGCTCACATCCTCCAGAACCGCCCGGCCGTTGAAGGAAATGTCAACATGGCTGAAGACGATCATGGGTTCCGGCGGAGTTACTTCCACCGCGGCCGGCGCAGCCAGTTCTTCGGCGGCGGCTCCGCTCAGCGCCTCGGAAAGCCTCGTATTGGATAAAGAGTCTTGCATTCCCTGGATTCACTCTACGCGACCGGCGTGCCGAAGATGAAGTTCCGCGCGGCGCAGTTCTTCTGGAGAGTTCACGTTCAGGAACCAGCGGAACGGAGGCACCCCCTCAGGATCGGCAACCTGCCCGGATTGAACCAGCAATTCCACCGGCAGAATTGCAACCGGCTGGTCCAGCCCCGCGGCCGCAGCCTGAAACGCTGAGAAGCAGCCGCCCCGTTCAGTTTTCAGTTCGCTCACCAGCGCGGCCAGAGCCTCTCGTCCAATCACTGCCGGAAATGTCTGGGGAAATCCACTCACCGAGCAGAGCGTCACAGCCCGCCCCGTGGCGCGCGCATGGCGCAGCAAATATTCGATCAGTGGAGCGGGGAGAAGCGGCAAATCGACGGGAAGAAACACGCCCAACTGCACAGGAACTGCGGCCAAGGCTGCGCAGATGCCACCCAACGGCCCGCGTCCAGGCTCAGAATCCTCAATCACCGGCGCAAACGTGCCCAAGTGTGCGGGACCGCCAGCGATGGAAACCGACAACCCAGCCGTGCGCAGAATGGAAACCGCGTGGGCCACCAGCGGCCGGCCACCAAGCTGCACCAGGGCCTTGTCGGTCCCCATGCGCCTGGACCGGCCGCCGGCCAGAACAAATCCCGCGGCGTACGGCTCCGGATCGCCCTGCCTCAACCTCGGGGCCGCGTCCGGAGCCGCCGGAATCAATGAGCCGCTTCCTCCATAAAGCGCACCACCGACTCGATCCCCAGTTCGAAGTTCTTCAGGTGGAACTTCTCGTTGGGAGCGTGAATGTTGTCGTCGGGCAATCCGAAGCCCATCATTACGCTGGGAATGCCCAGATGGCGGTCGAAATCGCCGACGATGGGAATGGAGCCGCCGGAGCGGATAAAGACCGTGTCCTTGCCCCACACTTCATGCAGCGCCTTGGTGGCTGCCTGGATGTAGGGATTGTCCACGCGCACCAGGCAAGGGTCGCCGGAGTGAATCAGCCGCACTTCGATGTCCACGCCCACCGGGGCGATCTTTTCCACGTAGCTCTTGTAGAGGGCGAAAGACTTGGCCGGCGTCATGCCCGGAACCAGGCGCATGGAAACCTTGGCCAGCGCCTTGGCGGGAATCACCGTCTTGGCGCCCGCGCCGGTAAAGCCGCCCGGCATTCCATGCACGTCCAGCGACGGCCGCGCCCAGGTGCGTTCCAGCACCGAATAGCCGGCCTCGCCCACCAGCGTGCGCGAGCCCACTTCGGAGACGCGGTAGTACTCCTCGTCGAAGGGCAGGCTCTTCCACGCAGCCAGTTCTTCCGGGCTGGGGGGAATGATGTCGTCATAGAAGCCCGGGATGAGGATGCGTCCCTCTTCGTCTTTGAGCTTGGCCAGAATCTGCGCCAGCGCGACGAAAGGATTGGGAGCCGCGCCGCCGTACATGCCGGAGTGCAAATCCGTCTTGGCTCCGCGCACTTCGATCTCGGTGTAGATCATGCCGCGCAGACCCACGCACAAGGTCGGCAGGCCGGGGGCAAACAGCTCGGTATCGGAAACCAGCGCAAAGTCGGACTTCAGCTCCGGCGGCTTGGAAGCGACAAAGGCCGCAATTCCCTCTCCGCCCACCTCTTCATCGCCTTCCAGAATCACGCGGACATTCAGAGGCAGCTTCTTGTCATTCGTGGCAAAGAGCGACTCCAGCGCTTTCACCTGCGCCCACACCTGTCCCTTGTCGTCGCACGTGCCGCGGCCATAAAGATTGCCGTCGCGCTCCGCCGGCTCAAAAGGCGGCGTGACCCACTCGTCCAGCGGCTCGGCCGGCTGCACGTCGTAGTGGCCATAACAAAGCGCCACCGGCTGACCATCCGCATGAAGCCAGTCGGCATAGACCAGCGGGTTATGCACGGTCTCGATCAGCCGCACATTTTCCATGCCGATACGCGTCAACTCGGCGGCCAGCGTCTCGGCTGCGCGCCGGCAATCGCCCTTGTGTTCGGGCAGGGTCGAGACCGAGGGAATGCGCAATAGCGCCTTCAACTCATCAAGAAAGCGGGGATAGTTCTTTCGTGCGTAAGCAACGGCAGGTGAAGACATTGGAAAGCTCCCTTCAAAAACAGACAGAAGAGAGTATAGCCCGTAGAGCCGCCAGTATGCCCGCCGCGTGTGCCTGTCGATGCCGCCCCGGCTCTAGTACCGTCCGACCGACGGATCGACCTCTTTCGACCAGGCGTCCAGCCCGCCGCGCAGCGATTGCGCCCGCTCAAAGCCCTGTTCGCGCAGCCAGGTGGTCGCATTCATGGAGCGGATGCCGTGATGGCAAACCACAATCAGCCGCTCGTCCGGTCCAAACTCCAAGCGGGCGCGGCTCCGCAGCTCGCCCATGGGGATCAGGACACTGCCGTCAATGCGCACCGTAGCAAACTCCCACGGCTCGCGAACATCAATGAGCCGGGCTTTGCCTTCGCGGTAGAGTGCTCCGGCTTCAGTAGGGGAAATCTCGTAGTCCAGCATAGCTTTAGTGTAGAGCCTCTTCGTCCTGCCGCAAACCCACCCCCGCTTTCAGCCGCAACAAAGTAGTCTTAGTAGAGATGCCCCCAATTCTCAACGCACAATCCGTGACCAAGCAATTCGGCGCCCAGCCCCTCTTTCGCAATATTTCCATGACCGTGGAGGACGGCGACCGCATCGGCCTCATCGGCCCCAACGGCGCCGGCAAGTCCACCCTGCTGGCCCTCCTGGCCGGCCAGGTCGAGCCCGACTCCGGCGAGCTGGCGGTGCGCAAGCGCGCCCGTGCCGCCTACGTGCCCCAGGACTCCCGCTTTGCCCCCGGCCTGACCATCCGCCAGGTGCTGGAAGCCGCCCTGGCCGCCGCCCATGTGGCTGAAAATGAACGCGAAGGCCGCCTGCGCGAGCTCTCCGGCCGCGCCGGTTTCGCCGATCTCAACGCCGAGGGCGCTTCCCTCTCCGGCGGCTGGCGCAAGCGCCTGGCCATTGTCGAAGCCCTGGTCAGCGAGCCGGAAGTGGTGCTGCTGGACGAGCCCACCAACCACCTCGACCTTTCCGGCATCGAGTGGCTGGAAGAGCTGCTCTCCTCCGCCAACTTCGCCGCCGTCACCGTCAGCCACGACCGCTACTTTCTTGAATCCACCTCCAGCGAAATCATCGAGCTGAATCGCGTCTTTGCCGACGGCCTGCTGCGCGTGAAAGGCAACTTCAGCCACTTTCTTGAAGAAAAACAGATGTATCTCGAAACCCAGAGCCGCCAGCAGGACAGCCTGCGCAACCAGGTGAAGACCGAAATCGAATGGCTGCGCCGCGGCCCCAAGGCGCGCACCGGCAAGTCCAAAGCCCGCATCGACTCGGCCAACGCCATGATCGGCGAACTGGCTGCCCTGGACTTCCGCACTGTGGTCAATACTGCCGGCATCGACTTTGAAGCCAGCCAGCGCAAGACCAAGCGCTTGGTCGAGTTCAACGATGTGGCCTGCGACGTTCCTTCCTCCGACGCCGACCCGGAATCCAAAGAAGCCCGCAGGCTCTTTACTGGACTGAATTTCATCCTCACTGCCGGCATGAAAGTCGGCCTGGTGGGCCCCAACGGCAGCGGCAAAACCACGCTGCTTCGCCTGTTGCGCGGAGAAATCGAACCGGCCGAAGGCTCCATCCGCCGCGCCGACTCGCTGCGGCTGGTCTACTTCAGCCAGATGCGCGAACTGGACGAGAGCCTGACCCTGCGCCGCGCCCTGGCCCCGGAGGGCGACTCCGTCATTCACCAGGGCCGCGTCGTCCACGTCGCCAGTTGGGCCGCGCGCTTCCTCTTCACTTCCGAGCAGCTCAACCAGCCGGTCCGCAACCTCAGCGGCGGCGAGCGCGCCCGCGTACTCATCGCCAAGCTGATGCTGGAGCCGGCCGACGTTCTGCTGCTCGACGAGCCGACCAACGACCTCGACATTCCCACGCTCGAAATTCTGGAAGAGAACCTGCTCGACTTTCCCGGGGCTCTGGTGCTGGTCACCCACGACCGCTATCTGCTCAATCGCGTCGCCTCCACTGTGCTGGGTCTCGACGGCCAGGGCCACACCGGCCGCTTCGCCGACTATGCGCAGTGGGAAGACTGGATCGCCGAGCAGGACAGCGTTGCCCAAAACAAATCAGGACGCAAGGCGGACGGCTCCAGTTCCGGGCAAAGAACCGGGAGTGAGTCTGCCTCTGGTTCCGGAAGCAAGAAGAAGCTCTCCTACCTCGAAGCACGCGAATTCGCGGCCATCGAGAAGCTCGTAGAGGTCTCCGATGCCCGCCTGGCCAAAGCCCGCGACCGCGTCGAGGAGCCTGAGATCGCGACCAACGCCGCGGCTCTCCAGGAAGCGCTCGCCGAACTCGATTCCGCGCAGCACGAAAACGACGCCCTCTACGCCCGCTGGACCGAGCTGACGGAAAAGGCGGAATAGACTGCTGAGGCCCCTTTGATAAGGGGCCGTTCAGCGTCCGGGTGGGCGACCAATCGCTGCGCTTGTCATCCTGACGCGCAGCGGAAGGATCTGCAGTTGCTTTTCACACATCCATTCGATCCAGCGCTCTCCGGTAATCGGCAGGCTCGCAGTCGTACCAGTCACGGCTCAGATCGACCCATGCTGCATTGGCGGTCTCGATCAGTGCAATCTTCTTCGCGCGTCTCCATCCCTTCAATTCCTTTTCCCGCGCAATCGCCCTTTGCACATCCTGATGGCTCTCGAACCACACCAGGCGATCGCAGTTGTAACGCGCTGTGAAGCCGTCGTGCTCCTTCCATTTGTGTTCGAAGACTCGCTTCTGCAGGTTCCCGGTAACACCGACATACAGCGTGCGGCTGCGGCTCGCCATGATGTACGTGAAATAGCTGCCTTCGTGCATGGCGGCATAGTACACCTACCCACTCGGGCGGCCAGTGCCGAACAAAAGCAACTACAGATCCTTCCGCTGCGCGTCAGGATGACACAGTTTGAGATGGTGAAGAATTTTCGCGGATCACCGCCCATCCGGGAAGTTGTTCCCGAATGGGGTTACTTCTCAACTGACGTCGACGCACCCAGGGCGACCCGTTTCCTGAGCCGAACGAGTCGTCGGTGCTATTCTTGGGCTCTCGAAAGGCAGTACTTGCGATGCGCCTACTAGGATCTCTGGTTCTCGTTTTGTTCATGCTTCCACAGAAACTCACCTGCGCAGAGCCCTGCCGACAGATTCATGGAAGAGCAATCTCATATAGCGGCGACGCATTTCTCGAGATCTGGCACGTCGGAACACATCACACCTTCTTTGTGGTTGACGAAAAGTCAAATGAATTGATCGAAGGCTATCTCCACAACCCTGAAAGCGACAACCAAGCGCTGTTCGCGGACTTTACGGTCTGTCCTGCAGAAAGATACAAAAAGGGATATTCTCAGCCGGTAATAGTGAAGAAGATTGAGAATCCAAGACTCGTTTCGCGGTAGGCACTGCGGTGGAGGAATAGACGGGATTTGGTGTTTCGGCCTCATGACCTCCAACCCGCACCCCCTCGCAATCCCCGCCACATCCCCCTGGTCACGCTATCCGCTATAATTCGCACCGCGAAAGGAAAGGCCCTTTTCCATGCGGATAAATCGTTTTTTGACTCTTTTTGCTGTCCTCATTTTTGCGAGCCTGGGCTGGGCGCAAACGGCGCCCGCGCCGGTCAACCCCCACGCCACGCCGGAGGCGCGCGCCCTGCTCGCCTACCTGAACTCCATCTCCGGCAAGGCCGTGATCGCCGGCCAGCACAATTATCCCTACGACGGCGCCCGCTGGACCGATCTGGCCTACGACCTTTCGGGCAAGTACCCCGGCCTCTACGGGGAGGATTTCGGCTTCTCCGCCGGCGAGGACAAGGACTCCGTGCTCTCCCGTCCGTCCATGATCGAGGAGGTCAAGCGCCAGTACAAAAACGGCGCGGTCATCGCCCTCACCTGGCACGAGGTTCGCCCCACCGACGACGAGCCCGTCGTCTTCCATGAGAGTGTGCAGGGCCATCTGACCGACTACGAATGGCAACAGTTGCTCACCCCCGGCACGCCTCTCTACAACCGCTGGTGCGCCCAGGTGGACGTGGTCGCCGGCTATCTGCGCCAGTTGCGCGACGCCCATGTGCCGGTGCTCTACCGGCCCTATCACGAGATCAACGGCAACTGGTTCTGGTGGACCGGCCGCCCCGGCAAGGATGGCTCCGCAGCCCTCTATCGCCAGCTCTATGACCGCTTCGTCAACGTCCATCATCTGGATAACCTGGTCTGGGTCTGGAACGTGAACGCTCCCAACCCCGGCTGGCCGCCGGTCGCGGAATACTATCCCGGCGCGAACTACGCCGACGTGGTCACCATGGACATCTACGGCGAGTTCAAACAGGAGTACTACGACAGCATGCTCGCCGTGGCCGCCGGCAAGCCTATCGCGCTGGCCGAGGTGGGCGGACTGCCCAGCCCCGAGGTTCTGGCCAAGCAGCCCCGCTGGACCTACTTCATGGCCTGGAGCGAACTGGTCGCCGCCTCCAATTCGGTCGAACTGATCAAGTCCGTCTATCACGCCCCGCAAGTGCTCGGCCGCGACGATCCGCGCCTCTCCGCGCCCATGGAAGCCATCCGCAAAGCCACGGCCGACCGCACCGCCGGCGCACCGGACGCTCAGCCCGTCACACCCCAAGCCAATGCCGAAGCCAAGGCCCTGC
>Ga0255352_1000971_pt1 | contig 15156 bp, 14 predicted proteins | sample HBST0metaG_FD_189939 | JGI IMG/M metagenome (GOLD analysis project Ga0255352, IMG submission 189939) | Peat soil microbial communities from Stordalen Mire, Sweden - H.B.S.T0 | ecosystem: Environmental > Terrestrial > Soil > Wetlands > Peat | place: Sweden: Norrbotten County, Stordalen Mire...
ATTTGATACATCATTGCTTCCCATGACATCAATGTCAAAATATTTACTAATATAAATCAACGAAATTAGATATATGTCAAACGCAAAGCATCATGAAACAGATGACATTAACATAAATACAAAGTAAAATCAGCAATACTATAATGAAACACCATAAAGTGATACTGAAATGACATAATGCGATGGTGAAATGGCATAAGACATGTGTGAAATTGAATGATAAATCTATGAAATGACATCTTGCGAGAATGAAACGCAATAATGCGATGGTGAAATGGAATAAGACATGTGTGAAATTGAATGATGCATCAATGAAATGATATCTTGCGAGAATGAAACGCAATAATGCGATGGTGAAATGACATAAGACAAGTGTGATACTGAATAATGCATGAATGAAATAAGATAATGTCTGAAAGAAATAGTATATAATACGTCAACAACGATATCATGCAGAAAATACATGATATTTTACATAAACGGAATGAAATGTAGGAAGTCAGCAATGACAACCGACCATGAAACTCCGGGAATTCCCTTACTATTAATCATTTAAATTTAAACGTATGACTACAAAGCAAGAGAGTAAAATGAAAATGTTTTTAGCGTTGCGTATTTTATTACAAACGAATCCGGACATTATGGCGGCACTTCCCAATTCGGCAGAGTTTCTAACGATGTTGGATGAAGCAATTATTCAGATTCAAACCAATAGTGAGAATCAGCAATACAATACCACAGGAGTAACAGACAACAAACAGCAACTGCGCCTCACGTTGTCGGATATTGCATTGGATAACTCGTCAAAGTTTCAGGCTTATGCCAAATATAAAAAAGATACAGCACTGCTTTCGGTATCAAAACTCACGAAGAGTACACTAAATCATGCAACTGATCTTGAATTGGTAGACATGACAAAAGGGTTATATAACAAGATCAACCTGAATTTGACTGCTTTAAACATGTATTTGTTGACAAAAGAGAGTCAAACTGACTATTTGGAAGCCATAACGACTTTTGAAACCTCCATTCCTGCAACCCGCCAGATTCAGGTAGACAAACACGAAAGCACGAAACTGGTGAATCAGGGATTTGACCAGGCTGACACGGCAGTGGAAAATCTTGACGTGTTGGTGGAAATGGTACGTCTCACCGAGCCGGGCTTCTACTCCGAATATAAAGCTACACGCAAAATCATCGACAAAAGCGGAACGTTGCAAGTGAAGGGAATCGTGACCGATTCTGTCACGAACGATCCCATAGTCGATGCCACCTTGCAGTTTATCCTTAGCGGAGAGACAAAACCGACCATGGAAAAACAAACAGCAGAGAAAGGCGGCTATAAGATAAAGAATCTCGACGAAGGAATCTACTCCGTGAACGTAAGTAAAGTAGGCTACAAAACAAAAATTGTAAGTGTCGTCGTCAGTTTCGACCAACTCTGCGAATTGGACGTGGAACTGGAAAAAAGTTGAAGGTATAAAGTGTAAAGTTGCAGCCTTCACTTCCGGGTGAAAGCTGCAATAAAAAAAACAGAATAAACAGAAAGCTGCAAATCTGAGGAATCATTCAATCTGAGTAAATCATGGTTAAAACGGATAGAGCGCTATTGAAACCTTCATGCTGAAGCAAAGATTTCAAGGAACAAAAACATCAAAACAAATTGAATATATACTACCTGAAATGCAACAAATAAAATAAATTCATATGAATATAAAAGAGATCATTCTTTTCGATTTGAATATCTTATGGTATGAGATATATACAACGGATAATCCCAATTTTGAAAATGATTCGGCAATATCGGGAGAGATTGTAGACGATGGGCTTGACATGGTACTCATCAATAATTTCGATTATGCGACATTGCCGGATAATCGTCGGGAGTTTTACAGCGATATGACCATGCGATTGCCCAAAGTTGCCTCCGTCACGATACGCTCTCAATTTAAGATTGTGGCAGAAGATTTTGATTGGGACTTGTTCTTTGATGTCGATATCCTCAATCAGATAATCGCGGTTGCTTTAGAATCGACTACTACCGCATTTAAAGACATCTGCAAAGAAAACGCTGTCGTTTTACCTCCTGAAATGACCAAGGAAGAATATAAAGCAGATGAGAAAATGACAAAACAACTTTGCAAGGACTTGGTTAGCCAGTATTTCAACAACCGGAAACTTTACGATATTGCGAATGAAAAGCAACTGAAAAACATAGGACTGACATGTCCAATGGGAAATACCATGAACATTTCACTCAATATTACGTTTCTGGTGATGGACGAGATCTTATTCAACAATAAAAACTTCAACAGAAGACATAACCGCGATGCCTTTTTCAAGTACGTACCGGAGATGAAATATAACTCGTTACGAATGAAATGCATTCAGATCGGACAACATGATGTACAATTGACGGAAATGGATGTCCATTTTTTCCTGAAATGTATTGATTGTGCGGTACACATGCTGGTGGGCGACAAGTGTGATTTCCTGATCCCGGTTTTGGAACAACGGAACGTGACACGTGAAGTGCAGGGAATTTTCTTTAAAAGTGCCGGCAAACTGTTTGCCATTTACAACGACATGCCTGCTGAAAAAGATTATAAGGAAGAAAAAATCGAATGGGATAAATTGATTAAATGAATATCACTCCTCCAATAACTCGGAATCATCGGATCGATTGAAGACATGCTGGCATCTATACACGAGCAATAAATAAACAAAGAGGTATTTCCGGAAATTTATTCCGTTCTAAAACTAAAGCCGAATGCATTACCAAACCGGAAGGAATTTGGTGAAACATCCAAAAAAAATGGGAATTTTCATAGTAGCATGATTACAATGGATTGAGAGATGGAACATTGATTCATAAAGTCGAACTGATAAGTTCGGAATATTACGACAATGATTACGATTGACCCCTTCACGTTAAAATGAAGGGGTCAATCGTTTTTAAGATAAATATAGGCGTTTTGCAATGTGGTAATCGTTTTTTGATGGATTATTTGCAAAAAAAGAGAAATTTCATGGTGTACTCCCCAAAAAATTGTCTATTTAAAATCTTTTGGACTGAAAGCATGGCAATTTACTGTTTTATAACGTATGATATTGCACATTTTTTCTAATTTAGCCCTTTCAAAAACAAGAAGTGCCTGACGAAAAAAACATCCAAATGAAATATTTCACGCAATCACACCACTGTGATTGTCAACAATATTTGAAAATTTATAACCTTTAATTAACCGTCTTTATGAAAAAACTATTGTTACTAATTGCAGGCCTCGCGCTGCCTATGTTGACATGGGCAAGCGAAGCAAATCTTAAAATTCCCACTTTATCGGCAGATCAAAACCACCTTTTAATGTGGGGTTTTGTCATCTGCGCATTAGGTCTCTTATTTGGACTGTATCAATTTTTGAAAGTGAAATCTATCCGGGCACATCAATCGATGCTTGATGTGTCGAACGTGATCTTTGCCACATGTAAAACCTATTTGTGGCAACAGGGCAAATTCCTGATTTGGTTGTTTCTTATCATTGCCGCATGCGTTACCTTCTATTTCGGCTTTTTGCAAAGCGATAGCGTCTGGGGCGTCTTGTTGATTTTAGCATGGACGGTCGTCGGCATTTTAGGCTCTTACAGCGTAGCATGGTTTGGCATACGCATGAACACGTTGGCCAATAGCCGGATGGCCTTTGCGTCACTCGAACGCAAACCGTTGAAGTTGCTCAACATTCCGTTGAATGCCGGTATGAGTATCGGTGTTGTGCTGGTCAGCATTGAATTGATCATGATGTTAATCATCCTGGTATTGATGCCGCGCGATGTAGCGGGTTCCTGCTTCGTGGGCTTTGCCATTGGCGAGTCGTTAGGAGCATCAGCGCTTCGTATTGCGGGTGGTATCTTTACCAAGATTGCCGATATCGGCTCCGACTTGATGAAAGTAGTGTTCAAGATCGGAGAAGATGACCCACGTAATCCCGGTGTGATAGCCGACTGTACGGGTGACAACGCCGGCGATAGCGTAGGCCCGACAGCAGATGGTTTTGAAACGTATGGTGTGACTGGAGTTGCATTAATTTCCTTTATTGTATTAGCTGTAGGTCATATCACCAATAATAAATTTCTTTTAAATCCTGAGTGGCAAGCAAGTTTCCTGACATGGATCTTTGTGATGCGTATTTTAATGATCATCACCTCGGTGGTTGCATTCTGGATCAACGGAGCACTCAGCAAAAAACTTTACAGCAATCATGATGAGCTTGATTTTGAACGCCCGCTGACGAACTTAGTTTGGATCACTTCATTATTGAGTATTGTGGTTACGTTTGTTGCCAGCTATTTTATGATTGGCCCCGGCACCATGTTAGGTCTCGTCAATTCGAATATCTGGATCATCCTCTCCGTCATCATCAGTTGCGGTACCTTAGGAGGCGCATTAATTCCTGAATTTACGAAGTTGTTTACCAGCCCGAAATCATCACACGTGCAAGAAGTAGTGAGCGCCAGCAAAGAGGGCGGTGCATCACTTACGATTCTTTCCGGCTTTGTAGCAGGTAACTTCTCCGCTTTCTGGATGGGTATGGTGTTTGTGGTACTGATGTTGATCGCCTACTTAGCCAGCACATTTGGACTGGAACAATTCATGTCCTACTCTTCTATTTTTGCTTTTGGTTTAGTAGCCTTCGGATTGTTGGGCATGGGACCTGTAACCATCGCCGTGGACAGTTACGGACCTGTTACGGACAATGCTCAATCGGTATATGAATTGTCATTAATTGAAGATGTACCCAATGTCTCAGCCGAAGTTGAAAAAGAATTCGGTTTTAAGCCGGATTTTGAAAAAGCAAAACACTATCTCGAAGCTAATGACGGAGCAGGCAACACCTTCAAAGCAACTGCTAAGCCGGTGCTTATCGGTACGGCTGTTGTAGGAGCTACCACGATGATCTTTTCAATCATTTTGGTTATCAAAAATGTATTGGGAGTTGAGCCTGAAACCATCCTCAACGTATTAAATCCATGGACAATTCTTGGGTTCCTTTGCGGCGGCGCAGTGATCTACTGGTTTACTGGAGCTTCAATGCAAGCCGTAACAACAGGAGCTTACCGTGCAGTGGAATATATCAAACGTAACATCAACCTTGATCCGGGTGCTGAAAAGAAAGCATCCATGGAAAAATCAAAAGAAGTGGTGAAGATTTGTACACAGTATGCACAACATGGCATGTGGAACATCTTCCCCGCCGTATTCAGCTTTGCATTGGCATTCGCTTTTATCTCAGGAACTGAAATCACAGGAGCAGCAACACCGGCATTACAATTTGCCGCTGCCTCGTTCTTTGTAAGCTACCTGATTGCCATTGCCGTGTTTGGCTTGTATCAGGCCATCTTCATGGCAAACGCCGGTGGTTGCTGGGATAATAGCAAGAAAGTGGTGGAAGTGGATTTGCAAATGAAAGGCACACCGCTACACGATGCAACCATTATAGGCGACACTGTAGGCGATCCTTTCAAAGACACCTCTTCAGTAGCCATGAACCCGATCATTAAGTTTACTACTTTATTCGGACTTTTGGCCATGGAGATCGCTATCTCGGCTAACTTCCGTCCTGTAGCTCCTTACATCGGTGGTGTGTTCTTAATTGTTGCACTCTATTTTGTATGGCGTTCGTTCTACAAAATGAGAATCAAAAAATAACGGTCACAGACACATTATATGACAAAAGAGGCAATTTCCAAATGGAAGTTGCCTCTTTTGTTTGTATCAAATCAAAAAAATAATCGAAAACTTACCGGATGAGTTTTTGCATGAATCGGTCGGCATCGACCACAAAACGCTCATGACTACCTTCTCCAATCAACACTTGGTGCTCATCAAAAGCCTTTATGTCAAAACGAATGCGTCTGCCTTCAATCTCCGTCACGGTGGCATGACAGGTAATCTCTGCATGCAAAGGTGAAGCTTTAAGATGCTTCATAGAAATAGCAGTTCCAACCGTAGTATCTGAGGAAGGAAGCAAAGCAGCAACGGTTTGCATTGCCGTGTTTTCTATCCAGACAATCAAAGCAGGCGTAGCTAACACAGGAAGCGTGCCAGATCCAAGATGGTTGGCTAAATGAATCTCTTCGACTTTATAACGTTGTTGTTTTGTAATGCCCGGGGCTATTTCAGCAGATGCCATTATCAATAGATTTGAAAGAATCGTTATATTTAAAATTCAGAGGAGAAATGGAAACGGATATGCTTAAAATCTTGTTGTGCCATTTGCAGGATATAACCCGAATCGGCTAAGAACACATCGCGACCGTCTTTGTCTACAGCCATATATTGAAACTTGCGATGCTTGAAATTCTCCAGTTCTTCTTTATCGTCGCTTTCAATCCAACAAGCCTTGTAGAGCGAGATAGGCTCCCATTTCGATTGAGCGCCATACTCATGCAGCAAGCGGTATTGAATTACTTCGAATTGAAGTTGTCCAACCGTTCCAATAATTTTACGCCCGTTGTTTTGATGAATAAAAAGTTGCGCAACACCTTCATCCATCAACTGATCAATTCCTTTGTTCAATTGTTTTGACTTCATCGGATCGGCATTCTCAATGTATTTAAACATTTCGGGAGAAAAACTGGGTAACCCTTTGAAATGAATATCTTCGCCGGAAGTTAGGCTGTCGCCGATCTTGAAATTGCCCGTATCGGGAAGACCTACAATATCGCCGGGATAAGCCTCGTCGACCACCTCTTTCTTTTGCGCCATGAAAGCCGTCGGGCTAGAAAAGCGCAACAGTTTGTTATGTCGGACATGTTTGTAGTTAACATTGCGTTCGAACTTACCGGAGCAAATCTTCACAAATGCAATGCAGCTACGATGATTCGGATCCATGTTGGCATGAATCTTGAACACAAAGCCGGAGAAACTCTCTTCTTCCGGATGAACTTCACGTTCCACGGCCTGAACAGGACGAGGCGATGGTGCAATTTGCACAAAACAATCCAGCAACTCTTTCACACCAAAGTTGTTTAGGGCACTTCCAAAAAAGACAGGAGCTATTTCACCCACGAGATATGGGGCAGTATCAAAGGCGGAATAAACTCCTTCAATCAAGGTCAGGTCTTCTCTCAATTTTATGGAATCCTCAATGCCAATGTGCTTTTCTAAATCAGGATGATGAATATCATCGAATGCAATGGATTGTGTGATGGTTTGTTTGCTCGGCGTATAAAGCTCAAGCTTATGCTCGAAGAGGTTGTAAACGCCTTTGAATCGTTGACCAATATTAATCGGCCAACTAAGTGGGCGGACATGAATGTTTAGTTCAGCTTCTATCTCATCCAGCAGGTCGAACGGATCCTTTCCCTCACGATCCATCTTATTCACAAAGACAATGACCGGCGTTTTACGCATACGGCACACCTCCATCAGCTTTCGTGTTTGAGCTTCGACACCTTTGGCTGCATCAATGACAATGATAACGCTATCAACAGCGGTCAACGTGCGGAAAGTATCCTCGGCAAAATCCTGGTGACCCGGCGTATCAAGAATATTGATTTTGTAATCGTTATAATCAAACCCCATCACCGAGGTAGCTACCGAAATACCCCTTTGTTTCTCAATCTCCATCCAGTCGGAAGTAGCAGTCTTCTTTATCTTATTGGATTTCACTGCGCCCGCCACATGAATAGCGCCACCAAAAAGCAATAGTTTCTCTGTCAAAGTGGTTTTACCTGCATCGGGGTGACTGATAATGGCAAACGTGCGTCGGCGTTTAATCTCGTCCTGAAAGTTCATTTGAAAGGTTTAATTTTGGAAGTACAAAATTACTGCAAGACAGCCAAAGTGGCAAATCGCACAGATAGCAATGCCCGGTTACAAGAAATATCAAGAAAAATGAACCCCTTTTTTGAAGCCTCAATTATACAAAAAAGACCGAAAGACAGGGAAACGCCACCTTTATATCCTTTGATTTTCAGCATATCATGATTTTTTTCATCCAATGCTTGTTTTAATGAAAAACATTCTAACTTTGTACCAACAAAAAGAGCAAAAAATGGCAATGCAACAGATCAATAAATTTTGGTGGTGGCGCTTACAACTTTCAAAGAGTCGTGAGTAGCACCGCTATGTATCTGTTTTCATTCAATTACTGATAAAAGATCCAAGCCCGTCGCACCACGACGGGCTTTTTTTATTCAAAAATTCTTACACAATCCACAGCAAACAATCAGGAAAAACCTAACGAAATAAAAACTACAATGAACTATCAAGTAAATGAAAACGGTTATTACGGCCAATTTGGCGGGGCATATATTCCCGAGATTCTTTATTCCAATGTAGAAGAATTGAAAAAACAGTACCTTCCCATTATCAACGACCCGACATTTCAAGAAGAGTACACGGCACTTTTACGCGACTATGTTGGCCGTCCCTCACCTTTGTTCTTCGCCACTCGATTGTCTGAAAAATATGACACGAACATTTACCTGAAAAGGGAAGATCTGAACCATACCGGTGCCCATAAGATCAACAACTCTATCGGGCAAGTACTCTTAGCACGCCGAATGGGCAAAACACGTATCATAGCCGAAACAGGGGCAGGGCAACACGGCGTGGCTACTGCCACGGTCTGCACATTGCTCAACATGCCTTGTTTTGTCTACATGGGTGCAACCGATGTGGATCGTCAACATTTGAACGTGCAGAAAATGGAGATGCTCGGTGCTACCGTTATTCCGGTGCATAGCGGGAACAAGACATTGAAAGATGCCACGAATGAAGCCATTCGGGATTGGTGCAGTCACCCGGAAGACACACATTATGTCATCGGATCAACAATAGGGCCACATCCTTATCCCGACATGGTAGCCCGTTTTCAGTCCATCATCAGTCAGGAGATGATGCAACAACTTGAAGAAAAAATCGGACGCAATTATCCCGACTACATCATTGCCTGTGTTGGCGGAGGTAGTAACGCGGCAGGAGCGTTCTATCACTATTTAGACAATGACAACGTGCATTTTATTGCGGCTGAAGCAGCGGGGAAAGGTATCGACACGCCTTACTCTGCAGCGACCATTCACCTGGGGAGAGAAGGCATTATTCATGGTTGCCGTACACTGATCATGCAAACTGAAGACGGACAAATAGAGGAACCCTACTCCATTTCTGCAGGATTGGATTACCCGGGAGTAGGCCCTATTCATGCTTATCTCTCACAGGTGCACCGTTCGGAAGTATTAGCCATTACAGACGACGAAGCCATGGAAGCGGCTTTTGAATTGACTCATCTGGAAGGTATCATTCCGGCATTAGAATCTGCTCATGCCTTAGCTGTGTTGAAACAAATCTCATTCCAACCAAACGATGTCGTGGTAATCAATCTTTCAGGAAGAGGCGATAAAGACATGGAGACGTATGTAAAAGTCATGGAGGAAGATACGACAACAGCAAACGAATAACATTCATACAAATGAAAACAATACTCAAAACTATTTCCAAAACATTATTAGGAGATCTTCATACACCGGTATCGATTTATCTTAAGATTCGCGACATTTATCCTGAATCTGTTTTACTTGAAAGCTCAGACTATCACGGAGGAGAAAACAGCTATTCATTTATCGGATTGCAGGCAATGGCTAAATTCATTGCCGCTGACGATTCGGTCACGGAAATATATCCAAATGGGGACACATCGTGTTATACCATCAACAACCACAACACGCTACCGGAACAATTGCAACGTTTTGTTGACTCGTTTGAGATTGCCGACAACCAAAACAAACAGCCTTTCAATGGTTTTTTCGGATTCACTGCATACGATGCCGTGCGTTATTTTGAAAAAGTACCCATTCAACCGCTGGCTGATGATTCAACACAAGTTCCCGACATGTACTATATTCTATTTAAGTATATTCTTGTAATTGATCATTTCAAAAACGAATTGACCATTGTTGAAAATCTTGCCAACGATGAAACAAGTCGCATGAACGAAATTGTTTCTCATTTGGACAACAGAAATTATGCTTCGTACAATTTTGAACCAAAAGGAAATGAATTGTCCGACATGACGGATAAGCATTACAAGCAAATGGTAGAACAAGGTATTCAACACTGTAAGCGGGGCGACACATTTCAGATTGTATTGTCACGGCGTTTCGGGCAACCTTTTGCCGGGGATGACTTTAAGGTTTATCGTGCGCTGCGCTCCATCAATCCATCACCCTATCTGTTCTACTTTGATTTCGGTTCATTCCGTATTTTCGGATCGTCTCCGGAAACACACATACAAGTGAAAAAAGGGAAAGCCTACATTGATCCCATTGCAGGCACCTTTCGTCGTACAGGAGATGATGAAAAAGATCTGCAATTAGCAGAAGCATTGCTCAATGATCCCAAAGAAAATGCAGAACACGTGATGTTGGTCGATTTGGCACGGAATGATTTGAGCCGCAACGCATCGGATGTAAAACTTGAAATATACAAAGAAGTCCAGTTTTATTCACATGTTCTCCATTTGGTATCACGTGTAAGCGGAAATTTATTACCCGGTGTTCATCCGATGCGTCTCTTTGCCGATACCTTTCCTGCAGGAACTCTTTCGGGAGCACCTAAGGTGCGTGCCATGCAACTCATCAACAATATTGAGCCGCACACGCGGGGCATTTATGGAGGTTGTATCGGTTATATCGGACTCAATGGCGATATCAATCAAGCCATTACCATTCGCACCTTTTTAAGTATCAAAAACACGCTTTATTATCAGGCCGGGGCAGGCATTGTTGCAAAATCAGATCCCGGGAGTGAACTTCAGGAAGTGAATAACAAATTGGGAGCATTGAAGAAAGCGATCGATTTAGCGGCTAAACTCATAAATTAAATTCCAACATCGCAATGAATATGAAAACCAACTTATTGATATTCGACAATTATGACTCATTTACGTATAACCTTGTACATGCCGTTCGAAAGTTAGGATGCACAGGGGTAGAAGTGATCCGTAATGATCAAATCAGTTTAGAAGAAGTAGATCGTTTTGATAAAATCATTCTCTCTCCGGGTCCGGGCATTCCATCCGAAGCAGGCATTCTTTTACCGCTGATTCAACGCTATGCTTCAACGAAAAACATCTTAGGCGTATGCCTCGGACATCAGGCCATTGCTGAAAGTTTTGGCGCCACACTTGAAAACACCGACGAAGTGTATCATGGCATCAGTAGTCCGGTGCATGTTATCGAAACTGAACCTCTGTTTGAAAATATACCAAACACGTTCGAAGCCGGACGTTACCATTCATGGATCGTAAGCAACAAAGAACTGCCCACCTGTTTACGTGTGACCGCCGTATCCGATGAAGGAATCATCATGGCGTTGCGGCACAAGGAGTATGATGTTTTGGGGGTACAATTTCATCCCGAATCCGTGTTGACGCCTATGGGAGAACAAATTATTCTAAACTGGCTAAAACTATGATCTTATTCTTAAGCAACAAGTCCCGATAAATGATCAGTGCAAACTCCATTTGACTCAGATACAAAAAAATAAATATAACCAGATGAAAGAACTTTTATATCGATTATTCGAACATCAATACCTCAATCGCGACGAGGCCAAAACCGTTTTAACCAACATGGCCGAAGGAAAATACAATGATGCACAGATTGCTGCTTTTGTGACAGTATATCTCATGCGAAGCATCACTGTGGATGAGTTAATAGGCTTTCGCGAAGCCTTGCTCGAAATGCGTGTTCCTGTGTCATTAAGTGAATATAACCCGATAGATATTGTCGGGACAGGAGGAGATAACCACAACACGTTTAATATTTCGACATTGAGCTGTTTTGTGTTAGCAGGAGCAGGCTACAAAGTGGCTAAACATGGCAACTACGGGGCAACATCCGTAAGCGGTGCTTCCAATGTCATGGAACAACATGGGGTGAAATTCACACGCGACAATGATCTCTTGCGACGTTCCATCGAAGAGACTAATATTGCTTACCTGCATGCTCCTCTATTTAATCCGGCACTCAAAACAGTTGCTCCGGTACGTAAAGCACTGCAAGTGCGTAGCTTCTTTAATGTATTGGGACCATTGGTCAATCCCATTCAACCTAAACGAAACATGCTGGGGGTCTTTAATCTGAAAATGGCACGTTTATATTATTACATGTATCAACAGGAAAACATTGATTTTATTATTGTTCACAGCTTAGATGGGTATGATGAAATTTCGCTGACAAGTGATTTCAAGGTTATTGACAAAAATGGAGAACGAATGTATAGCCCTGAATCATTGAATTTTGAACGCATATCACAAAAGGAACTTGATGGAGGTAATACACCGGAAGATGCTGCTAAAATCTTTGACAACATATTAAGCAATACTTCAACAAAAGCACAGAAAAATACGGTTATCATCAATTCCGCTTTTGCCATCCGCACCATTGATTCTTCGTTGTCATTGGATGCTTGCATTGATCAGGCTAAAGAATCCATAGAAAGCGGTGTGGCATTAAACACACTGAAAAAATTTATAGCTTTGAACAACTAAATTCTCCCACTGCGCTATGAATATTCTTGAAACCATCGTTGCTCAGAAAAGACTGGAAGTAACCATTCAAAAAGGAACTGGATTGCTGGCTTCCATGAAAGAACAATTGCATGATAAACTCTCGCTCAAAGAGACTTTGATACAATCGCCCACAGGCATCATAGCAGAGTTTAAACGCAAATCGCCTTCAAAAGGATGGATATTTCCCGATGCTGATGCAATGAAGATCCCTGCCGGTTACGCTAAAGCAGGGGCAACAGCGTTATCCATTTTAACAGATGAATTTTTCTTTGGCGGTTCTATCACCGATCTGCAACAAGCACGCTCTTTGGTAAAGATCCCTATTCTTCGTAAAGACTTCATCATTGACTCTTATCAAATTCAACTGGCTAAAGCTGCCGGAGCAGATGTAATTCTCCTCATTGCAGCTGCCTTATCGATTGATGCATGCAAGTTACTGGCAAAAGAAGCTTATTCTCTGGGATTGGAAGTATTGCTTGAGATTCATGAGGAAGCAGAGCTGGAATACATTCATCCGAACGTTGACATTGTCGGTATCAATAACCGCAATCTGAAAACCTTTGTAACAGACATTGAGACCTCATTTCGTTTGGGAGAACAAATTTCTGACAGTTATGTAAAAATATCTGAAAGTGGCATCAGTAATCCAAGAACAGTGAAAGAGTTACGCGCAGCAGGCTTCCGTGGGTTTCTGATGGGCGAAGCTTTTATGAAAGAGAAAGAGCCTGACAAAGCATTGGCGCAATTTATCGCATCACTGAAGTAAACATTGATCAACAAAGAAACATGACTCTGAAAATCAAAATATGCGGAATGAAGCAGCCTGAAAACATAATAGCAGTGGCAGCTTTTCATCCCGATTATATGGGATTTATTTTTTATCCAAAATCACCGCGCTTTGTTGGAAATCTCGATCCGGCGATTGTGAAGCATCTTCCTAACACCATTTGCAAGGTTGGAGTATTTGTTAACGAAAACACAGAAAATATTCTTGCTACAGCATTCAAATACCATTTAAATGCTATTCAATTGCATGGAGATGAATCTCCGGATATATGTGAGATTATACGAAAAGAAGGATTAGAGGTTATCAAAGCGTTCCGCATAGCAATAACTGCCGATTTGCAAGCAACAGCTCTGTATCAACAAGTATGCAATTTTATGCTATTCGATACCAAGACACCGCTTTTCGGAGGTTCAGGACAACAATACAATTGGAATATTCTTCAAAGCTACATCGGCAACGTTCCTTTCTTTTTAAGTGGAGGAATCGGAGCAGAAGATATTCAACGACTCCTTGCATTCAATCATCCTCTTTTGCACGCAGTGGATGTAAACAGCCGGTTTGAAACGAAGTCAGGAGAAAAAAATGTAATGGGTTTAACTCACTTTATCAACGAACTGAAACATTGAAAATAAACATAGTATGAATCACATCCATCAACTTTTACAACAAAAAAAGGCTAAAGTTCTTTCGGTCTATTTCACTGCAGGCTTTCCTCATTTGAACGATACCCGTGAAATCTTGAGACAATTGCAAGCACACAACGTGGATATGGTCGAAATAGGAATCCCCTTTTCCGATCCCATGGCCGACGGGATTGTCATTCAACAAAGCAGCCACACTGCTTTAGAACAAGGCATGACACTACGCAAATTATTTGAACAACTATCCTGTGTGTGCTCCGAAATCACGATGCCACTCATCATGATGGGTTACCTTAACCCGATTATGCAATTCGGATTTGAACCATTCTGTCAAAAATGTCAGGAAACAGGCATCGATGGCGTTATCATTCCCGATCTTCCTTTTAAAGAATACCTGAGTGAGTATAAATCCATTGCTGACAAACACAATATCTCTGTCATCATGCTCATTACTCCTCAGACTGACGAAACACGCATCCGATTGATTGATCAACATACCAACAGTTTCATTTACATGGTGTCATCGGCAGCCACAACCGGTGCTCAAACACGATTTGATAAAGAAAAACAAGCCTATTTCAGACGCATCAATGCCTTGAATCTCCACAATCCGCAACTCATCGGGTTTGGTATCTCTAATGAAGAAACATTGAAAACTGCTTTTGCTCATGCACAAGGAGCTATTATCGGCAGTCAATTCATCAAAGAATTACAACAATCGCCAGATGACATTTCAAATGCCGTAGAACAACTGCTCAAGCGATTGAAACCGGAAGTAGAATAATATCCATTGGCATATTGAACTGAAAAATCAGCGCACCTTATATGAATAAGACACGCTGCTTTTCTTTCAATATGGTTATTCACAATAATATTTTGGTTTTATATTCGTTAAAATACTTCATGGAAAAATTGAATCATTGGTCTATAACGCAAAAAACGATATTTTTAGCTTTGTTTATTGGTCTATTTTCTATGTTATTCAAGTTTCACCGTTATCTGCGTAAACGAATGAGATAATTAATGTATATGTATATCCTCTTTGTGTCATATATTTTTCGTACCTTTATGTGAAAATAGAAACAAGCTATGAATTTACTCAACTTCAGCGAACATTATCCGGACGAGGCGAGTTGTATTGCAAAGTTTAAGG
>Ga0255352_1000978_pt1 | contig 15114 bp, 12 predicted proteins | sample HBST0metaG_FD_189939 | JGI IMG/M metagenome (GOLD analysis project Ga0255352, IMG submission 189939) | Peat soil microbial communities from Stordalen Mire, Sweden - H.B.S.T0 | ecosystem: Environmental > Terrestrial > Soil > Wetlands > Peat | place: Sweden: Norrbotten County, Stordalen Mire...
ACGGGAAGACCACAACGGCGCTAGGCGTAGCCGTAGAAGCGGTTTTGGCGGGCCGCTCTGTTGCCGTGATCGACCTTGACCCGCAGACGACCGCCGCAAATTGGAGCGACCGGAGAGGCAAGGAAGCCCCTTCCGTCGTGTCGTGTCAGGTTTCCCGATTGGGCCAGGTGCTTGAAGCCGCCGCCAAGGGAGGCGCAGACTTTGCCATCATCGACACCCCCGGCAAGAGTACGGACGCATTGATAGCCGCAGCCAAAGCCGCCGACTTCGTTTTGATGCCCATCCAGCCGCAGCTATACGACATTGAAACGCTTGGGAGCCTCAAGGACGTGTTGACGCTGGCCGGAAATCCACCCTCCGCCGTTTTGGTCAATCGCGCGCCGGTACAGGGAAAGCGCCACGTAGAAACCCAAGAGGCTGCTACCGAGCAGGGCTTTGCCGTTTGCCCGGTCGTGATCTTTGCCCGTGCCGCTCATGGCGATGCCGGGAATATCGGCCAGAGCGCCACCGAGTTTGAGCCGAAGGGGAAGGCCGCACAGGAAATGAGCGACCTATACTCCTATATTGCTATAGCCCTAAAGGGGGGCCGACATGAAGAAAAGCGCATTAACCGCAGGGCTTAGAGCCGCAGCAGGGCATCAAGCGCAACAGGTCACGGCCACGGCAGCGCCCTCAGTCACGAAAGCGAAGACCCCACCGGCGACAGTCTTAATCGGCGGGCACTATTCGCCGGAAGTCCGCCGAGCTTTGTTGCTTGTCCAGGCCGAGCCAAAGAACACCGGCAGAAACCTGAAACAACTGCTGGGCGAGGCGATCAACGATCTTTGTGCAAAGTACGGCAAGCCGCAGCCTTACAGCGGTGAGGCATAGGGCTATAGCGATATATTGCTATAGGAATATATCGCAGGGAGTTTGAGCGCATGGTGAAAAGCAGGGCAGGGAAGCGCGGCGAGGAAGGGCTTGTCCAGGCGGGAGAAATCCCCCTTGCAAAAACCCTTGTCAAGAAATTCAAGCCCCCCACTCGCGCACAGATTGAACTTGTTGACGCCGCGTTAGCTATCCATTCGGAGCCGGACGCAGCCGAACGCGCCTTTATCGCCCGTCAGCTTGTCCTCTGCACTCTTCCACACAGCGACCCCGGCGACAGCTCACCACGATGGATTCGGCGTACAGGCAATAGCGCCCTGCTCATTCAGCCCGGCTGGGATGGTGACAAAGACCAATCCATCGGCTACCCGTATGGAACCATCCCCCGGCTGCTTTTGTTTTGGGCCATTACCGAAGCAGTGCGGACGAAAAGCCGCCGTCTTATTTTGGGTCGTAGCCTCAATGAGTTTGTCCGCGCCGTTGGCCTCAACCCAAACACTGGGGGAGGGAAGCGCAGCGACAGCAAACGCCTGAAAGACCAAATGCGCCGCTTGTTCCGGTGCCACATCAGTTTCCAGGCGACCGGGAATGATCCATCGGGCGCACCGGGCGAGGCATGGCGCGATATGGCGGTAGCGCCAGAGGGCGAATTGTGGTGGCATCCTCATCCCGACCAGGCCGCACTTTGGGAAAGCTGGATTCAGCTAGGCGAGAAGTTCTATAGCGCAGTGATTGCTTCACCCGTGCCCGTCGATATGCGGGCGCTCCGGGCCTTGAAGCGTTCGCCCTTGGCCCTCGATCTTTACGCGCTGATCTCTTACCGCGCTTTCGTCATTGTGCAAAAGAACCTGCCCCCGCAATTCATTTCCTGGGAGCAGTTGCGCAGCCAGCTTGGCACCGACTACGGCGACATCAAGGACTTCAAAAAGGAAGCTAACGCCGCGCTCCGCAAGATTGCGACGGTGTACCCCGGCCTCATCATCACGAAGGCCAAGGGGGGCTTTGCCATTCATGCCAGCCGCCTTGCTGTATCTCAAAAAGCACAGTGAACAGCAGGGCTAAAAGAGTACGGTGAAACGCCCCCCCTTGTTGAAAACCCTATGGATTCTGAAAGTTTTCCACGGTGAAACGCCCCCCCTGTATACGGTGAAACGCCCCCCCTTTTTGCTGTTTTAGTACGGTGAAACGCCCCCCCTTTTAAATAGTTAAGATAAATAGCTTTTTTAGTAGTTGCTCACCCAGAAACTGTGGAGAACTCCGCAGCGGTCCCGCTGCTCCGCTGCGCTACGCAGAAAAAGGAGCGCCCTCACGGGCGGACATGCTGCGCATACATTGGAGGGCGCTGCGCCCCTCCAAACCACCCAGCAACAAAAAGGAGCGCCTCTACGAGGCGGTCAGCGAGCTTTCGCTCGCATTCAGCGGGAGGGCGCTAGCGCCCCTCCCGCACCCTCCCCGCGCAAGTACAAAAACAAAAACCTGGCTGTGGATGGTGGAGGTTGGTCCAGCCTTTGTGCCTGAGTGTAGAGTCGTGCGAGATCGAACAGAAAGGCCCCAGGAAGAACACGAAGCAATGCCGCCTGCCCCCAGGTATCCAAAATGCGCCTGAGACCGTTTTGCCACCGAACTACGGGTTATGAATCCGGCGTTCTTTCCACTGTCAACTGGAAGTGTCGGGCCGGGAAAAGTTGAATTATGCGCGGCGTTTTTGTCCGGCGAGCAATGGCACAGTGAACTATGTTTGGCCGAGTACACCGCCTTTCATCTTGACGCTCATCTGCGCTGAAGGTTTTTCCAGCCAAATGCTCTTCCCCGCCAGCGGCAAACACTCCAACGTTGACTACCGACTGCCCTTGAGCCAGCGCCCATTCCGCAACGAAGTTGCCAAGCGTCGAGATGCCGCGCGCGTCTATGCCCCGATGAAGATGGTTACGTCCAAAACGCAGCAAAACTTTACCTTGGGGTTCCTGCTCGACGTGGGAAAGAAATAACGCCTTCATTAGATGTTCTCGCTCATCAGACGCAGCATACCGAGTGTGTGGATCGGAGCGAAGGACTTCAATTTGCAAGGTGCCTAACATGCTCTTCCAGAGTGACTCCCCGCCAATCCGGGTATCGTTGGCAGGATGATCCAGCTTGGCTAATTGCAATAATGCAGGCGCTTGTTTCCGGCTATACCCATTGGAAATCATCTCCTGCATTCTGCGGAGCCGAGCATCTGTGGGATTCAGTTGCGCCATTTGGCTAATCAAACGGCCCGGCTGCTCTTCCTCCATGTCACAACCCAAAAGCACTGACTGCCCCGGCTTCGCAAAGCGCAGAATTTCAGCGGCTTGCTTACGGGTCCAAAGACCAGGGACGGGAGTTGCATCCTCCATTGGTGATTTCTGTAGATGAGTAGCAGCCCAAGGGCTTACTTCGGCTGCAACATGGCGGTATCCTTCCTGCCACAAATTAGGCCATAGATCGGAGATAAGCTCTGGAACTTCGGTTTCTCCATGAAGCTCTCCTAAAAGGAAATACTGATGATCTTCGGCCTCTTTCAGCAGAACAGCCTGCCCTGAAGTTTGTAAAGGCATGGCATGTGAAGTGAGTTCATGGCGTAAGGACTCTTCTGTAATGTTCTGAGCTGAGAGACATGGGCTTTGCTGAAACAACAAAACGAGACTCACGAGAATGAACAGTTGGCGCATGAATAAAGATACGAATGACGAAGCATTTGGGTTCCGTGAGTAAACAACAAGAGCCCTATGGCTGAAGAGGAATAAAATCTCTCTATGCTGACGATCTCCAAACCGCTGTCAGCTTCACAGGTGCGAACGTACCACGAGCGGGAGTTTGCCTCGGAGCGGCAGAATTACTGGAGCCGCGACCAGCAGGGGCATAGCGAGTGGCAAGGCAAGCTGGCCGAGCAGTGGGGCTTAGAGGGTGCGGTTGGCAATGAGCACTTTGCGCGTCTGACCGAAGGCCAGCATCCGCACACGGAAGCGCAGCTCGTTCGCCATCAGGTTTCCAAAACCTATGAGGGTAAATTCGGCAAGGAAGTAACCAGCGTGGAGCATCGCGCCGGTTGGGATGCGACGTTCAGCGCACCCAAGAGTGTTTCTCTCACCGCCCTTGTGGGCGGCGATGAGCGCGTAAGAGAGGCGCATCGGGAGAGCGTCCGCGTGGCGCTCAATGAGTTGGAGAAGTACACGCAGGCCCGCATCGGCAATGTTCACGCCCCGGAGACGACCGGCAAATTCGTTGCGGCTACCTTCGAGCACGATACCGCGCGGCCTGTGGACGGCTACGCCGCGCCGCAGCTCCACACCCATGCTGTGATCTTCAATGTCACCGAACGCGACAACGGACAAACCCGCGCCTTGCAGCCGCAGGAGCTATTCGCGTCGCAGCGCGTCGCTACCAGTTTGTACCGTTCCGAGCTGGCGATGCGGTTACAGGGGTTGGGCTACGAGCTGGAGCGCGGCAAGCATGGGCAGCCGGAGATCAAGGGGTATACGAAAGAGTATCTGGAGGCCAGCAGCCCACGCCGCGAGCAGATCAAAGATCATCTCCGCGAGATGGGGATAGACGGGGCGGGAGCCGCGCAGGTTGCCGCGCACCGGACGCGGGACAGCAAGGAGCTGCTATCGCCGGGAGAGGTATTAGAGAGGCATCGGAATCTAGCCGCGCAGTATGGACATCAGGCCGACCGGGTTGTGGCCGAAGCGCGTGAACGTGGACAGCGCCACGTTCACGAACCCGCGCTGAATCGGAGCACAGTGGCCGCGCAACAGGCCGTCACTTATGCCCGCGACCATCTCTTCGAGCGTTCCGCCGTGCTGGACCGCCGCGAACTTCTGGAAGCCGCGCTCAATCGCGGCATGGGGGAAACGACGTATGCCCATGTCCGGCAGGAGTTCGAGCAGCGGGCCGCGCGAGGCGAGTTTCGCACGGTCCATCATGCAGGCGCAGGACAGCAGTACAGGACGGCATTGCGGCGGCAAACCTTCTCGATGGTAAATTGACCGCCGCACGCAATGACCTCACAACCGCAATCAGGCAGACCGATTCTAAATATGAACAGGCGGATTACCTTATTCTGTTGGCAAAGATTGACGCCTTGGACGTTAATCCAAGTCGAGCAAAAGAAGAACTGGAGGAGGCTACCAAGCTGTCTGATGCACCAGAGTTTGCGATTCAGATTGCGAGGACCTTCGCGGTGCTCGGGGACCATGCCACTGCCCAGAGCTTTCTCAGTCGGCAACAAAGCGCCTCGCCCGGTATAGGACTGAAGTATGGTGCAACAAAGCCGTTTATTGACGGCATGGAATCACTAAAAGGGCATGATTTCAAAACGGCCACTGAGCAGTTGGCCCTGTCGTTTAGCATGGACCAAAGTCCAGAAACCGCGTACTTCCTGGCCAAAGCAGAGATGGGCAACGGTGATTGGGACGCTGCAATCATTTCCTTGAATTCCATACTCCGAAACAAGGCGAGAGTCTTCACTGACAGCATCGCATCTTTGATCCCCTTGGCTGAGTACGACCTCAGCGCTTGTTATCAAGGGTTGGGGCAAGCATCAGAGGCCCACGACCACCTTTCCTCGGCCCTTAGAATATGGGCACACGCCGATCCCGAGCTGAAGGCGCATTTCACAAATTCAACGAACAACATGGGGACCGGCAAGATTCCTAAGAGCCAATAGGTCGGCTCACGAAACGGAAAAAATCGTACGCTAAGGCAGTGGTTCCAAGTCCCAGCCTTTTGACTAGAGACCCAGTCCAAAATCTTCTCCTTGCTCCTGCTTCTGCGCAATCTCCCGCTGCGGCGTGACGGCCTGCTCCTGCTTCTGTTCTGGCTTCATCTCCGGCGCATGGGCGCTGCTGTGCGAAACATCGTGCCCCAGCGCCGCGCCCAGCTTCTCGCGGTCGTTGGTAAAGATTTGCGCGTCGTATGCGCCGCGTGAAACGGCAACGTAGGCCATGCGGTTATTGAGCAGGTCTTTGGCTCCCAGCTCGGTATCGGCGTGAATCAGCACACGGTCGGCGGTCTGCCCCTGGCTGGAATGACTTGTCACGGCGTAGCCGTGGTCAAGGTGCGGATTCTTCACCGAATCAAGCTCGACCTCGCGGCCTCCGTCCATCTTCAAACTGATCCGCCCATCCTGGCCGATGCCTTCGACGGTCCCCAACTCGCGGTTGGCCAGCTTCAAGTCGGGCAAGGGCGCGGTGAGCTGCACACGGTCTCCCACTGAGAAAGCCCGCTCCTGCTCACGGTAGACAGAGACTCCCTGCTGGCGCCGTGGATCGTAGCTCTGTTCCGTGCCGTCCTTCCGCTCGACGGTGAGCCGGTTGTTGGGCGCATCGACGCGAGTAACCCGCGCATACTCGCCTTTGCCAATGCCGGTTTCTTTGGAGCCGCGCGAGTAGCGCAGCACGTCGCCGGGGTTGTACCGGGCGGCCCAGATACGATCCGCGCCGGTAAGGTCCTGGCGCGGTACAAGCACCTGGGCGCGGTGTTCCTCCCTGCCGACAACGCCTTTCGCCTGTAGCTCGGTGTGGATGGCCTGGTTGATCTCGGCGCGGGAACGGTTGTCGGGCGAGACTACCAGCGTGTTATCAGGCGACTTCGCATACTCCTTGGCAATGGCCGCGATGCGGTCTTCATGACCTGGCACCTCATGAATGCGGCCCTGCCGCTCCAGTCCGGCGATAGCCTCTCCCACCTGGCCACGCGCAAGCTGCTCGACGGTCTGTTTCAGCTCCGGGTCGCGCTGGCGGACAATCTCCTCCAGCTTCACCGTCTTCATGCCCGCGTCCTGGAGCTGGGCAAAGATGCGGCCCGCCTCGACGGATTCATGCTGGCGGGTGTCGCCTACCAGCAAAACGCGGTCGTTCGGATGCAGGCGATGCACAAACTCGTGCATCTGTCTGGTGGACGCAAGCGAGGATTCATCGAGCACATACAGGCGGCGCTCGCCGGTGTCTGGCTTTTCTCCACGCGCAAGATGCTTTTGCAGCGTGGATGTTTCCATCCCTGCGTCGGCCAGCTTTTGCGCCGCGCGAGACGTGGGCGCGAAGCCTTCGACCTTGTACCCTTGCGCCTCCGCGCCTTCACGGATGACGGCCAGCGTCGTTGTCTTCCCCGCGCCAGCAACGCCATCCAAACCCGCTATCTTTTCGCGGGAGAGAAAAACATCATTGACCACCTGACGCTGCGAGGCATTCAGCTCCGGGTGGCGGTCTTCCGTCGCAATACGGATACGCGCATCCACCAGCATCGGATCGCTCATCCCGCGCTGATTGCCTTCCTGCATCCGTGTGACGATCTCGCGTTCCATGCGAAGCATCGCAGCGGTGGTGTGCTGCCATGAAATGAACCAAGTTCCCGTCTCGACCCTGCGCGGCCAGCGAATTAAAGTGCTTGAGCGCTTCGGGGATATTGCCCCTCGCCAATTCTGCGTACCCGGCGGGTTCATCCAGCCAAGGATTATTCGAAACCCTCCGCAGTTGGTTGAATTCAGCGATTGCTGCGTCAAGTTGGCCTTCGTACGCGAGCACATAGATTCGCTCGAAGCCACAGAATGGGTCTAACCTGTCAAGCGCCTGGCATTTTGCTAGAGCCTTGTCTGCTTCCGGGAGATTGCCGTTGCTGATAGCAGTGTCTGCAACGTAGATCAGGGCGTCTATATTCGTCGAGTCCGTGTCCGCAGCCGATTGAAAATCGTCGAGAGCGTCGTCGGTTTGGTCGGCGAGAAGCTCTTTAAGTCCCTTAATTTCTCGAAGAGTTGCCTTGTCTCGCGGCTCAGTATCAGAAACAGTCTTGCCATCCTTCACGGCGGCGAGATAAAGATTCGCCTCGTCATCTCTGTCAGCTTGATACAACAGCCAGGCGGCTTTGAGTCTGGCCCGTGCGAAATCTGGATCTGACGGCGGCACTTCGTTTAGTGCTTTGATGGCCTGATTGTCTTTGCCTTCGGCCTCAAGACGGATGCCGCGTTGATATGAAGTTTTTGGGATGCTGGCCGCTAGGTGCCGGTAATGCAAGACCACGAAGGCGATTCCCGTGGCGACCAGGACTATCAAGAGGCCCGAAAGGCGGAGCCGAAAGCGCAGCTTTTCATCGGACGCGGAGGGAGGCAACGTTTGATCGGCTGGCTCCGTTTCGTCGCGTGACGGTTCGACAACGACGGATACCGATGCCACGAAGCGGTAGCCCTTTTTGGGGACAGTCTCGATGTACCGGTGTTCGGAATCCTGCTCGTTAGCCGTCCTGGTTCTGCCGGAAGGCTGCGTAATTCCGTGCGGTTTAGAGTTGTGAAAGAAAGGAAATGCAATGAGCAGGGTTGAATTTGTCGGAAGGCTTCTGAGAATCATCTCCTGGAGGATCGTTTCATTGCCCTTGGCGCTGGTATTGTGCGCGTCCGGGGCATGGGCGCAGTCCCCGAACGCGACTGCCCAGAGGATCGACACACTCATGGAGCAAGCTGCCAAGGGTGACGCCAAGGCACAAGCCAACCTTGGTATGGCGTTTCACATCGCCCAAGGCGTTCCACAGGACGACGCACAGGCTGCTTTTTGGTGGAACAAGGCGGCAGAGCAAGGGGATGCCGATGCGCAAACAAACTTAGGTTTTGCCTACGGCACCGGGCAAGGTGTGCCGCAAGACTACGTACAGTCTGCTCTTTGGTGGCACAAGGCTGCGGATCAGGGTTATGCCCCCGCACAATACAACCTTGGCTTGATGTACCTTACCGGCACAGGCGTCTCTAGTGACCATGTACAGGGAATCACTTGGATACGCAAAGCGGCAGACCAAGGCAATGCAGACGCACAAAGACAGCTTGCCAGTTTGTACTACAAGGGAGCGGACGTAGCCCAGGACTCCGCCCAAGCTGCCATGTGGTGGCGCAAGGCTGCTGAGCAGGGCGACGCCGACTCGCAATATGACCTTGGACACGCGTATTACGATGGCCAAGGTGTTCCGCAAAGCCACACAAAGGCCGCTCTTTGGTGGCGCAAGGCCGCAGAGAAAGGCAATGTTAGCGCACAGCACAACCTTGGAGCCTTGTATGTCAGTGGCCAGGGTGTTCCGGAAAACAAAGTGCAGGCGGCTTTTTGGTATCGCAAAGCTGCCGAACAGGGCGAAGCCGATGCACAATACAAACTTGGCTTGATGTACGATCTCGGTCGAGGCGTGCCGCGAGACATTGTGGAAGCCTATTTTTGGTACGCTCTTGCCGCAGAGGGTCAACAGATGGACGCTGCCAAGTATCGGGATGATGCCGCCTCACATCTGAAGCCAGCCGATCTTACCCGTGCGCAGGAGCGGGTGCGGAGGTGGTTTGAAGATCACCCTCCGAAACCATAGAAAAACCTATGCAAGCCAAACTGCCAGACAGGGAAGACCATCGATTGTCAACGTGGAGGCCATGAAGCCGTGAGTAAAGCAACCTATTGTCCTTGCCCGAAGTGCAACCATGAGGTTCAAATTGCCAGAACCAAGATAAAATCCGTTTCTGATTTCGCAGGTTCCGTCTGCCAGAATTGCGGGTACATCGTAACCCATGATGACGTTATTTCTCACGCAGCTAAGATTGTCGAGGGATGGCAGAGAACGGTTCAAGCTAGGAAATGATCGTTCCATCACCGTAGCGAACTGAAAGAAGGTACGACAATATGACAGACTTTAGCCAGAGGGAACGAGAGAACACGGTGACGATCACAGTGCCTACATTGTTGCGCCGCTGGGTTCAGTTAATTCCAAAATCTACCGCGCGGGCCGCGCTCTTCTTTTTTGCTGTCGGCGTGGGCCTTGGCCTTACTGTTGTGGTTTCAAATGCGACGATCTCTTGGTACAAGAACAGGCCACTTCCACAAAAGGCATGGCAGGAGCAGAAATTTGACGGCGTTGGATTAAGGGCCAAACTTGAAACAGACTGGGGAAATTCTGGCGATGAACTGAGGTATAAATTATTGATCGGACCTTCGGACCCTGCAGGCATAGATGACTTTTCTCGGATGCTTAATGAGCGTCAGTATGGAGGAAAGATCACGGTTAACTTATATGATGCTCGGCATTTTCTCGTTGCAAAAAGTGATAATTACCTGAGCGCCTTCACACGTGTTTTCGATGATTCAGGAAAGAGTAAGGTAGCTGTAGTTCAGCATAAGTTTTTCATCACCCGAGACCAGTACGCAAGTCTTTCAAGTTGGGACTTTTCGACAAACCTTCCGCTCATTCAGAAAGCAGATGGGGCGGGGAAGCCAAGCAGTTCAGGCCCCCAAAATATCAATTCTCATCTGCCTGGAACAGGGCAGACGGCCAGGGTTGGCACCGCGAAGAGCGTTCATGTTCCGGTCGGGGGTCCGCAGGAGGGAGATGAAATAATCAGCGGCTACGATGTAGCTAACGGCAATCTTGAGACCAGCTCAGGGCGCACATTTTTTATATACAGACCTGGCGAGCAGGAATCCGCAATCTTTTGGTCAGTCTCTTCGCAATTCCACTACCAATGCAATGAGACATTGGTATGCACCCTGACTAGAGAGGGCACTGCGGTGATCTTGCACGCAAAACTACGAAAATAGATACCGGACAACGCCCGGTTGTGTTCCACAAAGGGCAGGTGTTGACCCCAAAAAGCTAGACCGTACAAATCTAAACCAACGTTTAGAATTTGTACATGGCCCCTTCCCTGCCCTCTTTTGTCGCCTATTACCGTGTTTCGACCGACCGCCAGGGCGCGAGTGGACTGGGCCTGGACGCGCAGCGTCAGGCCGTCGCCTGCCAGGTCAACGGCGGCCAGCTCGTGGCCGAGTTCACCGAGATCGAGAGCGGACGCCGGCACACGAACCGGCCTCAGCTCTTGGCCGCACTTGAAGAGTGTCGGAAGCGCCGCGCTACTCTGCTGATTGCCCGCCTTGACCGGCTGGCCCGTAACGTCGCATTTATAGCAAATCTGATGGAGAGCGGCGCGGACTTCATTGCCTGCGATATGCCCCAGGCCAACCGGCTGACCATCCACATTCTGGCCGCTGTCGCCGAGCACGAGCGCGAGATGATCTCCCAGCGAACGAAGGCGGCGCTGGCCGAGGCTAAGCGCCGAGGGACCAGGCTAGGCAATCCGCGCATCGAGGCGGCGCGGACGTTGGCGCTGGCCGTGCATCATGCCCACCGGCCAGAGCCGGAGGTATTGACGCTCATGGTCGAGTGGCGGAGCCAGGGGAAGACATTGCGGGCTATCGCCCGCGACCTCAACCGGCTCAATATCCGGCCAGCCAGGGGCCGCGAATGGTACGCCAGCAGCGTCAGGGGCCAGCTTTTGGTCCACTGACAGCAAAAGCCCCGCCTTGCGGCGGGGTTGAGCTGGGAAGAGGGCGACTTCTTGGTTTTAATTTACCAGAACTGTGTGTCTGTGATAGATATACATATCTATCACATAAAAGGTATTGTTTGCAACATCTTTTTGTAAATAAATACGTTTAGTTGCAGTGAGGCGACATTCGTGTTAACCTGTCGATGTATACATCGACAGGTCGAGGAAATTCAAGGAAATGCCAAAAAGAGGACGACCATCAAAGTTGCAAGCTGCGCGAGGGCAGATCATTGCGTATTTTGAAAATCTTCCCCGCTACGCTCTTACCGACGCTGATTTGGCAGGCATTCTTTTTAAGCGAGCAGGTGAATGGCGACTGGCTGCAAATACTTCAGTAGATAAATTTGTGCGATTTTTGCTCGAAGCCACGGCTATGCGCAGGGTTTCGATTGTGCCGGTAGGGGAGAATGTCCATCGGACGGTCACGCGGTATGTGTGGGCCGATGCCTCACCGTATGCGGTTGCCGCAACTCTGGAATCGCGGGCATATTTGTCCCACGGAACGGCTGTTTTGCTCCATGGCCTTACGGATCAGCTCCCTAGTGTGATTTGCGTCAGTCGTGAACAGAGCCAGCAGTACGGTAGGGAGAGCACATTAGAGCAGGAAGGCATTGATAATGCGTTTAGTCAGCCTGAGAGACGGTCGAATGCCCTGTTCACCTATGACAATTTTCAAGTTGTGTTGCTGCATGGCAAAAATACCGGACGGCTTGAGGTTGGGACCATCACGTACGGCCGAGAACAGCTTTCGGTCACGAAGCTGGAGAGAACTTTGATCGACATTACTGTCCGGCCTGCCTATGCCGGCGGCGTCTATCAAGTGTTGGAAGCATACCGCCGAGCGCAGTCGGATATGTCCACAAGCATTCTCTTGGCGACGCTCAAGAAGCTCGACTACATCTATCCCTACCATCAGGCAATCGGCTTCTATATGCAGCGGGCTGGCTACAAGCCAGAGCAGTACGAACGTCTCCGGAGTCTGGGCTTGAACCATGATTTCTACCTGGCTCACGGCTTGCGTGAACGCGAGTTCGATTCCGCTTGGCGTCTACACTTTCCCAAGGGCTTTTAGCCGTTCGATTTCTCCAAGAACGAAGTCGAAATAGAAGTCGAAGCTCTCGACCTTTCCTCCCGCGACGGACTCCTGAACGCTGGGCCAGTCTGGCCGATGAAACTCCCGAAAATCACCCACCTTCGCAAGCAAGGATAGCGGCACTTCTTTTGCTTCGAATATGTGGTGAAGCCGCTCGATATTTTCGGAAGTGGTCAGATCAATGGTGCGCCGGGTGACGGTCTCGTAGATGTCGAAGAAGTCTCTGGCGCGAGCACTGGCGCGGCCCATGTGCGGATACTCCGGCATCTGCTGGCAGATGGCGCGGAGCTTCTCGATAACGATCATCTCCGGCGTGTAGACGTAGATGGTGTAATCGTCCAGATCGTGCTCTTCCCTGCCCTGGGTGTACTCGTGCTTGCTGAGGTCTACGGTGAAGACCCGCCGTTTGTTGGGGCCGGTCTCCATCGCTTCGATGCTCAGTTTGCCGGGGCGACTGCGGAGCTGCTCATAGCGTTCTTTACTGATGAGCTTGAAGCTCAACTCGTATCCGCCCCACCACGGTTTGAGGTCCTCTCCATCGATCCGGGGCTTGGGAACGAGTTTTGCGTCGAGGACGACGTACCCTGCCGAATCAAAGCGGTCCTTCAGGACGCGGAATATCCGTTCCTTGGAGTGGGGAAAATCCGGGAAGTCCTGAGTGATAGAGAAATCGAGATCCACTGAGGTGCGGCTTGTAATTCCGTGGACCAGGCTCAGGGCATTGCCACCCTTGAGCGCCAGCATCCCGGCCAGCTCATCATCTGCAAAGAGCGCAATGATCGTCGTGCGGCGGATTGTGGCGAAGTCCATATCCATGACAAAGATATTGTCGCAGAGTAACCGTTGCACCGATCTACCGGGAACCTGCCCCGCCCCGGTGCCTTGCCTGATTCCAGCCCAGGAGCAGCCCTTCATTCATGCTTGCAAGATCGGGGCTGCTCTTCGTATATTCGTATCAGGTTATAGTCCTATAGCCCTGTAGCCGTAGAGGGAGCCATCATGCACGTTTTAGCGATCATTGGGCAAAAAGGCGGGAACGGGAAGACCACAACGGCGCTAGGCGTAGCCGTAGAAGCGGTTTTGGCGGGCCGCTCTGTTGCCGTGATCGACCTTGACCCGCAGACGACCGCCGCAAATTGGAGCGACCGGAGAGGCAAGGAAGCCCCTTCCGTCGTGTCGTGTCAGGTTTCCCGATTGGGCCAGGTGCTTGAAGCCGCCGCCAAGGGAGGCGCAGACTTTGCCATCATCGACACCCCCGGCAAGAGTACGGACGCATTGATAGCCGCAGCCAAAGCCGCCGACTTCGTTTTGATGCCCATCCAGCCGCAGCTATACGACATTGAAACGCTTGGGAGCCTCAAGGACGTGTTGACGCTGGCCGGAAATCCACCCTCCGCCGTTTTGGTCAATCGCGCGCCGGTACAGGGAAAGCGCCACGTAGAAACCCAAGAGGCTGCTACCGAGCAGGGCTTTGCCGTTTGCCCGGTCGTGATCTTTGCCCGTGCCGCTCATGGCGATGCCGGGAATATCGGCCAGAGCGCCACCGAGTTTGAGCCGAAGGGGAAGGCCGCACAGGAAATGAGCGACCTATACTCCTATATTGCTATAGCCCTAAAGGGGGGCCGACATGAAGAAAAGCGCATTAACCGCAGGGCTTAGAGCCGCAGCAGGGCATCAAGCGCAACAGGTCACGGCCACGGCAGCGCCCTCAGTCACGAAAGCGAAGACCCCACCGGCGACAGTCTTAATCGGCGGGCACTATTCGCCGGAAGTCCGCCGAGCTTTGTTGCTTGTCCAGGCCGAGCCAAAGAACACCGGCAGAAACCTGAAACAACTGCTGGGCGAGGCGATCAACGATCTTTGTGCAAAGTACGGCAAGCCGCAGCCTTACAGCGGTGAGGCATAGGGCTATAGCGATATATTGCTATAGGAATATATCGCAGGGAGTTTGAGCGCATGGTGAAAAGCAGGGCAGGGAAGCGCGGCGAGGAAGGGCTTGTCCAGGCGGGAGAAATCCCCCTTGCAAAAACCCTTGTCAAGAAATTCAAGCCCCCCACTCGCGCACAGATTGAACTTGTTGACGCCGCGTTAGCTATCCATTCGGAGCCGGACGCAGCCGAACGCGCCTTTATCGCCCGTCAGCTTGTCCTCTGCACTCTTCCACACAGCGACCCCGGCGACAGCTCACCACGATGGATTCGGCGTACAGGCAATAGCGCCCTGCTCATTCAGCCCGGCTGGGATGGTGACAAAGACCAATCCATCGGCTACCCGTATGGAACCATCCCCCGGCTGCTTTTGTTTTGGGCCATTACCGAAGCAGTGCGGACGAAAAGCCGCCGTCTTATTTTGGGTCGTAGCCTCAATGAGTTTGTCCGCGCCGTTGGCCTCAACCCAAACACTGGGGGAGGGAAGCGCAGCGACAGCAAACGCCTGAAAGACCAAATGCGCCGCTTGTTCCGGTGCCACATCAGTTTCCAGGCGACCGGGAATGATCCATCGGGCGCACCGGGCGAGGCATGGCGCGATATGGCGGTAGCGCCAGAGGGCGAATTGTGGTGGCATCCTCATCCCGACCAGGCCGCACTTTGGGAAAGCTGGATTCAGCTAGGCGAGAAGTTCTATAGCGCAGTGATTGCTTCACCCGTGCCCGTCGATATGCGGGCGCTCCGGGCCTTGAAGCGTTCGCCCTTGGCCCTCGATCTTTACGCGCTGATCTCTTACCGCGCTTTCGTCATTGTGCAAAAGAACCTGCCCCCGCAATTCATTTCCTGGGAGCAGTTGCGCAGCCAGC
>Ga0255352_1000979_pt1 | contig 15106 bp, 10 predicted proteins | sample HBST0metaG_FD_189939 | JGI IMG/M metagenome (GOLD analysis project Ga0255352, IMG submission 189939) | Peat soil microbial communities from Stordalen Mire, Sweden - H.B.S.T0 | ecosystem: Environmental > Terrestrial > Soil > Wetlands > Peat | place: Sweden: Norrbotten County, Stordalen Mire...
CCGATGCTGACCAGTTGACATTGTCTTGCACAGCGGTTTCGGCGGCCACGCTGGATCAGAACCCGTTCGGCCAATTTAGAGAACCGATCGATTTTATGCACGCAATTCTGCCAACTGATCCTCTATAGGCGATTCCGGATCGGAATAGGACGAAATCAACATGTATTCAGAATTCAAAGCGCAAAACTCTTCGACCTTCGCGGTGCGCAAAGAGCTAAATGACCAACACAATATTCCGAATCCAAGTCTTGCCGCCGACGGGTTCAATATCTGGTGGCAGAAGACCATCGCACAGAACATAGCAATGGTCTCAGAAGCGTCTGACCTCATGCGTGCGCACCGTCTCGTCGGTTCGGCACATCAGCCTCGCGCCCGGCAAGCCCATTGATCACCATTTCTGTTAAGAGGCGCTCCGCACATCAATCATCGCCCAAAGCGCCACAGATGCACCAAGACAGCCGAAATGCCTACAAGGCAAGGCCCAAGCGCCTTCCAGTCTCTTCAATAATCCCGCGATTGATGCTGATGTGCGGCCCTCAGATGGCCAAAAGAGCACAGCCTTTGCACTCACAACAAAGGAGACTTGAATCTAAGTCACTCTAATGAATCACCGAGGGCAATCATGCCGGACGATCATCCCTTCTCTTCTATCCCGACAAGCATTCTTGTGCCCATCGACTTTAGCCCGTCGTCTCAGGCGGCTTTGGACGCAGCGAGCGATCTCGCGGAACATTTTCAGGCCAGCCTTGTCATGGTCAACGTCGTCCCCTGCCTTTCATTTTTTGCTCTTACGTATGCCATTCCCGACGATGCTCTCCGGCAGAAGATGGGGGCGCACGCTGAGCGCCTCCTGGCCAAGTGTCAGTTAGCTCTTAAGGCGAGAGGTATCAACTCGAGTTTTAGCGTCGAATTCGGCAATGACGTTGCCGGAGCAATCATTGATATTGCAGAACGTGAACATGTGGACATGGTTGTGATTTCCACTCACGGCATCTCCGGTTGGCATCCTCTCGTCTTTGGCTCAATCGCCGAGAAGGTCGTGAAGCTTGTGCAATGTCCACTTTTGCTTCTCCACTCAGCCAATCCAGAAACGCATCTGAAAAGCGCTTCTAACCGCTCGATAGAATGGTGGTAGCGAGATCAACGGTACAGTTGGCCAATCGTGAGCTCGACGACTTTTGTCGCCCCGACATCCGACAGGCAGGTCGCACGACCGGCTCAGGATAGCGCACCAACTGGCCTCACAAGCGAAGAAGCGCGCGCTCGTCTTGAAAAGGACGGGCCCAATGCAATGCCGGACACGTCTGCTCATTCACTGCGCGACGCTTTGGCCAAATTCTGGGCTCCCGTGCCATGGCTGCTTGAAGCGTCCATCGTGCTTGAGTCCGTCCTGCATAAGTATTACGAAGCTGGTGTCATAGCAGCGCTGCTCGTTTTCAACGCGGCTCTGGCTTACTTCCAGGAAAGCCGCGCCCAGGCAACTCTCACCGCTCTCAAATCTCGTCTGGCACTCAACGCCTCGGTCGAGCGGGACGGCAAATGGAAGACAATACCAGCGGCGGAACTGGTGTGCGGCGACCAAGTGAAGCTGTCGCTTGGCGGAGTCGTGGCCGCGGATGTGCACCTGACCGGCGGGTCGGTTGAGCTCGACCAGTCGATGCTTACGGGCGAATCCCTCCCCATTGACGCTTTCAATTACCCACAAGTCCAGCACCGATGATGACGCCCAGTTGAATGTCGATAAGGCGAGTAAAGCCTCTCCAGATGGTTTCGTTGCCAGGAGGAGGATCTCCGTTTCGCGCGAGGTAGCCGCCCAACCGTGCCAACTTGATCAAGTAATGTGAGAGCTTGCGCCGCCCTCTGTGGACTGTGGGTTTGCCGTTGACCAATCGATCCAGAATGCGCAGCTCCAGATTCGTGAAAACCCCGTCGGGATCAGCCTCGGGCGCGATACGATTTGTCATGGTAAGCCAGAAGATACGCCAGCTCAGAATGCAGAACACCGTCAGCAGATTTATTAGGCGCGGAGCGGTTCTCAGACGAACTTGTTCGGCGCGACAGCCCGATTTGAGGATCTTATGAAAGACCTCAATCTTCCAACGCAATGCGTACCATTGCACCTTTTCCACTGCCTGACGGCGCGAGTTTACCGCCAGATCGGTGACGAGTTTCCAGTCGATCCGGTCACGATCCGTTGGCATCTGCTGTTCCCGCGCTTCGATCGCCGTGACCGTCATTTCCGGATAGCATTTCTTCTTGGCCCGGGCCGTCTGAATCCGCAGATGCCGATAACGGATTTCCAATATCGCTTCCGATGCCTCGCCCTGGCGATTTCGCACCGTGACCCGATACAACCCCCGGCGGGGAGTTCGTTCGACGGCCTCAGCGACGGTCTTCGGGCCGCCGTCAGCCAGCCGGTCGCCGCGTGTGCGCACCAGAAAGTGCGTCCCTAACTGTTGCGCCACGCCGAACAGATCGAAAATGTCGCTCTCCTGATCGCCGACATGTACCAGCCGTTCCGGTTGTCCCAACAATACTGTCGAAGAGCGAAGATTCTCCAGCCAGCGTAGACTCTCCTTCTCCTCGATGGGAGCTCGTTTCATCTTCCCCTTCTCCTTCGGCTTCCTGAATGCCTTCCGGCTCCAGAACTTGACGGCGGTTAACCCCAGCGGCAGTCCTTCCAGCGTGATCGCCAAACTGGAATGCAGGTTGATTCCCCGTGTAGTGAAATACACCGGTTTCCCGTGGTTGTCCTTGCCCGCGAGACGCTTGCTCACCACGCCCACCGCCGCCGTATCCTTGCGCCGGTAGCTGAATTCCGTCGTGTCATGCACAACCAAAACCAGCTCCTGGCCGCAGCCAGCCCGCTCCCGCGTGGCTTGAAAATGACCCGCCAAAATCTGCTCTTCCCCAACCCGGCCGTTGGAGAAGAACCGATAGGCCGCTTTGGTTGCCGCCCAATCCTGGCAGGCCCAGGGAATGCTCCGTCCCATCCCCTTGGACATCTTCTCCATCAGAGAACGCAGCCGTTTATCCAGCCGCGCATCCGGCAACTTCACTGCCGCCAATTCCTTCCCAATCCATTCCTGACCCACACCGGTTTCCGACCCGATCTCCTGCTTCGCTGCTTCCATGACCGTAGTTCATGCTCCGTCATGACCCTCGGCAAAGTACCGCCCTTGAGTCCGCATCTATTCCGCCAACAGGGCCACCGCCTTACAAAGTTGTGGGTAATTGAAAGGGCAGAGCCGGGGGATCTCCCTTTTGGATTAGTTCCTCCCCATCCGGCAGCTCGTCGATTCGTTGGACCTATTGCTGCATTGGCTATTAAGACAAGAGGCCACGAAGGAAGTCAGCCCCCTGGCCCGCAATATCCTCGGGTGTTACAGAAAGGTCGCCCCACAATGCTCCGAGGGCATCGTGCTCCACTGGGGAATAACCAAACCCTTCGATCATCAAGTACCCGGAGTAGTTCATCCTGTGTAGCGCTGCGATGAGCGAAGAGAAATCAATATGGCCCGATCCCAGCAGTCCGCGATCGTTCTCGCTGGCGTGGATATGCCGAAGATGCCGCCCGAGGGATTCCGTCGCATTCTCAATATTTTTTTCTTCTATGTTGGCATGAAAAGTGTCGATGGTGACGCCAATCCGTGGATGGCCGATTGCCTCACAGAGAGCTTTGGCCTCTGCTGCCGTATTGAGAAAGAAGGACTCGCTACGATTGACTGGCTCTATACTGAGAGTCATCTCATGCTCATCAAGTGTGTCACCCAGATTTTGAAAACATTCCACTGCCCAGGACCATTCTTCCTGTGTGCGGCGACGGCCGGGAAGATAGCCGTTCGGCGCAAAGACTGGGCCTCCGATCAAATGTGCTCCGCTTTCAGCCGCGGCCTTAACGCAATTCCCCAGGTGTACAAGAGACTTTTTGCGCAACTCGGAATCAGGACTGATGGGGTTGATACCGGCAGGAAGAATGGCGCAGAAGGTGCCCTCAAGTTCGTTTGCCTCCAGGGCGCGGCGCAACTCGGTGGCGGCAAGGGTTGAAGGATCAAAAAGCGGAATCTCAAAACCCTGTAAGCCCTGCTCGCGAAGTTTTGGGAACAGACGGTAGTGAGATGAGTTGAGTTTCGTCGTCCAGGCAAATGCGCTCACGCCGATCTTCATGGGTTTTCCTTTCAATGTCCAACTCAAAACCGACAGCGGCTCAAACTCGCAACCTGTCGGGCAGGTCTATCCATTCGTTTTCGTCGATCAATTTCATCTCGATGCTGCTCTCAATTGCAGAACTTCAAGACGATCTTACAAGACGCTCCACGCGAACTGCTTCTACCCGCGCTCCTGTTCCGGTAGCCGCAAATCCCAATCCGCCACTTTGATCCAGGGTTGGATAGATGCCCACAGAAAAGGTGGCTCGATGATCCACATATGCTTCAAGAACCGAGTGATCGACAAGGACATCCGTGTCTTCCTTCCACGGCCTGAGTCACGGCTTAATTCTTGACCAAACGACGCTGCAACTGCTCCAGTGTGTGACCCTTGGTTTCCGGGTAGAACAGCGTAACCACCACGAGTTGCAACAATGTTGCCCCGGCAAAGAAGACAAACGGCGCTCCCGATCCATACTTCAGCACCAGAACCGGGAAGGTGAGTGCGATGACGGTGTTCACGATCCAGTGGCTGGCACTGCCGACGCCTTGTCCCTTGGCCCGCACCGAGGTGGGAAAGACTTCGCCGATATACACCCAAATGACAGCGCCCTGCGACAGCGCGAAAAATGCAATGTAGGTGACCAGCAACGCCAGCAGCGCCGACTGATGGCTTTGCGAGATGAAGATCCAGGCCACCCCTGCCAGGCAGACGGCCGTTCCGGCGGCACCCACCATCAGCAGGCTCTTGCGGCCGAAGCGGTCAATCAAGCTCATGCCGACCAAAGTGAAGATCAGGTTGGTAGCGCCGATAGCGACGGCTTGCAGATCGCCGGAGAGTTGGCTGAAGCCAGCAGCCTTGAAGATGGTGCCTTGGTAATAGAGGATGGCGTTGATGCCGGCCAACTGGTTGAACGCGCCAATGGTAATAGCCAAAAACAGCGGGAAGCGGTACTTCCATTGGAAGACCGGCTCGTGCGCAATGGCGTGTTCGGATTGGTTCGCCGATTGTATCTCGGCCAACTCCGCCTTGGGGTCGGGAGCCCCCATCTGTCTGAGCACTTCAAGGGCTTCGTCGATTTCGTTGCGCGATGCGGACCAGCGCGGGGAACGGGGAATGCTGAAGAGGGCTATGAAGAAGCTGACGGCCGGAACGATGGCGGCGGAGAACATGACGCGCCACTCCACGGGGCCCAGGTGCGCCAAGCGAACCAGATAGTTCGACAAATACCCCAACAGAATGCCCAGGACCACATTCAACTGGAAGGTGCCCACCAACCGCCCGCGCCACAACGCCGGCGCCAGTTCAGTGATGTACACAGGCCCCAACACAGAAGCCGCGCCAATGCCGAACCCGCCCAAAAAGCGGGTCGTTAGCAGCATCGGCCAACCGAAAGATAGAGCATTGCCGCATGCGGCCAGCAGATAAAGCGCGGCGGCCCAGCGAAGAGCCGCGCGCGAACCCAGCCTTTGCCCTATGACTCCGGCTGCAAAGCAGCCCAACACCGTGCCCACCGGAGACACCGCCATCGTAATGCCCTTGCCCCAGCCGCTCAGCCCATAAAGGTGTACCACCGAATCGATGATCCCGGAGATAACCACCATGTCGAATCCAAAGACCAGCCCGGCCAGCGCGCCTGTCAGTGTTGCCTTGATCAGTTTGGAATTAGGTCGCATTCGTTTTAACCTCGTAACTAGGATGCGTTCTTTCTTCCCTAGCCACGCGTAAATAGAACGCGCTTCGCCGGGTCAGAACCAGTAGCATCGCAGTGGTTCAGTTTGTGAGTCTGTCCGCGGAAATCGGCGCCATATTCCAAACCGATAAGTTGACAATGCTGCTTGTCTTTCCCGCCCATTGCAGGCGTAGATCATGTGCGCTGTTGCCGGGGCAATAGACGCGCTTGGTGCAGGCTGCTTGCTTGTTTACGAATAGTTCTATCACCGATCCATCGATGTACAGATGCAACTCCAGGTCCGCTTTCTCGTCCAGGCTCACGGGCAGCTGCGTACCATCGATCGATACTTGACCGGGGTGAAGCGGATCATATTTCACGGTAAGCCATATTTCCGCGTCAACTCCAGCGCCACGAAGCGATAGCTCATAGGGGTGCGCGTCTCTTCGCGCGGCACACATGATTTCGCCAGAGTATTGCTCGATGCGCAGGCCATCGATCTGGTGCTGGTTCTTTTCGTCGTCGGCGGTGACGTCGAGCGCCTGCTCCGGCTTGCGCAGTTGATTCATCTCCGGGGCCACACCGATTCTGAGCCTTCCATCGCCACCCATCGTGAGCACGCGCGGCAGCGACATCAGTCCCGCCCAGCCCGCAGCCTTGTATTCTTCGATCTTGCGGGTTTCGGGAATCCATCCCCACAAAATGCGGATCTCCGCTTTATCTAACTGCGTTTTAGGAGCATAGAAGGAGCCGTAGTCCAGAACGCCGGCGGTTTCGGCATGGAACGACATCGCATGGGGCTCGAGAGTTCCTGCCATCCAGTAAGACTTGCCCGAGGTGGAATAGATGAGAACATGCTTGTCGCCCAGGGCAAAGAACTCCGGGCACTCCCACACTTCGCGTGCATCCTGGTGCTCGGGAACAGCCGCAATGCTGCCTTCGCGCTGGGCAAGTATGTGCATGAACTCCCAGTGGCGTAAATTCTTCGATTTGTAGAGAAGCACCGCGCCACCCTTGCCCTCGATGCCGGAACCGATGGTCATGTACCACCAGTCGCCCTGGCGCCAAGGAGAAGGATCGCGGAAGCCTGTAACCGCAATGCCTAGCGGGGGCGCTGCAATGACCGGAGCCGGCAGCTTTGTCCAGGTTTTCAGTTCGGGATCATTCGACGTGGCCAGGCATTGTGTTTCGAGAAGGCTGTGCGCGCCGTCCTTGATGGTGGCCTGCGCTTCCGCCACGGAACGAACCCCAGTGTAGAGGAAGATAACCTGGCCATCTTGAACCACGGCCGTACCGGAGAAGCAGCCATCCGCGTCGGGTCCGCCCGGCGTCGGCGCAAGAGCCACGCCGAGATGCTTCCAGTGCACCATGTCGGCACTCACGGCGTGGTCCCAGTGCATGTCGCCCCAGAAGGCGCCGTTGGGATTGTATTGATAAAACATATGGTATTTGCCGCGAAAGTAAATCGGGCCGTTGGGGTCGTTCATCCAGTTCGCGGCTGGGAGCAGATGAAACTGAGGGCGGCGGGGATCAGAGGCCAGTCGCCCGGCAACCGCCGAATCGAGCAGAGAACTTGCCCTCGCCGAAGTGCTCAAGACTGAGAGAGTGGCAGTTCCGACCAGAGAGAAAAGGAAATCGCGGCGGTCAATCTTCATGGAGTCTCCGTGTTCGTGGTGGGTGCTTTCTGCCGACTTTTACGGCAAAACACATGTTACGCGGTTGAGGGTTGCACAGCGAAAAGTGACTTAGCATTTACCCCGGAAGATATGCCTGGTCTCGATTGAAAGTGAAAGGCCCGCATCGCAAGAAAGGGCATGTGGCACTCCCTTCTCGCGATGCGGGTTGTGGTGATCGTCGCGTAAGCCGAAGCGGTGCTTAGAAACTGAGCCGCAAGGCAAACTGAATGGTGCGCGGAAGATTGGTCTGGTGACTTACCTGGCCGAAACCGGGGGAGTACAGACCTACGTTCGGTTCCGCGAACTCGGCATGGTTGAAGAGATCGAAGACCTCGGTGCTGAACTTCAGCTTGGTGCGGTCCGTGATGTCAATCATCTTGTGGAGGGACAGATCGAAGTTGTCCTCTCCCTCAGACTTCATCGATCCATCGACACGAGGCTCGTTGCCAAACGAGAAGCTGTCCGGCTGCGTGAAGCAGGCCGTGTTGAACCACTGGTTGGCACGGGCTGCGCTGTGCGGAGATCCGGAGCCGCTCTTGGAGCAACCGGCTGTGTAGTTGGGCCGGATGTTGCCGGCGCCAAACTGGCTCAGCGTGTTTCCGGCTGCCACCACCGCAATCGGGATACCGCTATGCAGGGTGGTGATGCCGTTGACGCGCCATCCGCCGACGATATGATTGACGACCCCGTTGACATGGCTGAGGTAAGCTTCCCCATGTCCAAAGGGAAGATCGAGGCCATAGTTGATGACCAGGTTGTTGGAAATGTTCTGCTGGCTGACAGACTTCTCAGCCTTCAGGTTGGTGTTGTCCTGCACTACGCCGATTCCGCCCTGTCCGTCCTGGAAGGCGCTGGTGTTGTCGGTATCGCTCAACAGCTTGCCCCAGGTATAGGCGCCTTGCAGCGTTCCGGCATGGCTGAAGTGGCGGATATAGGTGGCCTGCAGCGCGTTGTAAGTGGAGAAGCCCAGGCGGGGCACAACCTGATTCATGCTTGTGTACTGCGGGTGCGGCGTGAGCAGGTAGCCCTCGGAAAGCGTCGGGCTGGAGCGATACATTCCACCTTCCTGGAACTGGGTGTTGCCATAGAAGGGATTGGCAACCTGATTCAGAAGCGTATTTCCCAGTGAGTCGAACTGGTCAGGAAGCTGGTTCAGATTCAGGCCCGTGCCGGTATAGCCCTGCGAAAGAATCAGGTGCGTCCCCTTGGCGCCGGCATAAGCAACGGTGGCCGTTGAGCTGTGATCAAGAGCACGCTCCAGGGCCAGGTTCCATTGCTGCGAATAACCGAACGCCTGGTTGGGAATGCGCCCGCCCACGCCGTTTCCAAGCGTGATGTCCAGACCCGACTGCTTGCGGCCGCTGGGCAGATTGATGTAAGGAAGAGGGTTTGCTACCGTGACCAGCAGCGGCTGCCCAATGGTATTGCTGATCCCTGTGCCGGCAGAATTGATCGGGCTGGATCCGGGCGAATCAGCGGTCATTTCCGACGGGAAGTAAGAGATGCCGTAGCCGGAACGGACAACCGTCTTCGGATCGGCACGGTAGGCAAATCCGACGCGGGGCGAGAACAGCTTCCAGTGCTGCGCCTCTTCTCTGCGGGAGCTGTAGGCGGTTGTGTCGACAAAGGTCAGTTGTCCCGTCAGCGGCACGGTGGCGCCGGTCGCGGGGTTGACGATGGAGGTCAGGCTGCTGCTTCCCAGTGAGACCGCAGCGTTGGGCTGCAGAATCGAATCCAGGTTGTTTTCTTCCGAATAGGACCCGGGTTGCTCCCAGCGCACGCCGGCGTTCACCGTCAGCTTCGGGGTCGCCTGCCAGGTGTCGGAGAGGAAGAGCCCATAGTTGTGCAGGAACGCATGCCAGGTTCCAACCGAACCGATGCCGGTGCTGGAGGGAACACCCATCAGGAAGGAAGCAAGCGCGTTGCCTGTCGTGGCGTCGGTTGCGGAGGATGCGGTATAGAAGGGAGACGCATTGACGCCGAGACCCTGGCTGTTTCCGTAGTTCTCCCACAACACCTGACGCCAGTTACCGCCGGCCTTGAGGGTGTGTTTGCCGATGATCTTCGTCACGCTGCCGGTGACCGCCCAGACATTGTTGTTCCAGTACAACTGGGAAAGTTCGGCTCCGATGCCGTAGCCCTGGATGCCCAGACCGGGAAGCAGACCTTCCTTGTCCTGGCTCTCCGACTGCAGTGTGCCGTAGTTGGGGCCGATCGACGACATGTCGTAGCCATCGGACAAAGGATATTGGAAGTTGTAGTTCTCGAGATACGACAGACGAATATCGGCAACCGTGGTGGGCGTGAAAATATGGTTGTCGCCCAGAACGCCTTCCTGCGTGTAGTTCCCGGTCGGACCGGCTCCGGTCTTGGTGCCGAAGGGATCGCTGGGGCCGTTGTGCGGATTCCAGAACGTGTAGCGGGCGAAGATCGTGTCGTTCGTGCCGACATTTGCATCGACGCGTGCATTGAACTGGTTTTGATACCCCTCGATCGGCGCCGAGGCAAAGAAATTGGTCGTGAACGGCGTCTGATTGACCCGGGCCTGGTTCGGAGTTTCGAGTTGAATGATCTTCAAAGCCGTGGGATCGATCAACTTCGAAATGTCATTTCCGGAAATGGGTTGACCGGGAGTGCAGCCAGCGACGCCGGTAGCGGGACAATAAATGACCTGCGGATCTTTGGAAAAGTCTCCGCTCAACTCTGCCGTGGTCGGCACGGTGGCCGAGGTCGGGCTTGCCGAGAGCAGCGTTTCATGCTCCCAGGAGAAGAAGAAGAACAACTTGTTCTTCAGGGCAGGTCCGCTGAAGTTCGTGCCGTATTGATTCTGATGCAGCACCGCTCTACCCAGGTTTTCATGGTTGCTGAACCAGTCGTTCGCATCCAGAGCCGTGTTGCGGAAATATTCATACGCGCTGCCGTGGAAGTCGTTGGACCCGCTCTTGGACGAGATTTGAATGACGCCGCCACCGTAACCGCCAAACTCGGCGCTCACGTTGCTGGTGGAAACGCGAAATTCCTGTACTGCGTCCTGGGTAAGGACGAGAGTATTGACGTTGTTTTCAGCAATGTTGGAGCCGACGCCGTCGATAAAGAACAGGCTCTGGCCGCTGAAAGCGCCGCCAATCTGGTAGTTTCCGTAAGCAATGGCCTGGGTTTGTCCGCCCGCCTGGAAGTTGCCGCTGCCGCCGTTGGCCATGGTGCTGCCCTGGGTTCCGCCACCGGGAGTAACGCCAGGAACGAAGTCGAGCAAATTATTTACGTTGCGTCCGTTGAGCGGAGCCTCGACGACCTGCTGGCCTTCGATCACTCCCTCCAGGGTAGCGCTATCCGTGTGCAGGTCGCTCGTCGCGCCGGTTACAGTCACCGTCTGCGCAACATCGCCGACCTCGAGAGTCACATCCGCACGCGTGGTGCCGCCGATCTGGACGTCAATCTGGTCGCGCGTAGCGGACTTGAATCCCTGCTGCGATACGCTGACCACGTACGACCCGGGATTCAGGTTCATGAACCGGTAGGTGCCGCCACTGCCGGTCTCGGCGGTCTCGGTGGCGTTGGTCCCCTTGTTTTTCAACGTGACCTTGGCGCCCAATACGGTCGCACCGGTCGAATCTGTGACGGTTCCGACGACTGCGCCATAACTGGTCTGGGCATGAGCGTTGGTGGTAAGGACTGAACTGCCAAACAGGGTCAGCAACAGCAGCAGGGCGGCATGGAAAAATGACAAACCATGCAATCCGCGGACCGCGCTATGACCTTCCCGCCCTGGCGTTGCCGATAGACGTGATGTGGGCTTCATACTGCCTCCTAAGGTTTGCTGAAATCGGATGCCCGCAACGCACCCAAGATCGGGTCGTATTGGAGCAGCGATTCTTGAACGAACTGCCGGACTGTGTTGGTACTACAGGTTGCTTCTTCGCTTCACCTGCTCCCGCGGAATCGCTCCGTCTGAAACAGGTAAAGCTAATCTGAGACAGGATACTAGACATATCAATACACAGTTGTCAACAAAAATATTGACATGTTTTCGTTTATTGCGATACAACTTGTATTTATAGGTTGATCTTGAGCCGGAGGAAGATCACGGTGGCCATGTGCGAGGATGAAAGCTGCAGCTTTCGGAGGCGCCAGTTGAGCACCGGTAGTGGCTGGAACCGTTGTAGAATTGTGTGCGTTAACCATCTGAATCGAAAGCGTTTTTTCGCCGACCAACGGGCGGAAGACGGATGCGGGATGGAGGCGGGATGGCCAGGATGAGAGGGCAAAATGTCGGTCAATGAGAGCCTCGATAGAACGAAAGAAGGTCCCAAGTACAAGCGCATTTACCAGAAATTGCGCGAAGTGCTAGCGGATGGCACTTACATGGAGGGCAACAAGTTCCCCAGTGAAAGCGAACTGGTGGAGACCTTTGGAGCCAGTCGGCCGACGGTGCGGCGAGCATTGGCGCAACTGGAGTCGGAAGGGCTGATCCAGCGGCGCATGGGATCAGGCACCGTGGTCACGCCGCAAAAGACGCACAAACTTCTTGTCTTTGGGTTGCTGATCCCGGAGTTGGGCATGACGGAGATCTTCGAACCCATCTGTCAGGGCATTTCGCGGGCGCAGGTTGGGGGCCAGCACGATCTGCTCTGGGGACCGACATTCAGCAACGCCGGCACTGAGGAAGCGCAAGCCCAGCAACTGTGCCGCTACTATATTGACCGCAAGGTCTCGGGGGTTTTTTTCGCCCCGATGGAATACTTTGCCGGGGGAGAAGAACGAAATCTCGCCATTATGAACGCTCTCGACGAAGCGCAGATCCCGGTTGTCCTGCTGGATCGGGATGTGGTGCAGTTTCCTGCGCGCAGCAAATACGACGTGGTGGGCATCGACAACACCCGGGCCGGCTACATGCTGGCCGAACACCTGTTGCTTTCGGGCTCGCGCCGCGTAGCGTTCCTCTCCCGGTCGTATTCGGCCCACACCGTTGAGGCGAGGATCAGAGGCTATGCAGAGGCATTGCGCACTCATTTAGGTAAGGAAGCGCAAACCCTGGTGAAGTGGGGCGATCCCAACGATGTAGCCGCAGTCCGGGAGTTTCTCGACCGGGAAAAACCCGACGCCATCATCTGCGCAAACGACTATACAGCGGCGCAACTGCTGACCACGCTGAACGAACTTGGCGTTCAAGTCCCCTCCCAGATCCGGGTGGCGGGGATCGACGATGTGAAATATGCGCGATTGCTGCAAACACCACTAACCACAATTCGTCAGCCTTGCCAGGAATTGGGTGCGACGGCACTTCTAGCGATGCTCCAGCGCATCGCCAATCCCGCCTCTCCATCGCGGGAGTTTCTCCTGGATTTCCAGCTGGTAGTCAGAAAATCGACTGACCCCAATGCCGGTGCGCAATCGGAAACAGGAGTCGCCAATCACAAAGGGGGCGAAAGCTCAACCTCGCCAGAGAACGCGGAAGCTGGTTCGGCAAACCAGACGCCCTAGTTCTTGTTCAGTCCCACGCCCCCCTGTGAAACAGGGCAAAAACATGAGCGGACTGAATGTTTCTGAAATTCGCATGGGATAGTGCCGTCTTGCGCTTCACCCTGCTTCACGCGATCGGGTCGAATGCTCAAATGCAATCGGCCCGGAAAGGATGATGTTTTGCATATTGTTACGATTGGCGAGATCCTCTGGGACGTCTTTGACCATGCCGAATATTTGGGCGGCGCTCCCTTGAATTTCTCTGCGGCGGTTGAGCGGCTGGGCAACCCGGTTGCCCTGGTAACGGGTTTGGGCGACGATGAGCGTGGACAGAAGGCTCTCCAGTCCATGAAGGAATTGGGCCTGTCCTCGGAATTCGTGCAAGTCCTTCCAGGAAAAGACACCGGCACAGCACGGGTCACCACCGACGACTCTGGGAACGCGAGCTTTTTCATCGAGCGTCCGGCTGCCTTCGATCAATTTCATCTCGAAGAAGCGCAATTCGCAGCACTCGCAGCACTGCAGCCTGGGTGGATCTACTTTGGCACCCTGGCACAGACCCATGCGCCGACCCTTGCTACCCTCGATGCGCTTCTGCAAAGACTCCCTGGCGTAAGACGCTTCTACGATATGAATCTCCGCGAAGGGCACTGGAACCTTCCCCTGGTGCAGCGCCTCTCCAAACAGGCGACCATTCTGAAACTCAATGATTCCGAGGCGAAAACGCTGTTTGGACTTACCATCCCTGCGGAGAGATTTTCACTCGAGCACTTCGCCCGCTACTGGTCGTCCACCTACGATATCAAGACCATTTGCATCACGCTCGGCAGCAAGGGATGCGCCGTCTTCAGTGAGAATGCGTTCTCGCTCTTCGACGGATTCACTGTGAAGGTCGTCGATACTGTAGGCGCCGGGGACGCATTTGCTGCCGCCTTTCTTCATGGTCATATCCAGGACTGGTCAATTGAGCGCCAAGCCGCCTTCGCCAACGCATTGGGAGCCTTGGTTGCAAGCCGCGCCGGCGCTACTCCAGGCTGGACTGTCGACGAGTGCCTGCAGCGGATTGCAGACCAAGCAGTTTGACGAATACTCTCTGAGGTTCCCTCCACTCCGCCGATTCATGCTTCATCGTTAACCCAACTTCCGCAGTTGTTTGCTTGAACTCTTTTTTTCGTGAGAATCTCGGTCGCGGAGAGGAACATACGGGGAGCAAGTCCTTTGTTTCTGAAGCTGAGCTTTTGCGTCTGATTGCGAGCGGCAGAAAGCCATGTATAGTGAAGACCAACCCTCTTGTAATCGGTTTTGAAATGAGTACGATGGCGGTGCGTATCTGCGACGCTGCTATCGGCGCAAGGATGGGAAGCGGCATGCCTATTGGGCTTTGGTCGAGTCCTATCGCACCGCACGGGAGTCGCGGCAACGCGTGGTCCCCTATCCTGGCGAGTTGGATGAGCGTGGCCGATTGGGAGTCGAACACGCGGCGCAACCAGAGCCCTGACGCAACCTGAACTGTTCGAGCAAGAGTCCAGCGCCGCCTGGGTTGAAGTGGAACTACGCGGGGTGCGCGGCCGTCCCTTCGACGGTGGCTGACTGGGGCTGAGGATGATGCGTCAACTAGGCTTGCACGCGATCTTCAATCACGCCATGCGATGGGAATGGCACGACCGGAATCCCATCAGCCGCGTTCGCCAGAGCGCAAAGCATTCTCGCATTCCGGTTGTTCTGAGGGATGGTAGGGACGAGTCTTGACGGCGTTAGCCTGTGCGGAGCCTCACGCCGACTGGCGCTTTCGCGCTGGCGCCTCACCGAGTAGGCATGGCCACTTGATCTCATCCCCCCAAGCAGAACCCGGCGTGCAGATTTCCCGCACCGGGCTCCCCAGATGACCTTGGCTAAAGCGAAGCATCAGTCAGATCATTGGGTGTAGGTTTTGAGCAAACGGCAGTGTGAACCACGGTTGATCTTTCAGACGCGCCCAGTTTGTCTTACGCCTTTGACCGCGAAGATTCAGGGCATGTATCCACCTTGGCGATCACCCAAAAGCGGCCATAGATTATCACTTCAAAACCGGCCATAGAGAAAAGGTCTAAGACATGAGTTCCGACGGGGGAATTAGCCTCTGTTGGCATGGGCAATGTCTTGGAAAAAG
>Ga0255352_1000982_pt1 | contig 15048 bp, 8 predicted proteins | sample HBST0metaG_FD_189939 | JGI IMG/M metagenome (GOLD analysis project Ga0255352, IMG submission 189939) | Peat soil microbial communities from Stordalen Mire, Sweden - H.B.S.T0 | ecosystem: Environmental > Terrestrial > Soil > Wetlands > Peat | place: Sweden: Norrbotten County, Stordalen Mire...
TCAGAGAGGATGCCTGTGGATCGAGCGCTGGGTCCACACTCGAAATCAGCTTGAGTGCCGCGCTCCGGGGCATCATCGTATACGACAAAGTGAAGCGGATGGTGTAGTAGGAGTGGGGGCCGCGCATCTCGATGGGACGCAGCAGGCCCATGTCCTTGAAGCTGAGGATCTGGGGCGCTGCATTGAATGCACTTGGCAGCGCAGCAGTTGCCATGGATGCCTTGTTGGAAGGCGCACCGGCAGGCTTGCTGGCCGCGAAGGCCTCGCTCCAGGCGCCGAGCGCAAGCGCGACGAGAAGCAGCGCGGCGGCTGAGGCTGAAGGAGTGTTGTCCACAACAGATTTTCTCGGGAACCAACTTCTGATGATCTGGTAAATGCCGTAAATGGAAAGCTTGATCACACGCCCAAGGCTCACCAGCGGACGATCGACTTCCTTGGTCTCAATGGGGCTGATCCAGGCATCGGCACGCGAATAAAGCGCGCGGGTAACAATCTCCTGCTCGGGGATGGTGGGAATGGAAAATTCGAGGCGAAATTCGTCGCCTTTGACGCCGGCGGCCTTGACGTTAATCTCCGCATCGCCGGTCTGATCGGGAAAGGCAAGCTTGAAGCTGTCGCCCAGGGCGATGTGCGTATCCCCGGTCAACCGGATGGAAGCACCTCCAACCGACATGTCGATCGTCATGCCCTGGAACTGGCTGCCATCGGCCAGTGTAGCGCGCACGGGAATTACGGCGTCAATGCGCACGGAGCCGCGCCGCTGCTGCTGCTCGTAGGCGACCGCGGCCGCCACGCCGAGAATCACCATGTTGAAGAACACCCAGAACAGGTTCATGACGACCGCGCCCGGATGCGGCGTACCAACAATGCACAGTTGATAAAGCGCCGACACCATGCCCGCGAAATTCAGCAGGAGGAGCCACTCGGTGGGATACGCAATCTTCCTGTCGAAGCGGGATTCGGCCAGGGTGCTGCCCTTGTCTGTAACGTTGAACTTGCCCAGCTTGGGATTGATCAGGGCAAGCAGCGTGGGCATCAGGATATAGGGCGCCAGCACGGTCTCGTAGATTTCATTCCAGAAAGAATGGCGATGCCAACTCTGGGCGCGCGAATTGGTCAGGCTGGACAGAATCAGGTGGGGAAGCGCGTAAACCATGATGGCGACCCAGTAACCGGGAATAATCGTTCTCCCCAGCAGCAGGTAGACCAGCGGCGCACAAAGAAAAACCAGCCTCGGAACCGCATAAAGAAAATGTGCCATGGCGTTGAAGTAGCAAAGTCGCTGGCTGAGCTTGAGGTTCCCCCCGAACAGGGGATTGTCGATACGCAGAATCTGAATCATGCCGCGGGCCCAGCGGATGCGCTGGCCCACGTGCGCCGCCAGTGTTTCAGTGGCAAGGCCTGCCGCCTGGGGAATGTTGATATAGGCGGTGTTGTATCCCTTTTTCTGCATGCGCAGCGAAGTGTGCGCGTCCTCGGTCACTGTTTCGACGGCGATTCCGCCCACCTCGTCGAGGGCCGAACGGCGCAGCACGGCACAGGAACCACAAAAGAACGTGGCGTTCCAAAAATCGTTTCCGTCTTGCACAATGCCGTAGAACAACTCCTCTTCGTTTGGAATGGTCTTGTACTGCGGCAGGTTGCGCTCGAACGGATCGGGCGAATAAAAGTGGTGCGGAGTTTGCAACATGCCGAGCTTGGGATCGACGATCATCCAGCCCATGGTCAACTGCAAAAAGCTGCGCGTGGGCACGTGATCGCAATCGAAGATGGCCACGTAGGGCGAATTCATCAGGGTCAAAGCGTGATTGATGTTGCCGGCCTTGGCGTGGCCGTGTTCCAGGCGCGTAATGTAGCCCACGCCCGTCTGCTCGGCGAATTCCCGGTAATCTTCCCGCGAGCCATCGTCGAGGATGAAGACGTGGAGCTTGTCCGGTGGGTAATCCATGTCGTTGGCGGCCAGCACGGTGTAGCGAACCAGCGACAGCGCCTCGTTGTAGGTGGGAATCAGCACGTCGACATGCGGCCATTGAGAATCGTCGGCGGGCAGCGGGATGGGCTTCCGTTGCAGCGGCCAGGCGGTCTGCATGTACCCCAGGAACATGATGATGACGGTATAGAGTTCGGCCAGGATGAGAAGGAACAGAAAAGTGGTGTCGATGGGGCCGCGATTGTTGGATTCGTCAGAGAAGTAGTCAATAAGGAGTCTCACGCGCCACCAGCCATAGCGAAGGGTGGCGGCGATGGAGATCAGCATCAGGGCCATCGTGAGCGCGCGCGAGGTCGAAAGCCTGTTGACCACAATGCCGAGCACGATGCTGACACAACCCAGGATCAGTTGGTTGGGCCAACTCAGGTCGAGACTGATGAACTGAAAAAGCAGAAACGCGGTCAGGCAAAACACCAGCACCCGGAAGAGGCGAGCCACTGCCCCTGGCTTATTCGGATAGGTCATCATGCGGCCCACACAGTGCGTGGATGGTTTGGCGCCAACCGAAAAGGTTCACCGGCAGAGAAAGCCGGCTTTAACCGACGGCGGCGCACCACGTACCACTTCATGCGCTGAAATATACACCTCGGCCCCTGCCGCCGGTTGCGGCGGCATGAAAGGCGCGGAGGGGTTATTTTCGTCTTTTCACGTTAGGCCGTCAATAACATGTTTTCTGAGCAATGCGGCACACATTTTCGAGACGGCGCACCAGGGCCGGTTTCAGCCGAATGGCGTCTGGCAGAACGCCTTACCGCCAATCGCGCGGCCTTGATGTTGAACGGCCCGATAATAGGCTGTTCGCTCCCCGGCCACCTCCCCTCAAAAGCCGTATCCGATCAATTGCGAACAGCTTCCGGGTTGCGGCGCCCCTTAAGCTTTTCGCTATAAAGGTGGATAAAACCAATGCCCAGCAGCGACTCGACGGATTTCCAATTCCTCGCGGAGTACAGTGTCGATATCATTTGCCGTTCCGGAATGGATATGGTGCTGACTTATGTTTCCCCCTCCTCATTGCCTCTTCTTGGTTACAAGCCGGAAGAAATGATCGGCAAGAAAACAGATGTCTTTATTCTGGCTGAAGATATGCCTATCCTCCGTACAGCCCTTGCCCGCATTCTCGCTTCGGGCATTCAGACTGATTCCCAAACAGTCCGACTGCGGAGAAAGGATGCTTCCGCGGTATGGATGGAGATGAACACCCGCTTTGTGCACAATCCCGTCACAGGAGAACCCCAAGAGGTCGTTACCATTCTGCGTGACGTCACGGCGCGCAAGAGTCTGGAGGATAAACTCGCCACGTTGGCGCTCACCGACGGTCTGACGGGAATCTCAAATCGACGCGCCTTCGATGAATCCTTGGAGCGCGAGTGGAAGCGCACCCTGCGCGAGGGCTCGGAGATCTCCCTGTTGCTGCTCGATATCGATTATTTCAAGCGATTCAATGATCTGTATGGGCATCAGGTGGGAGACGACTGCCTGCGCGCAGTCGCTGCAGCCGTCAGTGGGGCCGTACGCGCCACAGATATTGTTGCCCGCTACGGCGGTGAGGAGATCGCCGTGATTCTTCCTTCCACCTTTACGTCCGGCGCAGTCGAAGTAGCCGAAAAGGTGCGATCCGCCATCGCGACTTTGCAGCTTGGTCTTGGGAACAATCCGGAAGGTGGAGGGAACGTCACTGTAAGCATCGGTGTAGCCACGGCTCTCGCTCGCCAGGGCGGAACAATAAAGATGCCGGAGAGCTTGCTGCTGGCGGCAGACAACGCCATGTACAAGGCAAAGCACGAAGGCCGCAATCGCGTGGCGACTGCCCTGCTCATTGCTCCCGTGGCAAGCTGATCTGTGGCGCAATTTTCGGCCGGGAGGCCCCGCAATCCAAAAGCATCTCGACCTGTATAGGATTGGACAGCAATCTTCTTGATTCGGTCATAGGTTTTGAGCATGCTGGTGGACTTTGCCGACGTGCGCCGAGTGATCGAGAACGATGCTCTTGTACCGTTCTTCCAGCCTGTCGTTGAGCTTCATACCGGTCAAGTGGCCGGGTTTGAGGTGCTGGCGCGCTGGCAGCACCCTGAGCTTGGTTTTGTGCTTCCGGAAAATTTCATTGCTTTAGCAGAGGAAAACGGGTTTATCGGACGGCTCATGCAGCAGGTCATGCGCAAAGCCTTCGTGTCGGCTCCGCTCATACCCGAACCACTGTCGCTGTCGGTGAACGTGTCACCATCACAGTTGCGTGACCTGAGCCTCCCCGGCCAGATTCGCGATACGGCAGAGAAGGCTGGGTTTCCGTTGAAGCGACTGACAATTGAAATCACCGAGACTGGTCTGGTCGACAACTTCGAGCGAGCGCAAAAGATTACCCGCGAGCTGAAAGAGATCGGCTGCAAGCTGTCTCTGGACGACTTCGGAACGGGATATTCAAGCCTGCGCCACTTTCAAGCGCTGCCGTTCGATGAGTTGAAGGTCGATCGCAGTTTCGTCATTTCCATGACCAACACACGCGAGAGCCGGAAGATCGTGGCGACGATTGTTGGCCTGGGACGCAGTCTTGGGCTGACGACCGTGGCCGAGGGCGTGGAGACAGAGGAACAGGCGGAAATGCTGCTCTGGCTCGGCTGCGGAATGGGGCAGGGATGGTTCTATGGGCGGCCCCTGGCCGCGGATCAAATTGTTCAAATAATCGAAAAATCGCCGCGAGTGCTGACGACCGCCTTGTCAATCCATGGAGATGGCTGGGTTGTCTCCAGCCTGGAAGCGCAACCTGCGCAGCGCCTGGCGCAATTGCAGGCAATTTATGACGGCGCTCCTGCGGGCCTGTGCTTTTTGGATTGCAAACTTCGCTATGTGAGCCTGAACCGGCGGCTTGCCGACATGGATGGCTTGCCTATTTCTTCTTACATGGGAAAGACCGTGGAAGAGATGGTTCCCAAGGCTTTTCCGCTCTTTAAACCCTACATCCTCCGCGCACTGAAGGGCGAGGCGATCCCGGAGGTGGAGATTTCCAGACCGTCGCTAAACGCCGGCGAAGCAGACAAGACAGCACTATTGTCTTACCAACCCGCTTTCGATGAAGCGGGAGAAGTGATTGGAGTTTCGCTCGCCGCAATAGACATTACAGGACGGAAGCGAACCGAAGAGGCCCTCCGCGAAAGTGAAGAGAATCTGAGGAACATGGTCGAGCTCAATCCCGAGATTCCATGGGTCATGGATACGGATGGCAATAACCTGGACGTGAGCTCCCGATGGACCAAGCTCACAGGGATGGGCAAAGAGCAGACACACAACTTGGGCTGGTTGGCGGCGTTGCATCCGGAAGACGTGGAGCCCACTATGAAATCCTTGCGGGCGGCAATGCGCACCGGAATGCCCATCGATGTTGAGTGCAGGGTGAAGAGTATTGACCGCGGCTGGAGGTGGATGCGCGCTCGGGGATCGCCGCGCGTTGGACCGTCGGGTGAAATTGTTCGCTGGTACGGCAGCGCGGAAGATATTCAAGAACGCAAGCAATTGCAGGAAGAGCTGCGTAAAAGCCACGCATAGAGCGGTTCTCCAACTCCTGCGGCGTCTCTATCATCGCGCAAGCTACTCGGCGGTTGTGCTTTCCCCTCTATACCAGTTGGAAAACCGCGATAAACATTGAACTTTGCGTCATGGATCGGCATTTGTTGGGCGCACTGATGCGGGCCGTCAACCAGCCTGCGCGCGTGAACAGTTCATGCGCAGATTTTCCCTCAAGCAGATCGGGCGTTGTGCCGCTCACTTATCGTGAGCCGTAGTGCAATGAATACAAGCCGTACAATCTAGCCAATCGCGCTGAGTTGTCCTTCAATCTGAGCCAGGGCGGCTTCAAGGGCAGTGCGGCGAGCCGGATTCGATGTTCTTTGCGATAGGATATTTTCGCGTTGCAGATTGAGAGCCTGTTTCTGGCGTTCCGTTTCGGCGCGATGCAGTCTCATCAGACGTTTATCTTCATCACTCATATTGCCATCCCCGGCTGCAACCCCCGGCTGCTCCATAACGCTTGCCATTTGTTCCTCCACAGATTTACTTTCCCAACCACGAGCCATATCTTCTATTCTACGAGCTTTTTCGGCGCAGCCTCCCGCAGCGTGAAGGCGGAGGGTGCGGTATGAGGTAGGATTTTCGCATGAGAGCCTGGCAAATTTCGTCCTTTGGCGTTGATTCTTTGGAGTTTGTGGAGCGTCCCACGCCCACGCCGGGGCCCGGCGAAGTTCTGGTGGGTGTGCGTGCAATTTCACTGAATTATCGCGATCTGCTGATAATCAAGGGCCTCTACAACCCCAAACTGAAGCTGCCGCGGATTCCGTGCTCGGACGGCGCGGGAGAAGTGGTGGCCGTGGGCGAGGGCGTAACCGCGTGGAAGCCGGGCGACCGCGTCATGGGAATTTTCATGCAGAACTGGCTGGATGGACCGCTGACCCGGGCCCGGAGCAGGGGCGCGCTGGGCGGGGACATCGACGGAGTTCTGGCCGATTACGTGGTGCTGAAGGAGGCCGGGCTGGTAAGGGTGCCCGAGCATCTAAGCTTTCAGGAAGCGGCCACACTGCCCTGCGCGGCGGTGACGGCTTGGAACGCACTGGCGGCCGGGGACTTGAAGCCCGGCGGAACGGTGTTGATCCAGGGCACCGGCGGGGTTTCTATCTTTGCCCTTCAGTTGGCGCGGTTGCGGGGAGCGCGAGTGCTGGGCGTCTCCAGCAACTACGAAAAGCTGCAGCGGGCCAATGCCATGGGGCTGGACGCCGGACTGAACTACCGCGACAACCCGGAGTGGGACCGCTGGGCGCTGGACCAGACCGGAGGCGAAGGCGTGGACCTGGTGGTGGAGGTGGGCGGCGAAGGAACCCTGCCGCGCTCACTGAAAGCGGTCCGCATGGGCGGAACAATAGCCCAGGTCGGGGTGCTTTCCAGCGCTGCAACTCCATTGCAGATTTCGCCGATCCTGCACAAGATGATTCGCATTCACGGAATTTACGTGGGTTCGCGCAGGGACTTTGTGGAATTGAACCGAGCCGTCTCGCTGGGCGTATTGCGGCCTGTGGGCGAGGAGTTCCACTGGACCCAGGCACGCGAAGTTCTGGCGCGCATGGAAGAAGGCAGTCACTTTGGCAAGCTGGTGCTGACTGTCGGCTGAGGCGGTTCTCCAATTGCTACACACCTATTGCTTCGGCAAATAAATACCAACAATGTTCGGGTGCCCCATCCTCGCCACGTCTTTGTTTTTGTGGCTAGGATGGGGGTAGCACGAAGGCGGTATTATTTGCCGGATATATAAGCCAATGCTACCGTTCCCTGATAGCCGTTTCAGCTTAAATGCCGTGGCTTCCGACTCTGGTTTCGCTCTAAAAGCCGAGGACGGGGTGGGGGATGTAGGGCTCCTCAAGGGCGGCGATTTCCTGCGGCGTAAGACGGACGGAGAGAGCCGCGACAGCGTCTTCGAGCTGATGGGGCTTGCTGGCTCCAACAATAGGAGCCGTGACGCCGGGTTTGGCCAGCAGCCATGCCAGAGCCATCTGGGCGCGGGGGATGCCGCGCTCCTCGGCCAGCTTGCCCAGCCGGTCCACGACCTTGTGATCAGCCTCTTCCGTGCGGGAGTACATGGACTTGCCAAACTGATCCGTTTCCAGCCGCCGTGTGCTTTCGCCGCGCCAGGGCCGCGCCAACCGTCCGCGGGCCAGCGGGCTCCAGGGAATGACGGCGATGCCTTCAGACTGGCACAGGCCGATCATCTCCCGCTCCTCTTCGCGATAGAGCAGGTTGTAGTGGTTCTGCATGGAAACAAAGCGCGTCCAGCCGTGCAGATCAGCCAGATAAAGGGCCTTGGCAAACTGCCAGGCGTACATGGACGAGGCGCCGATGTAGCGAACCTTGCCGGATTTGACCGCGTCGTGCAGCGCTTCAAGGGTTTCCTCGATGGGGGTTTCCGGATCCCATCGGTGAATCTGGTAGAGGTCGATGTAGTCGGTTTGCAGCCGCTGGAGGCTCTGGTCCAATTCAAAAAAGATGGCCTTGCGAGAGAGGCCGCGTCCGTTGGGTTCCTCGCGCATGACGCCGTGAACTTTGGTGGCGATGACGACAGCTTCGCGGCGAGTGTGGGACTTCAGAAAATTGCCCAGCACCACTTCGCCCTCACCGCCTGAGTAAACATTGGCGGTGTCAAAAAAGTTGATGCCGAAGTCGAGGGCCTGGCGCAGGAAGGGCTGGCTCTCTTCTTCATTCAAGGTCCATGCGTGGCGGCCAAACTTGGGCACGCCCGTGACGGGCGCTCCGTAAGTCATGCAGCCCAAACAAAGACGAGAGACTTTGAGACCGGTTTTACCGAGATTGACGTAGTCCATGGCTCCTCCTGGATAAATTCTAGGTCGATTCAGCGCAGCCTGTATCGCACCTGCTTGGTTGGATGCACAAAAACAGATTTTGCTGCGGCAACTAAATCTGTAAAGATAGAATTGTTATGACAGTCTTGACCCCCTCTAAAATCTTTGCCGACCGCATCGGCCGTATTGAAGTCTCCGCAACCATGGCCGTGGCCGCCGAGGCCGCCAAGCTGCGCGCTCAGGGTGCCAATCTGGTGGATTTTGGCGCGGGAGAGCCCCATTTCCCCACCCCCCGGCACATCAAGGACGCCGCCATCGCCGCCATTGACGCCAACTTCACCCGTTACACCGTGGTTCCCGGCATTCCCGATGTGCGCAAAGCTATCGTCGAGCGTCACGCCACCGATTTCGGCTCCGACTACGACATCTCCGAAGCCATCTTCACCACCGGCGGCAAGCAGGCTCTGTTCAACACCATCCAGGTGCTGGTCGATCACGGCGATGAGGTCATCCTCCCCGTTCCCTACTGGGTCAGCTTCAAAGACATCATCCAGTACGCCGGCGGCAAGGTCGTGTTTCTGGAAACCAACGAAGCGGAGAGCTTCCGCATCACCGCCGACGCCATCGAAAAGGCCATCACGCCCAAAACCAAGGCCATCATCCTCAACTCGCCGTCGAATCCGGCCGGTTCGGTAGTCTCAGCCGAGGACTTGGAACGCATCGTCCACCTGGCTCACGACCGCAATATCTTCCTGATTCTGGATGAGTGCTACGTCTACCTCAACTACACCGGCAAGCCCGTCTCCGGCGGTTCGTACACCTGGGCCAAAGATCACATCGTCGTGCTCGGCTCGCTCTCCAAGACCTACGCCATGACCGGCTGGCGCGCCGGTTTCGCGCTGGGTCCGAAGCCGATTGTCGCCGCCCTCAGCAAGCTCCAGTCCCAATCCACCTCCAACGCCACCAGCTTTGTGCAGAAGGGCGCCATCGCCGCTCTGGCGGGCTCGCAGGAGTGCGTTGAAGCGTTTCGCGCCGAGTTCATTGACCTGCGAGACCACATGCTGGCCAAAGTCAGGGAAATCCCCGGCGTCACCTGCACCACGCCTCAGGGTGCCTTCTACGTCTATCCCAACATCTCCGCCTACCTGGGCAAGGGAGGCATCAAGACCGCTACGGAACTGGCCACTCGACTGCTCCACGAGGCGCACGTGGTCACCGTCCCGGGCGAAGCATTCGGCACCAGGGAGCATATCCGCATCTCCTATCCGGTCACCAAACAGAACATCGATGAGGGAACCCGCCGCATCGGAGAGTTCCTCGCCGGATTGAAATAGAGCGGGTGTCCCATCTGGCGGTATTGCCGGAAGCCCCGAAAGCCGCTATTCAAGCACACTTTGCAAAAAAGACCGTCGGCATGGCGGTCTTTTTTGCGGAAAGTATCGCGCGCCACTGTGCAAACGTGGTGTCTGTCGAGTAGGATTTCACTTCATAATGTCGAACCCAGTAGATTTTCGCCCTGTGATACTTGCCGGAGGAAGCGGAACCCGCTTCTGGCCCCGTTCGCGCCGCGCCCACGCCAAGCAGGTTTTGGCTCTTGATGGCGAACGCTCCATGATTCAGCAGACCGTGGAACGGCTCGAGCCGCTGGCCGGCCCAAACAAGATGCTGGTCATCACCAACGAATATCTGTTCGACGAGATCTCCGAGCAGTTGGACGAGGTTCCCATCCGTCAGATTTTGCAGGAACCCGTGGCGCGCAATACCGCCCCCGCCTGCGGATTGGCGGCTTTCATCATCGAGAGGGAAAATCCCGACGCGGTGCTCGGCATCTTCCCGTCCGACCACGTCATCGGAGACGAGCCGCGATTTCTCAAGGCCCTGCAAAAGGGCATCGCCGTGGCCGCCGCGGGCGACAACATCGTCGTGCTGGGCATTGAGCCCGTCCGCGCCGAAACCGGTTACGGCTACATCGAAACCGGCGACTTAGCCAAGGACGACTCCGCCCTCCACGTCCGCCGCTTTACCGAAAAGCCCAACCAGAATCGCGCCGAGGAGTTCGTGGCCGCCGGCAACTACTACTGGAACTCGGGCATGTTCCTCTGGTCCGTGCGCACGCTGGCCAACGCCGTCCGCGAGCACATGCCGGAGACCGCTCCCTTGCTGGAGAGCATTGCCGCCGCTTACGGCACCCCTCAGTTCACTGAAGTTTTCCGCTCCCTCTATCCCCGGTGCGAAAACATCTCGGTGGATTACGCTGTCCTGGAGCCCCGCTCCGCCAAGGGAGAGCATCTCTCCAATCTCTATTGCGTTCCCGCCGAGTTCACCTGGAACGATCTGGGCTCCTGGGCTTCGCTCTACGAGTACCAGATGGAAACCCGTCTCAGCGGCGACGCCGAGGGCAATGTCTCCGACACCGAGGGCCACATGGCCCTGGATGCGACCAATAACTATGTCTACAGTCCCAACAAGTTTGTAGCGCTGGTAGGCGTGGAAGACCTGGTAATTGTGGAAACCGATGACGCATTGCTCATCGCCCGCCGCGACCACTCCCAGGACGTAGGCAAGATCGTGAAAGAACTAGGCAGCACCGGCCGCATCGAACTGATTTAGAGGCTCTAGTTAAGCTCCAAGTTGGCGGCAGCGGAATGCTGCTAAGGTTCCGGATTTGGGCGGAGTTCCCAAAAATATTAATTGGCGAATAAATAGCGAAAAGTGATAATATGTGTAATAGACAGGCCTGAACTGTAGGCATACGATGTTGCCTAAAAGGATAGCCCGAAAGGAATGACATGACATTCGACGAAAAAAAAGCCACAGAAGCTGCGGCATTTTTGTTGAGGTTACGCGGTGGAAGAATGTCATATCTCAAGCTGATTAAGCTGCTCTATCTGACAGACCGCGAGGCGTTGAGCCGCTGGGGATTTTCTGTCACGAATGATCGACATGTTTCGATGCCTCATGGGCCGGTTGTTAGCAATACGTACAACCTTATGATCGACGAAGGCGAGAAGCCTTTTTGGTCAAAATACATCACCCCTCCATTAGGTCAATACGAACTGGAATTAACCGAAGAGACTTGCCCCACCGATGCACTCTCGCGAGCAGAAGAAGAACTGCTAACAGAAATATTCGGCCGATACGGCCAGATGAGTCGTTGGCAGTTGCGAGACTATACACATAGCTTGCCCGAATGGCATGACCCGGCTGGATCATCTCTCCCAATTTCGATAAGTGAAATTCTAGAAGCACAGAATATACCTCTAGAGGATATTGCGGCGATCACCAGCGATATCGAGGAAGATGAGAGAACAGAGCAGGTTCTTGGGAATGTCGCCTAATCATGGATTGTGGCGATGCGTTCATGATCGAAGACGATGACGAAACCAAGGAGCATCTGCACGTTGTGCTGACAAGGCCAACCACAGATGGTGAGGTCATTACAGTTCCGATATGTACCCGCTATCGATGGTCAGAAACTTTATTATGCGTGGAGCCTGGTGAACACCCATTCATCAAACATCCTTCAGTTGTTTCTTATCGACACGCACGAATCCGAAAATGCGCAGTTATAGCTCGCGCAATCGAGTGCGGAAAAGCGAGGAGCAAGGAACGAGTTTCGGATAAGCTTCTCACGCGGATGCAAAGAGCTCTTCTGGACTCAGACTTTGTGACTAATGAAGTACGCGCGTTCTTCGAATGCTGCCAACCTACGCAGCAATACCCAACCGATTAGATATTTTTAAGCAATTATCCAGTTACGATCTGGCTCCTATTCAGCTCACCTGCAACGTGGACGACGCATCTCAAGCCCGCATTGTAACCAACGATTCTCCGTACATCCCAAGCACTAAAAACGCCCGTTTCCTGGTGCAAGCCATAGATAAGAAGACTAAAGTGGATTTGGCGGCATTGCTCCGCCCGGGGCCGCAGGAGCCGCAAGGAGCAGCCGCCGCGCAGCACAACACCGCACAGACCGATACAATTCCTGCGTATCTCCGCAAATCGCAACCCGTTAAGTGGAGTGGACAAATGCCCGAAACCATCGATTGGCCGTTGCCTACAGAGCCATCGCGACCGTCGCGGCCGCACAGCCGCAAGCTTCTTTTCCTCATCGTTCTCGTTGCCCTGGTGATCTTCGGCGGGCGCGTCGCGCTCTCCTACTGGGTTGACCTGCTCTGGTTCCAGTCGCTCGGCTTTACGGACGTCTTCTGGAAGACGCGCGAACTCCAGTGGGGACTGTTCGCGGCCTTTGCCGTGGTTACCTTCCTCGTTCTCTACGGAGCGTTTTACGTCTTCAGGCGTGCTCACGCCACCGACCTGCCAGACACCCATACGCTTCTGTTTGCCGGTCAGCCGGTGCTTCTGCCGGTTGCCGCCGTCCTGCGCGTGGGCGCCATCATCATTTCGGTCGTTGTTGCCCTGGCCACCGGCGCCGCCATGCAGTCGCAATGGCCCACTCTGGCCCTCTACTGGTATGCACCGGCGGCCGGCGGCATGGTGGATCCCATCCTGGGCAAGCCACTGAACTTCTACCTGTTCACCCTGCCCGCCTGGCAGATTTTGGCCGGATGGCTGCTCACGCTCTCCGTGCTTGTCTGCGTTCTCGCCGTCGTATTCCTGCTGGCCTCCGGCGGAGCGCGCGCCCTTGCCTCTCGCTTCAGCGGCCCCATCTCGCTGCCCTGGCGCGGACTCTCCATCGCGGTCGGATTTCTGCTTCTCGTCGTTGCGCTGCGTGTATATATCAGCCGTTTCGAGCTACTGTTTGAGCACCATACGATCTTCGATGGCGTCAGCTACACAGACGCGCACGTAACGCTTGGCGGCCTGTTTATCGTCAGCCTTGCGCTAGTGCTGGGCTCGCTCATCTGCTTTGCCGGAGCGGCGCTCAAGCCGCGCGGACGCTGGCTGGCCGCGGCCGTCGCTCCCGCCGTGGTTTGTTACGCAGCGGTCGCCGTGACTGGCTGGTACGTCACCACATTCATCGTCAAGCCCAACCAGCTTGTGCGCGAGCAGCCCTACATCCTCCACAACATCGAGATGACGCGCCGCGCATACGCCCTCGACCGCTTCGCGCTGCATGAGTTCCCCGCGGAAACAACCGTGGCCTCCGCCGACGCCGCCAACAACCAGGCCACTCTTCAGAACATCCGCCTCTGGGATGTGCAGGCGTTGAAGGATACGCTGCGTCAGGTGCAGGAGATTCGCACCTACTACGACTTTCCTGACATCGACATTGACCGCTACGAAATTGGCGGCTCCATGCACGAGGTGATGCTGGCCGCGCGCGAACTCAATGTGGACAAGCTACCCGAAAGCAGCCGCAACTGGATCAACGACAAGCTCATCTACACCCACGGTTACGGCATCACCATGAACCCCGTGAACGGATTCACGCCGGAAGGCCTGCCCACGCTGCTGCTCAGCAACATGCCCGTGCAGAGCACCGCACCCGGCCTCTCCGTGTCTCAGCCGGAAATCTACTTCGGCGAAATGACCAACAGTGATGTCTACGTAAAGACCCATCAGCAGGAGTTCAACTACCCCGAGGGCCAGACCAACAGCCTCACCTCCTACAAGGGCCGCGACGGCATCGTTGTGGGCAGCTTCCTGCGCCGCATCCTGCTCGCAATCGACCGCGGCGACCTGATGAAGTTGCCCTTCAGCGACGACGTGGACAGCAACAGCCGTCTGCTGATGCGTCGCAACGTGCGCGATCGCGTGGAGGCCCTGGCCCCCTTCCTCTCTTTCGACAAGGATCCCTACATGGTGGTGGGCGACGATGGCCGCCTCTCCTGGGTCATCGACGCCTTCACCTCCTCGAACACGTATCCCTACTCCGCACACAACAGCATCGGCGACCAGTCCATCAACTACATGCGCAACAGCGTCAAAGTGGTTGTGGACGCCTACGACGGCACCACCACGTTCTACGTCTTCGACAACGAAGATCCCATTCTGGCCGCCTGGCGCAACATCCTGCCCGGCTTGTTCAAGGATGCCTCGACGATGCCGGCCTGGCTCACAAAGCACGTTCGCTACCCTGAGTTGCTGCTCAGCCTGCAGGCGGAGGTCTACGGCCTCTATCACATGACGAATCCTGAAGTCTTCTACAACCGCGAAGACCTGTGGACAGTCGCCACGCAAGTCGGCGCGAGCAACGCCGGTGACCAGGCAGCGCAAGTCATGCAGCCAAACTTTGTGCTGATGAAGCTGCCCGGAGAAAAAGACCTGGAGTTCGTGGAGATTCTTCCTTTCACGCCCTCTAACCGCAACAACATGATCGGCTGGATTGCCGGACGCAGCGACGGCGCGCACTACGGCACTGCGGCCGTCTACGACTTCCCCAAAACCCGGCTCGTCGACGGCCCGCAGCAAATCGAGGCCCGCATCGACCAGAACGCGCAGCTTTCCGGGCAACTGACGCTGTGGAATCAGCAGGGTTCGCACGTGCACCGCGGCAGCCTGCTGGTAATTCCCTGCGGTCAGGCGCTGCTCTATGCCGAGCCCATCTACCTCCAGTCCAGCAACAGCCCCATGCCCGAGCTTCGCCTTGTCGTGCTTGCGTTGCAGGACCGGCTGGCCTACGCGCCAACCTTCGAAGCCGCACTGGCATCCCTGTTCGGCTCCGACGTCTCGTCCATCAGTGCGTCGGATACTCCGCAGGCAGCAGCGCCGCAAGCCGGAGCGCCCATCAAGCCCGCAGCCACACTCAGCGCACTGGCCGCC
>Ga0255352_1000983_pt1 | contig 15047 bp, 19 predicted proteins | sample HBST0metaG_FD_189939 | JGI IMG/M metagenome (GOLD analysis project Ga0255352, IMG submission 189939) | Peat soil microbial communities from Stordalen Mire, Sweden - H.B.S.T0 | ecosystem: Environmental > Terrestrial > Soil > Wetlands > Peat | place: Sweden: Norrbotten County, Stordalen Mire...
GATCCAGGCCCGTGGGGTTGTGAGCGCCCATCCCTCGCTATACATATGCTCGAAAACAGGCTGGATGTAAAACGGCCAGAGTTTGCGATCCGCGCCGTAGTGAAATTCCTTGTCACTGCGGAACTCGGAGATGGAGCCCTTCCCGTCCGTCTTGAAGGTAATCGACTCCCCATCGGGCGGCAGTGCAAGCGGGTCGATTTTCTCCATGTAACGCGCCGAATCGATGCGCCTCCGGAGGTACGCGATCCGCTTACGGAGAACTTTCTGCTCCTCAGCAGAATCGGACACTGCCAATTGAGCTTCCATCAATTGGATACGCTCTTCAGATTCGATGATGGTCATGTTTTTCCGCCTTGTATGCACGGTTAGCCTTCTCACGAAAGATTCTCTCGCAGCCTGCTGTCTTCAAGGCAGCCGCCTGCGCCGTCGTGTCCTGATCGTTAGTCGAAACGCGTGCGTAGCCGATGAGCATGGTTGCGGAAAGGTATCGCCAATGACTTTATCACTGCAATGCCTTTTTGCAATTCAAATTGCTTGGGTTTGGAGCTGTTCGTAGATCGTTGCGCAAACGTTCGTTTGCGCAAGGCGAAAAGTGCCTATCGGTCGTCCAACACCCAAGCTTCGAGAATGCGCCTTCTCGTTACCTATGCCAGACTTGAAGGCATACGGAGGAAAGCCATGGCCAACAGTCAGCCAGTGACGTGTCAGATTCGGTACACGCTCGATCTTGCCCAACTTGGCGCGTTTGAAACCTACGCACGCACCTGGATGCCGCTCATCGAACGATACGGTGGCATCCATCATGGATATTTCATACCGAGGACGAATCCAGACGAAGTGGGTCCGAGCTTCCCGGGCCTCGGCTACGATGGTCCAACCGACGTTGCCATCGCGATGTTCACGTTTTCTGACGAAGAGAGTTACCGGCTGTATCGCAAAGAAGTTGTAACCGACCCGGAGTGCATAACCGCCGCCGCTCTCGTGCGAGAGTCTGGCTGCTTCACACGCTACGAACGTCTTTTCCTCCAGCCCGTAACGAGGGCATGAAGTATCCGGCGAAGCGACGAGCGATCACTACGGATGAACGTCCTTCTCGCAAGTTTGCCCGCTTTGCTTCAATTCGTTAGCGTACGATTTTTGACGTTTGGTGTAGTGAGCCCCTTTAGCCGGGCCATGAAAAGAAAGCGCCAAGTGAGCGCTATGAAAGCGGATGTTGATTCGGCTGAGATCGACCTGAGTGCTGCGGATTTCTAGTCAGGCCACGGCCAGAGTGCGGTGACCTACGGAGTCGGCGGCAGGACTCAATTTGATTTCGATGTCGTACCCAAGACGGTTCAGGCACTCCATCAGCTTTTGTTCCGACAGGTTGGAGAAATCGCCGCGCATCAAGCCTGAAACCTTGGCTTGCGAAATACCCATCTGGCGGCCGGCTTCGTCCTGAGTCAGCCCCAGATGCCTGAGGGCGCGGGTGATTTCGATGACCAGGCCGGACTTGATTTTGAGCTGCTCGGCATCGGGCAGGCCCAGGTCGAGAAACACATTGCCGGAACTGCCTTCGACTTCGATGCCGTCAAGAATTCGCTTTGCCATGCCGTATCTCCTTTGCCACCGCCTCGGCCACCTTGAGCCGGGCCTGAATGATGTCCATGTCCTTCTTCGGCGTCGAGATCCCGCTCTTGCTCTTCTTCTGGAAGCAGTGCAACACGAATACTGCTTCCTTGAACTTGATGGTGTAGACGGCGCGGTAGGTTCCATCCGAATCGTCCTCGACCACCTCCAGTACGCCTGCGCCGCCGAAGCCCTTCATTACTTTGGCTGCGTCGTGCTGCTCGCCGCTCTGGGCAAAATGCAGGGCGTGCCCAAAGAACTTTCGTACGCCGACCGGGAGTGCCACTATGTCCTTCTTGCTGCTCCCTATCCAGATCAGCGCCTTCTCAGAGTTCTTCACTGATAGATTATACCAGAACAGGTATTAAAGGATTTTTTCAGGGTACTGAGCTCGAACCGTTTCCTTTTGCCCCATGGCAGCCCCAGGCGTACCGCGCCACGTAAAGTGGACACATGCGCGCTATTTTTGTTCGCCACGGAGAGAGCACCGGCAATGCCGGAATACCGTGCCACGACTTGTCCAAACTTGAGTTGACGGAGAAGGGAAGGGAACAAGCCCGGCAGATTGCCGAGGGGTGGAATGAGGCTCCGGACTTGATTGTCCTCTCCCCTTATCTCAGAACCCACCAAACCGCGCAGCCGACCCGCGACCGATTTCCTCACGTCCCGGTTCAACAGTGGCCCATCGAGGAATTTACATATCTGGAGCCCAGCCGATGGAATGGCACTGCCAGAAGCGAACGGCTTCCCCGCATTGAGGACTACTGGAATACCGTCGACCCGATGTATTGCGACGGACCAGGGGCGGAGAGTTTTGTCTCACTGCTCGGACGCGCCGAGATCGCCTTGGGAAGGTTGCGCAGTTTGCAGGATCAGGCCGCTACAGTTCTGCTCTTCACCCATGGCCAGTTCATGCAGGCGGTCAGAATGTCCGTGCTCTACCCGGCCGCTTCCAACCAGGACAAGATGCGAAGCTTCTGGCTCGACTCCGGAATGCCGGCTTTCGAGAACGCCGAGCGGTTCGATCTGGAGTTGTTGACCAAGGGCTGGGCCATCCGATCAGCTCAGAAAACGGATCGCATAGTACGCTAAGATAATTTACGTTTTGAAGAGAAATCAGAGGAGGGACGCGATGACGCATTAGTTCGCCAAGGAGAGAACTCAATGTGTCCCGTTCCTATCGGAGACCCTATGCCGCCTTCACGAGCGCCGAGAGCGCCCATGAAGACAAAAAGATGGCTGCGCGCGGCTTGCGCCGCCGCATGAATCAATGGCTGCACACCCTCGATGACCCCGAAACGGCGCTCACCCCGCATCGCTTCGAATGCCCCCACAACAACACCTACGCATGGGACAGAGACGGACGCCAGAACCTGTTTCATCCCTACAACCCTTATTCGGATGACGATTGGGCATACAGGTTCTGGATCAAACTCCAGCGAAAGTAGGCGAGCAGTCGAGAGCGGAGGCACGGAGCTCCGCTCTCAAAAACACTCCAATCGCCCAACTTTCCTTGCCGGTTTTTTTACTGTACCTGGGCCGGGAATTAACCGCGCAAATGCCGAAAAAGTTATACCGTTTTCCCCGCGCTCTGCGCGGGCACGGTTTCAAGTTTCCCGGCAAGAGCCGCCAGTTTCTTTTGCAGCTGCGTCTTCAGTTCCGCGTCCGCGGTTGCCATGATGAGCCGGTTTGCCTGATTGATCACGGCACCCAAACCTTCCAGTTGGCTGACCAGGCGATCGCCTTCCAGACGGGACAGATATTTCTGTAACTGCTCGAATTCTGGAGGCGTGAGTTTGTTGACGACCAAGGCTGATAATTTCTCCGTGTCGATATCCAGAGAGAGGGTCGCGATCAGGCTTTGCTTCTGTGTCTGTTTGCCCTCTTCCTTAACCGAGTAGTAGCGGATCAGTTGGAGGTTCTTTCCTTGTTTTCGTATCTGCATATTGTCCGTCGTTCATCCTGTGTTGTGGCTAGAATTTATCCTGTAGATTGAGTCTAGTTTCGCGTTCTTATTTTGTGCCAGATTTAGTCCCGTTCCTTTAGTAATGTAGATCGATCGTTTCTTTTCTTGTGGTTTCCGAAAAGCCATTCCATACTTAGTGATAGATACGAGCCAGAGCACACGTACCCGCTTATGCGGTTCCGTGCTCTGGCTCGGGGATAGGGCCTCCGGCCCTCCCCTGAGAACCCCAACCCGAAAGGTGCACGGCATGGCGATTGCGCGCAATCGCGGTAAAAATGCACGGAACGTGAGCCAGAAGATCTGGCTCAGTTCCGCCGAGGCGGAGCGCGTCAAGGCCGCTGCCGGCGATGTGCCGGTAGCGACCTGGCTCCGCGATCTGGCCCTGGGCCAGCCCTCGAAGCCGCGCCCGCCTCTGATGCAGCGCAAGGCGCAGGAACGCGGCCCTAAAAGCGCGTCCCACATCCAGCCCCTGGCGCTGGCTGTGGCGCGTGTCGGCAACAACCTGAATCAGCTTGCGCGGGCGGTCAACATCGACCTCAAGGAGCGCAATCCGATGGACGCGGTTCTTGTGGCCACGCAGTTGGCGCAGATCCGCCGCGAGATGCGCGAAGAGCTGCAGGCGGTGGGAGAGAGGTTATCGCGGGAGGCCAACGATGCTGGCGAAGATCCTCAAGCACGGTAGCGGGTCGGGCAGCCGGGCGCTTGACTACCTGCTCGCCGACAAGGACCACACGAAAAAACTCAGAGAGAATCCCCCGGAGCTATTGCGCGGCGATCCGGAGATGGCGGCCATGCTGATCGACTCGCTCACGTTCGCCCAGCGGTACACGTCTGGCGTGCTCAGTTTCACCGAGAAAGAAGCGTTGTTGCTCGAAAACTCTCCTCAGACACGCTTCGAGCTGATCGACAGTTTCGAGCAAAAATTTCTGGCGCCGGGCATGGAGACGGACCGGCTGTCCATGGTCTGGATACAGCACCGGGACCACGATCGCACCGAGCTGCACTTTGTGGTGGCCAATGTGGATCTCGAAACAGGCAAACGGTTCCCGGCCTACTTCGACCGTGCGGACAGGCCGCGCCTGGCTTCCTGGCAGGATGTCGAGAACCTGAGCCGGGGGATGGACGACCCGCGCGACCCGGATCGACGGCGCGCCGTCGATCATGCGCAGAAGCTGCCGGAGAAGAAGGCCGATCTTGCCACGAAGCTTGAAAAGCTGGTTGCCCAGAAGTGTGTTCGCGGGGAGCTGGAGGACCGGGCGGCCATCGTGGAATTTATCCGGGCCAAGGGGTTGGAGGTTGGGCGCCAGGGCAAGGACTACATCACCGTTCTTTGCGGGGAAGATAAGAAAGACAGGTTTCGTCTGAAGGGAGAGCTGTTCAGTGAAAATTACCGATTTGACCGCTCAATTGGAGCAAGAAGCGAACCGGACGGCGGAGACCGTCAAGAAGATGCAGCTCGACGCACTCGAGACGCTGAAGAACGCCTTGGCACAGCAATGCAGCGACGCCGAGAGTACCTTCAAAAACGCTTTGGAGACGACGCTCGAATCCATGAAGAAAACCGTCGCAGAAAACACCTCCACGATGAACGAGCAGATCGCGACGGTCAAGAGCGACGTAAAGAAGTGGACCCCGAAGTTCTTCTGGGCGGTCAAGGCCGGAGTCGCTTTGCCGATCTTCGTGACGTTGATCGTGTGCCTGGGGATGATCGGCGGCTCGCTGGCGTGGTGGAAGATCCAGGATCGGGAGCACGTTCACATGAAGCCGTTCATCTCGGCCACGGGCGAGAAGTTGATGATGGTGGACGAGCCGACCTGGCTCAGCTGCGAGCCTTGGACAGAGACAGACAAAAAGACCAAGACGACGACCATCTACATTCAACGGTGCAGGAAGGCGGAGTAAATGAACACGACACCCAACGAAGTGGAAGCCCTGTTGCTCGATTCCTTGCGGCAGTTGCAAGCCGAATTCGAACAGCGAGAGAAGCGTTTGACCGATCAGTACGCGCTCTGGATGACCGCGCTCGAAACGCAATCCAAGGCCTTCGAGGAGCGATTTCGGATCTTGACCAGGCAATACAACGAAACCATCGAACTGTACGGCAAGATCGACAAGCAGCTCACGGCTTTAACTCCGTATCTGAAGAGGCTTTAACGCGCCTCCAGGCCAGAGAAAAGCCCGAAAAGAGCATCGAGCGCGGGAAGCAGAGCAGCAAAGAGAGACACCTTGGCCGATGAGATCGATCTGAAATGTCGTTCGCTCCGCCCCGAAGTCGCAATACCGCAAGAGAATCCGTAAACCCCCGGCTTAGAAGGCCGGGGGTTTACTCGACATCCTGCTTGTAAGGGTGTGGCTCTACTGAAGGGGAAGCGTTCAATTGCAGGACAGCCGCCTCTGGAGCGGCATACATCAGTCCTCAGATTGATTCCATAACTTTAGTTTAATGCACCTTCGTAATTTGAAGAAAATTCACGCTTGTGAATAACATTCGCGGCGAGTCATTCGGGACTCGATAGTGGTCGGTAAAAATCGAGAAGGAGGGCAAATGAAGAAGGTGATTCTATATGCAATTACTTGCGCGATGTTTGGGCTTTGCGGTCGCGCGATGGCGCAATATGGTCCTTGTGCAGCTAGCATTCAATCAGTGCCCATCTATTGCCAGGACACGAATGGGTGCCATGGCTCGGCAACAATAAACTATCCAGTCGGAATTGGTGGCTACGGGCTAGAAGCCTATAACTTTACGTGTTGTGGGGCAATCAATAGTACCTATTATTGGGTTGCCCAATGTTGGTACACAAGAGTAAACGATCCAGACATGCACCAAAGACTTCTTGACCTCTCTCAACGGGGAGATTTTCTGATCGCAACCTGCAAGGGCGCATATCTTCCTCTGAGCGTGGCACTTGAGGAGAAACCCCTTGCATTGAAACCTCAAAAAATTCTCTGAATAAAAGGAGGCGCTACCGTGATGAGAGTGCTTAAATTCTCAACTATAGTGGCCGTCTGTTCGATCTTTACAGGCCATGTGCTTTATGGCCAGACGGCTTCATCAAAGCCCGGCCTGAAGCCCTCCGATAAGGGGGATGTTATCGAAATAGACACTCCTGAGCATAAGCTCGAGCTTCCCCCAGGTAAGGCGATTCCAGGGATCGAAGGATCACCGATTATCGCGATGCCAGTCCAGTGTTCTCCTGATGGAGTCGCATTTGTCGAGATGCCGTTGGCGTCTGATTTTCGGCAGATGCGTGTCGCATCGCTCGAAGAGAAAGGTGGACATCTCTATACTCCCGGGACAGTCCCTGGTCTGTACGATCCTGTGCTTCTAGGCTTCTTTCCGGCCGAATCCGACGTCGCGTTTTTGTTCTACGCGACGCGCGACGCGAAGGAAACAGATTATTCGATGAGAAGCGAGAAAGGGCCAGTAACCGGAAAAGCCCGGCTGGGAACACATCAAAACTATATTGCCCTGTTTGACCGAAAGGGTGTGTTCAAGTCTCTGATCGACCTACCGATCGAATATGAGTATCGGAAGATCGCGGAATTAGACTCAGGCGAGTTCGTGCTCTTGGCATACAATCCAGTGAACCGCGTCGCTTCACTGCAACTGGTTAACGCGAGTGGGGAGTTCTTGCGTCCACTCAGTATCCCAGGGGGAATGCTCGACGATCCCAAACTAAATCAAGGAGAATTGGGAGGAAGCACCGAGGCTGTCACAGCGTCAGGAAGCTTATCCGCGTGGCAATTCGCCTCAGCGCGGCATCGGGTCATACTTTATAAACCCCATTCTTCTGCACCTGTGCTAGAGGTCGGCTCAGGAGGGGCTGTTCGAGAGGTGCCATTGGCTGCTCCGCCCGGATACGAACTGGATGGTGTTGTTTCAGGTACCGATCGATGGATCATGCGGTTTCGGCGATCCGGGCTTTCTGATTCGCAGGTAAGTGACGCAAGCACCGCGTCCGGTAATTTCTTGCTTTATGAGACCAATCCCTTGGATGGCAGTCTCAAAACTCGCCTGAGCTTGAAAAGTGGCTCTGTCTTTAGTCTCGCGTGCGAGGCAGACGGTGTTGTTTCTTCTTTCTTGGTTGATGGATCTGCCAAATTCCTGGTCTCGTCAGCATCGCTGGCCAACTAGATTCGCTTCCACCGCGCAGATCCGCAATCCGCACACGCGGCGGGCCTATGCCCGGGCGGTGACCGACTTTCTCTCCTGGTGCGAAAGCATCGGCGTCACTTCCCTGCACGTCAATCTGACAGGCGATTACACTTGGCACACAAATAAAAGGGTGGCCAAGGGTGGCTTCAGACCCCTCCGAATCCCCAGAACCGGCTTCGCCAAGCCTTAGCGTGCGTAAATTTCCCTTTCTTGAGGTGTCCCTCTTAAGCCGGTTCACTGTTCCGTTACTCCCCAGAGGCCTACTTGGTGAACCGAAGCTTTGACCGGAATCAGCGATTGGGGTTTGACAGGGGAACGGTCGGCGGCGGATTGTCGGCCGGGGTGGCTTCTTCGTCAATGATCATGCGTGACTCTGACCGGAAGAGATGGTATTCCCGGAAGTCGACGTGGTTGAGCATGGTCTGAAGAATCTCCGGCCTTTCCATCGAACTCTGCTGATTCTGCAAGCCAATGAACCCTGAGGGAGGTTCAGCGTTCCTATTGACACGGAGCGGCTCATAGTCTCGCGCGATGGCAACACTTTTTACCGGACAATTGTAGGTTTTGCCACCGATCTCTATAGGGCCATACTCCACCATGAGGTCGGCGCGGGCCATGGGGTATGCGGGCTTTAGATCAGCCTGCATAGTGAGGCGAAGGATGGTCCCGGTTTGGGGGTCGATGGCGATCTCGCCGTGATAGCCGGCGAGGCGCTGGAAGATTGCCGGACCGCCACCGGTCAAAACGCAGCAGAACTCGGCCTTGTAGTGTGATTTCTCTTTCGGAACGGAGTAGCGGAAGACCGCCAGACTTGTCCCGGAGTGCTGTTCCCAATAACCCCAGGTGATTGATCCCTGTCGGGCATCGGTTAACAGGGTCCCGAGGATTGGTCCGAACTCCCCCGAGGTAACTAGACCTGTTCTCAGCGTTTCGGAGTCTCTGCCCTTAGTGTCCCGTGTTTCGACAACCTGCTTTCCGTTTCTGTAGAGCACGGTGGCATCAAACTTCTCCACAAATTCCAGAGACTGAGAAACGGGGGTGGTGATGATTCCATGCATCACCGGCTTGTCCATAAAGAGCATAGTTTCGCGGGTGGCGAAGAAGTTAGGCATTTTGGCGAGAGTCCGGCTGGCGTAATCTGCGGCCAGATCAATCAATCGGTGCTGCGCGTCGGGATCTGGCGGGGCGGCAGTAGAGATTTCGTCGGCGGGAGGGCGCAAAAATGCGGACGCATCATCGAGCATGATCAGGGCTCCACGCGCGAGGGGTCCGGGCATCGCCGTGTCGAGACTCGCCATCCTCAAAGAGCTGAGGCGCTCAGTCAATTCCAGTTCTATGAGCTTGTCCGCAACTGCAGCATCCGACTTGCCATGGATGGCCGCTACCAACTCCTCGAGTTTCTGCACGGTAATTTTCTTCGCAGCAGAGGAGGCAAGGGCAGCCGTAGCGCCCGCGAAGAACAGCAGCAGTAGCAGGGGGCAGATCGCAGCGCTCTTCAGGCATCCGAGCCATGCAGGATGGTTCCGGCTTGCTGACAGATTCAGTCTGGTTTGACCCCAACTCCGATTCATAAATGCCTATCGCACTGCTTTTAGGTTCTGTTATGGAATGTTGAGCGACTGGGAAATGGTTCCGAGCTTGTCCTGTTCGGATTCGATGGCCGCCACACGCACGCGGTAGTTTCCGGGCTTCAATTCGAACATGGTGTTCACGTCGACGCCTTTGGTGAGGAAGTCCGGTAGTTCCTCGGCCTGCACATCGATCTTTACCTCCTGATCCTTGATCTGGCCGGGGTTTCCTTTGTCGTCGTAAACAGCAATAACGAAGGTGAGAGCGTCGAGGTTATGGCCGTCGTGGATGCGCAGCGGGAGAGCCCGGGAGTCGAGATGGACGGTCATGGCAAGGATGCGGGTCTCGCCTGAACCCTCGGAGGGCGCGGCATCGATGCCCAATGGCAGGCCGGTGCTTTCAGACTTTGAATTCAGCGCGTCCTGAAGCAGCTTTTCTATTCGCTTCTCCGATGAGGGGGCGATGGGCATGGCCGGCAAAGCAGGCGCGAAGTCCGGCCGTCCAGGAGCGGCTCCTATCCGGGCTCTCGACTCGTTCTCCGCATCTAGGGGCGCAACCGTGTTGGCTTCCGAGCCTACGGCAAAGTACCCGCGACGGCCAAGAATTGTGTAGCCCTTGCGCTTGTCAGAGAAGGTCACCTTCAACTCGTGGAACTTCCCATCCGGCTTGATTTCTCTTGGCGCGAATGCCAGCGTGTAGTTCTCCGGTGGACCAAGCAGTGCATCGAAACCAGCCTTGAGGTCGTTGTCGTCGCGGAAGAAGATACCTCCTGTGCCCTGGGCCATGGCCGCAAGCACATCGTTGACGAAGAATGACCGGGCGGCATTGAGCGAATCACGATCCGCCATCGCACGAGGGTTCTGAATGGAAATCGAGGAATGGGTCGCGTCGGACTCGCGCAGCATGACGGCAAGGCCGCTGGGATTGAGCGAATTGATAGTCACTTGCGCGCGCAGGGCCTGCTCGATGGTGCGGTCGATGATGAGTCGCTCGCTTTCTGAGAGAAAGCCGGAAGAGGCCAGAATCACTGTGCGCTGACCCGGCGCCTGTGCAATGTACTTGATGACCTGGGCTAATTGGAGAAGGTTTGCGCGCGCCTGTGACTGTGCCTGGCCCAGCACTGTTTCTGCGAGGTTTCTAATCGACTCCGGCTTCGATCTGGGGTCGGGAGGTGGCGCGCAGACTCGGGCCTCAGCCAGCGCTACTCGCCACGCGTCGCTGTTGAGGGCAGCAACTCGCACCATTTCCTGCGCCTGATAGTCAGTTAGGTCTGGACATTGGTGCAGGCCGGCGGAGATGCGGGAGTGGGATTGAAGTTGGAACAGCGCGGCATGGATGCGACTGGGGTCGGCTGTGAAATCGGTGAGCAATTCGGTCGTGGTGAAGATTGCCACATGGTCGCCATAGTGAAGACTGGAGGCCAGGTAGGCGTCGGCCGCGTCTCGCGCATCGATCATGTCGGCGGAGGAGGAGTTGAGGTCGTCGAAGTAGAAGGCGATGTACCTTTGAGGAGTTGTAAGCGCCTGCGGGTTTGCCTGAAGTGATGAGAGCGCGGCGGGCGGATGAGCCGGAGATGCCTCTTCAAATTGTGAAATCGGCTGCTCTTTGCCGCGATCAAAAATCTTGAAATCTTCCTTCTTCAAGCCGGGAACAAGATGGCCCGACCCATCGCGGACGGTGACTTTGACGACGACCAAGTTGGATTCGATTTTCAATAGTGGCGAGGGCTGAGCGGATGGGGGATTAGCCCCCGCCTGGGGTTGTGCCTCGGGTGGCACACCCACGGTGCAGAGGGCAATGAGCAACGCCGCCAGGACCGCGGAATACAGCCTCGCATAGTGCGGGTACTGAGCTGCCTTCAAACGCGCGAAGATCGCTCTATCTTTCAAGAAGTTTCCCCGAGATTCAGCGGACCCAATTGTACTCGGATTTAGCTCTTTGCGAGACGTTGCAGGAGGAGATTTCTTGCCATAGTGGATTGGACTGCCTTCGACCCGAGCAATAAGCTGTCGGGGCACACTCATCAACTGCCCGACACTTCGACGCCTCAGAGGCCCGCATGTGCGGCTTTGTCGGATCGCCTCAAGGCTGCGGCTATCACGAGCGTGCTTCCACGCGAGGCGACCCTCGTGCCCACAACTTCGTACACCCTTCTTGACGTCTGATAGTTATCGGGGATATGGTTGTTGGCCAATATCACTTTACTAACCGATACCAGCTTGGAATTTGTTGGGAGACATTTCAGGCCGTTGAGAACTGAGGGCATTTCGGGATGGAAAATCGTGCGGAGAGCTATGTATCGAAAGATTCACTTTACACCAGCGTTGCCCTGTTGATTCTAACGGGAGCTTGCTGCGTGCTTCTCTTTATGAATCACAAGCTTCAAATACAAAATACATCACTCATCCAGCAATATCGCAGCCTTTCAGGTACTGGGGGACCACCGGTTGGTACGAAGATTCCGACACTTCATGGCGTCTCAGTAGCCGGCTTCAATGAAACTGTAGATCTTTCGCAGCGCGCAAATGGCGCGCTCTTGCTCGTTCTTTCTCCGACATGCCCTCACTGCAAGGCAAACTTCCACAATTGGCAAGATTTGGTACTCCAAATTTCCAAGCAGCAAGTATTTTGGGTAGATGTGGCACCGGGTACGGACGCAAAATACTTGGCTGATCTTGGCGTACCTTCCGGCCCTCATCTGATTCGGCTGGATAGCCATGAAAGAGACCTTTACAAATTTGGCGTGACACCGACAACTATTTGGCTCAACGCTGACGGCGTAGTTCAGCATGTCTGGGTTGGCGAATTGAGTGAAGATGACATCAAAGAGATTCGTGAAATTTTGAAATCACAAGGTTGATAAGTCAACAATCAAGTTGCATGTCGTACACAAAAACAAGGAGAGTGCATCATGAAATCTATCAATTCCAAACGTCAACTGCTTTCAACTCTTTGCGTTGCGGTTGCTTGCGCCATCGCCATTCTCACAGCTGGCGCAACATCGGCTTCCGCAAAAATACTCAAGATCAGGAATGGTGTCACAGGATGTACCAATGGCGGATGCGGTAATGCCGGGGGATCTTGCGGATCCGTCAATGGCGGCATCTGTGCGTGTATTCCCGGCATAGGCTGCGTTCTCACTTCATAAATCCGCGATAAAAAACACCGGGCTGAAATCGGATGGCTGGGGCTTTAACTACGCCGTCCGATTTCACTGACAGGACCTATATAATGAGCAGTTTATCCTACACTTTTGCAGAGGGCCGCTCCTCAATCGGTATATGTTTGAGCGGAAACCTGTTTCAATCCACTTCCATTCGATACGAAAAGGGTTTCCTCCAGCGATTGACGAGCGCGATGCTCAAGAAAGCTTTCACTGGGACGACAGGTGCGATTCGAGGCAGTTCTGTTGCCGCAGATTCACTGATCCAAGCATTTATCCGAGAAAGCGACCTGCAAATACTACTAATCGTCCACTCTTCGGAAAGAGATGCAGCAATTACACGGTTGGAAACGTGCGACCTCCCGGAGGATCGCAAACATTTAGTTAGAGTGGTTTCAATTGATGATATTGTTGCGGGAAAGTGCCAAATACCTAGACTGAAGGCGTGGTTCAACCCTCTTCCAGCGACGCCGTTGACATCGATTCGAGAGGGGGTGGAGTTATCTCAAGTGTTCCGCAGAGCTTGCTTCGAAACTCTTTTTCCGGTGACGATGTTGACTCACGGCCTCAGCTATCACCCATTTCTTTATGGCTACTATCTACGATTACTCTTGGAAGGCACCTACGAATGCGATTCAATCATCTGTACAAGCAGAGCAAGCCAAGCTGCTATGCGGAAGATTGTCGCGCATATTGAATCGGAGTTCGAGAAGTCATTCTCCGTAAGGCTTAAATACAATGGACGAATTGATTTAATTCCACTCTGCGTGGACGTTACTTCTTTTGTTACCCATGGAAAGATTCGCGCACGAGCTCAATTGAAACTGTCTAAAGATTCGTTTCTTATTCTAATGCTTGGGCGGTTATCGCCATTCAAAGCTGATCTGTATCCATTTCTTCCCGTACTTAAGTCGTTAGTAGAGAGAAATCCAGGACGCAAAATAGAGTGGATAGTAGCAGGGACAGAAGATGAAGGTTACGCACTTTTGCTTCAAAAATACGCCACCTCAATGGGGCTCAAGGACAATCTAAGGATCTTACTTGAAGTAAGCGATTGCACAAAGTCGCTATTGATGCAAGCGTCAGATATTTTTGTGTCGCCGACTGACTGCGTAACGGAGAGCTTTGGAATCTCAATTATTGAGGCGATGGCCGCTGGTCTTCCGCAAGTAGTTCCCGACTGGGACGGATACCGCGACACAGTTCACCACGGCGAGACCGGATTTTTGATTGAAACTCGCTGGATGAATTGTTGCGATGACATGCAATATACCGGAACACTGCACGGATTAGGATTCGACCAGTTCGCGTTGGGGCAATCGGTTGCAATTGATATGCAACAAATGGAGTATTTCATACAATTACTGTTGAGCAATGAATCACTGCGGCGGCAAATGGCAGAGCGTTCCCGCAATATCGCAACAGAAAAATTCAGTTTCAAGACGGTGTCAGGGCATTACAAGAATCTGTGGCGCGATCTCGAGGCGACGGCGCGATCATGCAAAGCTCAACCGGAAAGAGCTAGGTTTACGCAACCTCGTTACTACCAGTTTTTTGGACACTATGCTTCAAAAGCGCTCTCCGACTCAACTACTTTGAGAATATCTTCAACTGGACGAATTATTCGTAACGGAGATAAGATATTGCCGCTCTATCCAAGTGCAGTACAAACTTATCAAACTTTAAGTGAAGCAGTGTTACACGAAATGCTCGAATTGATCCAAAAGAACGAACCGAGCAGTCGTGAAGCAACGGCAGATGGCAAGCAAATTGGCAGCTTGCTGGAATTGATCATGCGAAGCCATGCAGGGCATACAGACAGTTTTCGTAGGCACATTCTGTGGTTGTTAAAATATGGGCTATTAGAGGTAGTGAAGGACTGAAAAGCCATTATCCGCGATGAAACATTTTGCTAATGCCAGAGACGAACACGCCTAGCTCTCGCTGAGGAATAGTAAGCGTTCGAAGTTCCCCTCTGGTGTTGCAGTGGGTTGACGGTTGACACTTGGCGTATGGGTCGCAAGCGGTGGTCATTTGCAGAGAAGCGTCGGATAGTGGAGCAGACGCTGATGCCTGGAGCCAGCGTGGCTCGAGTGGCACAGGCGGAAGGGGTGAACGCCAACCAGGTGTTTCAGTGGCGGCGAGCGTACCGGAACGGCGGGATGTTGCCGCCGGGTTCGACAGCGCTGCTCCCGGTGATGATCGAAGCAGAAGATAGGCGCGATTCGGATATCACGTCGGCTGAGGGCTTGGCACATGCTGCAGCAGAGCCGCTGCTCCCGGGCTCACCATCTGGTGCGATTCACATCGAGCTTCCCGGCCGGGCAGCGATCAGCGTTGAGCGTGGCGCGGATCGCGTTCTGCTTCACACCATCCTTGAGAGCCTGTGCCGGTGATCGAACTTCGCGCAGGGACACGCATCTGGCTGGCAGCCGGTGTGACCGATATGCGGCGCGGTGTGTGACATGAAGCTGATTCAACGATTGTTCAACATGGATTCATCATGAAATGAACCTGCGGTTCCGTCCGCAGTAGCCTATCGGCACCGGCGTGATTGGTAACGATCGGGTCGGAAGCTGCCGAGA
>Ga0255352_1000985_pt1 | contig 15022 bp, 9 predicted proteins | sample HBST0metaG_FD_189939 | JGI IMG/M metagenome (GOLD analysis project Ga0255352, IMG submission 189939) | Peat soil microbial communities from Stordalen Mire, Sweden - H.B.S.T0 | ecosystem: Environmental > Terrestrial > Soil > Wetlands > Peat | place: Sweden: Norrbotten County, Stordalen Mire...
ATGATGCTCATGATGCAATTGAGCATCCTGACCCCCATCGGCGTGGCGACCTCGGGATTCACGATGGGGCTGGCCACCGGCATCTTCTGGGCCAACCGCGGATTCCTGGCCCTCACCGCCACCAACGACGGCAATCGCAATTACTACTACGGCCTGGAGAACTTCGTCGCAGTTTTGAACGGTGTCGTGGTGCCCGCGCTCATTGGCTGGTTCATCAGCGGTACCGCTCTTTACGGCTGGCTGGGCGGGGTCGCCAATCGCGCCTACCACATTATCGCCATGGTGGTCTTCGGCCTCACAATTCTTGCTGCCGCGATCCTGGAACGCGGCACCTTCCGCAATCCGGAACACACACGCTTCGTCTTCTTCCGGTTTCATCCGCTCTGGCATCGGATGCTCGAACTGGCTCTGCTCAAAGGGTTGGCACAGGGATACATCGTCACCGCGCCAGCCATGCTCATCATGATGCTGGTGGGCCAGGAGGGAACCCTCGGCACCACCCAGGCCATCGGCGGCGTCTTTTCCGCTTTTCTCATGTATACGGTCGGCCGCATCGCAGCGCCCCAGCATCGCAGGATCGTTTTTGCCGCCGGCCTGCTGTTGTTTCTTCTGGGCGCGATCACCAACACCTTGCTCTTCAATGCCGTGGGCGTGCTGATCTTCATTGGGTGCCTTCTGCTGGCCAAGCCGCTGCTGGATCTTGCTTACTATCCGATCCAGTTGCAGGTGGTGGATGTGGTCTCCCGGTTGGAGGGACGCAACCAGTACGCCTATATCTTCAACCACGAATTCGGGCTGTTTACGGGGCGCTGCCTGGGATGTGGATTGTTTCTGGGTATCGCCTACTGGTGGTCTGGAATTGCAGCGCTCAAATACGCCTTACCGGTGATTGCGCTGTTGCAGTTGTTATCCCTTCGGGTAGCAGGCCAAATCTCTCGGGGTTTGGACGCGGTGGGCAGCCCCTCCTCCGCCGCGAGCTTCGCCGAACACACTTTGGAGGTCTGAAAACCATGTTGAAAAGGAGACACACGATGATCCACACAAGTCTAACGGCGCAAAGACCGTGGCGTTTCGCGGCCTGGCTGTTGGCGGTGCTTTGTCTGGCTGCCGGCATCCCCGGTCTGGCTCAATCGGGCAGAGGCACCCTGGCCGGGTCGGTAAAGGACACAACCGGCGCGAACATTCCCGCAGCTTCCCTCGATCTGAGGGAGACAAATACGGGCAGCCGCTATGCAGCCATTGCGGGCGACCAGGGCCTGTTTACTTTCCCCGAACTTCCGCCTGGGACTTACATCCTTGCTGTAACCGCTCCGGGGTTTGCGCCTTACGAGCAGAAGGGCATTACCGTGTACGTGGGCAGTACGGCGACCGTCAATCTCGCATTGCAGGTGGGCGTGGCTACGTCGACTACTGTCACCGTAACCGCCGACGCATCGCAGTTGCAGTCCGAATCTTCAGACATCGGCACGACAGTGCCAACCGAGATGATCGAGGATCTCCCGCTCTTTTTCGGCGGGGAGCCCCGCAATCCCCTGCAGTTTGTGACGATAACGCCGGGGTTTTCCGGAGTTATGTCGAACTCTCCGACAGAACAGGGCGGCTTCAAGCTCAATGGCGGTCAACAATCCGGCACAGACATTCTGGTGGACGGATCCACGATCGAACTGGCGTCCGCCAACCTCCAGATGAACTACGGAGTCAGCGTCGAGGCTGTGCAGGAGTTCAAGGTGATGACCAACACCTTCGACGCCCAGTTCGGAAGAACGAGCGGAGGCCTTGTCAACCTCGTCACAAAGTCGGGCACCAATGTCCTCCATGGATCGGTCTATGACAACCTGAAAAACAGAAGCCTGGATGCCAATAGCTGGATCAACGATTTGGAGGGATCGAAGAAGCCGATCGACACACAGAACGACTTCGGCGCCATTATCTCCGGTCCGGTCTTCATCCCCAAGCTCTACGACGGCCGCAACAAGACCTTCTTTATGTTCAACTATGAAGGCTTCCGGTACAACGTCGGAGGGAGCGGCCTGAACTCGGCGCCTACACAAGCCATGGCGGGCGGCGACTTCTCCGCTCTACTCCAGCCGGTTACGGTGTATGGAAACACCTATCCCGCGCACATCCTGTACGACTACTCCACGTGCACGGGCGCAAATCAGGGTCAGCCGTGCCAGCCTTATCCGGGAAACATCATTCCAACGTCGGAAGAAGATCCGATCTTCAAGGCGACGATCCCCTATCTGCCCCAGGCACCCGCTTCCGCGACCTCGCCCTACCAGAACCTCTATCAGACGTCGCTGAGTAAAACCGATGCCAACATGTACGAGCTTCGCATCGACCAGAACATCGGGACGAAACAGAAAATCAGCGGCAGTTACGACTACGACTGGCGTCCGACCGGGTACGTCATCAACGGCGCTCCCCTCGATGCCAGCTCAACCAACCAGCGGACGCACTATGTGCGCTTCGGCTACGACTATATCTTCAGGCCCAACCTTTTGAACCATTTCAATGCCGGCTTCAGCCGCCGCTACCGCCAGGAATTCAGCGGCATTGGCAGCTACGGAGGAAACTGGCCTGACAAAATCGGTTTGAAGGGGGTCATGAACACGACTTTCCCCCAGATCAGTTATAACTATCCGAATGGCGCAGCTATGCCAAGCAACGGAGCCGATCAGTTTTACGACAACACGTATCAATATGACGACAACGTTTCCTGGCAGCATGGCCGCAGCAGTTTCACATTCGGATTTGAAGCGCGCTTGCAGGAGTTCAATATTGACATCCTGACCAATACGTCAGGAAATTTCAACTTTGGCTCCGGCCCAACCAGCACACCGGACCAGACCCAGCCGAACTATAGCCAGTCGGGATTTGGATATGCCAGCTTCTTCCGTGGCGCTGGTTCCGGCGGAGAAATCGCACTGCCCGAAGATCTTGGATGGCGCGTGAAGTACTACGCGGGCTTCATCCAGGACGACTGGAAGGTAGCGCCCAAGCTGACCGTCAATCTCGGCTTCCGGTACGAGATACCAACGCCTGTCACCGAGGCCCATGGTCAACAGTCGTTCATCAATCCCACGCTTCCCAATCCCGGAGCGGGCGGCCTCCCAGGAGCCTATGAATTTCTCGGTTCCGGTCCGGGAAGAACGGGTTCCAACAGTTATCAGAATACCTTCAGAAAATCGATTGGTCCGCGCATCGGTCTGGCCTACCAGGTAGCCCCGGCAACCCTGGTCCGCGCTGGGTACGGAATCTACTACCAGAACCTGAAGATTGGCGGCTTTGGCGAAAACGACTCCCAGGGCTTCTTTGGGAGTTATAACTACCCCGGTTCTGTGACTCCGCAGACTCCAGATGTGATTCTCTCCCAGATTACGGCTTACCCCGGACCGACGCCTCCGTTCATCGATCCCACGGTGATGAACGGCCAGGGGCCGACGTTCATTATGTCCAACACAGCGCGTCCGGGAACCACACAGACCTGGACTCTCGACATCGAGCAGCAGCTTCCTGGAAAATTCATGGTGGATGTGGCCTATGTCGGAGATCATGGCGATCACCTGCAGGCCTTCATGCACGACCCCAACCAAGGACTTCCAGCCAACATGGCTCTCGGCAGTTGCCTGTATCAAAACATCGACGCGCAAGGAGCCGGTACAGCATGCGCGGGTCAAGCTCTTGTTGCGTCGCCCTATGTGGGATTTAGCGGCACGGTTTCTCAGGCACTGAGGCCGTTCCCGCAGTATGCAAATGCGGTAGTGGATTCCGTGACAATGTCCGATCCTTTCGGCACCTACACCTATCACGCCCTCCAGACCCAGATGCAAAAGCGCCTCTCCGCGGGCCTCACCATGCTCGTTAACTACACTTGGTCGAAGACCCTCACCAACGCCGACTCGGAATATCCGCTCCAGTCGAATTGGAATGGCAACGGCAATTCGGGCGCTTTGAACACCTACAACCTGAAGGTCGAAAAGGGACTTAGCCAGTACGACATCCCGCAACGGCTGGTCCTGAGCTACACCTATCAATTACCCTTCGGCAAGGGAAAGCGCTTCGCCAATCAGGGAGGCATTGTCAACGCGGTTGCTGGAGGGTGGCAGTTTGCCGCCGTCCAAACCTACCAGAGCGGGACCCCACTTTCGGTTACTTCTCCAGGCTGGGACTCCGGTATCTTTGCTGGAGGGGCTCTCGGCGCCAACTCCCGTCCCAACTATGTCCAAGGGAAGAATATGAATGGCTATCACGGCGGCGGATGGAAGTGGGGACAAAGCCTCCGATTGAACCCGGCGGCGTTCACTATCGCTCCCAACTTTACCTTTGGCGATGCGCCGCGTGCGCTCACGGTACGCGAATTCGCCAGCCACGAAGAAGACATGAACTTCTCCAAACAGATTCCCATGCATTCGGAAAGGGTGAAAACAGTCTTCCGAATGGACTTCTCCAACGCGTTCAATCGACCGGGGCAATATACAGGCTTCGATACCGGGGCCGGCGACGGTAACTTCGGCATCGCTTCTGGCAGACAAAACTCTCCACGCAGCATTCAAGGTAACCTTCGGGTCTCGTTTTAAAACACCAGAATCTCCCGGATCTCTTCACCGAGGTCCGGGAGATGGGGTTAAACAATGTTCCGCTTTTGCCTATGGAGATTCCTGCCGCTTTCCGGCATCCTCAGCCTGGCTTGCATGCTCTTGCCTTCCAGCAGGGCGCAGGAAAATAACGCCTCCGTTCAGCAGCACTTTCTCGCCGCTCAGCAGGATCAGCAAAATGGACAGTTCGACGCTGCCGTGCGTGAATATCGGGCGGTTCTGCGCCTTCAGCCGGGATTGCCCGAGGCCTACGTAAACCTGGGGCTTGCCTATTACGCGCAGGCGAAATTCGACGATTCCGCCCAGGCGATGGTTCGAGCCGGAAGGCTCCGGCCTGGCATGCGCGGTGTCAGTCTCTGGCTTGGAATCGATTACGTGAAGCTGCATCGGCCGGTGCAAGGCACCGCGCTCCTGCGCGAGGCGATCCGCCAGGACCCGGCGGACAAACTGGCGCAAACCTGGCTCGGAACCGCGCTTTGGGATGCGGGGCAGATGGATGCGGCCTTGCTCCAACTTCGAAAGGCCAACGCGCAATTTCCCGGCGATCCCGACCTGCTCTTCGCGCTCGGCGAGGCTTATGCCAAGGCCGCCACCCAGCAGACGGAGCAACTCCTGGAGGAGTCCTCGGGCACCGCTCTTTCCGATCTACTCTACGGGGCCATCTACACCGAAGAGCGCGAATGGACCAAGGCCGAAGGCCATCTTCGCCGCGCCATCGAGCGGGACCCGCCCTCACTCGGCGCGCGCCTGCAACTGGCCGATGTCTTCCTCCAGCAAGCCAACTTGTCCGCCGCGCAGGAGCAGTTGGACCAGGCACTGGCGCTGGCTCCGCGATCCGCGGCAGCGCTGGCGCGCAGCGGGGAGTTATTGCTCTTGAAGCAGAAGCAGACAGAAGGTCTCGCGCGCATCGAAAGAGCTATCGGGATCGATCGGTATGAGGCGCTAGATGCTCTGGGACTTCCCATGGAAGAGCGCATCGGTCGCGGGGAGACGGGCACTCAACTTCTTGCATCGTGCCGCGATGCAGCGGAGAGGCTCGAAGCGGATCCCGCTCCAGGCCCTGCCAGGAATATTGCGTTCGCAGCCCTCTACGCGCTGGCCGGAGACGAGGACGATTCGCTGCGTGCCTACCCGCGCACCGATCCCGCCCAGCCGGGCACGAGTTCCTCCACGAGCCCTTTCGTGGAGGCAATGGCCGCCATGCACATGCATCGCTATGACGACGCCGAGGCGGCCCTCCTGCGCTGGCTGGCGGCAAACCCTGGCGACCGCACCGCCCGCTACAATCTGATTCTAGCCCGCCGCCAGATTTCAATGACGAAAATTGCCCGCATGTTAGCCATCGCGCCCGACTCTTATCATGTGCATCAGATGCTGGGCCAACTTTACGCCAGCCGCGAGGAAGACGATAAAGCCATCACCGAGTATCTTGCCGTGGCCGCAGCCCGCCCAGATCTGCCCGGCATTCATTTCTGGCTCGGCCACCTCTACTGGAAGCACGGTTATGCGGACAATGCGCTGCAGGAGTTGAAACGGGAGCTGGAGCTCGATCCCGGCCATCCCGAGGCCAATGCGGAAATTGGCACCGTGCTGGTGGCCCAGGAGCGTGCAGCGGAGGCGATTCCGCATCTCGAGTCGGCCATTCGCAGCAAGCCCGATCTTTGGCCGGCCTATTCGCAACTGGGCCGCGCGTACGTTATGGAAAAAAACTACCCCCGCGCCGAGGAGGTGCTTAGGCGCGGTCTCGCGCACGACCACGATGCATCCACCCACTACCAACTCGCGCTGGTTCTTCGCGCCGAGGGCAAGACTGCCGAGGCCGCTCAAGCCTTTGCCCAGGTGAAGGCCATCAAGAACGAAAGAATCGCTCCGCCTTCCCCCGATGACGCTGCGGCCACAGGAGTCAAGCCATGAAATGGTTTTGGATAATTATTTCTCCGCTTGTTCTTTTTGCTCTGGCTTCCTCGTTGAGCGCGCAATCCACGGCGTTGGAAGAGGGCGTGAGTCTCTTTCGCGCCGGGCGATTCGACCAGGCGCTGGTCAAGCTGGAACAGGCACAGCGCAGCACGCCCCGCGACGCCACCATCGAAAACCTGCTGGGAATTACCCAGACCAAGCTCGGCCATATCGACGAGGCCGATAGACACTATCGCAACGCGATTGGACTCGCCCCGTCGCAAGCAGCGCCGCACCGGAATCTGGGCTTCAATCTGCTGACTGCAAAGGATTATGCCGGCGCGGAACCGGAGCTGCGCGAAGCATCGCGCCTGGAACCCAACGATCGCTTTGCCCACTACTACCTGTTGCTTTTGGCGCTTGGCGCCGGCCGCGATGCGGAAGCAGAGGAACAGGCCACCCGCGCCGGCCAGTTAGTCGACCACGACCCGGAAGCTGGAGCCGGATTGATTGATGCAGAGATCCGCATCGGCCGCGTGGATGCGGCAAGCAGCCGCATCGAGCATATGGAAGAGGCCAACCAACTTTCCTCCGCACGCGAGTATCAGATCGCCGTACTTCTCAGTCAGCACGAGTTTCATAGCCAGGCGGTCCACTGCTTCCGGAGGATGGCCTCACTTGATCCGTCTTGGCAAAATCGCTACAATCTGGCGCTGGCATTGCTCTACGACGGCCAGCCTGCCGAGGCATCGACGCTCCTGGCTGCTCTGCACATCGAGCAGCCCGCGAATCCGGACATCCTCATGTTCCTTGGTTCGGCATTCGAACTGCAGCAAAAAATGCCCGAGGCATTGGAAGCCTATCGCGCCGCTGTCGCGGCCGACCCCTCCAACCCGGATCGTATGCTTGATTACACACGTCTGCTGATGGACACTGACCGCTACGATGAGGCGATCCAGGTGGTCCAGACCGGAATGGCGGAAAAGGCCGCAACTGTGCCCCTCGAGTTGCGCCTGGGCGCGCTTGAGATGGTCAAAGGCCATTACGACGCCGCCCGCGATGCCTTCCATGCGGCGCTGGCCGCCGATCCGGAACTCGATGTCGCTTATGTCGGTTTGGCGCAAACCTATGCCCGCGAGGCTAACGACACCGAGGCGATTCACGTCCTTGAACCGGTGCGCGAAAAACGGCGTGGCCATTATCTTCTGGAATATTATTTTGGTCTGTTGGCCAGTCGCCTGGGGCGTGAGCAGGAGGCAATCGCCGCGCTTGAAAATGCAGCGCGGTTGACGCCCGAGTCCCCCGATCCATTTTTTGAACTCGGTAAACTCTACGAATCGCAACAGAACTGGCTACGGGCGCGCGAGGCGTTCGAGCGCGCCGTCGAGTTGAACCCTCAATTGGCGCCGGCCCACTACCAGTTGACCAGAGTCTATGCTCGTCTGGGCCTGAAATTGAAAGCCGAGCAGGAAGCGCAGCTAACCCGCGCGTTGGTGGAAGCACGAGGTAACGAAGCACTCCGCAAGCAGCGTGAACGTGGCAGCAGCTTTCAGCCCCATGCCGTCGCCACGCCTTCGCAGTAACGCGGCTGGTGAACCTGCAAGACGATGAGTGCGATGCAAACTGTTCTTACAAAGTCTGAAGCATAGCGAGGAAACAAAAAAACATGGTCTCCGATGGAATCCTGGACCGCCGGGAATTTATTGTTCTGTCCGCACTGACCGCGGCAGCAACCCTTCTACCGAAATCTCTGCAGGGTGCTCAAGCCTCCCAGCCTGGCCAGGTAACATTGCGAGTAACTGGAGATGACCACACCGGATATGGGGTGACAATCCTATATGCAGGCCAGCCGATCGCGCGGCACCATCGGGGCGGGGAATTTTCCGCGGCTTTTCAAAACAGCGAACACAGTCTTGAAGACCGGGTGAATGACTGGAAGGCGCATTCGTGGAGCGGCGACCGGAGGAAAATTACGCTATCCGGAGAAATGCAACTCGATCGCCTGCGCACCACCGTTTTTGCGGAGGTGACGTATGAAGTACTGCCGTCGCAGGTTGTGAAAAAGACCTTTCGGCTGCGACAGGACGATATGTTTACGCTGCATTACCAACTCGTCAACCGGCTGGAGCCGGAAGTGGACCCTCAAAAACTCTGGAGCTTCGATCAGGCGGATTGCAAGGGCGGCCCGTTGCGTGAGTATTTTCCGGCAGCCGGTTTTCGCACTCGCGCGGGCGTGACGGTTGGATTGCTGACCGACTCGGGCTATCGCAATGGATGGAGCCGGATCATTCGGCGGGATGGCGTGCCGGTGAAGCCCGCTCCTGCCAGCATTCCCGATCTCAATCTGAATGTTGTTTCCACTGCCGCCAATCGCGCTACTGGCAACGCATTTATCCAGCAGACATTTGGCGAGGCCACGGTTGTGCTCCCCGAAGAGGCTTATGCCACTCGTGTGACGCTACCCTCCGCTTTGAATTGGACGAAGAGCGGCCAAATCAAGATCGAGCAGCACGACGGAATCGTGAAGTTGATGCCGGCAACAAGGAAGGACTTCGTTCTCTTGCCATTCCCGGCACAGGCAGAGGAGATATTTTCCTTGCGGCTCAAGTATCGTTCGGCAACGCCCATCTCGGTCCGCGCGTGGGATGTGGACGATCGGCTCAACAAGCTCGGCGATCTGACCCTGTTCAACGACACGGCTCCGGCGTCACCGTCGGAGTTTTCGGAGTTCCATCAATCTTTTGTCATTCCCTCTCTGCTCGGAACAGGCACAGCGCTTACGCTCTCTCTCCCGGATTGGGAAGAAGGGCGCGAGGAAGGCGCTGTCCCGCTTCCCGCGATTGAATTGGAAAGTCTCGAAGTATTCCGTCTTGCTTCGCGCCCCGAGCCCTATCACCGACTGGATATGGGGCATGAACAAACCAAGACGGTTTTCATCTTCGCCGACGACGCAGTTCCCGATACCCTTCGCGGGTATCGCCTCGCCAGCCAGAATCATTTGGCAGACGGCCTGGGGTTCAAAGGCGGCGAAACCGAGAAGGTGCTGTACGCGGACGTCATGATGCTGAGCTGGGACGCCCAACAGGAAGAGACTCTCCCTATGCTGGCTCCGAGCATCTGGTATTCGGCTGCCGGGGAGATGTATTTGCGCGACAGCTTCTATGCGCTCAATGGCATCCACAATCGCGAACTGAACGAGCGAGTTTTTAATGTGTGGGCTGACAACCAGGGAACGGACGGATCGATTAACACGCTGGTTGAGCCGAACATAGCCAACCTGGAACGCAAATCCAATGACTCGACTCCACTTTGGCTGATGTGGGCGCTGCTGAATCGCCGCAGGTTCGGCGCCAGCCTGCAGATGGATAAGATCCGACGAGCCGCGGAATACTGCCTTTACACTTACGATCCCAAGCGCACGGGCATTTGCACAGCCAGATTTGTGATCGGCCAGCTCGACGTGATTCAGTATCCGGATGGCACCAGCATATTGTGCGAAAACCAGGGGATCCTTGCCGTCCTGCTTAGAGTGATTCGCGAGCTGCAGATCCCGGGCTTGAGTACATCTATCACGGATCAATACATTGCTTCCGCAGAGCAGGAATATAGAAGCTACTACAGCGCAAGCCGTGGCTTCATGCTTCCTTCGCGCACGATTCACGATGCAATCGGCTTCTCCGATATCTTTCCAGAGTTTCTATCTCTTTGGCTTTTCAACCGCCCCATGCTGACGGATGAAATGGTGATCAGTCATCTCGACCATATCCCCGTCATGCTGCCGAGACAGGATTGCCCCTATCCCGGCGAAGGGGGCAGTGTGCGACCGATCTTTATAGGCCTCCCGGAAGGGAAGCAATGGAGCTACTTCACCGATAAGTGGCATCCGATGGTGAGCGATTCTTACGCGGAGGGATACGCGGGCAAGGCCGCCGACGGCGTTTATTACAACGGCGGAAGCTGGATGCGTGTTGAAATTTGTGGTTACGTCACAGGCAAACTGCATGGATGGAAGAAAGCGGAACGCGCGATTGCGAATCGGCTTTGGGCGGAAATCCATTCCGATCACAACTTTCCCACCAGTCAGGAATACTTGCCTACCGATGCCGAAAATCCTTTTTATGGATTTCACCGGGTCTTCGCATGGAACTCGTTTGTGCTGCAGGCTATGGAAATGGCCAAGTTGCGGGAACCGCACATGGATCCCGATTACACGGGATGAAAGGATATTTATCCCAGTTCGCTTGACGCCGAACATGGATTTTCGGAGCTTGGCGCGAGCTTAATCCCGACGCCTGCAATCCGGTCACGAAGGTAAAGTTCGTAACCACTTCCGACTACGATCCAATTCCACACAGCCAAAACTGCACCAATGAGCCGTCAAGATTTGCTGCGCGACATTGCATGGAAGTGCACGGTATTGCACGGCGTTGTTGCATGGATCGAGCGAAGGTCGAGCATTCCCTTCTCGGTTCTTGGCGAGAAAGTGGGAAAGCATTCGTTTTACGCGGCTTTCTGAAAAGCGACGAATTCGGTTCTCGTGGCCGCCAACCGCTGCGCTTTGAGCAGCAGGTAGTTGAGGTTGCGATAGCCGCGTCCGCGACGTAGTAGGGCTTTGATATTGCCGTTGACCGCCTCTACCACTCCCAGCCTCACCTTTGTCCGGCAGTAGTTCAAGATTCCATCTAAATGACGAAGCAGCATATCCGCCAGCTTCTCCATTGGCTTGAGTCGCTGCCAACGCAGTTGATCGATCCAGTTCTTCAGGTAGCGCAACATTGCTCCTTCATATCTGTAGCTCCACAGCCGGTCCAGGCTTTCCTTGAGCAGATACGCCTTCATTACGCGCCGGTTCAGCGCAAACAGAGCATTGAGTTGCTGCTTCTTCTGCGTGTTCAGATTCACCCAGCGTGACAGTAGCAACCAGCGTTTGCCCTTCACCACCTCACGTGCCGAGCCTCCTTTGCGAAAGAACTCGGCTCGCCGCACTTCATCCACGGCCGCGTTGGCATGCTGCATGATGTGGAACTTGTCATAGATGATTCGGCACTTGGGCAGCCACTGCTCGATGCTCTGGCGGAACGGATCCCACATATCCACGCATGCGGCCTGAATCGCGCTGCGCTGAAAGGGGCTCAACCGCTTCTCAAAGAACTCATCCAGAGTGTCTTTCTTCCGATCCTGTCCAAACCATAACGGCTCCGCAGCATCCAGATTGCTCACCACGGTGATGAACTTCTGCTTCTTGCCCATGTGAATCTCGTCCACGCCCATATTGCGCAATGCCGGCTTCTTGCGGCTCTGGGACCAGCGTTGAAGATACCGCAGATCGATGGCCCGCACGGTGTTCGTCGACAGCCCAAACTGCTGAGCAACGCGCCGGGCTGCAGCACTCTCGCAGGCCAGCCCCACAGCATCCTCAAAGCGCTTGCTGAAAGGAGCTTTACTCGGCAACAGCGGAACCTTCTCCACCTTCACGCCGCAGTCTGGGCAACGCAACCGATACAGCTCAATCACCACTGTGGTCAGGTACTCGAAACAGGGCAGGTCACGAACTTCACGCTCGTAGGACTCAGCAATCACATTTACCAACTGGCCGCAGCCTGAACAGATCAGTTGCTTGTTGCCGCGTTTGCGACGCACCCAAAGCTTCAACCGTTTGCCCCGCTCATCAATCTCGGCCCGGTACACCTTATAGCCAGGCCAGCCCAGTACTCTCGTCCAGTCACTCTCCCTCATGGGAATGAGTGTACCCGGACTCACTGAATCTCAAAATCCCCGCCAAATGATCGATTTTCCAGTTTCTTGCGCAGAGCCCCCTTTTCTACGGAATCTTTGAACGCCGTTTCAAAGTTCTGAACAAGTCGATCAAAGTCCAAGGTTAACCTGTCTGAAGTAAAAATCCAGCCACCGATGCATCCTGCCCAGGTTCCCAGAAGCCAGCCCACAATTCACGCCACCCATCGAAGGCAAGTCCCTTCGGAAAGGATCACTATGCCTGAATCACTGTCGATTGCATCTCCATGCGCCGTAGCCGAGTCTGCTCTGTTCCCGCGCAACACGGCGCGTGTGGCAATCAGCATCCTGCTTACCGTGCTTGATTCTTGGGCCGTTATCGCCTTTGGCGGAACGCTCTGTCACGTCTCCGCCCATCACCCAATCAGGCTTACCGGGATCGTCCTGCTCTTCATGTCCTTGTTCGCTTCACTGGCAAGAACCTGGTATCTGGCGCTGCCTGTCAGGCCGCGCTGACCCACAACCCATCTAACCAATTCGTAGAGAGAGGAGAGTTCAATGTCTCGCAGCCTAGGAAAGATGTCCGTCTACAAGCTGTTCAACTGGCGCGACAGCGCAGCCAACACCATCCAACAGACCGTCCAAGCCTTCCTCGAACTTGGCGAGGCGGTCGCCACCCGATGGATTCAGACCCGCAAGGGCGTCATGCTCCTACAGATGGTTCCCGATAACAACGCATCCGGCGCGATCTACGTCTTCGACCGGCAGCGCGACGACTGGTACATGCTCTCCTTCGAAGGCTGCGAGGATCGGTTCACCTCCGATCTGTTTGACCAGGTCTTCTCCGAATACAAGCTGTTCAACTACGTCGATCAGCCCGGCCTGCTGCTTTCACAAATGCAGTTGGCAACCGCCTAACCGCTTCACCCTGCCGCATTCCATCCACCGCACCAAATCCCAATCACAACCAGGAGGAATCTCATGCGCCTATCCGCTGGCCGTATCCGCTCGCTTGCAACCCGTTATGCCATGGCCGAGGCCGCCGCCTTTCCCGGCATCCACACCGAACCGAATGGCTTCGCCACCAACCGCAAACCCGCGCCGGACTTCAAGCACGGCCGACTGCGCTACGCCCATCAATTCTGAACCCCCTCGTACTGCCCGACTCCATGCCAGCTTCGATGGCCCGGTGGCTTCCTCCGGGCCTTCCATTTCTCAGCCCAATGCAGCCATCCTGCCTGCTGTTCGCAGATTTGACCGAGTTCTGGAACCGGGGTACAAACACAGAACTTCAGAAAGGAGTGGGCCTATGTATGCCACCTTCTGTGTAAGCCGCGAGACGGCCGACCGGTTCATTCGACTCTTTGTCAACCGGCGTGCCTACGGGATGCAGGCTGCTCATCCTTTGCCCAATGGTTCGGTCCCGTACTACCTGGCGCGGGACTGGCAGACCAAGAAGCCGAAGCCTCTCGATGCCGGCGTGGTGCGTATGCACCTGAACGGCGACATCACCATCAATCTCTACGCCATCAACCCGGAGACGCAACGCTCGAAATGGGTTGCCATCGACGCCGACTTCGACGGTGCCGTCGAGGCCCTCTTCCAGTTGCAATGGGAACTCAAGCAGGATGGCGTTGAAGCCGCGCTCGAACAATCGCGCCGTGGCGGCCATCTGTGGATCTTCGCCGAGACGTCGCTCTTGGCTGCCGAGTGCCGCATCTACATTTACAACCTCGCCCTGCGGCTTGGCGTGCCGGTAAAAGGTGGTGGACTCAAAGATGGCATCGAGGTCTTCCCGCGCCAGGACCGGATCGAGAACGGTGAATACGGTAGCGCCATTCGCGCGCCGCTCGGCGTGCATCGCAAAACGAACCAGCGGTACTGGTTCTACGAGGCTGCCCTCGCGCCCGAGGCGCAACTCGACTACCTCGACGGCCTGAAGAAGCTCACCGAGGCAGAACTGAGGACCTTCATCCACGGCATGACACTGCCGGAGGCCTATCGGCCGGTCGTACCCCCTCCTTATGTACCACCGACTTCATCGCCGCTTCGCACTGAGTTCCGGATTCTCGACTATGTGCGCACGACGCGCAAGGACAGCCGCAACTGGTGGGCGCGTTGCCCATCGTGCGCCCAGGCAGGACACGACCGCACTGGCGACAACCTAGCCATTCAGATCAGTAATCCCCGGTTCTACAGATGCTGGGCCGGTTGTACGAAGGAAGAGATTCGCGCGGCGCTGGGCCAACCGATCCGCCGCAAGGTCGCTGTCTGAGGAGGCGATGCCGATGACACACCCAGCACAGATCGTCGCAAATAACGCCAACCGCTATGCGCGATATGGCCTGTCGCTTCCACAGCAGACACTTCGCGCCTTGGAGAAACGCGGCATCTACTGCCAACCGAGTGTCTCAATCGAGCACCAATACCTGGCTCGGCAGTATGTGCTGCGCGGCGTCGAGTCCGGCGGCGCGGTCGTCGACATGGGCCGCTACTGCGCATGGCTCGACATGGACGGGAATCCGGCTCCGTGGCTGCAAGTGATTGATTCGATCTCCGGCAATGGCCGCCACGCCATCGTGATCGCGCCGGAACTCATGCGGATCGAGATGCTGCGCATCGGCCAAACCTATGAACTGTCCATCACGCGGCTTTGGCTGAAGACCGTCGAAGGCCACACGCGACCGGCAATCGCCACGGCGCCAATCTTCCGTGGCCGTCAGGGAACGCTCGCCGTCGAACTCTGGAATGCAGAAAACAAGGCCCAGCGCGGAACGGTTGCGCCGGTCTTCTAC
>Ga0255352_1000987_pt1 | contig 15020 bp, 6 predicted proteins | sample HBST0metaG_FD_189939 | JGI IMG/M metagenome (GOLD analysis project Ga0255352, IMG submission 189939) | Peat soil microbial communities from Stordalen Mire, Sweden - H.B.S.T0 | ecosystem: Environmental > Terrestrial > Soil > Wetlands > Peat | place: Sweden: Norrbotten County, Stordalen Mire...
TTACGTGCCACGCTCACGTTACCGGCTACCTGCGCTGCCGTTTGGCCCTGATCAAGTTGGCGAAGTATCAAGGCCCGCCGCAGCACACGCGCCGATTCCCGCCCCTTCGTCAGCATCATGAAAAATTGCTGCCGATCCTTCTTCCCCAACTCCACATGCATCCGATGATAGCTCGTTCGCATCCCTTCACTATGCGACCAAACCACGCTCTCCATAAGTGCCTGTTCAGGTACATCTTGCATCGGTCAAAAACCTAGACGATAGCGGATTATTTGCTGGACAGGTGCAGACAGAGGTCGGAGTTGGGAATCAATTACTGCTGAGTAATGAAACCCTGCGGAAAAACACCCGCGCCGTCCAGAAGCACAACGAAATTGAGGTTACCGCATCAACTACGCGAGCACTGTGAGGTTGTGCAGACACGCTGCTCAGAACCAGACACTCAAGAGCGTGTGGCTGTTCTCCATTACCGTTCCCACCGTCAGTCCAACGTTTTTCTGGCACTTTCGGCAACGCAGAACACCTGGACGGTTCGCAAAGCGACAAGGCTCATCCTTCTCCTGACAGTAAGGGCTGACGAAACCGTTGCTCCATCGCGCGCGCTCCAAATACGCGGCGCAGGCCCGATCTTCAGGAAACAACCGCTGAAACTCCGGCAGCGAGTGCGGAAAAGGAAGATCGTTACGCCGGAAAACATCTGTAGTCGTTGGATGAAAAGGCACTTGCACGATTGCGCCGCCTTTACTGAAGTGGCTCAAGTCTATATGTAGTGATCTTGGGTATCAACCGGATAGGCGCGGTGGAACCGAAGGTCAACGTAGACGGAATAGAAGAGTTGGTGGCGGACAAGGGACATCACAGCGGGGCGGTTCTTGAGCAGGTGAAGAAACTCGAAGTGAGAACCTACATTCCCGAAAGGAAGCAGGTGGGCAAACGAAACTGGGATGGCAAGCAGAGCGAGCAGCAGGCGGTTAAAGCCAACCGGAGCAGAGTAACTGGAGATTATAGCAAGCAGCTACTGCGAAAGCGGAGTGAGTTAGTCGAACGCAGCTATGTCCACTGCTACGAAACGGGCGGAATGCGGCGCTGCGCCTTGCGCGGACATAAGAATATTTTGAAGCGTCTGCTGATCCATATTGGCGCGTTCAACATCAGCCTCATACTGCGAGACGTTGGGCGTGGGTACGCCGCGAGAACTGAGAAACCGCGCGGCAAGGCTTCTTTTACACCTTTTCAAGTGGCTCGCGTGCCACTATCGACCAAATGGCGCAGTAGAATCCTGTACCACTCCGGTTCTTGCCCTTTCCGGCGCCTATCGCCCCAGAAAAACCACAATCTCGGCTTAGTTGGCATTCAGCTACTTTTGCCACGGGCAGCTAACCTTGTGTACCGCTGAAACTCAGCCTGCTGTGCCAAGGTAAGTCGTTGCATCCGTGATTCATCCCCGAATATAGCTTTGCTCAGAAGCTATAAGGATAAAATAATTTTTCAGAGGTTCCCTAATGAATATGCGCTTTCATTAATGGCCACTCAAAACGTGAGAGTAACTGCTTTCTCAACCTAATGCTGGAGCGCAGCTTCTGACTTTGATGGCTTCTGCGTGACCTGGACTTCCGTAGGCAACTGCGATCGGTTCCACCCTCCGCCTAAGGCTTCAATCAGTTGAACCGAAGATATCATATGCTGAACCTGCAAAGTGGCGAGGGACTGCTGATTGGCGAGCAGTGTGGTTTGCGCCGTGACCACGTCGATGTAAGGATCAATGCCGGTATCGTATCGCCCTAACTCCAGCTTTAGAAAGGTCTGTGAGGAATCAACTGCTTCCTGCTGGCGCTGGATCTGTTGCGGCAGAATGTGCACTGCCGCGAGCGCGTCTTCCACCTGCTGGAATGCGGTAAGCACGGATTGGCGATAGGCGGCGACATTCGCATTGTAGGTTGCGATGTACTGATTTACGGTGGCGCGGCGTAGACCGCCATCATAAACAGTCTCGGAAATGGATGGTCCGACAGACCAGAAGCGGCTAGGCCAATCCAGGATGTGTTTGATGGCCGAACTCTCCATGCCGCCAGTGGCAGAGAGCGTCAGTGCAGGATAAAAAGCGGCATAGGCAACTCCAATCTGCGCATTCGCGGCAGCCATGTTTCGCTCCGCGGCAGCAACATCGGGGCGCCGTTCGAGCAGTTGCGACGGCAGGCTGACCGGTATGGCGGGAGGGACGCTTGTCCGGGGTTCGACCGGGATGGAGAAGGTCGAAGCCGGCTGGCCGATCAGTGTTGCAATTGCATGCTCATACTGCGCTCGCGCGATTTCGAGATTGATTGCCGCCGACTGCGCGCTTTCGAGGGTCGCCTTCGCTTCAACTACGGAAATTTGATCGCCAACGCCGGTATCATAGGCCGCCTGCACAACTTCAACTGCTTTCTTGTCGTCGTCCACGGTGTTATTCAGAATCTTTTGCAGTGCGTCCTGGCCGTGAATCTCAAAAAAGTACTCGGCAAGACTGGCTTGTTCTGTCAGCCGTTCATTCTCAAGGTCGGCTGCCGTCAATTGAGCAGTATATTGACTGGCACGCACGGCGTTGCGCACTTTTCCCCAGAGATCTGGCTCCCACGAAACATCGGCGGGAAGGTCAAACACCTGCGTCTGTTTGCCAGCTGATGTGCTACTGGTTGCGGAGGACGAGACGTTGGCAGAACTCCGCGACCGGGTATAGGACCCGCCCACGCTTACCGTGGGAAAATATTGTGAGCGCGCCTCGCGCACCAGGGCTCGCGCTTCCATGAAGTTTTCGAAAGCCTGCCGGATATTTTGGTTGTCGATATTGAGTTGATCTTCGAGTGCATTCAATTCCGGCTCGTTATATATCTCCCACCATTTGCCGCGAAGAGCCGCATCTTGGGGCTGAGCGACGGCGAATCCGCTGGTCTCCTTGAACTGCGCAGGAGACTCTTTGAAGGCTGGAGGCGCCGTCACCGTGGGTGGAAGGTACTTTGGTCCTACATTGCATCCTGCCAGCATCGCGCAGAACACGGCGACTGAGGGTGCGAACAACGCTGTGATCGTCCTCCGTAATTGCATAACAGAATTTTTCATAGCGAACGCTCCAAAACCACTTATGCTAGGATGCCTCCGCAGCGCCCTGGCATAGGTTGACTGGCTGTTTGCTCCTGAAGCGGAGACGTAAACGATCGAAAAACAGGTAGACGACGGGCGTGGTGTAGAGAGTCAGCATCTGGCTGACAATGAGTCCGCCTGCGATGGTGATGCCCAGCGGCCGTCTGAGTTCGGAACCAGTTCCGGTGCCGAAGGCCAGCGGCAATGCGCCAAACAGGGCGGCCATGGTCGTCATCAGAATTGGACGGAAGCGCAACAGGGAAGCTTCAAAAATGGCCTCGGTTGTGGTTTTGCCTTGTTCGCGCTCGGCAACCAGGGCAAAGTCGATCATCATGATCGCATTCTTTTTGACAATGCCTATCAGCAGGATGATGCCGATGATCGAGATTACGTTGAGATCGATTTTGAAGAGCATCAGCGCCAGCATCGCTCCCACGCTCGCTGACGGCAAAGTGGAGATAATGGTGAGAGGATGCACCAGGCTCTCGTACAGAATGCCAAGAACAATGTAGACAGCGAGCAAAGCAGTCCCGATAAGAAGAGGCTCGCTGCTGAGTGAGGTTTGATACGCGGATGCCGTTCCGGCAAAGAATCCGCGGACAGTCGGCGGCATATTCAGCTTCTCCTGCATCTGCGCAACCATGCGAGTGGCGTCGCTCAACGACATATTCATCGCCAGATTGAACGACACGGTAACGGATGGAAAAGAACTGGTGTGATTGATGACCAGCGGAGTTGTGCTTGCCTGCGCCGAGGTGACCGCTGAAATCGGAACGATGCCGCTGCCGGTGGTATTGAGATAAATATTCTTCAAGCCGTCAGGACTCTGCCAGTATGGCGGCGCTACCTCCAGCACCACATAATACTGGTTCAGCTGTGTGTAGATGATGGAAACTTCCGACTGCCCGAAGGCGCTATAGAGGGACGTATCCAGAGACTGCGGTGTAATGCCAAGCCTGGCTGCGGTGGGGCGGTCATAGTTGATCAGTTCTTGCAGGCCGCTATTCTGCGCATCGGAACTTACATCCTGAAAGCCGGGCAGCTTCTGCATTCCCGCTAACAGAATAGGGCCCCAGTGCGCGAGATCCTCCACGTTGTCCGACTGGATGGTGTACTGGTAAAGCGCGTTGCTGGATCGTCCTCCAATGCGCAGGTCCTGCGCCGCCTGAAGGAAGGCCGATGCAACCGGAAGACGATTTAACTTGGGCCGCAGTCGATTGATAATCACTGGCGCTGTATCTTTGCGCACTTCGAGCGGTTTCAGCGCTATATAAACGGAACCACCGTTCGAGGCGCCGCCGCCGCCCGTATGGGCAATGACCTCGGCGACGGCGGGATCAGCCTTGATGACATTGACAAGTTGCAGAATCGAGTTATTCATCACCTGAAACGATGCATCCTGCGGTCCTCTTACGCTGCCCGTTATGGACCCCGTGTCCTGCTGCGGGAAAAAGCCCTTGGGGATGATGTCAATCAGATAGAAGTTCAAGGCAATGGTAAGAAGCAGGAGGGTCAGCATGGGCCCAGGATGCTTCAGCACCCACGTCAGAGAGCGGCTGTAGACGGCAAGCACCCACGTAAATCCACGCTCCGTGGTTCGATACGCGCTGCCGTGCTTGATTGCACTCTCATCCCTGAGCAGATAGGCGCACATCATGGGCGTGGTGGTGAGGGATATGACCATCGAGACAAGGATTGCCGTCGATAGGGTGATTGCAAACTCGCGGAAGAGCCGACCGACGATGCCGGCCATGAGAAGAATCGGAATGAATACCGCAATCAACGAAAGGGTGATGGAAATAATGGTGAATCCTATTTCCTTGGAACCTTGAAATGCGGCCTTCATGGGAGCCATGCCTGCTTCACGGAGGCGAGATATGTTCTCCATCACCACGATGGCGTCATCGACGACAAAGCCCGTCGAAATGGTCAGCGCCATAAGCGAGAGATTGTCGATGCTGAAGCCAAGCAGGTACATGACGGCAAAGGTGCCGATAAGCGAAGCGGGAACGGCAACAGCGGGAATCATTGTGGCTCGCCAATTGCGCAGGAAGAGGAAGACGACCAGAATCACCAGCAGGACAGAGAGAATAAGAGTGCGCTCTACATCGTTGACTGAGGCGCGAATGGTTGTGGTGCGGTCAAGAACGATGGTCGTTTTGATGCCTTGCGGAATCGATGCTTGAATCGATGGCAATTCATTTCGAACGCGATCGACGGTATTAATAATGTTAGCGCCCGGCTGGCGGAAGATCATGACGGTGATCGAGGGTGTGCCGTTCAGGTATCCCGCCGTGCGGATGTTCTGCGTCGAATCCGAGACGTCGGCTACGTCGGAGAGCCTGACTGCGGTTCCGTCGTGTGTACCGACAATGAGCGGTTTGTATTGGTCCGCGTGGGAGATCTGGTCGTTGGTGACGATATCCGCGGTTGTAGTTCCGTCCGAGATCTGACCGGCCGGCTCGTGAGCATTTTGCAGGCTTAATACGGATTGAATGTTCTGGATTGTGAGTCCGTGGCTATTGAGCAGCGTGGGATTCACTTCCACGCGCACGGAAGGACCGGCGCCTCCGCCGACAGTTACCTGTCCGACGCCCTGAATCTGCGAGAGCTTCTGCGCGATGACCGACGACGCCTCATCATAGAGGGTCGGCTTGTCATACTTATCTGAAGTAAGTCCGAGAATGATAATCGGCGAGTCCGCGGGATTCACCTTGCGATAAGTTGGGTTGGCAGGAAGGTTCGCGGGCAGGTAAGTTCGCGCGGCATTGATCGCAGCCTCCACATCTCGCGCCGCACCGTCGATGTCACGGCTCAAATCGAACTGTAGCGTAATCGAAGTACTGCCCAGCGAACTCGATGAGGTCATCTCGGTGACGCCGGCGATGTGGCTGAACTGGCGCTCCAAGGGAGTTGCAATGGAGGATGCAATGACGTCCGGACTTCCACCGGGCAAGCTGGCAGAAACGGAGATTGTTGGAAAATCAACTTGTGGCAAAGGAGAAACAGGAAGAACCTTGAAGGCAATAGCCCCCACAAGCACGATGCCCGCCGTAAGCAGGGTGGTGGCTATCGGACGGCGAATGAAGGGGGCGGAGATATTCATGATTCCTCTGCCGGTTGTGGCGGGCTTCCGGATGCGATGGCCTTCGGCGAACGGCTGAAGCGATGGCCGATACGATCGAAGAAGATATAGATGACAGGCGTGGTATAGAGAGTTAGAACCTGACTCAGCAACAGGCCTCCCACCATGGCAATGCCTAATGGGCGCCGCAACTCCGAGCCCATCCCTTGCCCTACCGCCAATGGAACGCCCGCCAGCAGCGCGGCCATAGTGGTCATCATGATGGGACGGAAGCGCAGCAGGCAAGCATCATAAATTGCATCTCTCGCGCTTTTTCCGTGTTCTCGTTCTCCTTCCATGGCAAAGTCAACCATCATAATTCCGTTTTTCTTTACAATGCCGATCAGCAAGATGATGCCGATGATGGCGACGACGCTGAGGTCCTGCTTGAAAAGGATAAGTGCCAGCAATGCGCCTACGCCGGCCGAGGGCAGCGTGGAAAGAATGGTGACAGGGTGAATGAAACTCTCGTACAGAACGCCCAGCACGATATAGACAGCGGCCAGCGCGGCGAGAATCAGCAGGCCTTCATTGGAGAGCGAACCCTCGAAAGAAGCCGCGGTCCCCTGGAATCCGGCCTGCACGCTGGCTGGCATATTCAGGCCCTTCTGAGTTTTTTCGATGGCCGTGATTGCGCCTCCCAGCGCGGCGCCGGGAGCTAGATTGAACGACACGGTCACTGCCGGAAACTGGCCCTGGTGATTGATGGAAAGCGGCTCGTCCACTTTCTCGATATGAGTGAACGCGCTGAGAGGCACGGCGCCGGATGCGGTCGTGGTGGTGGCGGCATTTGCTGTTGAAGAAGTGCTGCTGGCGCCCACGCTGGACTTGATGGCATTCGACGGCGCGCTGAGCACCGCCGAGGAGGGCGTGTATTTCACCGTAGCCGTCGTCGCGTTGGAACCGGCGGATGAAGAACCAGAGGAGGCATAGGTCGTGGATGCGGATGGTCCCGAGGTTCCAGTGGATGTGCCGGTCTGGATGAACAAATCCTGGAGTTTGCCGGGACCCTGCCGAGAGCTTGGATCCGTTTCCAGAATCACGTGATACTGGTTTAACTGTGTGTACATGGTGCTGATCTGGCGCTGCCCATAAGCGTCATAGAGCGTGCTGTCAATTGTGGAGGGCGCAATGCCAAGCCGCGATGCGGTCGCGCGATCGATGACCAGTGAGACCGCCAGGCCTCCGGTTTGTTGGTCAGTGGCCACGTCGGCCAGTTGAGACAACTGCTTCATCTTGCCCACGAGCCGGCCGGTCCACAGGTCCAACTCGTTCGCGTCAGGATCCTCCAGCGTGTACTGGTACTGCGTGCGGCTGACACGGTCGTCCACCGTGATGTTCTGCACCGGCTCCATGTAGAGTTCGATGCCATCCACTGACTTGAGGCTATGCTGCAATCTGCGAATTACATCAGAGGCACTCAGGTCGCGTGCGTTCAGCGGCTTCAGGTTGATGGACATTCGTCCGCTGTTCAGCGTGGTGTTGGTTCCATCCGCGCCGATAAAGGATGAAAGGCTCTCGACCGCTGGATCCTTCAGGATAATGGCCGCCAGTTGTTGCTGCTTTTGTTCCATGGCCGCAAAGGAGATGGTTGCTGGCGCCTGCGAAATGCCCTGAATTTCTCCCGTATCCTGCGTGGGGAAAAATCCCTTGGGAATGACAATGTAAAGCACTATCGTCAGCACCAGCGTGGCGGCAGCTACGCATAACGTAATGGCCTGGTATCCCAGGACAAACTTGAGCGTGCGTCCGTAAAATGCGATAACGCTATCGAAGACCCGCTCGGAAGCCCTGTAGAAGCGGCCTTGCTGCGCCTTGGGAGGCGAATGGCGCAGAATGCGCGAGCACATCATCGGCGTCAGCGTGAGGGACACGACAGCCGACAGAATGATCGTGACGGCCAGGGTAACCGCGAACTCGCGGAAGAGGCGTCCGATCACTCCGCCCATGAAAAACAGCGGAATCAGCACCGCAATCAGCGATACGGTCAGCGAGATGATGGTGAAGCCGATCTGCTCCGCGCCCTTCATGGCCGCCTGCATCGGCGAGTCTCCGGCCTCGAGATAGCGCGTGATGTTCTCGATCATCACGATCGCGTCATCCACCACAAAGCCGGTGGAGATGGTCAGCGCCATCAGCGAAAGATTATCCAGGCTATAGCCCAGCGCATACATCACACCAAGGGTTCCCACCAAGGAAACCGGAACGGCAATGCTGGGAATGATGGTTGCGTAAAGGTTGCGCAGAAACAGAAAAATGACCATCACCACCAGCGCAACGGTTAGCATCAACTCGAATTCGACGTCGGAGACTGAGGCTTTGATCGCCGAGGTCAGATCAGTGAGCGGCGTGACTTTGATGGATGCAGGCAGGTTTACTTCAAGCTGGGGAAGAATCGCCTTGATGGCCTTCACCACGCTGATGGTGTTGGCGCCGGGCTGCCTCTGAATGTTTACGATGACCGCCGGGGTTTCGTTCATCCACGCTGCCTGGTTGTTGTTCTCGATGCCATCCACCACCTGCGCAACATCCTTCAGCATGATAGGCGCGCCATTGCGATAGGCCACCACAACCTTGCGATAGTCGGCGCTGGTCACCAGTTGATCGTTGGCGTTGATCTGGTAGTCCTGATGTGGTCCATCGAAGTTGCCCTTGGCGGCATTGACGCTGGTCTGGACGAGCGCCGTGCGCAGGTCTTCGAGGTTAAGTCCGTAAGACGAGAGGGACGCCGGATTGGCCTGAATACGCACGGCCGGCTTTTGTCCGCCGCTGATGCTCACCAAGCCAACCCCGCTCAGCTGCGATAGCTTGGGTGCCAGCCGCGTGTCCACCAGGTCCTCAACCTGCGACAGCGGGATTGAGTTCGATGTGATGGCCAGCGTGAGGACGGGAGCATCCGCGGGATTGGTCTTGCTATAAACCGGCGGCGAGGGAAGGTTCGACGGCAGAAAACTCTGCGCGGCGTTAATGGATGACTGGACCTCTTCTTCGGCAATGTCGATGTTCAGACTGAGGGCGAACTGCAGCACGATCACAGATGATCCGCCGGAGCTGGTCGAGGTCATCTGGCTTAGTCCCTGCAGTTGTCCGAACTGACGTTCCAGGGGGGCAGTTACCGTGGTGGCCATCACGTCCGGGCTGGCGCCGGGATAGAAGGTCAGCACCTGGATGGTGGGGTAATCCACCTCCGGCAAGGCGGAGACTGGCAACTGGGTGTACGCGACCACACCCACCAGCAGAATGGCTGCCATCAGCAGCGCGGTTGCAACAGGGCGCTGAATGAAGGGTCCGGAAGGGTTCACGGAGTATTGCTCGCAACGGGATTGGCCGAAGATGCTTGCTTCGGCACGACGACCTTGCTCCCGCTCTGCAACTTGTCAAAGCTGCTGGTCGCCACCACTTCGCCAGGATTGATTCCCTGTACCGCGGTCATGCCACCGTCCGCAACCCCGGTCGTGATGTTGCGCGCGCTCGCCGTTCCGTTGGTTACCACATAGAGAAAAGCTACCTGCCCATTGTGCTGAACGGCGTTGGTGGGAACCAGCGTTACGCCGTCGAGCGTATTGACCAGTAACCGGGTATTGACAAACTGGTTGGGGAAAAAAGCGCCGTTTCTGTTCTCAAAGAGGGCCCGCAACTTCACCGTTCCCGTTGTGGTGTCAATCTGGTTGTCGATGCTGAGCAACTTGCCTGTGGCAATCTTGTTTGTCCCGGCGCGGTCGAATGCGTCGACGGGCAGTGTATGCAGTTGCCGCATCCGTGCTTGCACCTGTCCGAGGCTGTCTTCCGCCATCGTGAAGATCACGGTCGTGGGCTGCATTTGTGTAATGACCACGAGCACGGTGGTTCCGGTTGCCTGTACCACGTTTCCGGGATCCACCAGACGAAGACCTACCCTACCGGCAATCGGCGCGGTAATGTGGCAGTAGCGGAGTTGGACCTGGTCGTAATTCACGGTGCCCTGATCGTTTTTCACTGTGCCCTGGTCCTGCAGCACGATTTTGTCCTGGTCGTCCAGCAATTGCTTGTTGATCCCATTGCGCGCCCATGCCGCGCGATAGCGTTCCAGGTCCATCTTTGCCTGCGCCAGAACATTGGTGTCGCGTTCCAGCACGCCCTCGGCCTGGAGCAACTGCGCCTGGTAGGGCCGCGGATCAATGTCGATCAGCGCGTTTCCCTTTTGAACGTACTGTCCCTCGCGGTAATGAACCGAGGTAAGAACTCCGCTTGCCTGCGCCATGATGGAGGCGGTGTAGACCGGTGTAACCGTGCCGATGGCATCAAGGTAGATGCCAATGCTGCCCTTCGTTGCCGTAGCTACCGTGGCAGAGACGGATGACTTCACGGCGGCCAGCGCGCGCTTCGCGGCCGCTGCTTTGGCGTTGTTCTGATGGATGACCATGAAAACGATCACAACCAGAAGCAGCAGGAAAAGCAAGCTTGTCCATAGAATCCCGCGTTTCCTGTACCAGGGGGCAGGCGGAGACACTTGGTGGCCGGCGCCAATGTGCTGGACATCCGATTTATCGGTGACTCCAGACATGCAGGACTCCGCGTCTGCGCGCAGTTGACAGTACGCTTCACAGCAGAATCGCTAAATTCCTGGGTGATTGTATGTCCTGTATTGCTCATTTCCGAAGGAAGTGGATCCGTAAGACATGCAAAATCAGCAGTCAATTGACAGCTTGGAAATATCCGTAAGGAACCTCCGATTGTTGACGCGCTTGGGCCCTAATCCAAAAAAGGAGATCCCCGGCTCTGCTCTTTCAATTACCCACAACTCCGGCAGGTCAGGGTCGGTGTTTACGGAAGAGATTCGGCCTCAAGCGAGGTACATCCTCTCGTTCCATATCTCTTTCGACGCAAATACGGCGTAAAAGTATCAGTATTTATTTGCCGAATCTATAAATGGACCTCCACATTGGCCATCCCATGAGCAGTGCATCGGTCTGCTCCCGTAGGGAGCCATCGAAAATAGCCCAGGGCAAGCGGAGCGCAGCCCTGGGTAAGAGGCAAACAGAGGGCATCCGCCCCGGAGGGGCGGATCGAACGCTCGCGCCACGGATTGCTGAATCCAATGACGGTGCTGGGCTTTCACACCGCCCCTCCGGGGCGGGAATCCCTTGGTCGAACGTTTCCCCAGGGTTTCACCCTGGGCTATTTTCGTCTCTTCCCTCCGGGAAGAACTGCGCTGAATGCCTCGTTCTTCCCCCACTTAGAACTGCTGATCCCGAAACCGCTGCATTCAAGTCGAAGCGGCCATTAGAGTGGTTCGGGCATCAAGGGCGGGTAAAAGACCTTCGGGCCGCACACCATCCCAGACGGTGAGATCATCGCCGGATTTCTCGATCCCGAGGGCTACCTGATCGGGCTGATTCAGCCGTCGGCGGAGATGTGAGGCACCACCTCACACCTCACGCGGCGAAGTCGATGAAGCCGCGCTGGGGGTCGGTGGAGACGAGCTTCACGGTCACGCGGTCGCCCACGTCCAGGCCCTTGCCGCCTTCAACGAGTTTTCCGTCCACGTGCGGATCGAGGGTGCGGACGAAGGTGCCGTAGTTGTTGACGCCGGTGACGATGGCGCGGAAGGTCTGGCCGATGCGCGAATGCAGCACCACGGCGGCGATGCGCTTTTGCATTTCGCGCTCCACCTTGCGCGCGCCGTTTTCCATCAGCGTGCAACGTGCGGCGATGTCATTGAGCTGATCATCGGAGTAGGGCTGAGGCTGACCGGAAAGCAGCGCCTTCAGCAGCCGTTGTGTCACCACGTCGGGGAAGCGGCGGTTGGGAGCCGTGGAGTGCGTGTAGTCCTGGACGGCAAGAGCGAAGTGCCCCGGCGAAATCACGTCGCGCTTCACCAGCACGTACTCACCGGGCCCCAAAAGCTTGACGACGGAGAGCGAGAGATCGGGAAAGTGGTCGGGATCCTTCTGCCTCTGGGCGAGCAGAAAGTCGTTGAGAGCCTTCGAATCTGGTTCGGCGGGCAGGGTCGCGCCCAGGCCGGCAGCCACCGCGACAATGCGTTCCCAGCGCTTGGGAGTGCGCACGATGCGGCGGATGGAGGCGATGCCCGCCTGCTCGAAGGTGCGGGCAACAACGCCGTTGGCCGCCACCATGAACTCTTCAATGAGCGAGGTGGCGCGATTCTTCTGGAGACGGACAATTTCGATGGCTTCCCCGGCCAGCATCACGGGGCGGGTTTCAATGGTTTCCAGATCGAGCGCGCCGTGCTGGAAACGGCCGCCGACCATGCACTGCGCCGCCGTATCCTGCAACTTGAGCTGCGCGGCCAGAGCGGCGTTGGCGGCCACCTTGGCCGGGGCGGAGCCTTTGTCCGCCAGCCAGGCGCCCACAGCGTTGTAGGCCAGTTGCGCGCGATTGCGAACCAGCGCCCGATAGGCCTTTCCGTCGGAGACGGTTCCCGCAGCGTCCACGGCATATTCCACAACCACCGCTGCGCGGTCTTCATTCTCATTCAGCGAAGTGACGCCCTCGGAAAGCTCAATGGGTAGCATGGGGAAGACCTTGACGCCCGTGTAGACCGAGGTGGTTTCGCTCTCGGCATGGCTGTCGATGATGGTTCCCCGATGGACGCGGGCGTCCACGTCGGCCACCCCGACCAGCACGCGAATGCGGCCATCGGTCAACTGCTCGGCCCACTCAATCTGGTCCAGATCTTTGGAGGTGTCGTTATCGATGGAGGACCAGAGCAGCTTGCGGAGGTCCTGCGCGCCGGGCACGGAGGGCGGCTCGGCCTGAGCCTTGATTGCGGCCAGTTCAACATCGGTTCCGACGGCGAAATCGGGCTGAAATCCGTGCTCGATCATGGCGGCGTGGGCGGCTTCGACAAGATTGAAGTGAAAGGAATGGTTGGTAGACATAAAAGGAATGAGCTCCTTGAGTACGAGAGCAGCCTATCACCTCCTGACACGTGAGTCTGGTACAAAAATGCAGAAGGCGATCGGAAATCCGGCCGCCTTTTTGCTTGATGAGCGTTCCATCCGCGCTTACGACGGAGGGTGGGCTTAGAGCGAAACCAGAGTAACTATATCCTGTGAGTATTGTGCAAGGTCGCCGCTGCCTCCACCCCACGAACAAGGACCCGTTCGCGGGGACCCTAAACCTGGGGGGTCGCGTCGACTTGAACGCTGCGGCTTCGGGATACATCAACTCTGGTTTCGCTTTAGTTGGCCAGCACGTTGACGGTGAGGTAGGTGCTCTTGCTCACCACGGCGTTGTCCACGTAGGCGGAGGCTGTGATTTTGAGCGTAGCCACACCCAGCGGCGTGCCGGTGGAAACTATTGCTGTGTTATTGGTGCAGCCAATGCCCGTGCCGGCCAAGCCGGTCAGCAGCAGAAGCAGGATCAACATACGCCCGGTCGAACGCCGGATGAAGGTGCGCGCACGCTTGCCGAACGGCAGCAGGAAGAATAACAGCGCGGCCAGCGCCGTTCCACCCGCCGTGCGCAGCCATTGCGGCTCGGGGTGGCGATTGGCGGACGTGGTAACGCTACCTGTAGTGAATGTCGCCACGACAAAGGTGACTGTAGCGGTGGGCGTCACCTGCTGCGGAGTGGGAGTGCAGGTCATGTAGTCCTGTGAAGGAACCGCGCAGATCACCTGAATTTCACTGGCGTACCCGCCGTAGCCGGTGATGACGAAGGAAGCTGAACCGGAGCTGCCCTTCACGATATCAAGATTGGTCGCAGAATTGGTGGACGCTGCCGTGATGGTGAAGTCCTGAATAATGACCGAAACTGCCGCCGAGGTGGACGTCGCATAATAGGTGTCGCCGAGATAAACGGCAGTGATGGAGTCCGTGCCAGCAGCTAAGGCGGTCGACTCCGAGACAACGATTGAAGCGACGGAGGTATCGCTGACCCCAACTTCGGCGAGGGTAGCCGAACCGATGAGGGTGGTTCCAGACAGAAATTCAACCGTGCCGGTGGGGTATGCCTCCGAGGTGGATTGCGCAGCAGGAACGACCGTGGCCTTCAGAATAAGCGAGCCACCAGGCGAAACAGTGGATTCGCTCAGGGTGAGTGTTGTCGTCGTGGAAATCAGGGCGGAGACGGTGATGGTGATGGTGCCGCTGGTGACCGTCGCGTAAGTCGTACTGCCGTTATAGGTGGCATCGATAAGGTGAGAACCGGTGGCCAGCGTACCAGCCGTCAGGTTAAGCGTAGCCACGCCGCTGGACAGGGTGATCGTACCCAGGGTCGTACTCTCCGTTTCGTCGGTAAAAGTGACCGTACCGGTGGGCGTGGTGGTCACGCTCGTATCGTCCGAGGCCACTGTTACCTTGAGCGTCAGCGCATCGCTTAATGTAATGGTCTGCGTCGCGGTGATCCAGGTAACCGAAGCGGCGGTGGTGCCAGTCGCCATCGGAGTGGCCCAATGATTCACCAAAGACTGAGCATTGACCGTTCCCAGGCCGGTTGCCGTGTCGTAGCCGGAGACGGCGGTGAAACCGATCTTCTCCGAGGAGCCGCAGCCGGAGGTGCCTGCCACGCACGACAGTTGTGCGCTGCCCTGTTGCACGTCGTTGAAGACGCCGCTCGTCTTGCTGAGGGAATAGAGGCTGGGCGCAAGATTGCCCTGCGTGCCGTTCTTTTCTGCCACCAGGGCCGAGATGCCGGCAAAAATGGCGGCGGCGGCGGAACTGCCTCCACTGCGCACAAGCGTGCAGCCGGTGGAAGTCGAAGAAGTGGAAGTGCTCAGGCAGAAGGCCAGGCCGTGGTTCGCGCCGGAGTCTAGCGCCGTAGGCAGGGATAGATC
>Ga0255352_1000989_pt1 | contig 14982 bp, 9 predicted proteins | sample HBST0metaG_FD_189939 | JGI IMG/M metagenome (GOLD analysis project Ga0255352, IMG submission 189939) | Peat soil microbial communities from Stordalen Mire, Sweden - H.B.S.T0 | ecosystem: Environmental > Terrestrial > Soil > Wetlands > Peat | place: Sweden: Norrbotten County, Stordalen Mire...
TATTAATTATCAATGGATGGCTAGAGCAGGAAATTTTTGATGGCAGTGTTTTTGATTTTGTGATCAGAAATGCCATCGAAAACCGCAGCGATAATCACTATGATTTCAATACGATTAAATCAGCGCTTGTGAAGCAAATCAGTAAATCCTTAAACATCAATCCCGACTCCGCTTATACCCATACAAAAAATTATATATTTGATAACATTGTGGTCCAAAAATTCCCCAAATGCGATGAAAGCCACGCTACGCTTTGGGGCCCTGACAGCACTAACTGGGGCATAAGTCATGCGGGGCTTTCTTTTGCCGCTTTGCTTGGCGTGGATATCAAGGATATCAACAATGATGAGGCTCACGCCATAGGCGTGATGATTTACAATCTTTTTTACGAAGACGGCGATATTTCTCGATTGGTTGGATTATTTTCTTTACCTGCGATATTGTCTTATATGCACGATCACCCTGAAAAAGTACAGAATTGGACGCCTGAAACAAGACAACAAATTGAGGAAACAGCCTTAAACGACTATTTTGAAAAACATAGCCAGTCTGTATTTGAAAATAACCCACAAGTAATCTTAAAACAAAGCATTGAAAATTTTAAATCTCGGATTGAATTACTTGAGGATGGTAGAGAATATAATAAGGAGAATCTCGACAAGTCATTCTACCAACAAAATCAGGAAATTGCAGATAAATTTCATGTCGTGGATAAAATATTAATCTCGATGGGGTTTGCTGATATTGCTGAGAGTGAAAGAGAATTTATCGATTCATCAGAAATCACATTCGGTAAGTTCGCGCTAGTGAGGATATGGGAAACTAATAAGCATTCGGGAGTATTCCCAGCCTTGTCTCATGATAAAAATCGATTGACCATTATAGACAACCCGCCAAATATTGATATCTTCCAGGCCCGCAATGGCGATAATAGCCGAATCTATGCCTTGTATGGCATTAACGGGCGTTATCAGGTAGTGCGTGTTGATCACGAACTCGCAAAATATTATGATCTTTTGCCTGAAAATGATAAAGATGTTCCGATCGACGGTTTTACCGTAGAACTTGTATATAACCAGAACGATAATATACCTGCCACGCAATGGATCATCGACCGCTTGATTCAGCGATTGGCCAATCACCATAAAGATATATTCAAAAAGCAATTGGACTTGGTCGGTTATGATAATACGTTTATGGAAAAAGCCCAAGACGTACTTTTATCCCTTGTGCCATTCTACAATTGTTTTACTGCAATGGCCAAAAATGAAGGTGGGGAAGCCCTATTTAGTTGCGGTCTCGATGTTTTTTCCTTATTTCCTGTCATTGGACAGGCTTCCAAAGTCTCCGCAAGCGCCGGGCGAGTTCTCGGCCAAGGCATGCAATTCGCTGGAAAAAATGCGTTAAGTAAAACAAGCGCAGCCCAAGGGGCCGGGCACATGGCCAAAGTTGCCCTGTCTCATTTTTACCAAGCGGGCGTTATACCGGTGTCCAAAATACTCACCAGAAAACAATTTTTAGCCCTCGCCTTTGAAGCATTCAGGGGTCTCGAACCAGGTTTACTGCTCTTGTATACCCCGAGCAAAACCCTATGTCGACGCGCTTTGCGCATGGGTCGTTCAATGGAAGCGGTAATTCCCCATCTCGACAGGGCATTAGCCAAACTCAATCAGCTCAAACCTGGTGGCGCCAAAACTCAGGGTTTGAGCCGAACCGACCCACTTGTTATACCCAACAGCAACAGGCAAGCCGTTGTTATGCGCATGGAAGCAGGGGGTTCCTCGGATAAAATGCCCTCGATTACACTCGATGAATTGCAACCCTTTGTTTGGCAGCGATTCAGCGAGTTCATGCCGCTGTACCGTCATGGTTCCCTGCCTGCGGCGGAAATTAGAAAAATGCTCAACGATCTTCTTGGTCGAGATTTCCGCGACAAACCTTTCCTGGTGGTTAAAGGTCTTGATGCAGGGCCCCATTCCTTCAGATATCCCTATTTGCAAGATGCACAACAAATAACGGCGTTGACGCTCGATTATTGCTTCAAAGAGATAAAGAAAGCAAACAACTTCCTTAAGGCCGCATTGAGAAAACCTGCAAAAATTCAGTTTATTAATAAATATTTTGCAAAAGAAATAGGTATCCCCTATGTTGCCGGTAATGATATCACCCGCCAAATGATCAATGCCACTGATGAGATTATTAACAGAATCCTCTCGATGGAAAACAAAATCAAAAACAATATACATTTCGCTTCAACTAAGCGGACACCAGACGCAGAGGGCCATTATCCTTCCTCATTGACTGATCAACAAATGAAAAATGGACCCAGTGCTTTTTGTTTGGCGGGAGATAGCGAAAATCGATTATACATTATTGTCGATAGATTTATTGCCGGCCAACTTCAACCAGAAGCGTTAACCCATGTACTGACCCATGAATTAACGCATTTGGCTGCACATACCGAGGATATTTTTTATCTAGATAACATTATATTGTCTGCAATTGGCGAAGGCGATTTATTAAGAATTTTCGAAAAAAGAATAGAAACAAAATCGATGAATTTGGTAAATCTCAAACTGAAGGTACAACACCACTTAAAGTTACCGCCGACGACGCGCATAAGCGACGACGTCATCTATGCTGCCTTACGCGATGATCCGGTGTTTAAGGCCAACGTAATGATGTTGAATGCCGATAATGTCGTTAAATTTATTCAGGATATCGCAAAGATGGAACGAGGCGTAAGAACAACGCGTAGTGCACAATCCGAGGAGCAACAATATAAACTTATTTATCCGGCACTCATGCAGTTATTGGTAAAAATATCCTTGAACCAAGATTTGACGACTTCCGGCACTTAATTCAGCAGCCTTCGGTTGCGCTATAAGCTATGTCCGTCATACCCCAGAGGAAAAAAACGGCATGCAGCCGATACCGCTGCATGCCGCTTATGTTTAAATGTCGATATTCGCCGCTTTCAAGGCATTTTCTTCGATGAAAGCCCGCCGTGGCTCTACCGCATCGCCCATCAAGGTGGTGAACAATTGATCAGCCGCGACAGCATCTTTAACAGTCACCCGCAACATGCGGCGGCTTTCCGGATCCATGGTGGTTTCCCACAGCTGTTCCGGGTTCATTTCACCCAGACCTTTATACCGCTGAATAGCCAGACCGCGGCGTGATTCCTTGACCAGCCAATCCAGCGCCTGTTCAAAGGTGGTAACCGACAGCCGACGCTCGCCGCGTTCGACAAAAGCGTCTATTTCGATCAGGCCGCGCAGTTTTTCGCCCAGCGAACAAAGCTTGCGATATTCCCCGCCATGGACAAAATCAAAATCAATCACATAGTCGGTATCGACGCCATGGGTACGAATACACAATATCGCTTCGAAAATCTGGCGTTCACGATTTTCACGAACAGTGAAACTATAACTGCTGCCATGCTTTTCGTTCTGGTTAAGGTCATTCACCAGCGCCGTAATCCAGGTTTCCACGCTGCTGCGCACGGTCAAATCAGCTTCGCGCAATGTCGGCTGATAAATCAGGTGATTGAGCAGCGCACGCGGATAACGGCGTTCCATACGGCCAATCATTTTCTGGACCGCATAATGCTCGGCCACCAGTTTCTCCAATGGCTCGCCCGCCAATGCCGGCGCATGCTCATTCGGATGCACGCTCGCGCCATCCATTGCCAGGGCAATCTGATATTGGTCCATGGCGTCATCATCCTTGATGTACTGTTCTTGCTTACCCTTCTTCACTTTATACAGCGGCGGTTGGGCAATAAACACATGGCCGCGTTCGATAATTTCCGGCATTTGACGATAGAAGAAGGTCAGCAGCAAGGTACGGATATGGGAACCATCCACATCGGCATCGGTCATGATGATGATATTGTGGTAACGCAGCTTGTCGGGGTTGTATTCATCCCGGCCGATGCCGCAACCCAGCGCGGTGATAAGCGTCGCCACCTCCTGCGAAGAAAGCATTTTGTCGAAACGGGCCTTTTCAACATTCAGGATTTTGCCTTTCAGCGGCAAAATCGCCTGATTTTTACGGTTGCGCCCTTGCTTGGCTGAACCGCCGGCGGAGTCCCCTTCCACCAGATAAAGTTCGGATAATGCCGGATCGCGTTCCTGGCAATCCGCCAGCTTACCCGGCAATCCCGCCAAATCCAGCGCGCCTTTACGGCGTGTCATTTCGCGGGCTTTGCGTGCCGCTTCGCGGGCGCGGGCGGCATCGATAATCTTGCCGACCACGATCTTGGCATCGGTGGGATTTTCCAGCAAATAGGCCACCAACCGCTCGTTCATTTGCGTCTCAACCGCCGTTTTCACTTCGGAGGACACCAATTTGTCCTTGGTCTGCGACGAAAACTTAGGATCAGGCACTTTTACCGAGACCACGGCAATCAGACCTTCGCGGGCGTCATCGCCGGTGGCGCTGATTTTGGCTTTTTTACTGTACCCCTCTTTATCCATATAGGAGTTCAGGGTACGGGTCATCGCGGCGCGGAAACCCACCAGATGGGTACCGCCGTCGCGCTGCGGAATGTTATTGGTGAAGCAATAAATATTTTCCTGGAAACCATCATTCCATTGCAGCGCGACTTCCACGCCAATACCGTCTTTTTCCGTGGAAAAATAAAATACCGTCGGATGGATCGGCGTTTTGTTTTTACTCAGATATTCGACAAAGGCTTTGATACCGCCCTGGTAGTGGAAATGATCTTCTTTATCGTTGCGTTTATCCAGCAGCCGGATAGAAACCCCGGAGTTCAGGAAAGACAGTTCACGCAGGCGCTTGGCCAATATTTCATATTGAAATTCGGTATTATTGGTGAAAGTCTCGAGACTCGGCCAAAATCGCACGGTCGTCCCGGTCTGATCGGTTTCTCCGACCACGGCCAGCGGTGCTACCGCCACGCCGCCCAAGTAGGTTTGTTCATGGACCTTGCCTTCACGCCGCACCACCAGTTCCAGCTTTTCCGACAAGGCGTTGACCACCGAGATGCCCACACCATGCAAACCGCCCGATACTTTGTAAGAATTGTCATCAAACTTGCCGCCGGCATGCAGCACAGTCATGATCACTTCGACGGCTGAAATGCCTTCCTCCTCATGGATGCCGGTGGGAATGCCGCGTCCGTCATCCTGTACCGAGACTGAGTTATCCTCATGGATAATGACAGTAATTTCTTTACAATAGCCGGCGAGGGCTTCGTCGATAGCGTTGTCCACAACCTCGAATACCATATGGTGCAGACCGGTGCCGTCATCCGTATCACCGATGTACATCCCTGGGCGTTTACGCACCGCGTCCAGTCCTTTGAGTACTTTGATACTTGAGGAGTCATAAGAATTCGACATCAACGTTTCTCGCTCATTTTAAACTTCAGATTGAATACGTATTTTACCTTGTTCCACTAGGAACATCTTGCCCTTTTCATCCGTCATATCCCGGATTTGTTCAACGCTGAGCGCACTGACAAACACCTGGGCCCGGGTGGCCTTAAGACGCTCCGCCAGTAGCCTGCGCCGGCCGGTATCAAGTTCAGAGGCAAAATCATCTATCAAGTAAAGACACCGCCGACCGCTCTGGCGGGTCAAATACTCACCTTGCGCCAAACGCAAGGCGCACATCAATAATTTCAGTTGGCCGCGGGACAATGAATCCTCCACCGGTATGCCCCCGGCGCGGATCCGGAAATCCGCCTTGTGCGGGCCAGACGCAGTATAGGCCAAGGCCCGATCGCGCTCAAACTGGCGCTCCAGCAATTCTCCATAATCGCTGTCGCGATCCCAACCGCGCTGAAAACCGAACTCAAGCTGGAATTCTGGTAAAAACAAACCGCAGGTAGCGGTGATGTCCACCGCTATTGCTTCGCTGTAATGAGCGCGCCACTGACTGATCTGCGCCGCCAGGGGAATCAACTCCTGATCCCAGGCCCGCAATTGCGCATAACGACTGACCTGGCGTAACGCCGCATTACGCTGTTTTAGCAAACGCTTCAGGTTACTCCAGGCGGGGAAAAAACCCGGATCATTATGGAAACAGCCCCAATCCAAAAAGGCGCGCCGGTATTTCGGGCCGCCATTGAGTAACGTGAACCCCTCCGGCGTGATGAGCTGCATGGGCAACAATTGCGCAAGTTCGGAAATTTTATGGCCGTCGCTGCCATCTATGCGCACACGGCTATCACCCAGCCGATTTTTACTCAAACCAACCGACGTTTGGCGATCCCCTTCCGCCATCCCGTCGATACGCCCATGCAACGAAAATTCCGGTTGCTCATAGCGGATAACCCGGCCATTTTGCAGGCTACGGAACGCCCGGCCATGACCAAGGGTATAAATGGCTTCCAGAACACTGGTTTTTCCGCTGCCATTGGCGCCAATCAAAAAATTGAAATCGGCGGCCGGAGCCAAATCGGCGGACTGGATATTACGAAAATCACGAATGAGAAGACGCGATAGGGCCATTCCGTCACTCTACCTTACCACATCTTTAAAGACGCATCGGCATAACAACATAAGCAGCAGACTGACTGGCGCAGTCTTCGATTTGTACGCTGGATACCCCGTCGGTCAACAGCAACCGGACTTGTTCGCTTTTCAATGCATTGAGCACATCCAACACATAACTGACGTTAAAACCTATTTCCATTTCAGCGCCCTGGTAGGCCACATCCAGAATTTCTTCCGCTTCTTCCTGCTCAGGGTTATTGGCGGTGATCTTCAATTGATCATTGCTGAGATAAAGCCGTACGCCGCGGAATTTTTCATTGGAAAGAATAGCCGCCCGGGCGAATGCCTGTTTAAGCACATCGCAGCCGGCTTCCAGTGTTTTATCCGGATTTTTCGGCAAAACCCGGCGATAGTCGGGGAACCGGCCATCAACCAGCTTCGAGGTGAAAATGTAATCCCCCATGCTGGCGCGAATATTATTGCTGCCGATTTGCAATGTCAGCGGGGTCTCGCCGCCATCCAACATCCGGACCAATTCCATCACGCCTTTGCGCGGCACGATCACCGAATGCGTCGGCAGGGGTTGGCCGACCGACATGGAACACACCGCCAAACGATGGCCGTCGGTGGCCACGGTGCGTAGCTCTTCCCCTTCTGTTTCAAACAACATGCCGTTCAGATAATAACGGACATCCTGATGCGCCATCGAGAACTGGGTCGATTCAATCAACCGTTTCAGCGTGGCTTGCGGCAACGTGAATTCAACTTCGCTTTGCCAGTCGTCAAGATTGGGGAAATCGGCCGCCGGCAGGGTCGACAAAGAGAAACGGCTGCGCCCGGAACGGACCAGCATACGGTCGCTTTCCAGGGTTACTGTAATTTCGGCGCCATCGGGCAAGCCGCGGCATATATCGAAGAATTTACGCGCCGGCACAGTAGTGGCGCCAGGCTCATGGGGCTGGGACAGGGCGAGTTTCGCCACCATTTCCATCTCCAGATCGGTACCGGTCAGCAACAACCCATCCTCTACCACCTGTAGCAATAAGTTACCCAGTATCGGTAGTGTGGGCCGCCCGCCTAACGGGCTGCTCACCTGTTGCAGTGGCTTTAGCAGAAGCTCGCGTTCAACGATAAATTTCATAATTAGGAAGACAGTGTTCTGATTAAGTTGGAAAAATCTTCTTTGATATCGTGACTTTCTTCACGTAACTGCTCAATTTTCCGGCAGGCGTGCAACACCGTGGTGTGATCGCGACCGCCAAAAGCATCGCCGATTTCCGGCAGGCTATGGTTGGTCAATTCCTTCGACAAGGCCATAGCCATCTGTCTGGGACGCGCCACCGAGCGGGAACGGCGCTTGGAGAGCAAATCGGCCACCTTGATTTTATAATATTCCGCCACGGTTTTCTGAATATTATCGATGGTGACCAGCTTTTCCTGCAGCGCCAGCAAATCCCTCAGCGCTTCACGAACAAAATCTATGGTAATGGCCCGGCCGGTAAAATTGGCATTGGCGATCACCCGGTTCAACGCGCCTTCCAGTTCACGCACATTGGAACGTAAGCGCTTGGCGATGAAAAACGCCACTTCGCCCGGCAGCCGGATATCATTCTCATCGGCTTTTTTCATCAGGATCGCCACGCGCGTTTCCAGTTCGGGCGGTTCAATGGCCACGGTCAGGCCCCAGCCGAAACGCGATTTCAGACGATCCTCCACCCCATTGATCTCTTTGGGATAGCGATCGGACGTGAGAATGATTTGCTGATTGCCTTCGAGAAGCGCATTAAACGTGTGGAAAAATTCTTCCTGCGACCGCTCTTTATTGGCAAAAAACTGGATGTCATCGATCAGCAACGCATCCACCGATCGATAATAGCGTTTAAACTCCTCGATGGCGTTGTTCTGCAACGCTTTTACCATATCCTGCACAAAGCGTTCCGAATGCATGTACACCACTTTGGCATTGGCTTTACGCGCCATAATGCCATTGCCTACGGCATGCAGGAGGTGGGTTTTACCCAGACCGGTTCCGCCATAAAGGAACAGCGGGTTATAGGCGCCGCCAGGATTATCCGCCACTTGCCGCGCAGCGGCGCGCGCCAGCTGGTTGGACTTCCCCTCGACGAAATTATCGAAGTTGTGCTTGGGATTGACGTTCGAACGGTAAGACAATTCAGGCTGCGCCGGCGAGCTGTCCCAGCTCGGCCGCGTGGGCCGGGGTCGCGCGGCCTGCGCCGGCGCCGGAGTCTGGGTCTCGGCGACGTGGTGATTAACCGGTTGCGGGCTGACAACCACCGACAGCGGCGGCTTGCTGCCGACTTCAAAGCGCAGCAATGGCGCATCGGTACCGCAAAAATCGTTTAAAAGCCCATTGATATTATTCAGATATTTATCGCGTACCCAATCCAGCACAAAACGGTTGGGTGCATAAAGCGCCAGAGTGTTTTCACTCAGTTCCGCCTGAAGAGGGCGTATCCACATACTGAATTCTGTGGCAGGTAACTCATCCTGTAATCGGGCAAGACATTGCTGCCAAAGCGAAAGTGACACGGCGGACTCCAATCGAACAAGATCAACAAAGGAAAAGAAACAACAACTGTATGATTCAGGATCATCTTTTTGACACGAATTACCGCGATGGCAAGCCGCGAACCGCCTTAAACGGTTTACCGCAACGAAACCCGGGAAGGATCCCGTCAGGGACTGCGGATCATAACGCAAAGCGCGCCAGAGATCCTCTTCTTCTACACAGTTTCGATCCTTTTTATCCACAGGCTATAGCGGGCGAGTTGAGTGTAACCGATTCTCTATCCGTGGAATAAAATGTATGTCTTAATACGGTGAAATTAAGCATAGTCCGATTTTCGGCCAGTGCTCATGTTGTGAACAATCAGAATTATAATGCATCAGATCCTGGCAGATCCTTGCGCTTTGGCGAGGAACCCGTATAATTCTCACCCCTACGCGTGATGCCTGTTGCCGCCGTTTCGGTTTCAGACGAGGGTTGCGGGGCAGGCACGGGTATTCAGGTGGGTAAAACGTGATGAGAATTGACTCAGGACTGTACAATTATTACAATCCCGCCTCTTTAATGCTTAATGCGATTGAGGCGTCGGTCATTTCACGCCGAACAGCCAAACGCGTTTACTGTGAAGTCAAATACAAGTTTAGGTAGATATCGCTATGAAACGCACTTTCCAACCGTCCGTCTTGAAACGTAACCGTGATCACGGTTTTCGCTCACGTATGGCAACGAAGAATGGTCGTCTGGTTTTGGCACGTCGTCGTGCTAAAGGCCGTACACGCTTGACCGTCTCTTCGAAGTAATAAAGCTAGCCCCCCGGGTGGTTACGCTCGCATTTCCCAGGGAGTTACGGTTGTTAACTCCCAATCATTTTACTTTCGTCTTCCAGCAGCCACAACGGGCCGGCACGCCGCAAATCACCATCCTCGGCCGCCTGAATATGCTGGGGCATCCCCGCGTCGGTCTGACAGTCGCCAAAAAACATGTTAAACGGGCCCATGAACGAAATCGCATCAAGCGTCTCACGCGTGAAAGCTTTCGGATGCACCAACATGCCCTGCCCGCCATGGATTTTGTCGTTATCGCCAAGAAAGGGGTGGCGGATTTGGATAATCACGCTTTGACGGAAGCGTTGGAAAAATTATGGCGCCGCCATTGTCGCCAGTCGCCCGGCTCTTGATCGGGTTGATACGCGTGTATCAACTGTTTATCAGCCCATTGCTGGGGCCTCATTGCCGGTTCCAGCCTTCGTGCTCGCAATACGGTATTGAGGCAATACGCAGGTTTGGTATGTTAAAAGGCAGTTGGTTGACATTGAAACGCGTATTAAAATGCCACCCTTTGAACCCTGGTGGCGATAACCCCGTGCCGCCCAAAACCAACGATAACAGAGAACATTAACGATGGATTCGCAACGCAATCTTCTTTTCATCGCTCTGCTGTTCGTGTCTTTTATGATTTGGCAAGCCTGGCAGGCGGACCATACTTCGCAGCCGACAGTTCAAATTACGCAACAGACAGCGAACACAGCCAGCGGTGACACAGTAAATCAGGGTTTACCCGGCAGCGGACAAGGCCAGACGATTAAAGTCAAAACCGACGTTCTCTCCCTGGCGATCAATACCCGTGGCGGCGACATTGAACAGGCTCGTCTGTTGACTTACCCTGACAAACTGGGTTCAGACCAACCCGTTCAATTGTTTGAAACTTCCCCCGATTTTATCTATCAGGCGCAAAGCGGCCTGACCGGCAGAAATGGACCGGATAATCCGGCCAATGGCGAACGCCCGCTTTACAATATCAACCAGGACACCTACATCCTGGCCGATAACCAGAGCGAACTGCGCGTCCCGTTGACGTATACCGCGCCTAACGGCGTCGTCTACACCAAGACCTTCGTCCTTAAACGCGGCGATTACGCGGTCAACGTGGAATACAGCGTGCACAACACCACCAGCACGCCGCTTGAACTGGTGATGTTCGGCCAATTGAAGCAAACCGTGGATTTACCGAAGCAGCGGGATACCGGCAGCAGCAACTTTGCGTTGCACACCTATCGCGGCGCGGCGTACTCCTCCAACGATAACAAATATAAAAAATACAGCTTCAGCAACATCAAAGACGCCAACCTGAACATCAATACCCAGGGCGGCTGGGTCGCCATGCTGCAGCAGTATTTCGCCACCGCCTGGATACCGGGCACGCAGGGCGCCAATACCTTCTTTACCAGCAATACGGATAACGGCCAGGCGGCCATCGGCTTTAAATCCACGCCAATAGACGTGGCGCCGGGCGCGCAAAATAATATCAACGCCACCCTGTGGGTCGGCCCCGAAATTCAGGACAAGATGGCGGCCATCGCCCCCCACCTGGATTTGACGGTTGATTACGGTTGGTTATGGTTTATCAGTCAACCGCTGTTCAAGCTGCTGAAATTTATCCACAGCTATATCGGTAACTGGGGTTTCTCAATCATCGTCATCACCTTTATCGTTCGTGGCATCATGTATCCGCTGACCAAAGCGCAATACACGTCCATGGCGAAAATGCGCATGCTGCAGCCGAAACTGGCGGCGATGCGTGAACGCATTGGCGACGACAAGCAGCGCATGAGCCAGGAAATGATGGCGCTGTACAAGACCGAAAAGGTCAACCCGCTGGGCGGTTGTTTGCCGCTGGTCGTGCAGATGCCGATATTCCTGGCGCTGTATTACATGCTGATGGGCTCCATTGAATTGCGCGGCGCGCCATTCGCTTTATGGATCCAGGACCTTTCCGCGCAAGATCCTTACTTTATCCTGCCGATCCTGATGGGTATCACGATGTTCTTCATTCAGAAGATGTCGCCTACCACCGTCGCCGATCCGATGCAGCAGAAAGTCATGACCTTTATGCCGGTGATCTTCACAGTGTTCTTCCTGTGGTTCCCGTCAGGTCTGGTACTGTATTATATCGTGAGTAACCTGGTGACCATTATCCAGCAGCAACTGATTTACCGTGGCCTGGAAAAACGTGGTCTGCACAGCCGCGATAAAAAGAAATAACGTTACATTTATCTTTGGCGCTAACCTTGCTAAGGCGGTCATATGACCGCCTTAGTTTTTGCGAAGAGAGAATCCTATGAGTCAAATGGAAACCATCGTCGCCCTTGCCACACCGCCGGGGCGTGGCGGCGTCGGCATTGTACGCGTTTCGGGCCGCCAGGCCGCCGAGGTGGCGCGTCAGCTCCTGGGTAAATTGCCGGCACCCCGTTACGCCGATTACGTGCCTTTTCGCGACCAGGACGGCAGCACGCTGGACCAAGGCATAGCCCTGTGGTTTCCCGGCCCCAACTCCTTCACCGGCGAAGATGTCCTCGAATTGCAAGGCCATGGCGGCCCCGTCATCCTGGATATGCTGATACAACGCATTCTGGAATTGCCTGGGATACGTATTGCCCGGCCGGGCGAGTTCTCCGAACGGGCCTTTCTCAATGATAAAATGGATTTGGCGCAAGCCGAGGCCATTGCCGACTTAATCGACGCCAGCTCGCAACAAGCCGCCCGTTCGGCGGTCAATTCCCTGCAAGGGGTATTTTCACAACGCATCCAACAATTAGTGGAAGCACTTACTAACCTTCGTATCCATGTGGAAGCCGCCATTGATTTCCCGGAAGAAGAAATCGACTTCTTATCGGACGGCAAAATCGAACGCAAGCTCAACCTGGTTATGGACCAGCTCAAACAGGTGCGCGCCGAAGCCCGCCAGGGCAGTTTGTTGCGCGAGGGCATGAAAGTGGTGATCGCCGGCCGCCCCAATGCCGGAAAATCAAGTTTACTCAATGCCTTGGCTGGCAGGGAAGCCGCCATTGTCACCGACATCGCCGGTACGACACGCGATGTTTTGCGCGAACATATCCTGCTCAATGGCATGCCGCTGCATATCATCGACACCGCCGGTTTACGCGAAGCCGGCGATGAAGTGGAACGTATCGGCATTGAACGCGCCTGGCAGGAGATAGAACAGGCCGACCATGTGCTGTTAATGGTGGATGGCAGCACCACCGCGGTCAATGACCCGGATATTCTGTGGCCGGAGTTCATTGCCAGAATACCCGCCGCCTTGCCGTTAACCGTGATTCGCAACAAAGCCGATCTCACCGGCGAACCCCAGGCGATAAGCCAAGTGAATGGTCACTCACTCATTACCCTATCCGCCCATTCCGATGTCGGCGTCAATCTGTTACGCGACCATTTACAGCAAAGTATTGGCTATAACAGCAACCTCGAAGGGGGTTTTCTGGCCCGCCGCCGTCATTTGCAGGCGCTCGATAGCGCCGCTGAACATCTGGTGGCCGGCAAAGAACAGTTAGTAAGCGCTTACGCGGGGGAGCTGCTGGCCGAAGAATTACGCCTCGCCCAGCAAGCGCTAAGCGAGATCACCGGCGAATTCACCTCCGATGACTTATTGGGCAGAATATTTTCGAGTTTTTGTATCGGGAAGTAAGTCCAGGTCTTCTGACATCCACCCGATTCCACTAATCCCATATGACTGATTGTTTTATGGGATTTTATTTCCATTTCGATTTATACCCTTCCGCTGAGAGCCAGCAATTTTTGTGCCCACGTCTGTGCCAATGAACCGATTTTCATTGTGCCCATGTTCAAATTTTAGTCTAAAAATCGTACCAAAAAGGCACAAAAAAATAGTATAAAAAAAAGGCAAATTGCCTTTTCTACGGGCACGGCAAGAATTGGTATTTCTTAAAAAAGCATTATTATCAATATATTGAATACTTATCTCATGGGCACAAAGGTAGGTGAAATATGGCTCTTACAGATACCAAGCTGAAAAGTCTCACCGCTCGAAGCAGCACATGGCAAGTTGCGGATGGTAATGGGCTGTTTATCGAGATTCTGCCAACAGGGCGCAAAGTATGGCGACTGCGCTATCGCTTTTTGGGTAAGCAAGAGAAGACCGCCCTGGGCGAGTATCCGGCGTTCACGCTTGCCGAAGCCCGGCGCTGGCGCGAGGAATGCCGCGCCATGATCGCTCACGGCGTCAGTCCGGCACAAAAAAAGCAGCAAGATAAAACCAAGCAAAAAGAACCCATACAGTGGATGCCTTCTCGAAACGTTCGTGATTTTGTTATCCGTGACTTTCGGCGCACGACCAGCGATAACTGTCGGCTACGCATAGAACAGCGTCAGATGCTCTTTGCCATCTACGCCAAGTGTATACTTCTCGTTTATAATCGCCTTTTCAGCCAGCTATCCAACTGCAATTACGGTCCTAGAAATAGTACATTCAGCTTTTTGCCTTCGAATTGAACTTGTAAGCCACGCTTACAGGTTCAATTTTGTTCAGGTCCTTCACTTCGTGATAAACGGCTTTAATGCGTCTCGTTATGTTTCTCAGTCGGCCTCGCCGTTTTGGATAAAACAAAATAATGAGCCGCATTGTTATAATGAAGAATATCGTTAAAACGCAATCGAATATGTGACACCAAAGAGCGCCTACAAGCTCAGACCTTGCTTTACTAAAAACCGCTATAAGTCGGCCAACAAATCAACCGGAACGGTGATTAATGTAATGCCGACATCGTTGAGACTTCTCCCACGCCAAATCAGCAATAAATATCCGTTCGACGATTGCACTGTCCCCCCTCACAAGCTAAACTGGTAAAAGGTAACACTTCATACTCCCTAAGAGGTCTGCTTCATGCCAACATCGAGCACCACACTCAAGATCGACGACAGGCTCAAAGAGCGTGTCAAAAAACTGGCGGATGCACGCGATCGCAGCCCGCACTATCTGATGATAGCCGCTATCACTCAATACATTGAACACGAAGAGGCACGCGAGAGTTTTAAGCAGGAAGCCATCGACTCCTGGCGTGAGTATCAGGAAACGGGTCTGCATCTGACCGGTGATGAAGTCAAAACCTGGCTGCGTGGTTGGGGAACAGAAGCGGAAACGGATATTCCTAAATGCCACAAGTAATCATCACTC
>Ga0255352_1000992_pt1 | contig 14953 bp, 7 predicted proteins | sample HBST0metaG_FD_189939 | JGI IMG/M metagenome (GOLD analysis project Ga0255352, IMG submission 189939) | Peat soil microbial communities from Stordalen Mire, Sweden - H.B.S.T0 | ecosystem: Environmental > Terrestrial > Soil > Wetlands > Peat | place: Sweden: Norrbotten County, Stordalen Mire...
ACCTTTCCCTGGGCGGCGAGTTCGCTCTCGACAAAACCATGTTCCTCGCCAATCTGTACAACTATGGCGAGATTGGCTTCTCGACCTCCGCGCCCACCAGCACGGGTGTTACGTTGGCAGATTTCTTGACTGGCCAAATCAACAGCTTTGAGCAGGACTCGCCTTATACAACGCACCTGAGTACCTGGCACACAGCGCTGTTTGCGCAGGACGACTACCGCATCACGCCGCGTCTTACCGTCAATCTTGGACTGCGGTGGGACATCGATACACCTCCCACGGAAGCCCATGACAGGACGGAGTCGTTTGTTCCCGGCCAGCAATCCACTATCGCAACGGCAGCCCCGCTCGGCGTGGTATTCCCTGGGGACAAAGGCGTCGGTCGCGGCATCGTCAGCACGTCGTTCTCCCACATTTCGCCTCGTCTCGGTATTGCATGGGATCCGTTTGGAGACGGAAAAACCTCCATTCGCAGCGCAGTGGGCATCTTTTACGGCAACCCCAGTGGAAACGAATGGAACCAGCCCGGAAACGCCATGCCGTTCGCCATTCGCAACGGTTTTGGCTCTGAAACCTCTCTCACCAACATCTACAATGTCGGGTTCCCCAGCACGGCCCCCGGTGGCGGCGTTTTTCCCTACAACTACAACCCGGCGAATCCAAAATTTTACCCGAGCCAATCCATTGAAGCCATCGGCCTGAATTTCAAAGACTCGTCGGTCTACCAATACAACCTGAGCGTGCAGCGCCAATTGCCTTACAAGATCAACGCGACAGCGGCGTATGTAGGCACCCTGGGCCGTCACCTGAGCACCTTCATCGACGCCAACTATGCGCCTTACTCAACCGTAAACTCTTCCGGCGGTGCGCTGGTTGGCACACTCGCCACTTCAGCGGCAAGCCAGCAACAGCGTAGGCAATTCGATGCCGGCATCAACCTTACGCCTGGCACCATAAGCGGAATCACCTATCTGCTCTCCGACCAGACCTCGAACTACAACGCGCTTCAGATTACGGCCAGCAAGGCGATGGCACGCGGCTTCACCGTCAGCGGTTTCTATGTCTGGAGCCGCGCGCTGGAAAGCGGAGAGTTCGTAGAGAATGGAGGAATGACCGGAGTGCAGGATTACGGCTATTTCGGACATCCCTTCACCGCGCAAAACAACTCCATGGGCGCCGTCGGCGGCGGTCTTGGGCCAGAGTATCAGCTCATGGCCAACAACCGGACCAACCTTGCAACCATCTCCGGTATGTGGAGGCCCGACTACTTCCACGGATCGAACAAGATCGTCAGCGAAGCGCTCAACGGCTGGACGATCTCATCCATCGCCTATTTCGAGTCTGGCCAGCCGGTTTCGGTGAGTTCCGGATCCAACCTTAACTTTGACTCGCTGGGCCAAAGCCGCCCCAACTTTACCGGTGTTCCCACCAATTTGGACGTACACCGCTGCCGCGTTTGCTCTGGATACCACGGTGGCCAGAGCGCGAATACCGCAACGGGAGAATGGTTCAACAACACGTATGTTGCGGCTGACAAAACGAATATGGCGGCAGCCCAGGCGGCTGGGATGTCGTACATTCTCAACGGGCCTGGCGTTACTGGCGGCATCGGCCCCGGCGGCGCAGATGGCAACGTGAGACGCGGCACCATCGTCGGACCGGGCCTGAAGCAGATGGATGCCGCCCTGCTCCGCGACGTGAAGATCGACGGCAAAGTGGTCTTCCAGTTCCGCTCCGAAATCACCAACGTCATGAACTGGGTGAATCTCGGCAACCCGTCCGCTGGAAACATCACAAATGGCTCTCAGGGCACCATCACCGGAGCTGCCGGCACCCAGCGCATCATTCAGCTGGGCGGACGCTTGACCTTCTAACGTAACTCGAAACGAATGACAAACCGGCGTGCTCTTCCAATCGCAATCAGGGCGGAGGAGCACGCCGCAGATCAACACTACTCGACGAATCCAGGACTAAACCGACGAGTTACTCCATAACTCTGCATTTGACCGGTTTTCGACAACGACTATCTCGACCTTCCAAGCTTGATCGATACTTCCGTCTCGTTCTACAGCCGGAGATCGACTCCGAGATGGATCGTCCATCAGCGAACCACAACGCCTCGCAGGATGACATTCAATCGTCTGCCGACTCCAGAGACAAACACCGTCAACTTATTCGGATCAAGCTGCGTCTTAGATCCGAAGTGGCCGTACCATTCTGTCCCCTTTGCCGGGATGGATGCCTCCATCCATCCCATTTTTTGTTTTTTGGCAATGCCCCATCCCAACAAGGATCTTCAATGAAAGCCAAGCTCTGCATAAGTCTTACGTTTCTCTTCATCTGCCAAATGTTTCTATACGCCCAATCGGCGACAACCGTTTTAGCCGATGTGGATCATCGCCAGAACGTGAGCCTCAACGGCGACTGGCACTTCATTGTCGACCAATACGCGACTGGCCTTTATACGTTCCATCATGAATTGCGCAAAGATGGTTTTTACCTGAATGGAGTTCCCGAGACGGGGAGCGATCACTTGGTCGAATACGACTTTGCAAAGTCTCCCACGTTGAAGGTGCCTGGAGATTGGAATACGCAAAATGCGAAGCTGTTCTACTACGAAGGCCTGGTCTGGTATCAGCGCGACTTCGACTTTCAGCCCCAGGCCCACCACAGAACGTTCTTGCATATTGGCGCGGCAAATTACAAAGCACTGATCTGGATCAACGGGCAACATGTCTGCGATCACGAGGGGGGCTTTACCGCCTTCGACTGTGAAGCCACGCAGCAGTTGCACGCGGGAAAGAATTTTATCGTAGTTGCGGTCGATGCTACGAGGCAGGCTGACGGTGTACCCACTGCAACGACCGATTGGTTCAACTACGGAGGCATCACCCGCGATGTATCCCTGGTGGATGTGCCCGCCAGCTTCATCGACGACTACGACCTTCACCTCAATCATGATCGAACAGAGATTGTGGGATGGATACATGTGCAGGATGCAAGTCCTGGGGCAACGATCGCCGCTGCGATTCCTGAGGCACATCTGTCGGTTACCTCACAATTAGATCCCAGCGGAAAAGCGTTAATCCGGATTCCGGCGACCAGTTTGCAACTCTGGTCTCCTGAGCAACCCAAACTCTATCGCATCCTTCTATCTGCGGGAGAGGACAAATTGGAGGATGAAGCCGGCTTCCGAACTGTCGAAACCGACGGCCGGAATATCCTGCTCAATGGAAAACCGATCTTTCTGCGCGGTGTCTCCATTCATGCGGAGGCGCCTATTCGTGGCGGCCGCGCCAACAACGACAAGGATGTGGAAACGCTGCTTGGATGGGCACGCGAACTGGGTTGCAACTATGTGCGCCTCGCTCACTATCCACATGACCAGCGGATGACTCGCGCTACTGACCGTATGGGCATCATGGTCTGGTCGGAGATTCCGGTTTACTGGGCCGAGCATTTTGAAGACCCAGCGGTACTTAACAAGGCGCAGCAACAATTGAGTGAAGAAATTCGCCGCGATCGTGACAAGGCATCGATTGTTCTCTGGTCTATCGCCAACGAGACGCCGAACACACCGGAACGAACACGCTTTCTCAAAACCCTCGCAAGCAATGTGCGTGCGCTCGATTCCTCTCGCCTGGTTACAGCGGCCTTGTTGGTTCGCACAGAAGGCCACGACAAATATATCGACGACTCGCTAGGTGATGCTCTCGATGTGATCGGAGCCAACGAATACATCGGATGGTATGAGCAACGGCCCGAGGACGCCGATACCACGGTGTGGCACATCGCCTATGACAAGCCAATGATCGTCAGCGAGTTCGGCGCCGACGCCAAAGCTGGATTGCACGGAACCGAGACGGAACGTTGGACTGAAGAGTATCAGGCCAATGTCTTTCGTCATCAGTTGGTCATGTTGAACCGAATCCCCCAACTGCGCGGCATAAGTCCGTGGATACTGGTGGATTTTCGTTCGCCAAGACGGATGCTGCCCGGAGTGCAGGACGGTTATAACCTCAAGGGTTTGATCTCCGATCAAGGTGAAAAGAAACAGGCTTTCTTCACTCTCCAGAAGGCCTATCAGGATGGAGAGCTTTTCAAAGCGAAATAGCGATCTTGCCTGAAGACACTGCCGACGTTATTGACTCGGGCTATCAGATACGCGATAGCCCCGTGGGGCTATAACGCTGCACGCGATTTTTGGCGGTTAGGTGAGATTGCGTTTGTAGAGTGCGAGCAGTTCGGCCCAGGCGCGTTCGGCTCCGGCTTGGTTGTAGACCTGACTGCCGCGCACCGTCCAACCGTGATTGCAGCCGTTGTAGACCTCAACAGTCGCGGTGAGATGCGCTGCGGCGAAAGCAGCTTTGAGCGCGTCCTTCGCGACGGGATCGCGCTTGTCGTCGTTGTCTGCGACCGCACAGAGGACCTCGGCCTTCATCTTCGGGATGAGCAGGTGCGGACTGTCGGGCTTGTCGGTTACGAGGCCGCCACCATGGAAGGTAGCTGCGGCGCCGACGCGATCGGGGGCAGTGGCTGCGGTACGGAAGGTGAGCGGGCCACCCATGCAGTAGCCCTGAACACCCATCTTCTTTTTCTTGTCAGTTTGGGGCTGTGCATCGAAGAAGGCGAGGTAGGAGCGGGCATCGCTGATGTTAGCGTCGGCGGTAAGAGCCGCAGCAAGCGGCATAACTTTGGCACGGTCTTCGGGCTTGTTGAAATCGAACGAGCCATCGACTACAGGCGCCTTCGCGTTGCGGTAGAAGGGATTCGGGATCAAGACCACATAGCCCTGAGCGGCGAGCCGCTGGCCCAGTTCGCGGAAGACTGGCCGGAGGCCGAGGATATCGGTCCACACCAGGACGGCGGGCCAACTGCCTTTGCCCTCGGGATAGAAGAGCGCTGAGTCAGAGACGCCGCTGGCCATGGGCACATTCACGTCGGTCTCAACGACTTTGGCTTGTGCTGTCGCGTCGGGTGCGGACAGCACAACAGCGGTGGCCGCTGCGCCGATCCCGAAGGCGCGGCGCGAAACTGTGGGATCGTGGGTGAGGCCTTGGTGAATCAAGTCATCGCACATGTGGTTCGAGTCTCCTATCTTCCGTCGTCTGTCCCGGTTAGTATGTGGGAGGGAGCGTGGGTTTGTCGATCAGCTAAGGATGGGCAATGAGATACCAGTAGAAGGCAACCACAGATTAGCATCAACAAGGAACTCCGCGAAGAAAACGCATCCAGATCCCAGTTCCTTGATCCCACTCTAGGTAAAGACGAACTGCAAAGCGAGCGAAGCCCGTGCGATCTTAGTCGACCTGACAGAATCAGTAACGGCTAACGCCGGGTGCGCAGCCCGATCAGGGCATGAGCAGGCGTCTGGAAAGGGCAATTCAATTCAGGGGCATTCGTTGGCCGTCTTACGCAGTGTCGAACCGGTCAAATCACCGGAAAAGCTTGTCCGATGCGCGTCCCCATCTTGTAGTGAGTCCCAGGCTGAGCCGTGATGCTGACGTTGCTCTTCGGTTCAAACAGCAGGATGATGTCTGACCCGCCGAACTGGAAGTACGACAGTTCCTCCCCCTTGCGTACTGTCACCCCCACTTCAGCCGTGACAACCACTGAGGATACCTGGGTCATGCCGATCGGCAGAACTGCCACTAGTCCTATTGGCGTATCGAGCACGATCAAGCCCCTCGCCTGGGCAAACTGATACCCAGCCCCGTCCACAGTGTCGAACGTGCGGTGCGCCTTCAGACTCAGAGCGCCCGTCGTGCTCCCGGCTACCGCCTCTGCAATCACCTGGAAATACACCTGGCCGGGAATCACCCGCGCTTCCAATACTGTGCCTCCCACCGGAGCATGCTGGCGGTGGTAGTCGTTCGGGCCCAGAAATGCGTGCATGAAAAGACCGTTGACGAAACGATCCTTATAGGGGCTCCCCTCCAGCAGTTCCTGTATCTCCCAGTGGTAGTTTTTTACCGTCACATGAGAGTCGGCTCGAATCTCCCATTGCCCGTTAAATGTGGAGTCCGCCGGGCTTACGATTACCATCTGATCCGCAATAGCGGCCACCGGCCGATAACCGGGCTTGAACGACCGCGCAAACAGCTCGTTGAACGTGCGCCACCCGCCGCGGGGCTCGATGTAGTCGTTCATGTTGTAACTTGGTGTCGCCTTGAAACTGGCTAAGGACTCAGGCGTAATTGATTCAGGCGTATCGAGGAATGCGCCCATCGCCTTCGCGAAGTGAACCATCCATGCCGAAAGCGCCGTCAGTGGAGGGGCTTCCGGATGCGGCACGATCGCATTCTGCAGATGCTTCACAGGAGGTTGATCCAGCACGAAGTGGAACTTGCATAGGTGGTTGTTAATGTCCTTGCCCTGGACGTTCTCTGAAGGGACCCAACGGAGCAGTCTATTGATGAAGTCAAGGTAGTCCGCAGTCGTCTTGATACCTTGCATCTCGACAACGCCGCTGTTGTGCGCCCGAGTCACCGCTTCCTGAAATGCTGCTTCCCATTGGTTCACACGAATTAGTTCAACAAGCTCATTGACAACAGATTCGTAGGTCATGACGTCCTCCAGAGGATGTGAAGCGCGAAGTATACAGGGTGCTCATCAGTCCTGGCGGTCTCCTTTTGGGCAGTTGTTGCCGCTGTCCAAGTGAAGGAGACTCGTGAGGTTATCAGCCTCAGTTGGGCGCGGGGGCAGGGAAGCATCCTGCTCAGAAAGATGTAGAGTGCGCGCAGGCGGCTAACATTTCTCTCGCTCAATTTGCCCGACTATTACATCTCCCGCCGACTTACTTTGAGTTGTCCTCTGTCTTCGCCAACTTCAACCGTTCGTGTGTATGCCACTTCAGCCAGTTGTAGGTCCAGAAGGCCACCAGGAAGCTGAGCGCGGTAACAGCGAACAGCAGGACCAGGAAATTCCGCGTAAGCCAGATGCGTAAAACGGCATATTGCGTAATATTGCCGACGTGATAGGTTTTGTCGTCCATCGAATAGCGATGGAATGTTGAGTTGCGGAGCAAGCTCACTGACCCGCCGATGTCTGTCGACTGCGATCGATCAAGAAACACAGTCATGAAGTCTTCCGCGGCTGAATTGTGGCCAAGCACAATCAGCACAATCGAACTGTCAATCGACGAAGGAGACTTGATCTCCTCAACCATTGCGTCGGGGACACCGGCAGCACTGGAGGGCACGTCCCGCCTGACGGTCCTGCCGACCAGGTGAGCCAGCCAGCGTGTCATGGCGGCGTCGATTGAAGAGGCGTCGGCCAGGTAGCCGCTTTCTGGCTTGATGTGGATTCCACTCGAATCGAACGCTACGGGAAGCTGAGGAGCCAAAGAGTTGAAGGCGGGCTGGTCGGCCAGAGAGCCAAGAACAAGATAATTGCGCCCATTCGTCAGCACGGCATTGGGACCATCGACCGTGACGCGAAGCACGGGATACCCAGTTTGCGCGCCGAAGTGGCTCATCAAATGAAGATAGAGAGCGATCTCCTCTGGGCTGGGAACGGCCGGCAGAACTACGGTTGTGTCTGACAGGTCTGCAAGCCTGGTAAAGGGGTATCCCGCATTGGCAAACAGCTCGAGATTCGGCATGTTCGTCCATAGGGCAAGTCCGTGAAGGTCCAGCGATGAGTTGCAAAGGATCTCGCCCTTCAGAGCAGTGGATACCGGATTCTGTGCAGTCTGCTGGTTTGCAGCAACAAAGTCGAAGTTGAAAACCATGGTATTTCCAAACGGACGAATATAGGCAATTGGGATAAGGATGGCGCGCTGGCCTTCCACCATGCCCTTTCCCGGCTGTAGTGGAACTTCATTCACCAGCACGCCATTGACGAAGATACGCAGCGCGGAACCTGCGGCAATGGGCGAGGCGTTGTATCTGTAATGCAGGTGCATCTCCACGTTCTGCTCTTCGCCGTAGTAAAGGTCGGGCGGAACGTGGAAGTAGATGTGGATGGGGCCGGAGCCATCGCTTTGGAGAACGTCCTGATTCTGGCAACTGGTCAAGGGAGAAGTCCGGCTAATCGGCATCCATCGCGGAGAGTCGTCCTGGGTGCGCGGCGCCGGCATAACGAAACTCGGAATTCTTGTGGTGTCGCCGCTCATCGTAAGACCCTCTGCCGCGGCCGTAGCAGTGGCGCTCTTGTTCAGCGAGAGTGTCCGGGCAACCGTCAGGACTTGGTCGTCATCCCCGCCCGAGAGCACGAGCACACTTCCGAAACTGTCCGACGGGTTGGCCCTGAGAGCGAGCAGCGGTGTGGCCTCCACTGGAATCTTCAGTACTTCAGGCAGCAGGGACGGATTGCTCGACAAGACAATCGGGTTGCCAGAAGGAATCTGTCCCACCGAAACCACAAAACGCACCGGTTTGGCGCTGCTCTGCAGTCCGAGCCAAGAAGCAAGAATGCCTGCCGCTTCCAGCATCTTTGCGCTTGGCTGCGCTAGAAAGACGATGGGGACGGTTGTCGTGGTCTGAAGTTCGCTATCGAAGATCGGAAGAGGAAGTTGACTCAGATTGTTTTCCCACTGCAGGCGATCGCCGTCGACCTCGAGTGTGGACGCGGGGCTGATTCTGGCATTGATATGTGCCCTGGCCTGATCCTCCGACTGCATGATCCCTCTGCCGGTGAATTCAAATGTCAAAGTATTGTCTCGCACCAGAAAGGAATCCAGGACGGGAATATAGACAGTAGCGAAGCCATTGACCAACTCCGAGGACGACGTTGCAGAAACAGTGGCAAGTGCTATGCCGTTGAGCGTAAGTCCCAGTTTGGCTGTGTGAGCGTCGAGGGCTGGATCGACGTTGTAGAGCAACTTGAGTGTTGCGTGCCGCGGTACCAGCGAGTGAGAGAGAACAAAGCGGACTGAGTAATAGGAATGTGTTCCCCGCATCTCGATGGGCTGAAGCAGACCCATATCCTTGAAGTTCATGATCTGCTTTCCGCTGGCCATCTCCGCGGTGGCCCCGGTTGCAGGGCTCCCGATCATGGCAGCGACCGGGCTGGCGACGCCGCCAGATGCGTGTCCGGCAGCGTGGCTGGCTGCGCTGGCATAGCTCCAGCCGCCGAGCAGAAGCGCCGCAAGGATCACCGCCGCGGCTGAAGAGGAGGGTCCTTGCGGAGTTTCATCCCTCACAGGAAGCAGGCTACTGAGTACCTGGTAAATTCCAGAGAAGGAGAGCCTGACGACACGTGCAAGGCTGACCAGCGGACGATCGACTTCCTTGTCCTGGAGTGAGCTAATCCAGGCATCCGCGCGCGAGTAAAGAGCCCTGGTCAGGGTCTCCTGTTCGGTAATGGTCGGCAGCGCAAACGACAGTCGCAGTTCCTTGCCATTGATGCCGACGATCTCTGCACCGACCTCCGCATTGCCAGCCTGTTCCGGAAAGGCGAGTCTGAAGTTTGCGCCCAGTGTGAAGGGAGTTTCCTCGTTCAGCAGGATGGAGGCGCCGCCAATCGACATGTCGATTGACATGCCATCGATCTGCCTGCCTCCCTCCAGATCGATGCGGACCGGGATTCTTGCCACGATCCTGACAGACTTCCGCCGTTGCTTTTGCTCGTGGGCAACGGCAGCAGCCACTCCGAGAATGACCATGTTGAACAATATCCAAATCAGGTTCATGACGATTGCGCCGGTGTGTTGCTGGTCTGAGGTAAGCAGCCGATAGGGAACCGCAAGCAATCCAAGAAAGTTCAGGAAGAGAAGCCACTTGGTGGGCCTCGTGATTTTCCTGTCGTACGTGGTCTTGCTCAGAGTGTTGCCCTTGCTGGTCACGTTGAAGTTCCCCAACTTGGGGTTAATGAGGGCCAGCAGCGTGGGCATCAGGATGTAAGGTGCAAGCACGGCCTCGTAAATCTCATTCCAGAACGAATGGCGATGGCGGCCCTGGATGCGCGAGTTAGTCATGCTGGCCAGGATCAGGTGGGGAAGCGCGTATACCAGGATGGCAACCCAGTAGCCTGGGATGATGGTTCTGCCCAGCAGAAGGTAGACCAGCGGCGCAACCAGGAACACAAGGCGCGGCACTGCGTACAGAAAATGCGCCATGGCGTTGAAGTAGCATAGGCGCTGGGTAAACTTCATCTTGTGCGCGAATAGAGGATTGTCTATGCGCAGGATCTGGATCATACCGCGGGCCCAGCGGATGCGCTGACCTACATGCGCTGAGAGCGTTTCGGTGGCAAGGCCTGCGGCTTGCGGCATGTTGATGTATGCAGTGTTATACCCGATCTTCTGCATACGCAGGGAGGTGTGTGCATCTTCGGTCACGGTCTCCACGGCGATACCGCCTACTGCGTCCAGCGCAGAGCGGCGCAGCAACGCGCAGGAACCGCAAAAGAATGTGGCATTCCAAAAGTCGTTGCCATCCTGCACAATGCCGTAGAACAACTCCGCTTCATTCGGAATGGTCTTGTATTGGAGAAGGTTTCGCTCAAAGGGGTCCGGTGAGTAGAAGTGATGCGGCGTTTGCAGCATACCGAGCATCGAGTCGGCGAGCATCCAGCCCAGCGTCATCTGTAGAAAACTGCGCGTCGGAACGTGGTCGCAATCGAAGATGGCCACGTAGGGCGATCGCATGGTGGTCAGCGCGTGGTTAATGTTGCCGGCCTTGGCATGGGCATGCTCTGCGCGAGTAATGTAGCCCACGCCTGCCTGCCGCGAGAACTCCTGGTAATCTTCCCGCGTGCCGTCGTCCAGGATGTATACATGCAGCCTGTCCGGCGGATAATCCATGTTGATGGCTGCAAGTGCGGTGTAGCGGACCAGCGATAGCGGCTCGTTGTAGGTGGGAATCAGCACATCCACGTGGGGCCACTGTGAATCGTTGGCCGGCATGGCGAGGGGCTTTCTCCGCAGCGGCCAACAGGTCTGCATGTACCCCAGAAACATGATTACCACAGTGTAGGCTTCCGCCGAAATCAGAAGGAACATGAAGGCCGCATCCGCGCCGCCGCGATTGTTTGACTCGTCGGAGAAGTAGTCGATCAGCAGGTGGACACGCCACCAGCCATAGCGCAGTGTCGCGGTCATTGAAATCAGCATCAAGGCAAGTGTGACAACACGCGATGCCGAGGCCTTGTTGATGATGAGCCCGAGCACGACGCTGGCGATGCCCAGAATCATTTGCTGTGGCCAACTTAGATAGATGCTGATCAGCTGATAGAGAAGAAATGCGGTGCAGCAGAGCACCAGGGTGCGGAAGATTCGCGCGAGAATTCCGAGTCTTTCCGGATAAGCGCTCATGCGGCCCACCGAGTGCGAGTATGGTTGGTTGCTGGAGCGCTGTTTCCGCGGTTGAATGAGGCCGGCTTTACCAATGGGCTGCGCATCGCATGTCCTTGTTCTTCAGTTGGGAGCTCTTATCTATGTTCCTGCTACCAGCCTTGCCCGGAACGCGGAGACGCTATCTAGACCGTTTTATGCTAGTGAGTCAAAAACAGGAGTTCTGAGCAATGCGGCACACTTTCAAATCGCGGCCGGCGGCGCTACGTTACCGGTCAATTGCGCACAGTTTTCGGGTTGCGTCGCCCCTAATCTTTTGCTGTGAAACCGGATAAAACAATGCCCACCGTCGACCCGACAGATTTTCAATTCCTCGCGGAGCACAGTGTCGATATCATTAGCCGCTCTGATATGGATATGGTGCTAACTTACGTTTCCCCCTCTTCATTGCCTCTTCTCGGCTATAAACCCGAGGAAATGGTGGGCAAGAAGGCAGAAGTCTTTATCGTGGCCGAAGATATTCCCGCCATCCATGCCGCCGTTGTCCGCATTCTCGCTTCGGAGGTTCAAACCGATTCCGAAACGATCCATATGCGGAGAAAAGATGGGTCCATGGTGTGGATGGAGATGAACGCCCGCCTGGTGCGCGATCCCGCCACGGGATGCCCCCAAGGGGTCGTTACCGTTATGCGTGACATCACGGAGCGCAAGAGGTTCGAGGATAAACTCTCCGCAATGGCACTCACGGACGGCCTGACAGGGATCTCCAATCGCCGCTCCTTCGATGAGTCCCTGGAACGCGAGTGGAAACGCACCTTGCGTGAGGGTTCGGAGATCTCGCTGTTGCTGCTCGATATTGATAATTTCAAGCGATTCAATGATCTGTACGGACATCAGGTGGGCGACGACTGCCTGCGCGCGGTTGCCACGGCCATCAGTGGGGCCGTGCGCGCCACGGATATCGCTGCCCGCTACGGCGGCGAGGAGATCGCCATTATTCTTCCCTCCACCTTCACTGCCGGCGCAGTTGAAGTCGCCGAAAAGGTGAGGTCCGCCATTGCGGCTCTGCGGCTAGGGCATGAGGGCAATCCGGGAGAGGGAGGCAGGCTTACCGTGAGCATCGGTGTGGCTACCGCTCTCGCTCGCCAGGGCGGAACCATCAGGATGCCGGAGAGTCTGCTTCTGGCGGCGGACAATGCCATGTACAAAGCAAAGCACGAAGGCCGCAATCGCGTAGCCACGTCCCTGCTGATTGCTCCCGCGGCCGCCTGACCCCCGGCTCTGTTCGATTTGTATCGAATGGGACAGTAACTTTTCTCGATTTATTCATAGCATTCGAGAATGCTGGTAGATATTGCCGACGTGCGTCGCGCGATCGAGAACGATGATCTCGTTCCGTGCTTCCAGCCCATCGTTGAGCTGCATACCGGCCAACTGGCAGGTTTTGAGGTTCTGGCGCGCTGGCAGCACCCGGAACTTGGCTTGATGTTGCCGGACAATCTCATCTCTTTAGCGGAGCAAAACGGGTATATCGGACGGCTCACGCAGCAGATCCTGCGCAAAGCCTTTGTCTCGGCTCCTCTATTGCCTGAGCCCCTTGCACTGTCCGTAAACGTGTCTCCAACACAGCTGCGCGACCTCAGTCTCCCCAGCCAGATTCGCGATGCAGCGGAGAAGGTCAGTTTTCCGTTGAAGCGGTTGACGGTTGAGATCACTGAGACTGGGCTGGTTGACAACTTCAAGCGGGCGCTGACAATTACCAGCGAACTGAAAGCGCTCGGATGCAGGTTGTCGCTGGACGACTTTGGAACGGGATACTCTAGCCTGCGCCACCTGCAGGCGCTGCCCTTCGACGAGTTGAAGGTCGACCACAGCTTCGTCAGTTCCATGACCAACACCCGCGACAGCCGGAAGATTGTAGCCACGATCATTGGCCTCGGGCGCAGCCTTGGGCTGACTACCGTGGCGGAGGGTGTGGAGACGGAGGAGCAGGCGGAGATGCTGCTCTGGCTAGGCTGCGTGATGGGGCAGGGGTGGTTTTATGGGCGGCCCCTCACGGCGGATCGAATTGCTCAGGCGGTCTCTGCCGCCCCGCGGATGCTCTCTACCGCGCTGTCCATTCATGGGGACGGCTGGGTTGTCTCCAGCCTTGAAGCTCAGCCTGCCCAGCGGCTGGCGCAGTTGTTGGCCATCTATGACGGTGCACCGGTTGGCCTGTGTTTTCTGGATCGCAATTTTCGTTATGTGAGCCTCAACCGGCGCCTTGCCGATATGGATGGCATACCGATCTCTTCATATATTGGAAAGACCGTGAAGGAGGTAACTCCCAAGACGTTCCCATTCTTTGAGCCGCACCTGATCCGTGCCCTCAGTGGTGAGTCGATTCCGGAGGTTGAGGTTGAAGTGCCGTCTCCCAAAGTCGGCGACCCGGACAGGACAGTTCTGTTGTCTTACCAGCCGGCCTTCGACGAGGCCCACGAGGTTATTGGAATTTCGCTCGCTGCCATAGACATCACAACTCGCAAGCGGACCGAGGAGGCTCTCCGTGAAAGCGAGGAGCACCTCAGGAATCTGGTCGAACTCAATCCTGAGATTCCATGGGTGATGGATGCCGAGGGCAATAACCTTGAGGTCAGCTCTCGATGGACGAAGCTCACCGGGATGACGAAAGAGCAAACGCGCAATCATGGATGGCATGAGGCATTGCACCCGGATGATCTTGAGCCCACCATGGCGGCCTTGCGGCAGGCCATGCGCACCGGAATGCCCATCGATGTCGAGTATCGGGTGAAGACACTTGACCGTGGTTGGCGATGGATGCGCTCACGGGGATCGCCGCGCGTTGGAGACTCGGGCGAGATTGTTCGCTGGTACGGAAGTGTTGAAGACATTCACGAGCGCAAGCAAATGCAAGAGCAGTTGCGCAGCAAGCCGGGCGAACCGCCGCTCGCGTGAGCCGGGCGCCTAATGGTCATAATGCGAAAAACAACCCCTGGACTCTTGATTTACCGCGCGCTTCATCGCTCCGTACAGCTTAGCCTGTTCTTCCCACCCTTCTGGAAGAAACTTCTGCAATACGTCTTAGTTCTAAGATTCGTTGGCCAACGCAGTTGCAACGAGTGTGATCACGGGCAAGCACAATACTGGCGTTACTGCAGAAATGTAATTGTAAGTTATTGATCCGGTCCTGAGGCATTGCTACGCAGCGGCATAACATACATCCTCGTGCCCGAAGTATTTTTCGATGCTTCCGGGTTGTTTCGGGATGCTGTGCAGCGCTCCGATTGTGATGCGTGTCAGGGCAAGCTTGGTGCTAGCCGGAGCGGTCCTTGTAACGCGCTGTTCAAGTCCGCGTTAAGCAACTCATCCGGATTCAACACAGGCGAATAACTGGGAAGATAGAAGACTTGGATATTGTCTTCATTCTCCGAGAGCCATTTCTTCATCGCCTTGGAGTGAGCACGCGCAGGTTGTCCAGAATCAGGAAGACTCTGTTCTCGCGTCCTTGCACGAGCCGTTTCATAAAGCCGATCAAGATCTTTGCATCGAGCGCCCCGGAGAAGACCTTCCAGCGCATCTGCCCTTTGTTGGTCACGGTAGAGCTTCATACTGCTTGGTATAGAGCTTTGGGTGCCCATTCCTGGGCCACCACGGTCAGGTCTTCATTCGTAGGGCGGATAATCGCCGCGTACTTGTTCTTGCGGCTAGTACCACGTA
>Ga0255352_1000994_pt1 | contig 14928 bp, 6 predicted proteins | sample HBST0metaG_FD_189939 | JGI IMG/M metagenome (GOLD analysis project Ga0255352, IMG submission 189939) | Peat soil microbial communities from Stordalen Mire, Sweden - H.B.S.T0 | ecosystem: Environmental > Terrestrial > Soil > Wetlands > Peat | place: Sweden: Norrbotten County, Stordalen Mire...
GCCGCCATCGGCGCTGAAGCTGAGCGAGGCGTCCCAGGCCGACGGATTCTTGATCGCATCGACGGGCTGGCTGGCACCGGTGGCGACATCGATTCTGACTGCGACAGTGTGCGCGCCGACGATGACGGCGGCCAGGAAGCTGCGGCTGTCGGGTGCCCAGACCATCTCCTCGACGGTTCCCTTCACCGCGTCTTCGATGACGGTGGCCTTGCCGGTGCCCAGCTCAAAGAGCAAGTGCTCGTCGGTGATGCGCAGCGGCCTCATGCGCGAATAGGTCAGATGCTTGCCATCGGGAGAAAAGTGGGGCGTGGCATAGCCGGAATGCTCTTCGAACACGCGCGCGACCTTGCCGGTGGCCGCGTCAAGCAGCACCACGGAGGAAACGCGCCAGTAGTCGTCGATGCGCGCCGTCGGCGAGATGCGCGCGGCGAACTGATGCCCATCGGGCGACCAACTGTAGTCGTCGATGTTCACATTCTGCTGCGTGACCAGACGCGCCTGCCGCGTGGCCAGCTCGTAGACCCAGAGCCGGTCGAACTTGTTGTTGTCCTCGTAGACCTCCTGATCGATCTTCTTCTGCTTGTCCTCGCGCTCCTTGGGACTGTCGGCGTCGCGGCGCACGAAGGAGAGGAAGCGGCTGTCGGAGGACCAGGAGAGATGCGAGACGCCGCCGGGCAGATCTGTGAGCGGCTGCGCTTCTCCGCCCGCTGCGGGCAGAATCCACAACTGCGCGTCCTCATCCTTGGCATCCTTGGCGGGCGTCAGATCGGTGCGTTTGTCGGCGTCGATCAGCTTCGCGGCAAAGTCGCCGGTTGCGGTCAGAGGATTTTTTCGCGTGGAGACGAAGGCCAGCCAGCGGCCATCGGGCGACCAGATCGGATCGAAATCGTCGCCGGAGCTGAGCACGTAAGGGTGAGCCTCGGGCTTGCCGTCGGTCGCGGCAATCCAGATGTGGCGGCGCGCGTGCGGGACGGAATCGGTCGGCGTGCGTACCACGTAAACCACGTGGCGGCCATCGGGGGCAATCTTCACATCAGAGACGGCGCGAATGCCGGCGATGTCGGCCGGTGTAACGATCTTGGCCGTTTGTGCAAGCAGGCCGGTGGTAGCCATCAGCAATGCGGGCAATAAAACAAAACGCATGGAAAACTCCCTTGCAATTTTCGGTAAAAAAGGGGCGGCGACCGGACCCCGGCAGCGCCGCCCAAAGATACGTGCATCACGGCCACTCATCCACGGGCAGCCGCAATCTTTTAAAAGTGCATCTTCAGCGCGAACTGAAGCTGGCGCTGCGTGCCGGTGCCGATGGTGCGATTGATGGTGTTGTAAATCTTGCCGAAGCTCGCCGAATCGGCGCTCCAGGTGGAGTAGGGCTGATCGAAGTTCGGATGGTTGAAGAGGTTGAACAGCTCGGTGCGGAACTCCAACTCGCGCGAGCCGCCCAGCTTGGTCTTCTTGATCAGCGAGCCATCGAACTGTACCAGCTTCGGGCCGTACCAGCCGTTGCGCGGCGAGTCACCGAAGGTGCCGTCGGCCGGACGCGACCAGGCATCGGCATTCAGCCAGCCGCTGACGCCCTTGTTCGCGACATAGGCATTGCTGTCGGCCACGCGGTCCGGGCGTTGGTTGATGTAGTCGCCGTTGCCATAGGTGTTGTCATTCAGATTGACGTTGAAGGCCACGCCCGAGCGGAGAATGCCGAGGCTGTTCACCTGCCATCCGCTGAAGAATTCGCGGATCGGCGCCGGTGCCGTGCCCAGCAGTGCGTGCCCGGTGCCGATCGGCAGATCGTAGAGCACCGAATAGGCAAAGTTGTGGCGCACATCGCCCGAACCATTGCCGCGCTCGGCGGCGATGTTGTTGTTGTCCTGCGGCTCGCTTGAGAACAGGCCCTGGTCCTGCACGTTGTCGATCACGTGGCCGAAGGTGTAGCTGCCCTGGAAGTAAAGGCCGTGCCCGGCGCGGCGCATCAACGAGGCCTGGAAGCCGTGATAGAGCGTATAGCCGTTGTTCTCTTCCAGGTAGATGTCGGCGAAGTTCGAGTTGGGCCGCGCCGTGTAGCCCTTGCCGTAGAGGTTCACATCCAGTTCGCGCCACAGGTTGATGCCGTGGTTGCCCACATAGGCCACCTGCATCGCCCAGGATTTGGTGAGTTCCGCAGCCAGGCTCAGGTTCCACTGCTCGCTGTAGATGTCCGGCTTGTTGGTCGGGAAACCGTAAACGGTGCTCGGCGTCGAGCCGGAACTGATGTAGCTGGAGTACGGATAGGACAGGCCCGCCGTATCGCTCTGCGTCAGATAATAGTTGCCGGCGATGTTGTTCAGCGGCACGTTATAGGAACCGAAGCCGACCGGGTAATCCTGATAGAAGATGCCGAAGGAGGCACGGGCGACCACCCGCTCCCACGGTGCATAGCTCAAGCCGAAGCGCGGCGAAAAGTTGGCGTGGTTGCCCTTGAAGTAAGGAGCACCGGCGGCGAACAGTTCACCGGTCAACGGATTATAGCTCTGCGTCTTGTAGTCCTTGTCGTGCGGAACCGTCTCCATGTCCCAACGCAGACCGTAGTCGAAGACCAGATTCCGCGCGGCCTGGAAGCTGTCCTGCGCGTAGAGGCCGAACTGCGTGGCGCGCGTGCCGTGGCCCGGATCGCCCGCCGAGGCGCTCAGATAATCCAACTGGTTGTTGATGAAGTGCTGCACCGTCGAGTAGCCCATGTAGACGTAATCGCTCGAATGACGGTTGACCTGAATGCGATAAACCGCGCCGCCGAACTTGAAGGTGTGATGTCCCTTCACCCAACTGAGCGCATCGCCGTACTGGAAGCTGGTTGCCGCCTGCGCGTACAGACCCTCATCGCCGGGATTGATGGTGTAGCTGGCAATGTAGGTGGACGGCGTCGACTCGGTCGAATCGATGGTGCTGTGCCAGCGCTGCACGCCGGCGAGAAAATCGTTCAGCAGATGATCGTTGAACAGATGCTGTTCATGCAACGCGATGTTGGTGGTGCGGATCGGCACATCCTGATGATCGCCCAGGCCGAACGACGAGGAGCTGACGCCGAACAGCGGACCATGCACATAGGTGTCGTTCACATTCACGCGCACAAAGGCCGAGTCGCGATCGTTGAAGACATGATCGACGCGGATCGAACCGGTATCCTCGCGCACATTTGAAACGCCGCTGGTCGAGTAGTCGGCCGTGATGCCGTCGCTCTCATCCACGCCCACTGGAATGTTGTCGAGAATCGGCTTGAGCGAAGGCGAGGCAGCCAGCACCTCGGCGCGCACCGCGGAACTGGGCACCGTGCCGCTGACCGGAATGCCCACGCGCTGGCGGCTGCCCTCGTAGTTGCTGAAGAAGTAGGTTTTGCCACGATGGATCGGCCCACCCACGTTGCCGCCGAAGTCGTTGTAGCGGAACTCGGGCTTGTCGGTCACAAAGTAGTTCTTCGCGTCCAGCGCGTCGTTGCGGAAGTAGTCGAACAGCTCGCCGTGAAAGGCATTGCCGCCGCTCTTGGTGGCAATGTTGACCAGCGATCCGGCCGCACGGCCGTACTCGGCCTGATAGCCGCTGGTCTGCACCTTGAACTCCGAGATGCTTTCCATCGAACCGGTCAGCAGTCGCGCGCCGCGTTCGTAGCCGTTGGCCATGTAGGGCTGATCGACGCGCGAAGCGTCCACACCGTCGATGGAATATTGATTGTGCACCGTGTGCAGGCCGTCGAAACTGAGGTCGAACAGATAGCTTGAACGGGCCACCGCGCCCGGCACCAGAAGACTGAAGCGCGCATAATCGCGGCCGTTGATCGGTAGTTCCTGCAACTGACGACCGTCGGTCATGCCGCTCAGCGAGGCGTCGGACTTTTCGAGCATCGGCACGTCCGCCGTCACTTCCACCTGCTGATCGACGCCGCCCGGCGTCAGCGCCGTATCCAGCAGCAACTCCGAGGCCACGTTCACCACCACATGCGAGTGGATCACCTTCTTGAAGCCCGGCGATTCAATGGTGATGGTGTAGCTTCCCACCGGAACACTGGGAAAGACCCAGCGACCGGATTTGCCGCTTGTGGCGGTTTCCTGAATGCCCGTAGCCGAGTTGGTCAGCGTAACCGCGGCATTGACAATCAACGCTCCTTGGCTGTCTCGCACCGTGCCTGAAGCGCTGCCGTTGGCAGCCTGTGCGTGCGTTTGTATGGCAAGAAAAAATGCGCAGAAAAGAACCAAAGCAATGCGCAAAAAGATGGGCTTCGCTGAGTGTGTATGGCGTTCCATCAAAATATGCCTCCTACATTGTTTTTTATTGAGTAAGGCGAAGCCTGAGCCTTCCGGGGATGCGCTATCCTCCTCTGCATGCCGCCGCCTTCTTTCGCCCGTCGAGAAAAATCCGTTGCGAAAAAAGGCGCGTTCCCTGTGGGGGAACTTCCGGCTACCGAATAGGACAATGCCGCCCGCGAAAAACCGCAGAGCCTCGCATTGGCGTGTTTCGTACTAGACCCGGTAGTGGCCCGCGGAACAGCGCAACAACGCGCGGGCCCATGGGGTCAGCGCCGGCATGAGATTTGTACGGGGGGAAAGAACAATCGGACAAGACTCGTTCGTGCGAAACGCACCGTGATTGAGGGGTGCCTGGAAAGCTGAATACATGGGGCGCATGCTTCCGTCTCCAATCCATATAAGGTTGGCGTGCATGCCCCTTCTGTATTTGCGCCTGAGAGCGTTATCCCATCGGCGGACTCCTCACGGAGCCTCTTTCCAGAATGCCTACTTCCCGTGGTCCTTTTGCCTGAGAGTTTCCGGGGCGGTTGCTCCTTCGGCGGCAGCTTTTTCTGCTCTCTCCCACGAGAGTACGTGCGGTAAATGTAGAACACTCACCATCAGGAATCCGTAAAGTTTCTCTCCCTTGAATTTTTACGCAAAGCCGCCGGGCATCTCCAGAATTCTTCTTCAGGTATCTATTTTGCTTCGTTCCCCAAAGCCATCGACATGGAAAGATCGGCGCTCCCGGGATGAATCCTGCAAGAAGTTTTCTGTCAGTCAAGCAAACAGAGAGGGTCTATAGGGAAGGAAAAAATATTTTACCCGCGTGTTTACAGTCTATTCATCCCGTTCGTATCTACTGTTGAGTATCCATCATGAACTGTTCCGGTGCTGTTGCCTTAACTGCCCAATGAGCGCGTTTTTGATGTTGCACGATTTGTTCCGCTCTTGAGCGGCGGACATAAAGCAAGAAGAAAAGAGTGTCAGTTAACAGATACCTCCATGCACATTCGTCCCAAGTCGCTGCCTGCGGGCGATGTTTTCCGAACGTATGCAAACATATGCATCGATCGGCTGAGCCGCTCCTGTTCTCTCATCAAAACCTGCACTCACAACCTAGAAATCCCGCATGCACGCGTTTCGAAAAATATGGAGAGAAGATGAAGTCCTTTTCTCGAAGCCCTTCCGCATCCCCTCGGGATATTCTCCGATGGTCAGCGGTTTCTTCTGTAAGCAGATCTGCCACCTTCTTCTGTTGGTCCTGACGCTGGCTGCCTTCGGCCACGCGCAAGGCATCAAAGGCACCATCACCGGCACGGTCAAGGACCCGAACGACGCGCCACTCACCGGCGTCAAGGTCACACTCGTGCAGGCCGAGACCAACGCCCGACACGAGTTTGTCACCTCCAGCCAGGAGATTCCCTCGATCGACGCGCTCGACCAACTCAAGATGATCACCAACGGCGCGCCCGCCGAGTTCAATCAACAAGCGCAGATCATCGTGACCACCAAGAGCGGCACCAACCAGTTTCACGGCGAAGCGCTGGAGTTCAACCGCTCGAAGGGCACTGGTGCCAAGGCCTACACGTTCACCACACCGGCTACAACCGCCGCGCGCCCACCCTATGAGCGCAATGAGTACGGCGGCAACTTCTCCGGCCCGATCATCGTGCCGCATCTTTACGACGGCCGCGACAAGAGCTTCTTCTTCTTTGCCTACGAGGGATTCAGCTATACCTACTCGTCCTCGGCCAACACCTTTCAGCCAACCGATAAGATGCGCTCGGGCGATTTTTCCGACTTTCTTTTCGGCGGCACTTGCTACACCGGCAAGGCCATGAATCTAGTCAACCCGGTCACGAAGGTCAACTACACCACCACCAACGGCAACAAGATTCCCACGGCCGATCAGAACACGACCTCGCTGGCGCTGCTCAATCTTCTCTATCCGCACGCGACCAACCAGAATGTCTGCAGCAGCACCAACACGTATGAAACCATCGGCTACTCGCAGGCTGCGAAACGCTTTTCGGCGCGACTCGATCACAAGCTGAGCGAGCACGATCAACTGCGCGCCACCTTTATGCACGCCTTCTATGGCCCCTACGCGGCCAGTTGGACCGATAGTCTGGCCGGCGGTTACGGCGGCATCGGCGAACACGACAAGTACGCAGCATTTCGAGTACCCGAGGTTCCGCTGCCAAGCTGCCTGACCCCGACTTTTGGCGCTCTCTCCTGCAACCCTTCAGGAAAATTTTGCATCGCCTGCGCGTAAAATTGGCTTCAAAGAAAGATTCCAATACCTGGGTTGCGGCAGATCTTTATATGGATTTTGTCGCTGAACAGCTATGGAAACAGGGAAGGATAATCATGCGTGGTCTCTTGAACTTTGTATTGATTGCATGCTTGGCGGATACAGTTTAAAGCATTTTTCCAATTGGTGTAGAGCGAAAGCAGGATGCAAGGTGGCTTTTTCCTCAAGAAAAAGCCACCTTGCACGCCACTCAACACTGCACGCGTATTGGAAAAATGCTCTAGCGCAGGGATCCCAAGGAAATGGCCTTCCTGAGCAACCAGGTCACTGCTTCACAAGCTGGGACTGCGCCCCAAGCACACGATTCGCATTGTTTTCTGGGTGAACGAGGAAAACGGTGATGCCGGCGGCAGAGCCTATCGCGACATGGTTGGCCCCGAGGGCGTCAAGCAGCATGTGGCGGCCATTGAAATGGATGGCGGTTCGGAACGCCCGCTGGGAATCGCCTATGGCGGTTTCGGCTTGCGCCCAAAGGTCCCGGGCTCTGCATCAGCACCGTTCCAGCTTGACGATCTTTCCGAGGCACAGCAGAAATCCTTCCGCATCATGCCGCAGATCGCAGCGCTATTGCAGCCGATCAGTGTCGATCGGATTTTCCCCGATGAAGGTGGATCGGACATTGAACCGATCACGGAGGAGGGCGTTCCTACGCTGAGTCCTCAAACCGTGGCGGAACACTACTTCGATTGGCACCACACGGAAGCCGATACGCTCGACAAGGTTGATGTGCAGGAGTTTCGTCACAATATTGCACTGCTGGCGATTACCAGCTACGTCCTGGCGGACAGCGATGCGCGTCTGACAAGCGAAAAACGCGCGGAAGAATACTCGGCCCATCGCTGAGAAATCGCTCGAGACACACATCGGTCGTAGCCATGCAGTTTTGCAGGCGCGACCGATGCGTACGTTTCGGCTCGTTTCGATAGATCGAAATATCCCGGAAAGACTCCGGAGATTTTATGTTTTCAAGAAGGCCATTTTTATGAGGCACGGCCACTCCTGGAGCACGAATCGCACAAAGACAGGCGCACACTCTCTTCCGGCGCCCAGCGCATGGAGGGTGCGAAGACAGAGGTACAGCCGTTGACACCGCGGCATCATTTGGTATACTGCTTCCACTATGATGAGAGTTATATATTTTCTATCTCATTACCTCGCGCGTAAGAAGCTATTCTGTTGCACCTCAAGATAACCAGGTAACCATAACCCGGTTATGGCATGAAAAATACGCAGGACGCACACGCCTGCATTGACATGCTGTGATATGGAAACGCGCCCTCATAGGCGCGCGATCCTGCACATCTTCACCCCTATGCCAACGCTTGGAACAGGCGATGCATCTCTATTTTCAGATACACACGGTTTTATTGCCATAACCATATCTATCTGTATTTTTGGGAGGATTCATGACATTCAAAAGCACTCGATATCTATTTTTTCCTCGCGCCGTTCTGCTGGCGGGATTGCTTGCACTCTCGTCCACCGCCTGGGCGCAACTTACCTTTCGTGGAGGCATCAACGGCACGGTGACCGATGCTTCGGGTGCGCTCATCAAAGACGCCACGGTGGAAGCCACCGAAGCCGCCACCAATGTGACGCAAAAAACCATTACCTCTTCTGCCGGATCCTTTGCGTTTCCCTCCATCGCCCTCGGAAAATATGACATCACTGTTTCTGCCACGGGCTTCAATAAGGCGAAGTTCGCGGGTGTGCAGGTTTCCGCCGGCGTCATTTATACGCTGCCTGTCAAGCTTGCCGTGGCAAGCTCACTGGAAACCGTAGAAGTGTCGGCCGATGCCTACACGCTGGACACCACCACCACAACCCAGACAACAACGATCGATTCTGTCGCCGTCGACAACGCGCCCTTGAATGGCCGCGACTTTACGCAGTTGACGACCCTCACGCCCGGTTTCTCCGGCACCGGAGCCGGCGGCGGCGGCTCGCTGAACGGCACACGCACCAACCAGATCAACTGGCAGATCGACGGCGTGGACAACAACGACATCTGGCATAACATTCCGGCAGTGAACCAGAGCGGTGTCAGCGGCATTGCCGGTGTCGTGCTGCCTCTTGATGCCATCGAGCAGTTTTCCGTGCAGACCAACGCATCGGCAGAATCTGGCCGCAACCCGGGCGGCACGGTCACTCTCGGTCTGAAATCCGGCACCAACACACTGCATGGGTCGGCGTATTACTACAATCGCAACGAACTGTTCGGTGCCAAAAATCCCTTTGCGGACATCAAGGAAAAAGTCCGCAACTACAACGCTGGATTTTCGGCCGGCGGTCCCATTGTCAAGGATCATCTCTTCACTTTTATCAGCTATGAACATCAGCGGTTCCTGATCGGCGTCCCGACCAAGGCAACCGAGCCGACCGCCGTCTGGCAACAGTACGCCAGCGACATTGTGACCTCGAACAACCAGCAACTGAGCTCGATCTCGACCAAGCTACTCACGCTGCTGTGGCCCAGCTATGCGCTGACCTCCTCGACCGCCGAGCAGAACAACGGACCGCAGGTGAATAACTACAACAGCCCCGACCCGGAGTGGGGCTACAGTCACAACGGCGTCATCAAGGCCGATTACACCATCAACGACCAGAACAGCCTCTCCGCTCACTGGTTTGGTGGCCAGGGCATCCAGATGGCTCCCGATGGCTCCGCACTGCTGCCCTATTACCAGAAGGCACCGAGTCACATTTATAACTATCAGCTGACTTATAACCACACCTTCACGCCGACGTTGACCAATCAGATTGTCTCCGGCGTCAACTACTTCCATCAGGTCTTCGACGACAACGTAAGCAACTTCAATGTCTCTGGAACCGGCCTGACCATCGGCTCCACCGTCACCAATGCACCGAAGATTCAGATCTCCAACTTTGATGCGACGGGCATCACCCCGCCCATGGGCCGCATTGATGCGAGCGGACAGATTTCCGACAACCTTGCCTGGGTCAAGGGCAAACACGAATTGAAGTTCGGCGGTGAATTCCGTCACGTACAACTGGATGAGTTCTATCATCGCAATGCCCAGGGCAACTTCAAGTTCAATGGCAAGGAGGGCGGCTGGGATCTAAGCAAGTCCTCGCTGGCCAGTGGCGTAACAGACTCATCGGTCACCGCGCGGTTGAACGCACTGGCTGACTTTCTGGCAGGCGATGTTCACTCTGGAGCCATCACCACGGGAAACCCTGAACGCATCGTCTCTATCAATACCTTCGCCGCCTTTGCACAGGATTCCTATCAGCTCACCCGCAAGCTCAACGTCAACTTCGGCCTGCGCTACGACTACGAACAACCCTTCCACGATTCAAAGAAAGATATGTCGGTGTTCCGCCCAGACCTCGTGCCGACCACGGGACTGGCCGTACAGGGGGATCAGGTTTCGTCTCTCTACGATCCGTATTACACCAGCATCAGCCCGCGTCTCGGACTCAGCTTCCAGGTCGCGCCGCACACCGTGCTCCGTGCCGGTGCCGGACTCTACTACGACACGCCGAACCTGAACCCCTTCCTCGACAATCGTCCCGGAAACGGCGCGCCGAATGGCGTGGAATCGAACCCGGCCGGCACCTCGCAGGTGAAGGCGCTGTACAAGACCTCGTATACCTGGGAGACCAACGTCAATCAGTTGCAAGCCAGTTCCTCGACCGGCATCTTTTCGATTCAGAAGGATTTTCATCCATCGTATAACCTGAACTACAACGTGCAACTGGAGCAGTCGATCACCTCGAATGTGATTGCGCAACTGGGCTACGTCGGCAGCGAAGGCCGTCATCTGCTGTCGATCGTCGACATCAATCAGTCAAAACCGAATGCGACCGAAGTGGACCAGACCTCGCGGCCGTATTACTCGAAATACGCGAATTACTCCAACATCAACGATATTGAGAGCATCGGCAATTCCAACTACAACTCGTTGCAGGCCACCCTGCGCGTCTCCAACGTTCACCACTTCTCTTCTCAGTTGGCCTATACGTGGTCGAAATCTCTCGACGACGTTTCCGCCTTCCGCGGCGCGCTGCCGCAGGACTCGACAAACTTCAAGGGCGACTACGGTCAGGGCGACTATGACAGCCGTCATACCTTCGTGGGCGCACTCAGCTATGAAGTGCCAGGGTCCGCACACTGGAAAAAAGTGACGACGGGCTGGCAGGCAAACGGTAACTTCGCCTTCCACACCGGTTTTCCGTTCACCGTTCTTACTGACGACCAGACGGATAACACGGGCGAAAATAATCAGCGCGCCAATCAGGTAAGCAATCCGTACACGGGATTCCGGAAGGCGGCGGTGAATGCCAACTGGCTGAACCCGGCCTCCTTTACCGATCCGGCGGCCGGCACCTGGGGCACCACGCGGCGCAATGCGTATACCGCGCCCGGCTTCGGTGAAGTGGACCTGAGCGTCTTCAAGAACACAAAGATCAGCGGGCGCGTCAATGCACAGTTCCGCGTGGAGCTGTACAACCTGTACAACCGCACTAACTATGCTCCTCCGCTCAGCGGCGGCAGCGACGGCTACAACCCCAATCAGGCAACCATCAGTTCGCTACAACTTTACGACACGATTGGCGATTTCAACGGCGCGCCGGGTATTGGCTCCGGCGAGCCTTTCAATACTCAATTTGCATTGAAACTCACCTTCTAGAGCATTTTCGAAATACATATAGACTTTTTGAGCGGCGCGCCGAGTGGCTTTTTCTTAAGGAAAAAGCCACTCGGTACGCCGCTTTCGCTCTACAGCAATTGGAGAAATGCTCTAACTGTCGGTGAACAGCGCCTTCTGCGGATGCCCCTTGGCCAGTGGAACGGGTGCGGTGGAATCGCTGAAATCCTTTGTCCACCGCCAGTTTCTGATCTCTGGAATATCCTCCAGATGTTCGCGGATATAGTCGTGGTGGCGCTGCAATTCCCGGTGGAAGAAGTCGATGGCATTCGCAGCCTGCAAACGGAGGCGAGGGATGTGCTTCAATGCGTCGAGTGCAAGGTGGAAACGGCTCATTTCGTTCAGAACCACCATGTCGAATGGTGTGGTGGTCGTGCCCTGGTCCATGTAGCCGTGCACATGGAAGCGGCCTTCATTGGAGCGCCCGTGGACAAGGGTATGAATGAGCCAGCGATTGTTGTGGAAGGCGAAGATCACCGGCGCCGCCTCAGTAAAGAGCGCGTTGAACGACATTTCGTCCATACCGTGCGTATGTTTGTCAGGAAACATCAACGTCATCAGGTCGACAACGTTGACCACGCGCACCTTGATACCTGGCACATGCTTCTGTAGCAGCCATGAGGCCGCGCAGGTCTCGATCGTCGGCACATCGCCGGCGCAGGCCAGCACCACATCCGGCTCTCCACCTTCATCGTTGGTGGCAAACTTCCATGTTGACGCGCCTTTTGAGCAGTGTTCAAGAGCCTCATCCATGGTCAGCCACTGGAGCTGCGGCTGTTTGCCGCAGGTGACGACATTCACGTAATTGCGACTGCGCAGGCAATGGTCGAAGACGCTCAACAGACAGTTAGAGTCCGGTGGATAATACACGCGGATCACTTCGCTCCTGCGCGCCAGCGCATTGTCCACATACCCGGTTGCCTGATGACTGAAACCATTGTGATCATTGCGCCAGGCATGACTCGTGAGCAAAACATTGAGAGACGCGAGAGGTCTGCGCCAGGAATAGTCGCGGCATTGCTCAAGCCATTTGGCGTGTTGGGTGGTCATCGAGTCGACCACCTGTGCGAAGGCTTCATAGGAAGACCACATGCCATGACGGCCCGTAAGAAGATAGCCTTCGAGCCATCCCTGGCAAAGATGTTCGCTCAGCACTTCCATGACGCGACCGTCGGGACCCAGTTCATCGTCGATGGAGACAAGCTCGGCCATCGAGCACCGCTTGGTTGCCTCGAAGATGGAGTTCAGGCGGTTGGAATTCGATTCGTCGGGGCAGAACATGCGGAAGTTTGTCGGGTTCATACTGAAGATGTCACGAAAGAAATCGCCAAGTTTGCGTGGAGCCTCGGCAAGAACCTGACCCGGCCCCGGAATCTCAAGCGCGTAATCGGTGAAGTCGGGCAGCGCCAGAGTAATCAATTCGCGTCCGCCATTGACATGCGGATTACCTCCCATGCGCCGGTTGCCAATGGGGGAAAGAGCAGCCAGTTCGTCAAGGAACTTCCCTTTCTTATCGAAGAGTTCCTCCGGCTTGTAACTCTTCATCCAGGCTTCAAGGATCTTGAGATGCTCTGGGTTTTCACGGACCGTTGCCAGTGGAACCTGGTGTGCACGGAATGTGCCTTCGATGGGGATTCCATCCACTTCCTTCGGGCAGGTCCATCCCTTGGGCGTGCGGAAAATAATCATGGGCCAGACGGGTTGCTTTTTGAATCCGCTCTTGCGAGCCTCTTGCTGGATTTTCCGAATCTCGGCATAGCAATCGTCAAGCGCTTGCGCAAGGAGTTGATGCACGACCTTCGGGTCATCGCCCTCGACAAAGTAGGGATTGTAACCTCGCCCCACATAAAGGGCCTTCAAGTCTGCATCGCTTGTGCGTCCCTGGGCGGTAGGTCCCGAGATTTTGTACCCATTGAGATGAAGGATTGGCAGGACCGCGCCGTCACGCGTGGGATTGAGGAAGTTAACTGACTTCCAGCTTCCTTCCAGTGGACAGGTCTCCGACTCACCATCCCCGATCACGCAGGCTACAATCAGATCCGGGTTATCGAAGGCCGCGCCAAATGCGTGCATCAACGAATATCCAAGCTCTCCGCCTTCGTGCATGGAGTTAGGCACGTGTGGACCGCAGTGGCTGGGCACGCCGCCCGGCGTCGAAAAATTGCGGAACATAAGTCGTAGACCGTCTTCATCGCGTGTGATCTCCGGGTGAACCTCGGTGTACGAACCTTCCAGATAAGAGCAAGCATTCAGCGAAGGCCCTCCGTGTCCCGGACCGGAAATGTAGATGATGTCCGCATCGTGCTCTTTGATGAGCCGGTTCAGATGAATGTAGATGAAGTTTTGTCCAGGCGAGGTTCCCCAGTGACCGAGCAACCTTGGCTTGATCTGTTCTGCCTTGAGCGGTGAGCGAAGCAGGGGATTGTCAAAGAGGTAGATCTGGCCGATGCAAAGGTAGTTCGCGGCGCGCCAGTAGCGATTCATCTTATCCAGCATCTCTGGCGATAAAGGTCCCTTTGGTTCCGGCGCTCTTGCTTCGAGTTTTCCGTCAGCCGCAATCGCGGTCGACAGGTTCACGTCGAAGATGAACTTGGAAGAATTGCCGAGCTGATCGGAGTTCTTGCTGATGGGTTGAGGCTTACTATGATTGTCAACTTTGACGGGATGTTCGATGGTGGCCATCGTGGCATATCCTTTCTCGTTCTCCGCAACTGCTCACATCCTTGCTGCGGCTTTAGACTTCAGGTGGTTCCGCTTCGACGGGGACAAGGCGCGGCTTCACTTGGCCAGCATCTTGCGGATTGATTCCAACTCGGTCCGGTGCTTTTGAGTGGTAGCCGGATAGGACATGTTGAGCCCCTTCAGGGCGTCAAGAACGATCTGAGAGACGATCAGGCGGGCGTCGTCCTTATCGTCGGCTGGGACAATATACCAGGGGGCGTGATGCGTGCTGGTTGCGCTCAGGCATTCTTCGTAGGCTTTCTCGTAGTCCTTCCAGAACTTTCTTTCGTGAAGATCAGCGAGACTCAACTTCCAGTTCTTTTCTGGATCGTCGATGCGTGCCAGAAACCGCTTGCGCTGCTCCTCTTTCGAAATGTGAAGGAATACCTTAACGACGCGCGTATTGTTGTGGTCAAGATGCTTCTCGAAATCCACGATGGAGCGATACCGATCGTCCCATTTTGACTTATCATCCTGTAGCTGTTTTGACAGCCCTTCGTTGCGAAGCTCCTCCGGATGGACGCGGACGACGAGTACCTCTTCATAGTAAGAACGGTTGAAGATGCCGATGCGACCGCGCTCAGGCAAACGGCACGTGGTGCGCCATAGAAAATCATGTTCCAGTTCTTCGGCGCTGGGTTGCTTGAAGCTGAAGACTTCGCATCCCTGCGGATTGATCCCGGACATGACGTGCCTTATGGCGCCATCTTTGCCTGCGGCGTCCATGCCCTGGAAGATGAGTAGAAGCGCATAGCGATTGGACGCATAGTGAAGATGCTGCAATGCGCTGAGCTTTTTCACGTGTTCTGCCAACAACTTTTGATAGTGCTTCTTCGACTTGGTCAGGGCCGGTCCAGCCGTCGGCCACTCGCTCAGGTCGAGCTTCTTGCCTGGCGGCACGTGGTAGGCCTTCGAATCAATCGTCATGTTGTTCACTTATCCCCTGCAAATCTGATTGGCCGCA
>Ga0255352_1000998_pt1 | contig 14894 bp, 10 predicted proteins | sample HBST0metaG_FD_189939 | JGI IMG/M metagenome (GOLD analysis project Ga0255352, IMG submission 189939) | Peat soil microbial communities from Stordalen Mire, Sweden - H.B.S.T0 | ecosystem: Environmental > Terrestrial > Soil > Wetlands > Peat | place: Sweden: Norrbotten County, Stordalen Mire...
CGTAAAGGCTTCGAGAAACCCCTGGTCGCGCAGATTCCGGCCCCACTGCCGCGCGAACGCTTCGTGCTGCTCGTACAGGTCGGGCAGGAAAACGTAATTCTCCTCCTCGCGGTAGCGCGAATACTGCTCGACGCCAAGGTAATCGTTTCTGAAATACCAAGCCGATAGTGCAAGGCTGCATAGCGGCGGTTTCGACAACTCGAAACACATCTCCGGGTCGCGCATCAGGTCGCCGTTCTGCTCTCCGTAATGCGCAACGGAAATCGAAGGCAGGTTCAGCGGCCCCGGCTCCGGCGCGGCCTCGACGACAAGGGCCATGTAGGGCGGATTCTCGATCTTGAGGTACAGAGTGGGCCGGAAACCACTGGCCCGCTCAAGAATGCGAAGGATGGTCTGCATTACGCCACCTCCGCGATTGCGTCTTGCGCTTCGGGCGTTGAGACCTTCGGCGCATTCTGCTTAGTGGTGGACTCTCCGGTGATGGCGTCCAAAATCACCGCAGAGGTGCGCTGGATGACTTCAAGGCTTTCTGCCAAAAGCGCCGCATTGCCCGCGTACATCTGGATGTAGTCACTTGACGCCCGACCCATCTCAAGGCCGATGGCTTGGCCCACGATAAAAGCCACGGCCTCGGCTTCGGTCTCGCGCACGGTGGCGGTGGTCATGGTGCGTCGATCGGACTTGTGGAGGTATTCGTGCCCTAGCTCATGGACCAAGGTCACCAGTTCCTCGGCGGGCGACTGGCCGGGCAGAATGGCAATCTTTCCGCCGTAGCTGACGCCGAGAGCGGGCGCGATGTTCTCGGTGTATTCAAGGGCGATATTCTGTGAATCGAGAAACGCAATCAGCCGGTCGCGGTGCTCGCCCACTTCGCCGGTGATGTTGTGCTCGAACTCGGGCAGGTCCGCGCCCTCGGTCTGCGCCATGTCGAAGACGTACACAGCGCGGAAGCCAATCAACACAGGCGCGGGCTTCGTCTCCCGATTCGTGTTCGGCTCCTGCTCTGCCGTGTCCTTTCTGCGCCGGTGTCCGACCATCGGGGCGAGAATCTGAATCCCCTTCTCGCCGCGCTTCACGAAACGGCCCAACTCCTTCCATGCGTGGAACCCGGCTACGCGCGTGGCCGTTGGGCGTTGTCTGGCGATCTGCAAAATATTCCCAAAACTGTAGGAATGGAACCGGGCCATTGCCGCGAGATACGCGGTCAGTGTCTCGCTCTTGCCCGCTTCAAGCTGCTGAAGCAAAAAGTCCACGGCCTGCTTGATGAGTTGCTGTGTGGGGTTGTCTTTCTGGCTGGTGCGCTGCTGGTAGGGCGATTCGCCCCGGTTGCGGAGCGCCGCATTTTTGCTGTGCGGCGCGGTGGTGGTTGCTGTGCTGCTGCTGGTATAAGGCATGATGGTCGCTCTCCTGTGTTGCCCGCTGAGGGGCTGAATTTGAAGGAGGGCGTCTGCCTCAAACCAAATTTCTTTGTTTGAGTGCCCCCGCTTCATGTCTTGGGCGGCGGGCAGAGGCGAGGCGGGTTCAGTCAAGGGCGCGCGTTTTTTGCGCGTTCATCGCAGCGTAGCGGAGACCCTTGACGGGTTCCGACCGCATCTGCCATAAAGCCGCATGAAGCGGGGGTACTTAAACGAAGAAGAAATTCGGTACTCTTCCGAATTGCCTTACGCTTGTATGCACGTCAGGGGCGTTGCGGGAACGAACGGCCAGCTGGGATGGGTGACCGGAAGACGGCGGCACGCTCGGCGGCTGAAGGCAGGGAAGGGGGCCTTCTCCCTTCCCTCCCTACCCGGAAAGAGAGTTCACAGGATGAATGAAGAAGACAGAAGGGGTAAAGCTAGGGGAAAATGGACCTTTCGGATTTTTGGCGCATCTGAGTAAAAAGGCAGTTCCCAGCTACAGAATCGTGACGCATACTGAATCGATACCGCCCGGCGAGTCCGCTGCCGCACTTCTTCCAGAGGATTGGGAAGTGTCTGCGGTCGCCCCAGAGAGCCCGGCTCAGGCGGAAGTCATCGGTCAGACCATCGCCGGAATCATGCACATGCTGGCCGAATTGGGCAGCGATCTCCGTTCCCTCGATGGAATCACGCTGGCCACGGACTGCAAGCAGACCGCCTCAGAGATACAGCAATTGCGAGCGGGAGAAATCCCCCTGGAGGCAGCCGATCTCCCCGAGTCGCTCGATCTCGGCCGCACCGTCCCTGTGTGGCGCGGGGGCGAACTGCGGTTTCATATTGTGCTACGGGCCAGCCTGGGAGTCATGGCCATCTCCGGCAAAAAGAAGGATTACGAGTTGGCTGTGGCCTCGCTGGCCCACGAAGCCGCGCATGTCGAACACGAGGGTCATCTGTACCGCCAGTTGCCACAACTCCGGGCACGCCCCCTCGAATGCGGCAACCGTTCGCGCGCCGCATTTATCAAGGCACTCGATACTTGGAGCGAATACTCCGCTAGCCGCTCCTCCGCAATGTTTCGCCCAGGGGCGTTGCAGGACTTCGATTCCGTGTTCTCGAAGTTGCTCAGACAGAGTGTTCCAGCCTGCCGGGCGATCATCGCGAGTTGCCGCAAACACGGGATCACTCCCAAAGCGTTCCTCGACTTGCAGCAACTCTTCGGAGATCTGTTTATCCGCGCCGGGTACTTGCTCGGTCATCTGCATGGACTGGAATGGAATCTCGACGAGCACGCCCCGCGGGCCGCGGTGCTTCTTGAGAAGCGGCCCGAGATGCGGGATGTGATGGCCCGGTTGGGAAACGCCCTGCACCTGCTTTGGCTGACAGAGTACGCCTGGGATTCGATCGAGGTTTTCGCGCCCGTCTACGATCTTCTGCTAGAGGCCATGGAGCTCTATGGTCTATCGTTCCACAAAAACAACGAGGAATACACTGTGAAGCTCCTCTTCCGATCCCGCGGCGGCAGGGCTTAATAGACGGCGGAAGCGCAAACGAAAACTCGCTGCGGGGGCGTACGGCACAGTATCCCGAAACCTCGCGGATGATCTTTTCGGGAGATGTAAGAGAGCGCATCCGTGTGGTTTCTTCGATGATGTCCCGCGACGATCCGAGGCCAGGATACTGCGCTTATCCTTGAATTAAGAACAGCAAGTCCTCATTTGGAGCGCGATTTTGCGACCATCCATCCCCAAGGCAGCGCGACGATATCTGCGTCAAGCGGTTGCGCTTTACCGCCATGCAGCACCGCTCCCTGAACGAAGGATGCTTTGCGCTTCAAATCATCCCGGAAGGCGCGAATTCCCATCGCATCGCTCGATGTCACCTGACTGCTCGCCTTAATTTCCAACGCGACCAGCTTGCCGGCTTCTTCCAGGATGAAAACCGCGTCCTTGCGAAGTGTATTGCAGCTGCCAGCGGGGGCTCGATGTCAGATACACATTCCCTCCTTGCGGAAGAGGAAATGCGTTTCTACTTGACATCCCCTTTCATAGAACCCGCCTTAGGCGGTGTGGCTGGGACCTCGGGCACCCGACACGTCGCAGTTATCAAGCACGAATCGGAATCCCGGAGACTAGCACCCGCTCAGCGGAATTGGCGACTCCAGCCTTCGCCAATTCGTTCACAAATGCGCTGTAGATGGGCTGCGGATAGGGTGTGGGTCCAATGATAAGGTGATCGAATATCTGCGTGAAATCCAAGTCTGCGATCTGGTCCGAAACCGACGCATCGAGTGGAACCTTGTAAACGACTTGCGGCACCCCGGAGACGACTTCGGTCGATGACTCCATGAGTCGAGATGGCCCAGGCATCGGTGCATAGGCCTCAAGCGTCGGTGCATAGATTGCTCGCCACTCCCTCTCCTCGCGAAAGCCTTCGTGTTTCAGACAAACCACATGAAACAAAAACATGTTGAGAACTATCCTGATAAGGACATCACGACCAATCGTCCGAAGAAACTCGCGATTGGCGCGAACGTTTCGAATGACTTCTTCCATGTATTCGTGCGCCGCAGATTCCGAAAAGTATGCAACGGAACTGAATATGATGCTCAAGGGGAGAGTAGAAAGAGTGTATGGGATGTTAAGCACAATCCCGATTCGAGTCGCAGTTCCGCCGAAGGCGCGCCACATCGAAAGTCGCCCGTTTGAGTCTTCGCTGTCCTGATGCACCGACAGGCACGCGATATACGAGTTCCACCGAATGTCATTCCAAGAGTTGTTAAACGCAGTGAATGCTTGAGAGGCAACACCGGGGATGCAGTCGTCCAGAGCTTCAGTAAATGAGTTTTTCTTTGATTGGTCAGAGAAGAAGCTATTTAAAATGTCAAAGCCGTGCTGCACTTCGCTGAAGTCAGACATGCAGTTGGTGTTGCGCATCCAGAAACGTTTGGTTCTGATTATGTTGAGAGCGGCCTCTGCTGTTGTGTAGTGAACGAGGCGCCCGCGTGACTGGCCCGGCTTCTGCAGGAATAACTCTCGCGTCTTCTTCATGAAATACGGCATCATGATATCTGCAACTCGTATTCCCTGTTCGAATATCTCTGATGTGACAGCAGCTTTGAGGGGTGCGTTTTCCACGGCGGTGTCTCCCAACAGGTAAACTATATCCTTTCCAGACCCAGACATCTTCCCCACGCTACCTCGTTTGGGAAGCGATCGGTCCCAGATCGGCTCGATCCACTTCTCCTGAGTCCGGCGGGTGGCCTCGGTCTCGACGACTCAAAAACCACATCGAGGGTGCCCCCGGTCCCTCGCTCTCTGGGACCTGGGAAACTCCGGACCTCAACTAGCAAGAAGAAGCCCACCGTCTAGCAGGATCGGTCCAGGCAAACGCCGATTGCGCCAGAATCGATTCTGTAATGATGCCAAATCCGCCAACTTACTCGTCGACTGCTGCGGATGGGCTCTTGCTCTGCTGTAATTCTCTATTGAAGACAAACCAGAACAGCGTCGAGTTGCTTGTGAGCCCTATTTAGAGATGCAGCCCAATTTCCTCGATGATGGCCTCCGCGATTGAAGGTTTTGCGACGCCAATATTGGCAGTGTCGGCAAGAGATTTCGATAGCCTTTCAGCCGCCGCAGGACTCTGCGCAAGCTCTACCTGGAGCGCCTGCGACGCATTGGACGTGTAGACGGACAGCTCGCGGATGTGGGGACGAAGACGCGCCAGATCGTCTTCGAGACCGGCAAGCTGCGTGGCCTCACCAGTCAGAATCACCCGGTCGGCAGTAAGATTTCCTGCTGAATCGACAGCGTAACCGTAGTCGATGTGCTGAGCCGCCTCGGTGTCAAGATCGACGGTCTTGCCATTGTCGAGGCGGACGGAAAGATCGGGCCCGATGCGCTCCGCGGTGGCGAAGTCACCAGTGCGGATGTGATTGTCTTTCCCTGGGGCGGTAAACCGGATGCGCTCTCCTTCGGCCATCTCCCGCATCTCTTCCCGGTAGACTTTGCTCTGGCGCGTCTGGCTCCGAAGCTGGGCAGGGTTGAATGTCACTTGCCCGCTATCGGCCGTCTCGATGGTCAAAGTGTTCCGGCCTGCATCGACTTCGAGAACCCGGGCAACGCTGTTATGCGGAATGCCGTCAAGCGAAGGGCTACCAGTACGGAAGTGAATTTCGTCACCAGGCCGGTAATCGCCGGTAAAGCCAGGGTTCGGGAATTTCTGCTCCACAAGGACCGGAAGCGAATGGCTCTCTGGTGCAAGTTTCCCTTCGCTGTGCAACTCAGCGCGAATTAACTGCGTCAGCTCACGGCGCTCTGCCGCGTCCGGGGCGACGACAACGGTTCTGTCCGGCTGTGCCGTGTAATCCAAGGCGACTGCCGCAAGGCGATGGTCCGGGCTCTGGAATTCGTGAACCCGGCCATGCTGCTGAAGCCGTTCGGTCGCCGTGGCCGGTTGATGCTCGTGGAAAAGCTCGACAACCTCCCGCACTTGCTCGGTCGCACTGGGCGGACGAAAGTCCACCGCAGCCGTCTTCGAGATGTCAGCGGCGAGACGCAGGCCCAGTGTCTCGGCGTCGTTCGTATAAATACGGACATCTTCCGAGGCGCGGGAGACGGCGACATATGCGAGCCGGGTGTTGATGAGCATTCGGCTCGATTCGGTGTCGATATTGGCGAGCACGCGGCCCGCAGTCAATCCCTGCGAACTGTGCGATGTGACCGCGTAGCCATGATCGAACTGCCGGAATTGAGTCGTGTCGAAGGTAATCTCGCGTGGCTGCTTACCATCCAAGCGCACGGCCATTTGCCCATTATCGATAGCAGTGATCGTGCCCAAATCACGGTTGGCGACGCCGAGCGTTTTATTGGGTTCGGTAAACTGGATGCGGTCGCCGGTCGAAAACTCGCGCGTGCTTTCGGTGAAGACATTGACGCCGCGCAACCGGCGCGGATCATAGGTGACGGAAGCTCCGTTTTCTAGTTCGACGGTGAGCGTATTGACGCGAGCATCCACATCCTTAACTCTGGCGTAGCTGTTGCGCTCGATGCCTTCGGTTTTGCTGCCGGTGTGGTAGTGCAGCACGTCGCCCACGTTGTACCGCGCCGCCCAGGTCCGGTCGGCTCCGGTCATATCGGAACGATGATCGAGCACGCGCAACTCGTGATCTTCTACAGATAAGGTTCCATTGAGCCGCAACTCGGCACGCACGGCCTCATTGATCTGGCGGCGGCTGCGATTGTCGGGAGATACGATGATGGTGTTTTCGGGCTGCGCGGCATAGTCTCTGGCAATCGCGGCGATGCGTTCATTGGCGCCCGCGATTTCCGTCACCCGGCCCTGTTCGGTAAGCAGCGCAACGCTTTTTTCGGTTTCGTTATTGGCAAGCAGCTCGACCGCGCGCCGCAACTCGGGATCATTCTGGCGCATGATCCGGTCGAGCTGCGAGGTCCGCATTCCGGCCTGCTGCATTTGTTCGAAGGGCCGTCCAGCATCGACCGCCTGATGTTGGCTGGTATCGCCGATGACGAGCACCCGGTCCTGGGGTTTGAGCTTTTCGAGAAAGGCCCGCATCTGCTGGGTGCTGGCCAGACTGGATTCGTCCAGCATATAAAGGTGGCGAGGTTCCGGGCTTGCGTCGGGATGGTTTTCGCCGCGCGCGAGAAAACTTTGCAGCGTGCCAGCGTCGATGCCAGCCTCGCGGAGCTGGGCCGCGGCGCGGGAGGTGGGCGCAAACCCTTCGACCGTGTATCCACTCTTTTCCGCACCCTCTCGGATGCTCTGAAGCACAGTCGTTTTGCCGGTTCCGGCCCGGCCCTGGAGACCGTGAATGCGGTCGGTCGAATTGAGCGTTTCCTCGATGACTCGGCGCTGCGACTCATTGAGAAACTCCCGCGTGCGTGCCTGTTCCTGCGACAGCTCAGCGCTCAGAATTGGCTCGACGGCATTACGGCCCAGGAGCATGAGCTCGACGTTGGTGCGCTCGGCGGCAATGGTCTCCGGCGTGGTGAACCGGCGCCCGGAGGCATATTTCGGGCTGTCCACGATCTGGAAATCGCCTGCCGCGCGCCGTGTCTCGAACTCCGAGCGAATCTCTTTATAGGTAGTTTCCCCCATTCCTCGCCGCATGGCGTCGCGCAGGATTCGCCGCTCATCGACGACAGCCTCCCGCTCGAAGACGCTTTGGCGGGCAAAGGTCACGGCTTCCTTGGCCTCGGTGCTGCTCTCTCGGCAGACCTGCTGCTGTTGGGCGCGCTCCCGAGCGGTGGCAATGACCTTTTCGGGCTGATTGCCGAACTCGACGGCCATCTTCCTGTGGGCGTCGAGAACCTGCTCGGCAGTGAGATTCTGTTTGCGGTCGCGGGTCGATTGTGCCGCAATCTCGGCGGCCTCGGCACCGGCGCGGCCCGTCTTTTCAAGCTGTTCCCGTATCTGTTTGGAGCGCGGGCTCGAAGCATCAAGATACTCCTCGGTATAGCCTTTGATCTCGGGTGCTCCGCTCTTGCCGCGCTCGATCTCGTAACCAAGATTGCGGAGCTGGTACATCAACTCTGACTGGTAGATGGCGGTGGCGAACTGCTGTGACTCAAAGAAGCCGCGCTCCTGAAGAGCGCGTGTCGTACCGTCCATGCGCTCGGTTACGTTGAAGATGACGGCATGGGTGTGAAGCTGCGGCGCGGCATAGCCCGCGACGGGCCGCGCCGTGTCGTGCTCGAACTTGGCGGCGATGAATTTGCCGGTCGTCTCTGCTGGATGGTTGCCGCCGATGCGCGCCTGGGTATACCTCTCCAATTCGTTTAGAGCTTCCGTGACAGCGGCGCGGTGCGCCTCCCGGACCCGGTCATCGCCACCGACAAGCGCGGTGAGCGATACCGACTTGGGAGTTGAAAAGGTCGCATCCCATCCTGCGCGGTGCTCGACGCTCTTGATCGTTTCGCCATCGACATTTTTATACTCGAAGGCGGCGCGCGAGCGGACCATGGGTTGCTCCGTTGCCGGGTGCAACCCTTCCGAGAGCCGCTGAAATTCAAGCGGCGTGACCGCACCCGACAGACCAAACCGTGCGGCAAGCTGGCCCTGCCACTCACCCTCGATGGCGTTGCCTTGCCGGTAGTAGCTCTGCGTTTCTGAAGCGAAATCCTGCTTGTGGTAGGTCTGCGCCTGGCTGGCGCTAAGCGATTTGGAGATAGTCAACATGGTTACAATGACCTCAAATCAAGGGAAATTTGTTCGTCTTCCGACTGTTCATGCGTATCGGGAGAATCTGGAATGGCAGGGGTATTAGCGACTTCCTGGACGGGCGCAGATGGATTTTCGGGAGTGATCTCGGTCTGCTCCATCGCTTGCTGCACCGGCCAGGGGATCGGGCGCGGCGACCTTTCCTGGACAATCGGAGCATCACCGGAGACGGTCGCCACGGGTTCGGAACCTGTGTTTTTCTGTGTCTCCTCGTCTTCTGATGGAATCGGCTTGAGCGTGTCGGGATCAAAAGCAAGACCGCCATCGGCCATCTTGCGTGGAATGAAACTATTTGCTGGCGTGGGCAGGTCGAGATAGTCGAATGCGAAGCGGGCGACCTTGTTACCTAGCTTGAGGTAAGCGTGCCTGTCATCGAGCCCGGAGATTTCCGAACCCATCACCAAAGGCTCGATCTGCCGCTCTACGGTAAAGTTTTTGCCCGAGCGTGTGCCGTCGAACTTTGTTTCCTTCAGCCGCTCGATCTCGACCTTACCAATCATTTCGGAGATCCACTCGGCCGCCTTCGGTTCGGAGGTCTTCATGAAGATTTTGGTGGCCGGCTGCGAGAGCATCACCTCGGCGAGATGGCCGTATGTGACTTCAAGCTGCGCTTTGCCTTGGAAGCCGAGCACGAGAGGGTTCAAGCTCTTTCTGCTCTCGCAGACCGCCGTGTGAAGCTGCGGTAATTTCTGCAAGCTCGCCAGTTCGTCAATCACGAACCACACCGGCCGCTGGCCGGGCTGCGGTACTCTCAGCAACCGCATCACGAGAAGATCGATCCAGAGGGACTGCAAGGGGCGCAGAGCATCCCGCACCTCCGTCTGCGAAGTGATGAAGATCCATCCCTGGCGTGTTTTCGCCCATGTGCGGGCCGTCCAGAGGGGCCGATTTTCGTCTTTCTCCGGCAGCAGTCGGAACCCCTTAGCGACGAGGCCGAGAGAAGATAGGACACCTGCACGCTGCGGCCCAGCCTTTCTATCTATATAGAAGGCCATCTCGGTTCCTTGCACACGCTTCAGCAGTTCCGTATCGCTTGCCATCCATGCGGCAAGCTGGTGTGGCGTCGGCCCCAGCTTCAGCAGATGTGCAAAAATCTGGGCAGGCGTATCGTGAAAGAACTCGTCGATCACGTCTGTCTTGCGTTGATAGAGTGAGGCTGCAATGGCGTCGGCTTCGGCATTTGATTCCATCTCCTGCGCCGGCCCCCAGTACGGACAGCGATCATCGAGCGGATTGAGAACGATGTCGCCACGTTCCTTATCAAAGAACCGCTGGATGTACTCGCAGGCCGGATCGTGGACAATCGCTGTTTCTTTCCGGTCCCTGATCTGGCGCAGAATTTGCATGATGAGTTGCGATTTTCCAACCCCGGTGTCGCCCATGATCTGGAAGTGCTGCGCCTCTTTGCGCCGCGGAATCCGCATCATCCGGCGCGATTCGGTAGTTACGAATCCGACGCCTTCTCCCTTCGCAACCCGGTTGAACTGCCGCGGCGTGAGCATCACGGGGCCACGGAGAACCCGGCCATATTTCATCTGCCGGAAGCGTTTGATGTCCACTGGGATGGCAAACCCGAGTGCCGCTATAAGGGCAATCCCGCCGCAAATCAGGCGCAGAGCGAAAACCGCCAATAGGCTTCTGCCGTCGAAGACGACATCGTGCAGCCAGCGGTACATGGAAGCATCCGTATACTTCCGGGCCGGCGCACGGAACGGAAATTCGTACCCCTGTGACTGCGCCAGTTCCGCCAGCGCAAACGGTGCGGTTTTGCCGCTCGGAATCGTCATTTTGCCCCGTGTGAAATCGAATGGAAAGGCCAGCCGCGGCTTGGGCTTTCCGCCGCCCAGATAGACAAGCCGGTAGCTGCCATTCAGATGAAAGGTCGCTCCGGCGCGGGCGCGAACGTAATCCCCGAGGTACGCCTGTTCGAGCGGTGGCAGGCTGAAGCGAATCTGCTGCCAGAGCAAAAGGCAGGTGAACAGAAGCGCGGTCGCGATTGCCGAGTAGCTCATCAGCGGAACGTGCGGTGGCCAGATAATCGTTTCTTTCCGTCCCCAGTGCGTAGCCATACTATCTGCCCCCTTTCGCGTCGTCCGCGTACTGCTGCATGACCTCCTGCGCGGCACGGCGCTTCTCGCGGCGCACGGCGCTCATGGCCTCTGTGATCCACTGCGACGTGACTGGTTTGCCGAGAATGAGCGGCTTGATGAGGTTGACCAAGAGCATCCGCGTGGCGACTATTTCGGTGAATACTGCGTCGTGGTCGGAGCGCCGCGCCTCGCGCAAGAGAACTTCTCGCGCCCACTCACCAAGCGCCTTCTTTTCGGACTGCGCGATAACATCCAGCTCTGCAAGTTCCTCTTTGGTGAGCTTTACGTTGGCGGAGTGAGTCCGTCCGCTGCGGCCACGCGAACGCTGGAGGCGGCTCTCGAATACAGCGATTCCTGTTGTCGATTGAGATTTCATATGTGCTCCCAACACCGAGTTCCTATAGAAACCAGCAAGATTCCTATAGGAACTCACTTGGCTGTAAGCCAATGATTTTGGAGCAAGGTTCCAACAGGAACCTTGCCAGACTCGACACACCACCCTTTGAGGGATGGAGTGTCAAAATTCTTCCGGTGCGTAGCACCGTAGTGGCTTTGCCGCCCCTGTAGGCGCGGGATCATGCCTTCGATCCCGCCGCAATTGCTGGTGTTGAGGCCGCCGAAGAAGCCGCGGAAACAGGCTTCTTTGCGGAATGCTCAACCGCATCGGAGGCTGGCACGCGACGCACGCGCAATGTCGGCGTGATCCGTTGGGCTTCCGATGTGCGAAGAAACTCCTGGAAGTCGCGGTCTTTCGAGAAGATATAAGCGAGCGCCTGCTCCATGACTTCATCCGCTGAAGCATGGATGAATGCGGCGTACTGATCGAGTTGCAATGCGGTTGAATCCGTCAACCGAATTGAGGCGCTAACGTAGCGGGTTTGGGTGACTTCAAGCAGTGGCATTCGGTTCTCCTTGGCGTATGGAATCAGGCCGTCTTTCGACGGGTAATTATGCGTTGAGCAGTGGCCGCAATCTCCCGCGCACGAGCAGTGCAAAGTGCGGGGGGAATCTCGAAGCGGCGGCGAACTTCGAGCATGGTGATTACGTCGTCGATGGGAATGCCGCTGCCAAGCCAAAGGCAGGCTGAGGCTACATCGACGGTGCGTTGGGCATAGTAGAGAGGATCAGGCTTATCGGAGCGGCGAACTATCAATTCATGTGTCAGCTTTGCAGCGTCCCGGCCGTGGGTAAGTTGAGCGCAAACCCAAGCCCAATCGTTCTCCGAAAGAGAGTGCTTTTGTGCTGGCGATTTCCGTGCGTTCCCGCGTAGCGGTAGCAAGGAAGAGCCTGTGACGTTATCAAGCCGGAAATCTTCGGGACCATAGATCGCATCCGCAGGGTATTCGACCGCGACACGATGCGCGGGAGAATACTTCCGGTTGTAGAAACCGGGGACGCGCAGCACACGGTTCCGATCCGTGCAAGCGGGATCGCCGCCGAAGGCAATGGCGAGCAGTTTGAGCGTCTGTTCCTGGTTCTCGAAGTCGAAGCCAGCAACACGCCAGAGCGCCTGATATTTGCCGGGCGAAGTCGAGAGAATGGTCGTGGGCGCGGGTACTCGATCCGATGCCCGCAGCGCGGCGAGCCGGGCGTCACCATCGGTATCAATATCTATATAGATATGACGGACAGAAGCAACGCACTCCTTGGTGCGTTTGCGGCTGCCGGGACGAAGTGGATTGGCGGAGACATAGATGTTCGCGCCGTTGTCGTTCTCAAAGGTGAGCCAGGCCATATACCGAGGCGCGAGAACTTGTTCAAGCGTGATGACACGCTGCTGTGGCCGGGGCGCATCCTCCCGGCGCAGCAAGAGCGCAATCGTTTCGCTGGAAGCGAAACTGCGAGTAAGAAAATTGGTGGCGACTTGATTCATAGGTTAACCTCTCAAGAACGCGATTCCACGGGCCATTGTCAGTAGGAGAGCCCGGCTTTTGCCGGGCTCTCACCGTGAAGGGAAGGGGCCTATTCGGCCACTTCCTCGGAGGGAATCTCCTGCTCGACTTCCTGCTCTTCCGCGGCGGCCTTTTCCGCGCGGTCGAGCTTGAGGATGGAGCTGACGCGAATGCTGTCGGTGCGTACCGGCTTCCTGGCCTTCTTGGGCGTGTACTCGGTGTGGCGAATCTCGCCCTCGACCTGCACGTGCGCGCCCTTCTTGAGCGTGGCCGCGAACTCGCCGAACTTGCCGAAGACGATGCAGCGATGCCATTCGGTGTGCGAGACGTATTCGCCGGACTCTTTGTCCTTGTAAGAGGTTTTGGTGGCGATGGAAAAGGTGGTGAATTTCTGGTTGTTCTTGCCGGTGCGGACTTCGGCGTCGCCGCCCAGGTAGCCAATGAGAGTTGCACGATTCAGAAACATTTTGAGTCTCCTGATTTGAATTCCCGATCTGCTCGGGTCACACCTGGCGAAGCTATGCGAGTGGGCGCGACTCCCAAGGCCGAAGCTCTGCATTTACGGAGGGTCCATCGCAGATGGAAACCGTAACCCGTAGGGTGCGATAGCAAAGCAGAAGAGCGAGCTTGCCGCCGGGCGTCGCAAAGGCCCCGAAGCAGTGACCGAGCAAGTGAGGAATTGATCCGGGGAGACTCGCATCTGAACGATGCAAACTACCTGCTTCCTGGCGATGCCATTGGTGCAATGACCGGCAAACCAGATCCACATTCCTCGTTGCCTGACCTCAGGAGAAAGAGCCGCATCTCGCACCCGCATTCGCTCGTCTTGAAGTTCGGCGCGGCCACGCTCATAAGCGCACAACAAGGGCGAGGTTCCATCAGCTTCACCGTGCCCAAGAAGGCTTATCATAGCCGTGCCTCCGATTCGCGTTTCCATTCGCTCGGTCCGCACCGAAGTTCACGCTGCCGCCGTGGAGGAAGCCCGGTAGATTTCCTCCGTCTCGAAGGACTGCTCCGCGTGGCTGTAACCCTTCACGGTGATCAGCTCGCGCACCCGGCGTCGCCCTGTGGAATCGCGTTCGCAGTAGAGGACATAATCCACTGCCTTTCCGGTCTGTGACCGGATGAACTGCTGATTCAAATTCGTCCGCGCGCTTAGCGCCATATCCGCCAGCCGGTCGAGCGCATCTACGGCTGAATCCGCGTGCAGAGTCGAGAGCGTTCCGCCGTGGCCGGTGTTCATCGCTTGCAGCAGGTCGTAGCCGCATTCGTCGCGTATTTCTCCCATGATGATGCGGTCGGGACGATGACGCAGAGCCGCGGCTACAAGCTGGCTCGGAGTCACGGCAACCTGGCCGGGAATGGCCGCAACAGCCTCCCAGCGAACCGCATTCGGATGGGCGATCTTCAACTCGGCAGGCTGCTCGATCACAATCAACCGCTCTTGCATGGGAATGTGGTCGAGCAGCGCTTTCATCAAGGTCGTTTTTCCCGATCCGGTTCCACCGGCGATAATGCCGTTCTTCCGTTTACCGATAAGCTCTACTACCGCGTCCCGAACGTTGGCTGGCAAACTACCCGACGCAATCAGTTCATCGGACGTAAACCAGCGGTTGAATTTGCGCACGGTGAGCGTCGGACCATAGACCGATGAAGGCGGGCCAACAACGGCCACGCGCGAGCCATCGGGCAAGCGCGTATTGAGGATCGGATTCTGCCCTGTCAAGTCCTGGCCGAGAATGCGCGCCACGCGCTCAATAGCGGCTTGTAGCCGCTCGTTCGTATACGGCGTTTGCAGCTCAATGTGCTCGACCATTCCGTTCCGATCCGCGAATACACCCGTGCTGCCGTTGATCATCACATCGGAGATCGAAGGGTCCAACAAGAGCGCCCGCAGTTCTTCCGGAAAGAACGGTAATATCAGATCGAAGCTCACCGATTAACCTCCCGATCCTTGCTTGCGGCCACAGCGGAAAATATGAGCTTGACATCATATGAGTTCGAGCGCATTATGTATGCGTGGCTTACGAAATTCGCGCAAGACCTGAGTTTCGGGAATGGATGCAGACCCTTTCTCGGGAAGAACGGGAATCGTTCGATACAGCCGTAAACCTTCTCAAGGAAAGAGGCCCGATGCTCGGTCGGCCTGATGTCGATACCGTCAAGGGATCGGCATTTCCCAACATGAAGGAACTGCGCACCGCGCACGACAAACATCTGGCGCTTCGCGCATTCTTTGCCTTCGATCCCAAACGTTCCGCCATCCTGCTCCTCGG
>Ga0255352_1000999_pt1 | contig 14883 bp, 12 predicted proteins | sample HBST0metaG_FD_189939 | JGI IMG/M metagenome (GOLD analysis project Ga0255352, IMG submission 189939) | Peat soil microbial communities from Stordalen Mire, Sweden - H.B.S.T0 | ecosystem: Environmental > Terrestrial > Soil > Wetlands > Peat | place: Sweden: Norrbotten County, Stordalen Mire...
GAAGGAACAACGAAAAACACCTCCGAAGGATAACATCGCTTCGGAGGTGCCCGTGTGAAACCAAGATAGGGACGGAGAACCAGTAGCCGGCGCTGGAGGTCGGTAGCACTCAGCTACTGGTACTCCCTGCACAAACGAAGCTAGCCGCGGCTTCCCCTTTCCACTGCTGCCTCGTGTCGCCCGGCTCAAAGAGAATGTAAACATTCCCCGAACCATGTTGACAATCGAAGTGTCTCCCATGCGAGCGATGCGTTCTGTGACCGCCGTCACAGAGAATTTATAATTGCTAATCTTCTCTGTCCATGCGGCTTTTCACTATATTATTTGCGAAAAATGGAGTAGGCGACACTGCAGTTTCCGGTGCGGCATTTTACATTGCGCGATTGACAAAGCGCGGCCCCGGCTCGACAATCGGAATTTCAGTTTCACTCCCCGAGAAGGACGTTTCGTGACCGCACTTTTGAAGACGCAACTTGGCGATATTCCCCTGCTGGCACGCGGCAAGGTCCGCGACCTGTACGCCGTCGGCGACGACCTGTTGATGGTGGCCACCGACCGCATTTCGGCCTTTGACCACATCCTGGCCACCGGCATTCCCGGCAAGGGCAAGATTCTCACGCAGATCTCCCTGTTCTGGTTCGAGCTTTTCAAAGATCGGGTACCCAATCACCTGATTTCGGCTACGATCAGCGAGTACCCGGCCGCGCTTCAGCCCTTCGCCGATCAGTTGGAGGGTCGCTCGATGCTGGTGCGCCGGGCGCAGATGTTCCCGGTCGAATGCGTCGCGCGCGGCTATCTGGCCGGTTCGGGCTGGAAGGAATATCAGGCCAGCGCGACGGTCTGCGGCGTGCCGCTGCCGACCGGTCTGCTCGACGGCTCGAAGCTGCCGGAGCCGATCTTCACGCCGGCCACCAAGAGTCAGGACGGCGAGCACGACGAGAACGTCTCCTACGAGGTGGTCGCCGGCAAGATCGGCGAGGCCGATGCCGCCGAACTACGCCGCCTGACGCTGGCGCTTTACCAGAAGGCCAGCGAACACGCAGCCACCTGCGGGCTGGTTCTGGCCGACACCAAGTTCGAGTTCGGCCGCATCGACGGCAAAATCACGCTGGCCGACGAGGTGCTTTCGCCGGATTCCTCGCGCTTCTGGGAGGCCGCGAGCTGGAAGCCGGGCGGCGCGCAGCCCTCGTTCGACAAGCAGTTTGTGCGCGATTACCTGGAGTCGATCCGCTGGAACAAGCAGGCTCCGGCGCCGGGGCTGCCCGACGAGGTCGTCGAACGCACGCTGGCCAAATATCTGGAAGCTTTCCGTCGTCTGACGGGCCGCACCCTGGCGCTGTAACCCACCAAGGACGAACCGGAGAAGAGCGCATGGCCGTTGACCTTGCCATCGTCGTGATCGTGGTCCTGGCGGCCTTTATGGGCCTGGCGCGAGGGTTCTTCCGCTCGGTCTGCGGACTGGGCGGGCTCTTCTTCGGCCTGGTGCTGGCGGCCTGGAATTATGCACGGGTGGCGGCGCTGTTGCTGCCTGTGCTACGCTTCGAGCCGCTGGCCAATGCTGTGGGCTTTCTGCTGGTGGCCATGCTGGTCAGTTTTCTGGCTAACTGGGCCGGAGCGCTGCTGGCGCGCGCCGTCCACATGGTGGGACTCGGCTGCCTGGACCGGTTGTTGGGCGGCTTCTTCGGCGCCTTTCAGGGTGCGCTGGCAGTCACCCTAGTGATTCTGGCGGCGGTGGCCTTTTTCCCCGGCGCGCACTGGCTGTCTGACAGCCGGTTGCCGCGACGGTTTTTCGGGGCTTGCAACCTTAGCACACACCTCAGTCCGGAGGAATTAGCAGCAAAGATTCGTGACGGATTGCGCACACTGGAGCAAGAAACTCCCCGCTGGATGCACCCGGAGACAGGCAAACTTTGATATAAAAGAAATTCGGGCATTTCTGCGCCCGCTTTTCCACAGCCATTGAAAACCAGGGGACGTAGTGAAGAAAGAACTGGACAGTCTTGTGACGCAAATGCACTCGAGCGGCGTCTCTTATGATGAAGCCGTGCGTAGCTTTAAGCGCCAGTATTTGCGCGAAGTGCTTGTCGCCCACAAAGGCAACCAGTGTAAGGCCGCCGAAGAGTTGGGGATGCACCGCAATACGCTGAGCCGCACGATGGCCGAACTCGGTCTCGATCTGGCCGATATTCGCGCCGGGCTCAAGCGTCCGCCGCGCAGTGAGCGTCCTGTCTTCAGCGTCTATCGCCAAGGCTACCGCCAGGGCTAAGGGCGCGCCGAATCGATGCCCAATTTGCCTGAAGAACATTCCGCACACGTTTCGATCAAGCCGGGATTCGTCTGGGACGAGTGCCCGGCTTATCTATTCGATATTGACGGCACGCTGCTGCGCAGCCGTGACCGCACGCACTTCAACGCCTTTCACGCCAGCGTCCGCCGCGTTACCGGACTTGAGGTCTCGCTGGAAGGCGTGCCCTTGGCCGGCAACACGGACCGGGCGATTCTGCGCGCGGCCATGCAACAATCCGGCATCCAGGAAAAAATCTTTAACCAGCACGCTGAGGAGATTCTGCATGCCATGGGTGAGATCGTCGACGAAAAGCGCGCCGAACTCGACCTGGAGATGCTGCCCGGTGTGGAACAGACGCTGGCGCATCTGGCCGCGCGCGGAGCCGCTCTAGGGCTGGCCACCGGCAACCTCGAGGCCATTGGCTGGATCAAGATGGAGCGCCTCGGGCTGCGATCCAGATTCAGCTTCGGCGGCTTCAGCGATCATTTTCTCGACCGCAATCTTCTGGTGGGTCACGCGGCAGAGCTGGCTCGGCAAAGAGCCGGTGTCAACGCCACGGTCTGCGTGGTCGGCGACACGCCGCGCGACATCGCGGCGGCGCGCAGCAACGCCCTTCCGGTGATCGCCGTGGCCACCGGCCACTATGGCTACGATGAGCTGCTGCAACTGAACCCGGAGGTCTGCGCCAGTTCGCTGGCCGATCTGCTGGCGGCCACCGCCGCGGGAGAAACAGAAGCATGAGGCGCAAGTTCCCGATTCGCATGACGTGGCCGCTGGTCTTCTGCATGGCCGTCCCCCCGCTCGCCGCGCAACAACCCGCGCCGACTTCCACGCAAGCAAGCGCGGAAAAACTGCCCCCTACGCGCGATCGCCGGCAGGCCGCCAAGCTCTTTATGCAAGCCGGCAAGCTCTTCATGGCGGAGAAGTTCGAAGAGGCGATGGCCGAGTATCAAAAAGCCACCAAGCTGGACCCGAGCAACCGCGACTACCGGCTGGCGGTCGAGGTGGCCCGCAGCCACGCTGTCACCGCGCTGGTGCAGTCGGCCGCCAAGGACCGCCTGACCGGCAATGCCGCCGGCGCTCGGGCCGCGCTGGAGCACGCGCACCAGCTCGACCCAGGCAATCCACAGGTGGCGCAGCACATGGACGAGCTGGGCAGCGATGCTCTGCTGGGGCTGAATGTGCCTCTCTACGAAGGCACCTCCGCGCAGATGCGTTCGGCGGCCACGCTTGAGCCGCATGCAGACCGGCACAGCTTTCACGTCCACGCCGATGCGCGTCAGGTTCTGCGACAGGTCTTCACGGCCTACGGCATACAGACAACGATCGACGACGGAGTCTCTCCCAACCGCATTCTCTTCGACATGGACGAGGCCAGCTTCGCGCAGGCCAGCCATGCCCTCGCCCTGGCCACGCACACCTTCTATGTGCCGCTCGACGCACACCGCGCCCTGATCGCCCGCGACACGCATGAAGCGCACCAGCAATACGAGAATGAGGAGATGGAAAACATCTCCATCACCGGTCTGGCCGCCAACGACATCAGCGATCTGGTCAATGTGGCGAAAAACATCTTTCAGATTCCCGTCGCCGTTGCCAATCCAACGCCCGGCACCATCACGCTGCGCGCCACGCCCGCCCTGCTGTCGAGTTTCAACAAAACGCTGCGCGGCCTGCTCAACGGCCAGAACCAGGTTCTACTCCAGATGCGTATCATTCAGCTGTCGCATACCAACGAGCGGACCACCGGGGCAGCGCTTCCGCAGTCGTTCTCGGCGATGAACATCTATGCCGAGGAATCGTCGATTCTGACCGCCAACTCGACGCTGGTCTCGGAGATCGTCTCTTCGGGACTGGCCTCAGCCGACGATCCGCTGGCCATCCTCGGCATTCTCATCGCTTCCGGCTCGGTTTCCAGTTCGCTGTTTTCAAATGGACTGCTCGTGTTCGGCGGCGGCATTACGGAATCGGCGCTCACCCCCGGCAGCGGCCTGACGATCAACCTCGGCAGCACCTATTCCAACTCGCGTCAACTGGATAACATACAGTTGCGAATGGGCGACGGCGAATCGAGCACGCTGCGCGTCGGCGAGCGCTACCCGATCCAGACCTCTTCGTACTCGAATATGGCCACCTCGAGTTCGACGATCTCCGGGTTGACGACCTCTGGCACCTCTTCGGCGCTGACCTCGCTGCTATCCTCCTACAGCTCGACGGCCACCATTCCCCAGGTCAATTACGAGGATCTGGGACTGACGCTGAAGACAACGCCCAGCATCATGCGCAACGACCACATCGCGCTGTCGATCGATCTGAAGCTCGATTCCCTGTCGGGCAGCACCCTTGACGGCAACCCTATTCTGAACAACCGTGCGTACTCGGGCGTCGCCACCGTGCGGCCGGGCGAATCGGTGATTCTTGCCGGGGAGTTGAACAAATCGGAGACCCGCTCGGTCACCGGCACGCCCGGGCTCGACGACATCCCCGGCCTGAGCCAGGCCGAAGACAAGGACACGCAGAAAAGTTCCTCATCACTGCTGATCCTGATCACGCCACACCTGGTGCGCAGTCCACAGCCCGCCGGCTCCTCGCCGATGTTGCACATCGAGCGCACCGGCCCGTCCAACTGAGGTTAAAGATTTTTTCGCACGCAGAAAAATCCCCGCCAGGTTTGCACCCGGCGGGGATTTTTCGTGCAAAGTAGAAGAAAGCTACTTGGCATCGAGCTTGATCTGAAAGTCCACGATCTTCTTCAGCGTCTCGTACGGCGCATTGGCCGGAACCGAACGACCGTTGACGATCAGCGTCGGGACCTGATTGATGCCGAGTTCGCCAGCCAGCTTGCGCGAAGCCTCAACGGCGTTCTTGGCTTCGGGCGTCGCCGCGCAAGCCGAGACCTTGGCCGCATCCGCGCCCGCCTTGGCAATGGCGCTGTTCAGCGTCAACTGCGCGCCATCGGCCGTCGCCAGCCCATCCTGGCCGTCGAAAACTGCGGAGGCAAACTGGAAGAAGGCAGTGCTGCCGGCCTGCTTGGCCACACAATAGCCATAGCTGGCCGCGAGCACCGCCTGCGGGTGAATAGACGGGATCGGATCAGCTTCGAAGACAATATGCGCCTGCGGATAATCGGCAGCGAGCTTGTCCATGTTGGCCTGCGCGTCCTTGCAGTGCGGGCACTGGAAGTCGGCGAACTCAACCAGTTCAAGCTCCCTGGTCGCGCCGCCGCGATAGGGGCCGACGGCATCCTTCTGCACCTTCGCGCGGATGTCATCATAGGGATGCGCGCCAAAGGCGACGATCTGGTCGCCGGCGATGATGTGCTTGCCGTCGGGCATGGCAAAGAACTCAAGCGCCTGCGGTTTTTCCTTACCGCTCTTGTCGCCCACCAGCACAATCACCTTGGTGACGCCTTCGACCTCTGTCTTCAGAACCGCCTGCACCTGCCAGATGCGATCTTCGTCGTATCCCCAACTGGCGTGCAAAAACTCGTTCACCGTTTCTTTCGTGGGAACCGTAGCGGTGAAGTTGGCGGGATCGGGCTTGGGAAAGACCGGAGCCGCGGCCAGCGTGGGCGCCGGAGCCGCGGGAACCTGCGTCTGGGCCGCAGCCGAAACAGTAGACAGAGAAAGAACCATGCCGGCGAACAAGCTCGCGCAGGCACTGGCAGAACAAACGGACGAACGGATCAAGCGGATTCTCCTTTTGAACGAGGGAAACAAACCCCGAAATTAGCTTATACCTGAACTTTGACGGCAATGGGAAATCTGCGTCCCATGCCAAACGACTTGGCGGTCACCTTCAACACCGGCGCGGCCTGCTGGCGCTTGTATTCGCTGCGTTCGACCAGCCGTACGATATGTTGGACGAGCTCGGGCGGGAAACCGTTGGCGGCGGCAATCTGTTCCGGCGTCTCGTAGCGCTCGACGTAGGCCTCCAAAATCGGATCCAGAACATCATACGGCGGCAGCGAGTCGGTGTCTTTCTGATCGGGCCGCAACTCGGCCGAAGGCGGCTTGGTGAGAATCGTCTCGGGGATCACCTCGCGCTCGCGATTGATCCAGCGACAGACGGCATACACACGTGTCTTCACCAGATCGCCGATCACCGCCAACGCACCCACCATGTCGCCGTAGAGCGTGCAGTAACCGACCGCCATCTCCGACTTGTTGCCGGTGGTCAGCACCAGCGCGGAAAACTTGTTGGACATGGCCATCAGCAGACAGCCGCGCGCACGCGACTGAATGTTTTCCTCGGTGGTGTCAGCCTCGGTGCCCTCGAACTGCGGCGCCAGAGCCTTCTGAAACGCGGCGAACAGTCCACTGATGCCGATCAGATCAAAGCGAATGCCAAGGTTCGAGGCCAGCGCGCGGCTGTCGTCGATCGAACCTTGCGACGAATAGGGGCTTGGCATGCCGACGGCAATCACGTTCTCCGCGCCCAGCGCATCGGCGGCAATGGCGGCCACCAGCGCCGAATCGATGCCGCCGCTCAAGCCCACGATGACCTTCTTGAAACCGCACTTGCGCACGTAATCGCGCGTGCCGACGACCAGCGCCCGGTAAGCGGCCTCGGTGTCGTCCTCGACCGGCTCGGCGATCGGCTGCGCCGCGAAAGGATCGACCAGGACCAGATCCTCGGCAAAGGAAGCGGCCTGCGCGATCAACTCGCCCTGAGCGTTGATGGCCAGCGAGGAGCCGTCGAAGATCAGGCTGTCGTTGCCGCCAACCTGATTGACGAGAATCACGGGAATCCCGTCGCGCCGGGCAATCGCCGCAAGCATCTGGCGGCGCACCTTGCGCTTCGAGTGCCAGAAGGGCGACGACGACAGGTTGATGTGCAGCGCGGGCTGCTGCTTCATCAGCTCTTCCATCGGATCGACCTTGTAGAGCCGCTCGCGCCAGAAGTTCTTGTCATTCCAGGCATCCTCGCAGATGCTGATGGCCAGCCGCAGACCGTCGAGTTCAACCACCTTCTGCTCCTTGGCCGAGGTGAAGTAGCGCTGCTCGTCGAAGACGTCATAGAAGGGCAGCAGGCGCTTGTGCTGCTCCAGCAGCACCTTCCCCTTGTCGAGCAGAACCGCCGCGTTGACGGCGGGCTTGCCGCTACCGGCCGGTGCAGGCAAGGCCACGCCCACCAGCACCGCCGTCGTCATGTTGCGCGTGGCAATGGCCAGTTCCTCGACCGCCGTGCGACAACGCGCCAGGAAGCTCGGCTTCTCCAAAAAGTCGGCCGGTGGATAGCCACACAGGGCCAACTCGGAAAAGACCGTCAACCGCGCGCCAGCCTCGGCAGCCCGGCGGCTGACGGCAATCATCTTGTCTAGATTTCCGGTGAAATCTCCCACCGTCGGATCGATCTGTGCAAGGGCAATCTTCACCTCAACAGTTTATTGCACCGGCCACGACTCTTCCTACCGAAGCGCGTCAAAGTCTGCTCTGCGGAGATTTCAAGAGCCTGTTCCAGCAAAAATCACGCCGACCGTGCGCAGGATGATCTTGAAGTCCAGCCAGATGCTCCAATGATCGATGTAGGAAGCATCGAGCGAAATATAGCTGGAAAACGATGGGTCCTGGCGGCTCTGCACCTGCCAGAGGCCGGTGATGCCAGGCGTAACGCGCAGGCGGCGCAGATGACTCAGCTCGTATTTTTTCACCTCGCCGGCCAGCGGCGGACGGGGTCCGACGACACTCATATCGCCCAGAAGCACGTTGTAGAACTGCGGCAACTCATCCAGCGAATACTTGCGCAGAAAGCGGCCGACGCGTGTGATGCGCGGATCGTTGGTGACCTTGAAGAGCACGCCGTCGCGTTCGTTCTGGGACTGCAGCGCGGCAAGCCGGTGGTCGGCATCGCGTACCATGGTGCGGAATTTGTAGCAGTGAAAGACCCTTCCCTTTTTCCCGATCCGCTCGGCGGGATAGAAGACCGGCCCGGGCGAATCGAATTTGACGGCCATGGCGACGGCCAGCATGATCGGCGATACCACGACCAGCACAAAGCTGGAAAACAGCAGGTCGAAGATGCGCTTGAAGAACAGGCCGATCTCGGGAACCCGGCCGCAATGCAGCGGAACCGTGAGGAACTGGCCAACATATTCGACCGGGTTGTTCCACGCCAGCCCGTCGTACACGTTCGGAACCAGGCGCAGATCGACGCCCATGACGCGCGCCTGCGCCAAAATCTCCTGCATCGTGGAATGCTCACAAGAAACCGAGAAAAATATCTCATCCACAAACAGCTTGCGCACGTGCTGAAAGAGCGTTTCAAGCGAACCCACCACCTCCCCAGACAAATCGCAGCCATCCTCCTCGGCGGCCACGAAGCCCTTGAAGGTGTAACCAAGATGGCGGATGCTGTCCAGAGAATGCCGCAGCGCGAGAGCCTCCGGCCCGGTTCCCACGATCAAGACATTGCGCGTGCCAACGCCTTGCGCATAGCGCCGGTAAAGCAGAAAGCGATAAAGCAGACGACGCAGGCCCAAGACCACCGTCACCATGGCGATGCTCAAAAGCACGATGCCGCGCGGAATATCGTCGGCATGGATCAGATAGAGCGTACCGGTGAGCAGCAACCCCGAGGTCAGGCAAGCCTGCAGGCTCAATCGCTGTTCGTTCAACATGCTGGCCAGCTTGTGGGGTGCATACAGTTTCAAACCGCGGCTGGTAAAGATAAGTGAAACGGTAAACCCGAAGAGGAGTGCCAGTAAGATACCCGTGGAACGGCCGTGAATCAGCGTGCCGCGCCAGAATTCGCGCGCGCCGCTCAAGGGCGCAACGCGGAATTCGACAATCGTCGCAAAAAAAGCGGAGGCCAGAATCGTCAAGACATCGAGCACGATCCACAGTCTGATTTTGCCGTCGGCGATTCCCCGGTCAGCTTCCGGCGAGGAGGCCATTGAAGACGCAATGCGCTGCCAGAATCCTGAAGTTGCCATAGGCTAACTTATGAACCTCGTTGCGCAGATTTCCCTCATCACCCGCAAAGGCGGGGGAGAGAAAACACACATCAGGAAAAACATCTGATTTAACTTATTGCAATTTGTTTTAGGCAAGGTCGGTTTTCTACTATCGGGTCAGCCTATATGCAAAGCCGCAGATAACTTTCCTGTAAAACTCGGGCGGCAAAAACTCAGCACATATGCAGGACCGCATCCGATCCCGCGTCTTCGGGCCAATAGCATCAGCAGCACATGCCAGAATTTACTTGGCTGCGATTCCCATTTACTCAGGAAGGAGCCTTTTCATGCTGTTCAAAAGAGAACAGAAAGAATAAATATAACGGAGAATACCCACGAAACATGTTGGGCGTTCGGACTCACCCCGACGACTCAGCACCGAACCTTTTATTGAACTCTCGGCTTGCTCTTTTTGCTCTGCCGCAGAGAACGTTTCTTTATGCCCTGATTTCGGCAAGAAAATTATACCCCGATGCGCGCCGGCAATCATTACAAATTATGTCGTTGGCAACCGATAAGCATCGAGCAATAGAAACTGACGAATGATCGTATCCCGTGAGGAAACAAATCCGTCGAGTGGTCCAAAATAATGAGCCTTGCCGGCAGCCAGGAAGAGAATTTTATCGGCCAGCCGCTCGGCAAAACGCATATCGTGCGTCACCACAATGCTGGTCAATCCAAACTGCTGCTTGAGCCGCTCGATCAGGTCACCTAAGCGCCGGGCAATAATCGGATCGACCATGGTCGTCGGCTCATCGTAGAGCACGATTTCAGGAGAGGCTGCCAGGGCACGCGCAATCGCCACGGCACGTTTATGGCCGGTGGCAAGGCTCGACGGCAGAGCGTCGGCACTGCCCTCGACGCCCACCATAGCGATCAGTTGATCGACCTTGGCAAGAATCTCGTCTTCGCCAAGGCCTCCCCGCTCGCGCAGCGGAAAAGCAATGTTTTCGCGCACGCTCAACGAATCGAAGAGCGCGCCGTTCTGGAAGACCATCGTCACTTTTTTGCGGATCTCACGCAGGCCATCTTCGTCCATCTTGTCGATCTCGGCATCTTCCACGCGAATCGAACCGGAATCCGGCTTGAGGAAGCCCATCAGCAATCGCAACGCCACCGACTTGCCCACGCCGCTGCGGCCCAAGATGCAGAGCGTCTCGCCGCGGTTCACCTCAAAGCTCACATCATCCAGCACCGTGCGTCCGTCAAAGGCAATGCTGACGTGGTCGAACGAGAGGAACGGACCGGCGCTGGTCACGGAGGCACCGCTCTCCTCTTCCGCCCTGCCGAACAGCTTCGCCGCACACTCGAACAATGCCATGCCATGCTCTCCTACGCGAAGGGCGCAGCCCCAAAAGGTCTGCGCCCCGCTGTTGCAGCGCGGAAGAAGCCGCGCCCGGATTTACTTGCCAGCCTCTTCGAGGAAACCGATCAGCGACTCAATGCCCAGTGCGTAGTTCTTCAAGCAGAACTTTTCGTTGGGTGCGTGAATGCTGTCGTCGGGCAGGCTAAAGCCCATCATCACGCTCGGTGCGCCAAGGTGACGCTCAAAGTCACCGACAATCGGCACCGAACCGCCCGAGCGAATGAAGACCGTGTCCTTGCCCCAGACCGCGTGCAGTGCGCGCGTGGCGGCCTGCACAAATTTGTTGTTCACCGGAATCAGGCTCGGCTCGCCGGAGTGAATCAACCGCACCTCAACATCGACACCGGCCGGAGCAATCTGCTCGACAAATTTTTTGTACTGCGCAAAGGCCTTGGTCGGCGTCATACCCGGCACCAGACGCATCGAAACCTTGGCAAGCGCCTTGGCGGGAATCACCGTCTTCGCGCCCGCGCCGATGAAGCCGCCCGGCATGCCGTGCACGTCGAGCGTGGGCCGCGCCCAGGTGCGCTCGATGACGCTGTAACCGGCCTCGCCCACCAGTTTGGGCGAACCCACCTCGGCGATGCGGTACTGCTCCTCATCGAAGGGCAGGCTGTGCCATGCCTTCAGTTCCTCGGCACTCGGCGGAATAATGTCGTCGTAGAAGCCGGGAATCAGGATGTGGCCTTCCTCGTCCTTCAACTTCGCCAGCATCTGCGCCAACGCCATGAACGGGTTCGGCGCCGCGCCGCCGTACATCCCCGAGTGCAGATCGGTCTTCGCGCCATGCACCTCAATCTCGGTATAGATCATGCCGCGCAGGCCCACACACAGGGTCGGCAAATCGGGCGCGAACATTTCCGTGTCGGAGATAAGCGCAAAGTCGGCCTTCAACTCTGGCGGCTTCGAGGCCACGTACTCGGCGATGCCCTCGCCGCCCACTTCCTCGTCGCCTTCCAGCAGCACACGAATATTGATCGGCAGCTCGCCGGTGGTCGCCAGCAGCGATTCGAGCGCCTTGATCTGCGCATAGACCTGGCCCTTGTCGTCGGCGGTGCCACGCGCGTATAGGTTGCCATTGCGCTCGGTCGGCTCAAAGGGCGGCGAGATCCACTCGTCGATGGGGTCGACCGGCTGCACGTCATAGTGGCCGTAGAGCAGTGCTGTCGGCTTGCCCGGCGCCTGCAACCACTCGGCGTAAACCAGCGGATGCACCCGCGTCTCAATCAGCTTGGCGTTGTCGAAGCCAATCCGCTTCAACTCGCCCGCCAGCGATTCGGCGGTCTTGCGGCAGTCGCCGTCGTGCTCGGGCAACGTCGAGATCGAGGGGATGCGCAGAAGCGCCTTCAACTCATCGAGAAACCGCGCGTAGTTCTCGCGGGCATAGGTAACGGCGGGCGATGTCATTCGAAAACTTCCTCCAAACACTGTTGAGTATAGACGGTTTCGTTCCGGGGCCGCGCCATCTGATAGCCTGAAGACAGCGGATTTGCCAGCCTTTTCGGCCCTCCTCCGCTCCACACCTATGCCCCCAATTTTGAATGCTCAGTCCATCGCCAAGCAATTTGGCGCCGCGCCTTTATTTGAGAACCTATCGCTCGCCGTCGACGAAGGCGACCGCATCGGCCTGATCGGCCCCAACGGCAGCGGAAAATCGACGCTGCTGGCGATTCTTGCCGGCAACATCTCCCCCGACGCGGGCGAGGTGGCCGTGCGCAAACGCGCTCGCGCCGCCTACGTGGCGCAGGACTCGGTCTACGCCCCCGGGCTGACCGTCCGTCAGGTGCTCGAACAAGCTCTGGCCGCGGCGGGCATCGACGAGGGCGCGCGCGAGGGCAAGCTGCGCGAAACCACCGGCCGCACCGGCTTTGACGATCTGGCCATTGAGGCCGCCTCGCTCTCCGGCGGATGGCGCAAGCGGCTGGCCATTGTCGAGGCGTTGGTCGGCGAACCCGACGTGCTGCTGCTCGACGAGCCGACCAACCATCTCGATCTGGCCGGCATCGAGTGGCTTGAAGAGGTTCTGCGCTCGGCCAGCTTCGCCACCGTCACCATCAGCCACGACCGCTATTTTCTCGAAGCCACGGCCAGCGAGATCGTCGAGCTGAACCGCATCTACATGGGCGGACTCTTCCGCTCGAAGGGCAACTTCAGCCACTTTCTCGAAGAGAAGCAGGCCTTTCTCGACGCGCAGAATCGCCAGCAGGAGAGCCTGCGCAACCGCGTCCGCTCCGAGGTCGAGTGGCTGCGTCGCGGAGCCAAGGCACGCACCCGCAAATCCAAGGCCCGCATCGATTCGGCCAACTCCATGATTGCCGACTTGGCGCAGATGGATTCGCGCTCTGCGGTCAACTCCGCCGGCATCGACTTCGACGCCTCCGACCGCAAGACTAAGCGTCTGGTCACCTTCGAAGGCGTCTCGTATGCCTTCCCCGCCGTCGCCAACGAGAGCGCGGAAAAGAAGATCGTCACGAACCTGAACTTCGTGCTCACGGCGGGCAGCAAGGTGGGCCTCGTCGGCCCCAACGGCAGCGGCAAAACCACGCTGCTGCGTCTGCTGCGCAAGGAACTGGAGCCGGACGAGGGCAGCATTCGCCGCGCCGACGCGCTGCGGCTGGTCTACTTCAGCCAGATGCGCGAGATCGACGAGAGCCTGACGCTGCGCCGCGCGCTGGCCCCCGAGGGCGACTCGGTTATACACCTGGGCCGCACCATTCACGTGGCCTCCTGGGCCTCGCGCTTCCTGTTCACCGGCGAGCAACTGAACCAGCCGGTGAAGAACCTTTCAGGCGGCGAACGGGCGCGCGTGCTCATCGCGCGGCTCATGCTGGAACCGGCCGACATTCTGCTGCTCGACGAGCCGACCAACGACCTGGATCTGCCCACGCTCGAAATTCTCGAAGACAACCTGCTCGAGTTTCCCGGTGCTCTGATTCTGGTCACGCACGACCGCTATCTGCTGAACCGCGTGGCAACCACCGTGCTCGGCCTCGACGGACTGGGCCACTCCGGCACCTTCGCCGACTACGAGCAGTGGGAAGAGTGGATGCGCGAGCAGAACGAGGACGAAGAGACGCGCAACCGCAAGGCCGCGGCCAAAGCGGCTGACTCGGCGAACACTGCAAGCGCCGCTGCGCCGTCCAAGAGCAAGAAAAAGCTCTCGTATCTGGAAGCGCGCGAGTACGCCTCGATTGAACAGAAGGTGGAGGCCAGCGACGAGCGACTGGAAGCGGCCCGCATCAAGGTCGAAGACCCGAAGGTCGCCTGCGACTCCGCCGCCCTGCAACAGGCCCTCAAGGAACTCGACGAAGCCGAAACCGAAAGCCACCTGCTCTACGCCCGCTGGGCGGAACTAAGCGAGAAGGCGGAGTAAGGCGGCTGCCCAAAAGAAAATCCCGCGCGCAGATTCTGCGCGCGGGGTTTTTCTCTTGGGGCCACTCAAGCTGGCGACTACATCCAGTCACTCTGATCGAGCGACATTGGCCATAAGATTTTGTATCTCGATTCTATCTCCCACAGTCTGGCCTTCCTTTGATGCCGTTCGGCTGCGACCAACTTCCTTCTGAACCAATGACACAAATTTCTGTAAATGATCATTAGCCAGCACGCACATACTTTTGCGTGACTCATCATCTGTGTCTAGCCATCGTAGAGAAATTTCATGCGCCACCAATAGATGGTCTAAGATGAGAGGCCTGAAACCACGATACGCTGGCTCTTTTCCTTGCCCATGGTTCTTTGTCTCGACATTCTTAAAAAACATCCGTCCCTGTTCGATGAGTATTGAAGTTTCGACACATAGCTCTTTTAGCCTTGCTTCTAGTTCCCTTGAGCTGAAGTACGATTCCCCCAATTTACACACGAGGCGCAATGTCGTCATTGCTGAGATTGCTCGATTGGACCATGCCAAGACATCACTTCTGCGCAACTGCGCTTCTCTCCAGTTCTTCCAACTGAAGAACAAGCCCAGCACGGCAACAATAGCGGAAATAAGTGACGGAAAGTTGTGAACTATTGGCCGCATTTTCCCTGCCCCCTTCGTATGATGTTATTTGTGGTTGTATTGCAGGTATTGTACTGCGATTCGTTAGAGCAGCCTCTCTGACTCAACAGCATCATCTACTGCTTTCCGATGTTTCGATTTCGCCCACCTGCTCCCCTCACCCGCTAAAATTACCAAGTAGGCAAAAGACAACGATGGACAATGTTTTGAAGGTTCTGATCGTCGAAGACGAACCGAATGCACTGATGGGGTTGGCGGAGCTGATCTCCGAC
>Ga0255352_1001003_pt1 | contig 14845 bp, 12 predicted proteins | sample HBST0metaG_FD_189939 | JGI IMG/M metagenome (GOLD analysis project Ga0255352, IMG submission 189939) | Peat soil microbial communities from Stordalen Mire, Sweden - H.B.S.T0 | ecosystem: Environmental > Terrestrial > Soil > Wetlands > Peat | place: Sweden: Norrbotten County, Stordalen Mire...
TTGATCCCCTGCCCTTTACTGCCGGTCGTATATTGGAGCACGTCGCCCGCATCGTATCTGGCCGCCCAGCCTCGATCCGCTCCTGTCATATCCGAACGATGGGCAAGAGTTCTGAATTCCTGCCCATCGTTGGCCAGCACACCTTTTGCCAGTAGCTCGACGCGCACCGCTTGGTTGATAAGCTGACGACCGCGATTGTCGGGAGAAACAATGATTGTGTTTTCCGGCCTAGCGGCGTAGTCCTTGGCAATCGCCTCGATGCGCTCTTTGCGGTCGGTAATCTGGGTAATGCGCCCCTGATCGGCCAGCATCTTAACGCCGATTTCGGTCTCGTCTTTGGCAAGATGCTCGACTGCTTTGAGAAGCCCGGCATCCTTCTGCCGCATGATCTGATCGAGGTGCGAAGTGCGCATCCCTGCATCCTGCATCTGCTGAAAGGGTCGGCCCGCATCAACGCCTTGATGCTGCTTGGTATCGCCAATGACCAGAACACGATCCTGTGGCCTGATCTTGTCCAGAAAGTCGCGCATCTGCCGGGAACTGGCCAGGCTGGACTCGTCGAGCATGTATAGATGCTTCTCGGTGGAATCGGCCTTCGACTGCTCCTTCCCTCCCCTGACAAGAAAGCTCTGCAAGGTGGTTGCGCTGATGCCCGCCTCGCGGAGCTGGCCAGCCGCCCGTGAGGTCGGCGCGAAGCCCTCGACCGCATAACCGCTGCGCTCGGCACCCTCGCGGATAGTCTCAAGAGCCGTCGTCTTGCCGGTTCCGGCAAGTCCCTGAAGGCCATGAATGCGGTCGGGAGAGGTCAGAACCTCCAGCACTACGCCGCGCTGCGCCTGGTTCAAGAAGGCACGGGTATCGGCCTGGGCTGTGGCCTGCGTCGCCGTCATCATGGGTTCGATGGTGTTCTGACCGCTCATCACATGAGCGACATTTGCCCGTTCGTGAGCGATGGTTTCAGGCGTGGTGAAACTGCGCCCGGTAGCGTGCTTCTGGCCCTCTACCTGCCGGAATTCTCCGCGCCCGATGCGGGCGTCCAGTTCGGCCCGCACATGCGCGTAGGTCGTCTCGCCCATGCCGCGCCGGAGCGCATCGCGCATCAGAATACGCTCGTCGGTGACTGCCTCGCGCTCAAAGTTGCTGGCCCGCGCATAGGCAACCGCTTCCCTTGCCTTCTCCGATTCTTCCGGCCTCCGCTCCTGCTTTTGGGCGCGTTCGCGGGCCTCGGCAACCACCTTCTCGGCCTGATTACCGAATGCCTCGGCCATCTGTTTATGTGCTGCTAGCACCTCCTCCGGGGTCCGAATTTGCTTGCTGTCGCGGGTCGCAAGCGCCGCTATCTGCGCCGCCTTCACATTGCTGTATCCAGACTTTTCCAACTGCTCGCGTATCTGCTGGGCGCGGAGGCTTGAAGCGTCAAGATACTGCTGCGAATAGCCCTTGATCTCCGGCGCTCCGCTCTTTCCGCGCTCGATCTCGTAGCCAAGATTGCGGAGCCGGTAGGTCAATTCAGATTGATAAACCGCCGTTGCATAGTTCTGCGAATCGAAGAAGCTCTTGGGCTGAACCGCTCGGGTCGATCCGTCTTCACGCTCGGTCACATTAAAAATGACCGCATGAGTGTGAAGTTGGGGCGCGGCGTAGCCGTCCACCGGGCGGGCAGTATCATGTTCGAACTTGGCCGCTATGAATCTGCCGGTCGTCTCGGCTGGATGGTTGCCGCCGATCCGCGCCTGGGTGTACCTCTCCAGCTCATTCAACGCAGTGGTCACGGCGGCGCGATGCGCCTCCCTCACCCGCTCATCGCCGCCGACCAGGGCCGTCAGAGATACCGACTTTGGCGCGGAGAATGTCGCATCCCACCCGGCCCGGTGCTCGACGGCTTTGGTCGTCGTGCCATCTGCCTTGGCGTACTCCTGAGCAGTCTTATGCTTCACCATCTGCTCGCCGGTGGACGGGTGAATCCCCTCGGTCAGATGGGTAAAATCCGCCGCGCTTACAGCTCCCGCCAAGCCGAACTTCTGGGCAAGCAGCCCCTGCCATTCACCCTGAACGGTATCGCCCTGCTGGTAATAGTTCTGGCTTCCGGAGGTGAATTCCAGTTTGTGATAGCTCTGCGCCTGGCCGGAGCTGAGTGGTGCGGAGATGGTCAGCATGGGTTAGTAAACCCCCTCGACCAGGCTGTTCTCAATCTGCGCCTGCTGGTCTTCGTCTTCGTACTCGTCGTCGTTGACACCCTCGTCTGGATGCGCCGCAATCGCGGCGGCCTCTGTCGGTATCGCGGCCACTTCTTCGTCTTCCTGCTGTGGCAAGAGCTGATCGAAACTGAGCTGGACCGGCGCGGAAACCGGAAGAGATACAGGCCGATTCCCTGCCTCGGCCTCGGCGGCTTCTTCCTCTCTGGGCAACGTCGCTTCCGCCTCTGCTGAGGCCGACACCTGGGGCGCTGGCTCGGGCTTTTGAATTTGAGGTCGCATCGTCTTCGGACTGAAGATGAGTCGGTCTCCGTCGATTTTTCGAGGAAGGAATTCGGGCGTATACTTCGGCAAATCGAGGTAGTCGAACTCGAATTGCGTGACGTAATTTCCCAACTTCAGATATGCGTGCTTGTCTGGTAATCCCTGGATCTCAGAGTCCATCACAAGCGGCTCAATCTGCCGATCCAAGGTGAAGTTCTTCCCCGAGCGCGAGCCATCGAATTTCGTCTCTTTCAGACGCTCGATCTCCACTTTGCCTATTCCCTTGGAGATCCATTCGGAGGCGTTCGGCTCCGAAGTACGGAGAAAGATTTTGGTCGCCGCCTGTGAAAGCATCACCTCCGCCAAGTGACCATAGATGGTCTCAGCCTGAGACTTTCCCTGTAACCCCAGCACAAGCGGATTTTGACTTTTCCGGTTCTCGGTAATGGCGGTGTGGAGCTGGGGAAGCCGCTGCAAGCTGGCTAGCTCATCAATAACAAACCAGACCTTTTTTTGCCCTTGCATAGGCGTCGTCATCAAACGCATAACCAGCAAATCGATCCAAAGTGAGTGCAAAGGCCTGAGTGTTACCCGCTCCGCCGGCCGACTGGTAATGAATATCCAACCCTGGCGATGCTCGGCCCATTCGGTGGCGGTCCATACGTTGCCGCCGGTCTGCTCCAGCGTCGGAAGAATGCGAAGACTCTTGGCCACTAATCCAAGGGAAGACAGAACGCCCATCCTCTGCGGCCCGGCTTTTTCGCCGATATAGTGTTCCATCTCGGTGCCCTTGACCCGCGATTCAATCTCTTTCGCGCTGGCCATCCAGGCCGCCAGCTCGTGCGGCGTCGGCCCCATCTTGAGCAGATGGGCAAAGATTTGGGCGGGCGTTTCGTGGAAGAATTCATCTTTCTGATCGGTCGTCGGCTGGTAGAGAGAGGCCGCGATGGCGTCAGCCTCGGCGTTGAAACGCAGCTCGTCCGCCGGTCCCCAATAAGGACAACGGGCATCCAATGGATTCAGCACAATATCGCCGCGCTTCTCGTCGTAGAAACGTTGAATGTACTCGCGGGCCGGATCGTAAACAATGGCGGTATCCTCACGGCCCCGAATCTGACGGAGTATCTGGGAAATGAGCTGTGTCTTGCCCGCGCCGGTGTCTCCGAAAATCTGAAAATGCTGTGCTTCGCTGTGTGCCGGGACGCACACCATTTTCTTCATTTTAGAAATCTTGAACCCTATTCCATCGCCCTTTAGAACCCTATTGAACTCCTTCGGCGTGAGCATCTCGGGGCCTCTCAGCCGCCGTCCATACTTCAGTTCCTTGAACCGTTTCACGTCCCGAGGCACCGCATACGCGAGCAACAAGGCCAGCACAAATGCGCCTTCGCCTAGACTGATCGCGTATGTTTCGAGCATCCCCTTGCCGCCAAAGATGGCATCTCGCAACCAGCGGGACATGGAGGCATCCTCGTAGCTTCTTTCCGGTCCACGATAGAAACTCTTGTAGCCAAGTGCGGTCGCAAAGGATGAGAGCGCAACGGGAATAGTATTGCCATTCGGCAGCGTCGTTGTGCCTGGCTCGAAATCAACCGGAAGGGCAAGCCGGGGAGCCAGCTTGCCGCCGCTGAGATAGATGAGCTGATACTTGCCATGCTGTTTGAAGAGCGTTCCAACCAGCGAACGAACGTAGGCCCCGGTGTAGGACTGCTGCAAAGTGGACTCCGAAAAATGGAATCTCTCCCAACCGAAAAAGCAGGTCAGAAGCAGTGCAAGACAGACCGCACTATAGGTATAAATCGGTGCGTGCGGCGGCCAGATTACCGTCTCCTTGCGTCCCCAACTCGCCATTTATTGCCCCTCCTTTGCGGTGTATTGCTGCATCACTTCCTGCGCGACTTTTTGCTTTTCAGCCTTCACCGCCGCCATGATCTCGGTGATCTGCTCGGAAGACACTTTTCCAAGCAGGAGCGGTTTAAGTAGATTCACGAAAAGCATTCGAATCGCGACGATTTCCGTGAAAAGCGCGTCATTCTTCGACCGCCGCGCCTCCCGGAGAAGTGTCTCTCGCGCCCACTCACTGAGTGCCTTTCCCTCTGCTTTTGCAGCCGCTTCCAGCTCTTTTTGCTCGCCCTCGGTGACTCTGGCATTCGCTACCCGATTACGGCTTGAGCGGCCTTTCGAACGCGCAAGCCGGTCCTCAAGATTGATCTCGATTGCATCTGCGGCGCTCTGCATATTGCCTCCTTTGGCTCGGAAAACAACTGCATACAAGAGGTATGCAGTTGTTTTCATTCTCCATATAAGCCGTTGATTCTGTTGGTGTATACAACCGCATACGTTTTGCGCGTCTGCACGACCCTATCAGGGGTGTAGTGTCAAAATTCTTCCTGTGCGAAGCACAGTGCCATCCCCGCCACAAATGCCAATGAAATGAAATGCTGCTGAACTCGCTAGAAATGCGCCGGGAATTTGTCGTGCAGACTGCAATCAATCTGCTGCAACGAGCGCGGCCTTGCGGCCACGTTTGCCGCTAGTTGCTGGCGCTGGCTTTTTCACGCGCAATGCTGCTGGCACAACAGCATTGCTTTCGCGGAATTGCTGGAACTCTTTATCCTTCCCGAACACATATAAAAGAGCGTGATTAACAACATCATCGGCACTGGCCTTGAGAAAGGCAGCATACTGATCTACCAGTTTGGTGGTTGACTCTTCAAGTGCAACGATGGCAGTGATTTTCTTTACGGTGGTAACTTCAAGCAGTGGCATTTTGACCTTTCTCCTGGGGTTAGGCTGCGTGGATTTTTGAAGAGCGATAGACTTCTTCCGTCTGGAACCTTTGTTCTGAATGCGCGTATCCGTTCACGGTAATCAGCTCGCGAACATACCGTTTGCCAGTCGCATAATCACGTTCGCAGTGGAGAACGTAGTCGATTGCCGATGCAGTCTCGGAACGAATGAACGCGTGATTCAGGTTCGACCGCGCACTGAGCGCGAGATTGGACAGTCTGTCCAATGCGTCCCATGCGCTGCTTGCGTGAATGGTTGACAACGTTCCTCCGTGGCCGGTGTTCATTGCCTGCAAGAGGTCATATCCGCATTTGTCGCGAATCTCTCCCATGATGATGCGATCCGGACGGTGACGAAGTGCAGCGGCCAGCAGTTCGCTCGTAGTGATGGCGGTCTGTCCGGGAATTGCATCGACAGCCTCCCAGCGAACCGCATTCGGATGATTTACCTTCAGCTCTGCCGGTTGTTCAATAATGATGAGCCGCTCTTTCAATGGAATGTGATCGAGAAGCGCTTTCATCGTTGTGGTTTTCCCTGACCCGGTTCCGCCGCTAATCATGCCGTTCTTTTTGTCTGCAATAAAGCTGACGACCTTATCGCAGACCTTCTGTGGCAAACTTCCCATAGCAATCAATTCATCAGACGAATACCAACGGTTGAATTTGCGAATGGTGAGCGTCGGGCCATTGATCGACGACGGAGCGCCCACAACAGCGACGCGGGAACCGTCCGGAAGACGGGTATTGAGAATGGGATTCTGCGTCGTCAAGTCCTGTCCAAGAATGCGAGCTACGCGCTCGATTGCGGCCTGTAGACGCTCGTTCGTGTAGGGCGTAGAGAGAGCGATATGCTCGACGATGCCGCCACGATCTGCATACACTCCAGTGGTGCCATTGATCATCAGATCCGAGATCGACGGATCGAGCAGCAATGTGCGCAACTCTTCGGGAAAGAACGGAAGAATCAATTCGTAGCTCACCGCGTCCCTCCTGTCGTCGATTGCGCGACAATCGCCGGTACTGCCGGATTTGAACCGGCCACGACAGGATTAACCGACATACGGTTTTCATGGAATTCCGTGATGGTCATTCCAAGCGGATTGATTGTTTCGAACTGTGGAAATACTTTCGCCTGGTCGCTCACCTGTTTGGGATTCAGATAATAGGTGACACTTAGCAGCCAATGCTCGGTTCTTGGATCGCGGGAGTTGCGCGCTGAGTACAGCCTGTCGATGTTGACAAGGGCCGTTCCCTTCGCCAGTTTGGCTCCCTGAATTGTCTCCTCCGACATGGTGGTAATGGTGACGTTCTTCACCTCCACGTCGCTCGATTCGATCTGTCCGCCGAGTACCATGGAGACAAGATGGTTTGTGTTGTCCTCTGACATTTTTTGCGATGCCAGCGATTGCGACAGAAAATAGTAGTTGAGTGGGTATTTCTTGGCGATGGTCTCGCTGGCGATTGTGTACCGGTAATTCGCCCAGTCGGTCAAGTAGGTGCGGACTTCCCCCTCTCGCGGGCTATAGTTGAGGTCGCTGTACTGGATCGCCTGCGCCCGGCCCATCTCATCAATGCGGATATAGCGATTCACGAGGGGCCGACGCGCCAGTGCCCCTATGACAACCATCGCGCAAAGCAATAGCGCAGTCTCCGTGCCGATGACAAAGCGGCTCATCTTACGTTCGCTGTAATGGGAGGCATAGACCTCGTTTCCAATATGGTCAACGAGCATTGCCTGTGCCGGTGTCAGTGCTGCTTCTGTGGATGCTGTTCGGGTGAGCATCATGGGTATGGCTCCTTACGGTTACGGATAATTTGCCGATAAAACACAGAGTGAAAAACAGGCCAGTGATTATCAGGACGAGAGCAATGATTCGGTTAACGCCTCGTACAAACCATTCAGGCCGAAGAAGGCACAGAGTACGCAAAAGCATTTTTCTACCCCGTCAATCCAGAGATAAAACCGGCTGCTGACGCTTCCATTCTCCCCATCATTCCTGCGCCACCACCGAATATCGCCTGTGTAAGGCTCGGTATGTAGAGCATGTTGATAATGAATGCAACAAAGATGGTGAGGCATGGAACGAGGTTGTTGAGCCACATATCCATGGAATAGTTGTTGTTGAAGGTTTGCGTAATGAAGGCGTTAAAAAAACCGCCCCATACAAAAATGAACGCTGCTGCAACTGCGCGAATCATGGCAAAACTGAGGAGTGCATCAACATAGTGAAAAAACTTTCCTCGGAGCGTATTGCTCATGTACAAAGGGATAAATACCGGCCCAAACAGCGCACAAACGGCATAAAAGATGTAACCGCTTATGGTAATCATGAACACGATTGCCGATGCGAAACCAAGGATTAGTTTCGCGACAAAGTAGCAAAGAATCTTGGCTGGCTCGGTGATCGACGGCCATTCCGTGCCATTACTGGCCGTTGCGAATATGTTCTGCATTGTCGTAAGAGCATTCTGGTCAAAGGCTTTTACGATCATTTGGGCAAGATACGAAAACAAGTGATTGAGGCCGAAGCTGGCTCCCGGCAATGGATTCACCCAATAGCTAATCATCAACATGCAAACAATCAGGCGCACAATGAAGAGCGTCAGATCTCCAGCGCGAACCGGATGACGGTAGAAGCTGAGCGTCATGCCGGACGTGTTCCACCCGACTACCATCTTGACCAGGCACATCAGAGAGATAAAGCTGAGTTCGGTAATGCCGATGCTGGTCAGTGCGTCGCCGTTTTGCGTGGTGAGATTCGTCAGATTGTTCGAGAATATGGTGAGCCAGTCTACGCTCGACGTTGATAACGCCAATGCCGAAGAGAATGATGCCGGGTTAATCATCTGAAAAGCCCCTCAACGATGCGTGTGGTGTAAATGGACTACGGCAGATAGGTCGTCCAGTTGTTTGAGCCGTTGCCAATGTCCTGAGGATTGGAAGATTGCTGTTGCTTGATGAACGCCGCCGTATTAAGGTCCGCTGCGGCGGCGTTCCGCTGCTGCATATTGGCAATCATCATTTGCGTGGCGACACAGGTTTGCAGAGTGCCCTGCGTCTGCATTTCTGTCATTTTTTGAACCTCTGACGCATTGAGCAGGTTCAACTGCTCCACTTCGCTGTTCGTGGCCGAAGTGGTATCCAGTTGCTGACTCTGAAGCGTGCTGTTGGCCGTCGCATTAGCGCTTCTCGCCGCCCGGTATTGACCGACTGCCGTGATGCAATCAGGCGATGCGGAATCAGAAGCCTCGATCATGGCGAGCTGCGAGAGCTGTGCGCTGTTTCCTGCGGTTTGCCCAGAAAGGTAGCTGGTTGTGGTGCTGCTCACTGCGACTTTTGACGAATTCCAGGCCGTGGATGAGGCGGAAGGAGAATTGGAGTTGAGCGCGGTACTCATGCCGTTTGTTTCCCCAAACAGGTTCTTGACGTTCGTATGCTCAAGCGTAGACAGCGTCGTCTTCCACGCATTTTTTGCGGAGAAGTGCACAATGTTGTTTTTGATAGTGTTGTATTGGTTGTAAAGCGTGGTGGCCTGGGCAACGAGTTCCGCATAGCTTGATGGGTCGAAGACAACGTCTCCCAGCCCGAAGATCGCGAAACTTGGAACTGAAGTGGCGAGCACGAGCACGCCTCCAATCAAAAGTCTGCGGGTTGTTTTTCTGCTGATTTTCATAACGCCTCCTGCTATGCAATAACGGGTTAAATGCTGGGATCTACGCGATGTTCTGCATAGGACGGAATCAGGATGTCGCGACCGATGTAGACGCGTGCGCGAGATCCTTCCTTGAGCGTGATAACTGGCAACCGGTTGAGGAAGGTATTCAGGATCTGCTCAGCCTCCTGGCTTGTCTGAGAGGAGATTCCATTGCGAATCTGGGTGGATGAATCGAGAACGCTGGCATTGTTGCCAATCTGCGCGAGTCCGCCGATACCGCCAATCGCTGCGGCGGCACCGAAGGCAAGCAGATAGCCGTGGTTGACTTTGCTTGCAAGACCAGTCGTGCCGATTGGGTCCAAACCGATGTACTTGTCAAAGTCGAGCGAAAAACCATCCGGGCAGACGGCGCGATGAAAGGTCACGAACATCTTTCGCTGCTGGGTGCTGCCAACGCTCTGCACCGTTCCAATCAGGCGTGTGCCCTGCGGCATCAATAGCTGCTGATGATCGTGGGAATAATAGTCAGTGGTCAGCATAATGAGGATTGGGCCACTGAAGCCGCCATCTATATGGTTGGTGACGACGCCTTCAAGAACGGTGCCCTCGAAGACCCGATACAGCTTTCCCTCGTAGGTGTCGAATTCATAATTGCCCATCGGGTCAGTCTTCGCCGCGACCTTCGTCGCCTGCTCGGTCGATGCCTGCACCATTGCCGGTCGTTTGGCGCTTCCTTCATTGGTGCCTGCAATCTCTTCACTGCTGACCTGGGAGGATGCCTGTTCGTGTTCGCCGAGAACGGCGGATTGGTGGGCCGCCGCCGTTGGGTGAGCAAAGTCAATGGCCACTGTTCCACTGTTGAGCGCGTCCTGACGCTGTTTTTGCCGTTCCAGAATGCGCTGCTTGGCCTGTGCCTGGGCCTCTGTGTTGCCCGAGGTCTGCTTCGGCGCGTTCTGACTGTCACCGTAGATCGCTTTGCGCTGGGCAGCGGTCATCAGAGCCGCATTGTCGGCCTCCGGGCCGGGAGTCGCCTCTTCCTCGAACTGTTTCATCTGAGCAGCTACCACAGCCTGCCGTACGCGCTCTTCGGCATCCTTCTTTGCCTGGAGAGCCTGCTGCTCCTCAAAGTTCGTGACCTGCTGCGAATTCGGCGTGGCCGGGCGCTCCACAAGTGTGCTCTTCTGCGCCGTCTTCTTGTGCCCGCCGATCAGGCTGGTCAGATTGCTGATTCCTATCAAGACAACAACTGCAAGCAGGATCATGACAACGGGAAGCCCCTTCTTGATCGGCGGCTTGGCCTCGGGCTGAGTGGGAACCGTGGAATGAATCTCGGGTTCCGGCGAAACTGCGGGAGGTGTGTTCGAATCGCTTTCACGTATCGCCATGGCTAGTTCCCTTCCCCAACCTGCTCAAACTCCACCTTCTGTTTCCCGATGGCGAGATAACCCCGCTTCACGGTCTTCGGAATCGTGTAAAGTCCAGCGTTGAAATCGAAGTTGATAAGACTTCCCTTGCCGTCCTTCAGCTCATAGAGAGCCGGAGTTTCCTGGAACTGCCCGCGCAAATAGGTGAACTTCTCGTCGCGCCATACCTGCTGCAAGCCGAGAGCGCTTCCCTTTCTCTGGTCCCAGGTGTAATCAAAATGCAGCGTTCCGGGGTAGCTGCTCCGGTACTTCTCGGCCTCAGTCGCCGCAGCCTTGCGCTCGGTTTCGGCGGCGCTTTTTGCCGCTTCCGTTTCTTTCTGCAAGCGCGTTACCTCGGAGGCGGGAACAAATACCGGGGCCTCGACCAGGCGTTCTTTCGCGGCCTTATCGCCTGGCGTGAGTAGGATCTTGGAATCGAAATGGTTGTCAACGTCTCCGGTGATCTCGCGGAGCTGCAAGGTGTACTCGTTGCCGTGGTCCGAGATGATATGAACATCGGTGGTGCTGTTGGCGATCTTGGGCTTCACGCTGATAAAGCGGCTGGCAACGTGACCGCCATCGAAAACCCACGAGATGGTATCGCCGCCGAATACGGTGGCGATATTTTCCTCGGATGGGAGCATGATGAGCGTCGATTGCAACAAGCCGGTCCGGATCACCGGCGGCGTTTCCGTTTCTACTACTACGACCGTGCGCGGGGCATTCGGTTCAAGGTGTCGGGCCTCGGCAGCACCGGCAAACACGGGAGAGATTGCGCCCATCGCAAGCCCCGCATTCACTACAAACAAGAAAAGCGTTTTCATGGCTGGTCCTTTCGGGTGTTGGATAGGAATATCGCTGGTTAAACGGATTCGCCGAGGGCAAAGCGCTCGATGCCCTCTTCGAGTCCATATCTTTCGACCAGCTTCGAGCGGCGCACCTTGTCCTTGGGCTTGGTTGAGAACTTGGCGTAGCTCCGTGGGTCAAGATTCAGGCGAATAACCTTGGTCAACCCATCGCGCCGCATGTAGAGTGCTTCACGCTCTTGCAGGCTCTCAAAGAGATCCAGTTGGTGGTCATTCATCTTGAACAGCTCACCGTAATACGCCCGGTTGAAGGTCGCATCAGGCAGAAAGAGAAAAGACGTGCAGGAATTGACGATACTGTCGGCGTTCTCGCCCAGATCGTTGGCCGACTGGCCGATCAGGGTAACACCGCCCAGATTCTTGCGAACGGTTTTGATGGAGGCCAACGCCCCTTCGAGCAGTTGCTTGTTCTTCATGCTGGAGAAGATCTCCTCAATCAGAACGTGTTTCGGCACGCCGAGATTTTTCGGATCGTAGAGCACATCGTCGATGCGCCGGAGAAGCCAGACCATCAAGGGCTCTATCAGGTCGGCATACTGCTTGTTGTTGATGCCCTGAAAATCGAAGCACTGCAAGCGCGAGAGCGAAAGTGTGTCTTCCACGTTGTCGAAGATGGCGTTATAGATGCCTTTGCCCACCCATTTAGACAGGTAGCGGTCGAGATGCTTGGGCAGAAAGAGATTGGATAATCTGCGGTTCTCCGGGTCGAGCAGGTAAATGTCCTGCACGGCCTTATGAACTACGTCGTCGTCTTCCGGGGCCAGCACAGCTCCGCCGTTCGAGAGCAGCAGTTTCACAAATGAGTAGAGAAATTTCACATTGCTTTCGGTGGGTTCGAGCGAGAACGGATTGACGCGGGGGCCGTCTTTTCCCACTCTATCCACGCGCCCCCCGTACAGTTCGACCAGGCTCTCGTAGCTGCCGCCAATATCGAAGATGTAGGTAAATCCGCCGTACTTCTGCTCCAACGCAAGCATCTGGTTTGCATGAACGGACTTGCCGCTGCCGGTCGGGCCGATCTCTAGCATGACGCGCACACCGCTGACATATGCATCCTGAAAGAATGGCGTACCGGTGCGGGTTTCGAAGATGTTCAGATACTCAGCGTCCAGATCCTCGGAATATTGGTGCCCCAGATGCGGCGCAAAGACGGAGGAAAGCCGCGCATGGTGCTCCTCACCCAGCCAGAGCGGAAAGACATTGAAACGCTGGTTGCCAGGGAAGACAGCATAGTAGGCCGACAAATTACCGAGCGTTTCCTCCATCACCTGCGCCCGCGCATCGACAAATATGCTGTGCACGGTCGGAATGGTATCGAGGAGCTGCTCCTTGTTCTCTGCTGCGACGAGAAGCCGGAGTGAGTATTCGCCCTGGGCCTTCTTGTCCAGCGACTTGATGACTTCGCTCAGTTCTTCAATGCTGCCGTCAGCGGCTTTGGCTCCAGCAGAGGTATCCATCATGGCGGTATCTTTGCCGCTCATGGCCCGGTTAAAGATGCTTACCTTGAAAAATTCGATGAACTTTTCCTGCTGCTCGACCTCATTGCGTGCCGCCTGCGCCGACTTCGGTCGCCAGGTCGAGCACAGCACGCTATCGCAATCGAGCGACATCAGGCGCGAGAACTGGCACGGCCTCGATATTTCCGGCGTGGTCATCAGCGTAAACATCTGCACATGGCGTTTGCCGACACGCAAATGGTCGCTATGCCAGGAGACCGGGCTTTTGACGATCTGCCTATCAACTCCGGTATCTTTCTGGAGTTGGTCGCGCTCGGCCCACTCTTCGAGATTGAACAGATAGGAGAAGAATTGAAACGCCTCCCCTTTGCCGAGCAGCTTCAGGCCAAATGTGCTGCCCAAATGGGATTCCAGAATGGTGGCTGTCTTCTGGAGGTTGGCCAGCATTCTCGAACTGTCCCGCGCATTTTCCTTCGGCTTTGTCTGAAAGGGATTGGGCTTGGTCGGCTCAAAGGTCAAGCACCAATGCAGGTCAATGCGCCGAAATCCCGCTGTCTGATTCAGAAAGGTCAGGCGATCACGAACAAAGGATTCTGTTACCCGGTTTTCGTATCTTTTCTTCCGGGGAATATCGAAGCCGGAGATGACGCGGGTGTATTGATAGAGGCAGGAACCCTCTGGCATTCCGCGCAATGCACCCTCGATTAGGCGCACCCGCGACTCAAGTTCTTCATCCGTCAGTCCTTCTTCATCAATGCCAGTGAGTGAAAATAGGCATCCGTACCCCCCGGCCTTCAACGCGAATATATTTGGGCCGACAAAGCGTGAAATCGGGACGATGCTGCAGGCGGCCCCGGCCTTCGCATACCATGGCGTGTATTTCTGATCAGTCTTTACGCGGGTCATAGTAGGATCTCTGGTTGAGGCTGAGGCCCCAGAGTTGAAACATCTTTGGATGTTTGTGAACGATCAGCCAGGCCGTACCGGCCAGCGTGGGAAAACTGAGGATAGCCAGCATTCTGAGTCCCACGAGAAATGCCGTTACCGACACAAACACGATGACCATCCAGGTTGATAGATCCAGACCCAGTTTGGCTCTCGGCCTGTTGAGGGCCTGATTGATAGGTAACGGCTCTCCTCGTTTGGTCGTCATTACATCGTCTGCCCGGTAAGCGAACCGATCCAGCCAGCGCCCCAGCCCAGCACGCCAGCACCAAACAACGCTCCGAAGAGTCCGGGGATTGCCTCCTGGAATCGCCCGCTCATCATGCGAATGCCAGCAAAAATAAGGCCACCAAAACAGATGACCGCGCCCGCATAGATAGCAAAGGTTTTGAACGTGCCCATCAGGGTTGTTGCCTCAGAAAAGTCCATCGTTCCCGACGCATGTGCAGCAGATGAAAATGCCAACGCAATAACAGCAGGCGCTATGGTGCGCCCCACTGAGGCGATCTTTTGTTTGGTGAAATGCTGCGCCCAACTGTGAGCAAGACGTGAATCACGAATTTTCATGATTTCTCCTCTCGTTTTGGTAACGGTTCTGAAAGTGCATTGAAGTAGGTATGCTGTTGCGCGTTAAAAGCACGACGACTCGTAACAGTTCCACTCGTCGTACCTGGCTGAGAGTTTTTACAACTCAATTTCGCCTGAAAGATGGGGCCAAAACCCCAATGACGAAATAAAAACACAGAAATACCGGCAAAGTCAAATCTGTACAAATATATCTGTACTTTTTTACAGCCAAAAAAGTATCGGTATTTTGTCAGCGCATTGTCGTGTATTTATTTCATGTGTAGGTAATTTTTTCCTGTATGTTTGTGTCTGTACTTTTGTGCTGCACACTTGTATCTGTTATTTTTGTTCTGCAATAGAGGACCGGAACGAGCGTTCTGCCTCGATAGGCTGGAAAACTTGTCATAATCAGTAGAATGATTTCCGACACCAAATTCGTTCCTTACGACTACGAAGCCTTTCGCTCCGCGCTCTGTGAGCGCATAAAAAAGCTACGCATTGAGCGCGGATTCACTCAACATGACATTGTTCGTAGGTCAGATTTTTACGAATCGCACTGGCGGCGAATTGAATCTGGCAAAACCATGTCGCTTCAAACACTGATAAAAGTGGCAAATATTTTTGAGATCAAGGTTGTAGATCTCCTTGAAGGAATTGGAGAACCGACCAGCACACCCGCTGCGAAGCCTGTAGAGTGATATTT
>Ga0255352_1001005_pt1 | contig 14792 bp, 8 predicted proteins | sample HBST0metaG_FD_189939 | JGI IMG/M metagenome (GOLD analysis project Ga0255352, IMG submission 189939) | Peat soil microbial communities from Stordalen Mire, Sweden - H.B.S.T0 | ecosystem: Environmental > Terrestrial > Soil > Wetlands > Peat | place: Sweden: Norrbotten County, Stordalen Mire...
CACTTCGGCGCTATGGAATCGTTACCACCATTTCGTGGTACCGATTCCACTGTCAGGAGGCGCAGCATGGACAACAGCCCCCACGTTATCTGTGTCTGCAATCACGGTTTGCAAGAAAAATTGAGAAACACTCAAGGAGAACCAGTGAGTCAAACTACCACCATTCAGGAGCGCATTCGCATGCGTTTGGCAAACCCAGTTTCGTGGGTTGCCTTCGCACTTGCTTTTGCTGTCATGGGCTTTATGCTGTTGGCCCCTCGGACGGCAAACGCTCAGGCCAGTGCCGGCATTGACGGTACTGTTACCGACACCAGCGGCGCCGTCATCTCCGGCGCTCATGTCACCATCACCAATGAAGGCACCTCGGTTGCCACCCACACGGTGACCGGCGGAGCCGGAACCTACTCCGTCAGGGGTCTTGCACCCGGAAAATACAGCGTTGCTGTCGACGCCACCGGATTCAAGAAAGCCATCCAGAAGGGCGTAACGGTCGAAGTTAGTAGCCCCACCGCCATCGACGTGACCCTCAATCCAGGCGCGGCCAACGAGACGGTGCAGGTCACCGCCGACCAGATCGCTCTGAACACCACCCAGCCGGAAATCGGTTCCACCATCGAGCCGGTCGTCGTCGAAGCGCTGCCTGAAGAAGTTTCCGGCCGCGGTCGCCAAATCGATCAGTTGCAGTTCCTTGCTCCCGGAACCACCGGCAGCACCTTCTCCCACCGCATCTCGGGCGGCGTCGACTTCGAACAGGAAATCGTCTATAACGGCATCCCGGTTCCCCAGTCAGAGACCGAAGGTTACACCGTCAACTACAACCCGCCCTTCGACATGGTGCAGGAGTACCGCGTTGAGCGCTCCACCTTCTCCGCGCAGTATGGCCTCGGCTCGGGCGCGCTGACCTATCAGATGAAGACGGGCACCAACCAGTACCACGGCAGCGCCTTTGAAATCAACCGTAACAGCTTCTTTGATTCCGTCGGCTTCTTCAATGGCCCGCCATGGAATTCGAACAACACCAGGGACAAGCCACCTGTTGACCACGAAAACAACTACGGCTTCAGCATCGCTGGACCCATCCGGATCCCGCACCTCTACGACGGCCGCAACAAGACCTTCGGCCACTACAGCCAGGAATGGTACAAGCAGAACAGCGAAAACACCAGCACCGGCACCGTGCCGACCGCCGCTGAAAAGACGGGCGACTTCTCCAACTTCCTGGGACTCGACCCCGCTACCAATGCACAGGGTGTCATTCCCATCTATGACCCGACCACGGGCGCGCAGTTCGTTTGCAATGGCGTCCTGAACGTCATTTGCCCGGGCCGCATCAGCGCTATTTCCTCCACCCTGATTCCCTACATTCCCAATCCCGACAGTAGTGGTACCGGCGTGGGCGGTCAGGACAACAACAAGGCCTACGTGCCCTTCATCAGCCCGAACATTCAGCACGTCTGGGGCTTCACGGTCGATCAGACCCTGACGCCGACCCAGAGCCTCCACTATGCTGAGTGGCGCAATACCTACCACAGCGAAGGGTTCGACCAGGCCCCGATCGTGGTGTACCCGAATCCGCTGGAAAGCCTGCGTTCCTACCCGAACGTCGGAACCGCCTTCCTGCTGAATTACACCAACTCCCTCAGTTCTCACCTGGTCATGACCGCGGGCTTTGGTTGGATTGGTGAAATCAACAACCAGTTCAACATCAACAAGTTTGCTCCCAAGTCCGAATACGTTGGCGTGTTGCAGGAAGATATTCTCCCGTCCATCACGTTTGATGGCTTGCACACGACCACCAGCTTTGGCACCGGTGGCTCGAACTCCGGTTCGGTCAACCGCAAGTTGGGCATCGCGATCGTCAACAACTTCCTCTGGACCAAGGGGCGCCACACCTTCAACATCGGTTGGGAAATGCGTCATTCTCTGCAGGACGACAACGAAGAGCAGACCGAGGGCGGTCACTTCGCGTTCAGCCACCACCAGACGGATATCCAGAACCCCAACAGCCCCTATTTCGGCACCTACGGCAGTTCCTTCGCTAGCTTCCTGCTGGGCCTTCCCGATGAGGAAGACCGCTCCAACTCGCAGGAAGAGCGGCTCCGCAACTGGGATGTCTCGCCCTATGTCCAGGACGACATCAAGCTGAGTCCCAAGTTGACCCTCAATCTCGGCGTCCGTTGGGATATTCAGGTTCCCTTCACTGAAGAGAACAACCTGATCGTCTTCTTCGATCCCGACAAGCCGGGAACGGATCCCGCGGCCAGCAATATCGCTGGTTCGGCCACCAAGTTCGGCAACTGCACAGGCTGCGCCGGATATTCTCGCGCCGATATCCACTACACCCATTTCGGCCCCCGCTTGGGCTTTGCCTACAAACTCAACAACAAGACCGTTGCTCAGGGTGGCTTCGCTATCGCGTTCCTCAATGGCGGCGCTTATGAGTACGGCACCTCCAAGGTCGCCGTCAACTATGGCAACCTGCTGACCGGCCAGTACCACCGCGCCAGCTCCAACACCTACACCTCCACGCCCGGCTCATGGGATGCAACTCCCATTCCCGCCACCGTTGCGACGCCCTTCAGTCCTGGACTGGGCGGCGGCAACCAGATCGACGCCTTCAGCAAGAACGACGGCTATGCTCCTTACACGCAACAGTGGAACATGAACCTCCAGCGCGAGCTGCCCTATAACATGTTCATCACGGCTGCATACATTGGAAGCCGCATCATTCACCTGCCCAGCCAGAACAACCGCATCGGCCAGATGAATCCCTCCTACGACGCCCAGTACGGAAACGTAATGAGCAGCTGTAATCCGTCGACCTCTGTGCTGGCTGATAACTTTGCTCCCTACGACAAGACCACCAACCCCAGCGGCTGCGCCGCGGCGGATGGTTTCGCCCTGCCGTATGCCAACTTCGTCAGCGATTTCGGCACCTCGGCGTCGGTTGCTCAGGCGCTGGGTCCGTATCCTCAGTACAACTACATCTTCAACAACTTCGAAGCCAAGGGCACTACCTTCTACAATTCCGCCCAGATCGAACTGGAAAAGCGCTTCACCAACGGTCTGTCCTTCCTGGCCGGCTACACCCTGTCGCACCAGTTGGACAACGCGAGCAGCGGTTTCTCCAGCTTCACTTCGGGCGGCATCAACAAGTACAACCAGAAGACAGAATGGGCGGTTTCCAACTCCAACGAACCGCAGACCCTCAAGGTCAGCGGAACCTACGAGTTGCCCATCGGTCCCGGAAAGAAGTACGTCAACAACCACCTTCTCGGCAACGTCGTTGGTGGCTGGCAGGTTGGCTGGATTCTCGACTATGAAGACGGTACGGTCAATGGTCCTGGCGAAAGCGGCTCACCATTCCCGAACGGCTTCGAGCGTCCCGATCGCAACTCGTCGGTTGGCCTCAGCACCGGTTCCTATAACAAGGTTGGCAAGTACTTCTTCGCCGGCGGCAAGGGTGCTGGTCCTTCCATGTACAACCCGTTGGCTTTCACTGCCACACCAACTCAGTACGTCATCGGCACTGCGCTTCGCAATTACCAGGGGATGACAAACGCAGGCCTCCTGATGGAAAGCCTGAATGCCCGGAAGCACTTCTACTTGGGTGAGCACGTCCAGGGCATTCTCACGGTCGATTACTTCAACGCGTTCAACCGGACTCAGTTCAACGGACCAGACAACAACGTAAGCGACTCCACCTTCACTCAGGACACCAGCACTGGCTCGCAGATCAGCAACCGCCAGGGCCAGGTCAAGTTGCAGTTGCAGTTCTAACCTCACCGCAGATCATCTGCGTAGTGAATTGCACGACTGTATGTCTCCTAACTTCGCCGGGCTGCTCTCATGAGCAGCCCGGTTTTTTATTGCGGAGCGCGGGCAGTTTGCGGCGCTTCTTTCGGATTGCTCCAAGTGAAGGAATGAGGCGATCTCCCCACGGTTTACCTGCAATCCGCATCGCTTATAATTGAGTCCTATGAGGATGGACTGTATCAAAGCATGGTCTCGCCGGGCGCCGCTTGTTTTGCTCGCGTTGCTGCTTGCCTTTCCGGTGGCTGAAGCCTTTGCCGGCCAGGCGAATGAAGCGGTCTCGCCCCAGGTTCAGCAGTTGTACGCCGAGGCCAAAGCAGCGCAGCAGCACGGCGACACAACCACTGCCATCCAGAAGTATCGGGCCATGCTGAAGCTGGCGCCGCGTCTTGCTCCCGCATACAACAACCTGGGAATGATCTACTTCAACCAGCAGGACTATACACACGCCGCGGAGGTGCTCAAGCGGGGGCTCGAAGTGAATCCCAATATGCCCACCGCGGAGGCCATGCTGGGGATGTCCTACTTCCAGTTGGGAATGGATGAAAAAGCCGAACCTCTTTTGCGCATGGCTCTCAAAGCCAACCCTGCCGACGAAAGAACGCAACTGATGCTGGTCCACATCCTCATCAACCTCAAGCGATTCGAGGATGCGACCGCGGAGCTCAACAAGCTGGTTGAGCGCAATCCGAAAAGTCAGGAAGGCTGGTATCTGCTCGGCAAGACCTATCTCCAGTTGTCGGAGAATGCGCTGGCAAAGATCAACGAGATCGATCCAAATTCCGTGGTGGCGCATGAAATCACCGGCGAAATCGACGAGAGCATGCATAACTACGACAGTGCTCTGTCGGAGTACAAGAAAGTCATCGAACTGGCCCCGAATGAGCCCGGAACGCACATGCACATGGCCAATGCCTACTGGCTGGTCGGCAAGTGGAAATCGGCGGAGGATGAGTTCAAGGCTGAGCTGAAGAACGATCCCAACAGTTGCATCGCGCACTGGAAACTGGCCGATGCCATCCTGGAAGCGAACGACTCCAACGACGAGGCGCTCTCCGAAGTGAATCTGGCCATCGATCGCTGTCCGGACCTGATGCAGGCGCGGGTGGACAGGGCGCGCGCACTGATCCGCATGGGCAAGCAAATCGATGCGCTTCCCGATCTGGAAGCTGCCGTCAAGGAAAGCCCCTCCGAGCCAACCATTCACTTCCTGTTGGCCTCTGTGTATAGAACGCAGGGCAAGACCGCCGAGGCGCGCCAGGAGATGCAAACCTATAGCCGGTTGCAGCGTGAAGCGACCGAGGCAATCGCCGGGCAGGCAAAGGACGCAAGTGACATCAAGAATGCTGCTCACTAGCCGGGGTGCGCGGATAGGCGTATGCGCCTTCGCGCTGGCTGTTCTCTGCGCTCTTGCGGCAGATGGGCAGAAGCCCGCGGATCCCTTGGCAGGGCCGCGCGCATTTCTGGCGGAGGGTAAGCTCGATAAGTCGGAAGCAGCTCTTCACGACTATCTCGCCGCCCATCCCGCTTCCGCGGATGCGCATTTTCTGCTCGGCTATGTGCTCTTTCGCGAAAAGAAGGCCACCGAATCGCTGGCCGAGTTTACCGCTGGAGCGCGCACCCGGCACCCCAAGGCCGAAGAGTTCAAGACCATCGCGTCGGATTACGTCCTGTTGCGCGACTATGCCGACGCCGAGAAGTGGTTTACCGAAGTTACCCGCGAGACTCCCAATGACGCCGATGCCTGGTATCTTCTGGGCCGCACCAAATTCAATGAAAACAGCTTTACCGACGCGGTGTCGTGTTTTGAACGCGCGATGACACTGCACCCCCGGTACATAGAGGCCGAAAATAATCTCGGTCTCGCGTTGAAGGAATTGAACGAATTGGAAGAGGCGAAGCAGGCGTTTAGAACGGCGATCGACTGGCAAGGCGCAAATCCCGTCGATTCGCAGCCATTCCTGAATCTGGGCGCGATGCTTGCCGAAGGGGGTGAGCTGGACAAGGCGATTCCTTTGCTTGCCAAGGCCGCTGCGATATCTCCGGAGAACCCCAGGATCCACGAAGAGCTTGGCAGCGTCTATGAGAAACAGCACGACCTGCCAAAGGCACAGGCCGAACTGGAACAAGCGGTCGCGCTGGCGCCAAGCACCTCGGGACTTCACTTCAAATTGGGCCAGATTTACCGGCGTCTGGGGATGAGCGAACCCGCGCAACACGAGTTCGAGATGTGCGAGAAGCTGAACAGCACCCATTCCTCCACCAGCACGCCCAATCCCTTGATCCCGGACCACCCCGCGACCCACTAAAGCGGTTCTCCTTTTTGCGTGGTCGTTTCAGAACCGTGCAGGGAGGTCTTTCTTCCACTCCACGATCAATGACCCATCCGTGTGGGCCCGGTTGAGAAGAGAACCGCTTGAGAAATGTGCTTCCCCCTGCACACGTAGGAGAACTGCTTCTGGCGGTCTCCGAAGTTTGAGTTGAGCAGGGAAGAAGATCGGATACTGCGCCTCTTTTTCGAGTGCACTCGAAGTATGGAGCCGGCTGCGGCACTGCTTTGAGTGCGGTCGCGCCCCGAGGGGTTCGCTTCCCGAATTCATCCATTCCACTGGCGCCAGAAAAGAGGCGAAGCCGCATTTCAAGAGGGGATTTGCGCGTCGATTCAGGCAAGGATCATGCCCGCTTGAAAGTTTTATGGTATCGTTTCCAAAGCTATGCTTACAGAGGTATAATTCGCCGTGACGTTGCGGCAATGACGTGCGGTTTTCTAGAGAGCGCCACTGTCGTTCGCGATGTGGAGCGGGAGGATTTGAATGAGGAATAGAACAGGCATCGGGCGAACCAAGGGTGCTTTGAGCATCGGCCTATTGGTTGCGGCGATGGGCATTTCCGCGGTTCTATGTGGGCGGGTGCAGGCAGTTGCGCAGTCGGCTGACCAGGCGGCGCAAGTCGTCAAGGCGCTCGACAGCAACTCCAAGGCCGTCGTCGGACGGCTGACTGAGCTCAACCAACTGTCGGCAGATGAATGGCGCTTTCATGCAGGCGATATGGCGCATGGAGAAGCAACGGAGCTGGACGACTCGTCCTGGCAGGTGGTGAAGGCGGGTACAGAAGCGCCGATGGACGCGGTATGGTACCGGCGTTGGATTGAAGTGCCGCAAACCCTCCACGGCTACGACCTGACCGGCGCGCGGATATGGTTTTCCTTTTCCGCAGGTGCAAACGGCCCCATGCCGGAGATCATCTACTTCAACGGACGGCGCGTCGCCCTGGGCGATGACCTCGAGCCGATTGTGCTCTTTGACAAGGCCAAGCCGGGCGAAAAAGTGCTGGTGGCCGTCAAGCTGCTGCACACCGTGGATAAGAAGAGCTTCGGCGGTACGGAACTCAAGATCGATTTCGCTGAGAACCGGCCCAATCCAGAGGATCTGCGCAAGGAGATTCTCGTCGGAACCCTGCTGATTCCCAGCCTCTCGAAGGATATTGCAGCCGACACGGCGACTCTGGAGAAGGTGACCGGCGCGGTCGATCTGGCGGCGCTGGACGCGAAGGATCAGACGAAGTTCGACGCCTCGCTGAAGCAGGCGCAGACAAACATGGAAGCGCTGCGGCCGATGCTGTCGCAGGCGACCATGCACCTGACCGGCAACGCGCACATCGATGCGGCATGGCTGTGGCCCTGGACCGAGACGGTCGACGTGGTCAAACGGACATTCGGCACCGCGCTGCAGTTGATGAATGAATATCCGGATTACACCTTCACGCAGTCTGCCGCCGCATATAACGAGTGGATTGCCGAGAAGTATCCGGAGATGAATGCGCAGATCAAGCAGCGCATCAAGGAAGGACGCTGGGAGATCGTGGGCGGCATGTGGGTCGAGCCCGACCTGAACATGCCCGACGGCGAAGCGCAGGTGCACTCGATCCTGGTGGCGAAGCGCTGGTTCCAGAAGGAATACGGCGTGGATGTGCGCATCGGCTGGGCTCCCGACACCTTCGGATATACCTGGCAGTTGCCGCAGATTTACAAGAAGTCAGGTCTCGATTACTTCGTAACTCAGAAGACCGGATGGAACGATACCAACCAATTCCCCTTCAAGCTCTTCTGGTGGCAGTCGCCGGATGGCAGCAAGATCCTCACCTATTTCCCCCGCGATTATGCGGCTGACAACCTGAACCCTGTCCGTCTCGCCGACAATTTCAAATACGCGCGGTCGTATGCGCCCGGCCTGACCAAGATGATGGATCTGTACGGCATCGGCGACCATGGCGGCGGCCCGACGCGCGCCATTCTTGAAGAGGGCACGCACTGGATGACGCCTGACAAGGTGGTTCCGCAGATGAAGTTCGGAACCGCACAGAGCTATCTGAGCGACCTCGAGCAGAGGATCGTCTCCGACCCGCGCGTGTGGAACTACGATTCGATTGCCAAGGGATACAACGCTCCTGCCACTCCGGCCGAGGGCAAGGTTGCCATTCCGACCTGGAACAGCGAACTGTATTTTGAATATCACCGCGGCGTAATGACCACGCAGGCCAACCACAAGCGCAACATGCGCGACAGCGAAGAGCAGGCGGTCAACGCCGAGAAGCTCGCGTCGCTGGCATGGCTGGAAGGCAAGCCGTATCCTGCCGATGCGATCACCGAAGCGTGGAAGAAGATCGCCTTCAACGGATTCCATGACCTGGCCGCCGGCTCGGGCATCGGCATCATCTACAAGGATGCGCAGAAGGACTACGACCAGGTTCGCTGGGCGACCAACGAAATTTCGGAACAGTCTCTGAAGACCATCTCTGCCAACATCAACACGCAGGTTTCCGGCGGCGTTCCGGTTCTCGTAACCAACCCGCTGGCCTGGGAGCGCTCCGGCGCGGTAACGGTGGACGTGCAGATGCCTTCGGCGGTTACCGGCGGCGTTTCCGTTCTGGATTCCGCAAATCGCGTGGTGCCTTCGCAGGTGATCGAGAAGGACGCCAAGACCAATACTTACCGTCTGCAGATCGCGGCCGACAAGGTTCCCTCACTGGGCTACAAGGTGCTGCACGTTGTTGCCGGCACCAAGCCTGCCGTAAGCGACCTGAAGGCGGAGGGTATGACGCTGGAAAACTCCGTTCTGAAGGTTACGGTCGACAAGACCACGGGCTGCATCACCAGCCTCTACAACAAGCAGACGAAGTTTGAAGCGCTGACTGCGGGCGCTTGCGGCAACCAGCTGCAGGCCTTCAAGGATCTGCCCAAGGACTACGACGCGTGGAACGTCGATTACGGCACCTTCGATCATCCGATCATCTTCGACAAGGCTGATTCGGTCGAGTTGGTCGAAAAGGGCCCGATGCAGGCTGCAATTCGCGTGTCACACACGTGGCAGAGCTCGAAGTTTGTCCAGGACATCACTCTTGCCGCAGGTTCCGACCAGGTGAATGTAGTCAACGACATCGATTGGCATGAAACCCATGTGATGTTGAAGGCTGCATTCCCGCTGGCCGCCACCAGCAACAAGGCCACTTACGAAACTCCTTACGGCGCCATCCAGCGGCCCACCACTCGCGACAACAGCTGGGAGAAGGCGCAGTTCGAAGTTCCTGCTCTGCGCTGGGCAGACCTGGGCGATGGACAGCACGGCTTCAGCCTGCTGAACAACTCCAAGTACGGCTACGACGACCTGGGCAACGTGATGCGCATCTCGCTGCTGCGTTCGCCTGTCTGGCCCGATCCGGATGCGGACCGCGGACATCAGCACTTCACTTATGCCCTCTATCCGCACGGCGGCGACTGGAAACAGGCGATGACGGTGCGGCACGGTTACGAATACAACTATCAGCTCAAGGCTACCCAGGTGCAGCCGCACGCCGGCAGTCTGCCTGCTGATTACTCGTATGTGACTGTGAAGCCGGAGAATGTGGTTCTCACCGACCTCAAGAAGGCCGAGGACGAAAACGGACTTATCTTCCGTATGTATGAGTGGGCAGGAAAATCCGGAGACGTGGAAATTCATCTGCCCAAGGGTGCTACGGGAGCTACCGTCACCAACCTGATGGAGAAGCCGGAAGGTACGCCGCTGAAGTTGGTCGGCGACACCGTGACCGCGCCCATTCATCCCTACGAAATTCTCACCATTTGCGTAGGTTATCCCGCCAAGCGCTAGTATCGGCCAAGTGGTTCTATAACCTATCCGCTTCCTGCTGAGGCCGGTGTCCGATTGCCAATCGGACACCGGTGCTTCATTAAGCATCTGGATCCGGCTTTCGGAGCAGGTTCAAGTTATCTGCCATTCCGGCAAACCAATGTTGCGGCTCAGATAGGGAAGTACAAACACGCTTTCCCGGGTTGTGTACCGTGGCCCGCGAAGCGTAAACTTCGAGTTACGGCGAGGACGATATGCTGCGCCGAAAAGAAATGCAAAAAAAGAGCGCGCTCCCGACTTTGAGTGAAGTGGCACGGCTGGCAGGCGTTGGTACCACCACCGTTTCGCGTGTCATCAATGGCGGCGCTCGAGTCAGCCCCAAGACACTGGCTCGTGTGCGCGGAGTTATCGAGACTCTGGGTTATACGCCCAACCAGGCGGCACGCATTCTCAAAGGCGACCGCACCAGGACGATCGGGCTGATAGTTCCCAGTATTGCCGACCCTTTCTTTTCCAGTTGCGCGGAAGCTGCACAGGCCGTAGCCCGCGCCAATGACTCGCTGCTTATCGTGGTAACCTCGCAAAACGATCCGCACACCGAGATCGAAGATTTGAATATACTCACGGGTCATCGAACGGATGGTCTGCTGATCGCTCCAGCCAATTCGCGCAACCTGGCGTTGCTCGACCTGCTCAATCGGCTCAATGTTCCCGTAATTGCCATTGACCGCCCGGTCTTTAATTCCCCGATCATCTCCGTGGTGACGGACAATTTCGAGGGAGCCAGATCCGCCGTTCGGCATTTGATCGCGCACGGCCGCAAGAACATCGTCTGCCTTACCGGCGAAACCACGTTGTTCACCATTCACGAGCGCATCCGCGGCTATCGGGCCGGGGTCGAATCTGCCGGCCTCGCTTGTATCGTGGATTCATCGGTTCAAGACTATAAGTCCGCCGAGGACGCTATCAAGCGTCTGTTGGCCGGCGCAAACCCGCCGGACGCTATCTTTACCCTGAAAAACAGCTCGACGATCTATGCCTTCGAAGCTCTTCAAAAACTCAATGTAAACGTCCCCGAGACCGTCGCTCTGTTGGGCTTTGACGATTTCGAACTGGCCTCCACGGTTAAGCCCTCGATCAGCGTCGTTCAGCAGCCGGTCGAAGAAATCGGGCGGGTCGCGGCAGAGCTTCTGTTCGACCAGCTCCTGGGACGGCGCAGTATCGGAGTCACTGGCCGCTCCATCAACTCGCGGCGCGTCACGCTCCAGACGCGTCTTATCGCGCGAGCCTCCTGTGGCTGTCCCTCTCCAGCAGTTGAGGGGCGCGAAGACTGTAACCCATAGGTTCGGGATCAGGGCCGCGGAGTCAGTTCGGGATGAAACTCCGCCTTGCCGCCAAGCAGCAGCACGATGCCCAGCCGGCCCTCCTGCCGTTCGGCCAGAGTGGGGCCTTCGATCTGCGCCTGCCGTCCATCGCTGGAGGTGTATTGCACCCGCAGTGCGCCGCTGCCGCGCAACTGGATCCGGTAGTGGATTGCCTCACCCGCCGCCAGGCTGTTGGCCCCGAAGCTGGCGCTCGGATAATCCACTTCGAGTAGTTGGATCGCAGCCCCCGTCCGGTTTTCCACAGTCGTTTCCACATGGTACGAATGGCAGCCTGCAGCCCAGATCAGCGCCGGCAGGAGCGCTATCAGAATTCGCGTGTGCAGCCGCGTCCAAGGCTTCATTCCCGGTTTCCGTCTTTCTCCGCCGCGCCTTCCTGTTGCTCCTGCGCCGCCAGTTTCTTTTCCACACGATCCAGCCGCTTGAGCAACTCCGGCAGGCGCTGGAAGATGGTAACCGCCCGCAGCCATACGCGGTTGTCGAAGCCCGGCGAACCGGAGATCATCTTGCCGGCCGGCACATCGTGCGACACCGCCGACTGCGCGGTCAGAATCACGCCGTCCCCTACCGAGCAGTGTCCGGCCACTCCCACTTGGCCCGCCAGAATGACGTTGTTGCCGATTACCGAGGAGCCAGCCAGACCGGTCTGCGCGCAAAGCAGGGTGTTCTCTCCCACATGGGAGCCGTGGCCTACCTGCACCAGGTTGTCCACCTTGCTGCCGTCGCCGATGCGGGTTTCTCCCACCGTCGCGCGGTCGATGCAGGCGTTGGCCTGCACGTCCACCCGGTTTCCCAGCCGCACTGGCCCGGACTGCGGAATCTTCTCCCACTGTCCGGCCTCGTTCTTTGAAAATCCAAAGCCGTCCGCGCCGATGATGGCGCCATTTTCTAGCGTGACATGGTCGCCCAGAATGCAGTTCTCGCGCACCACGGCATGGGAGTGCGCGAAGAAGTGGCTGCCCGCCTGCACGCCGGAATAGAGCACGACGTGTGGCAGCAGGGTGGCATGAGCGCCCAGCTTGACCTGCGGTCCGATCACGACGTAGGGGCCGATGTGCGCCCCCTCGCCGACTTCGGCCGTCGGGTCGATCACGGCTGTGGGATGAATTCCCGGCGCGTAGACGGGCGGTTGATAAAACATGCCCAGCGCGCGTGAAAACGCATGATAAGGATTCTTCAGCCGCAGAGTCGCGGTTTCAATCTCCGGGAACTCCGGTTCTACCAGTACGGCAGCGGCCCTGGTCTTGCGCGCCAGAGCGCCATACCGGGGGTTGGCCACAAAGGTCACCTCGGTAGGTCCGGCATCCTCAATCCCTTTGATGCCCGTCACTTCCCGCTCCGCGTCGCCGCGCAGTTCCGCACCCAGCCTGTTTGCCAACTCACCTAGCTTCATCCTTGGAATTGTAGCGGAATCGACGGGAGTCTGTTCACGCCGTCAGAGCGTCTCTGAACAAGTTCCTACCGTAAACCGGTTCATCCGTGAGGAGGGACTCGCCCAAGAATTCAGATTTTTGGGCAAGACGAAGAGTGATTGGTAAACCCCTCGGATCTTGAGCTAAGAAACCCGGAACTTTCGAGAATTGCCTTGGGTTCTAATTGCCCGTTCCTGACTCTTGGCTTTCCACCACCAGCATTTCGACTGGCCTCTCTTCCTCTACCAGTACCAGCCCCGCCTCTTTACCCAAACCGTTCTTGAGCCCTTCCAAATCTCCCTTTCGGGCTGCCACACTCAGATCGAACTTCTCACTCCGTCCGGTCTCATTCACTACCGGTACTCCAAACAATTTCTCCAATCCCAGCGCAGCATCCTCCATTCCCAGATTCTCAATTACAAACCGGTCACCGAAATATCCACATAGCTTTCCCGCCCCCTCATCCATTTCCGTTTTCTTCAGCAGTTCACCCGCCCTTTCACTCGTCCTCAGGACCAGCACCTTCCTCGTCTCCTGCTCTTTATGAACCTTCAACCGCAAGGCCGATGCAACGTCCTGCTGATAGATCGCAAAGCTCCAGAGACGTTCTAATCCCTCCATTGCCACGCGGAGGTTGTAAAGCCTTGGGTCGTTACGCCCCCGCCAATCGATGCGCGATTTGGGCACTTGATAGGCATTCGCAATTAGGTCCATTACGCTGACCGCGCGCTTCTCGAATGTGTCGTTGGTAACTCCCGTGAACGGGTTCGTCCCCGGCTTTGCGGGCGTCAGAGATAATTCAAAAACAGGCTTCTGATCGACACGTGTCTTTAACTCATCCACGCTCCTTGTTTCCGCCTTGTCTCGAGCGTCGCTCTTCGTCTCCGGCGCGGGCGCAAACGTTATATCTTGGCCTTTATAGAGTTCATTCAAATCCTGGGCCTTCAAATCTTCCGGAGTTGTGGCTGCTACAAAACCCCCATTCTGATCGATAATCATCGTCACCGGAATCGACACCACGCCATACAGTTCACTGACCGCGAAGTCGTGATCCATTCCCGCCCATCCCGCCATCGGCTTCCGTTGGATGAACTCACTGATCTTCTCCGCGCTTTGCCCCTGATTCACTGTAATGAACTGAAACTTCGCTGGATCGAGTTGCGCAGCTAATTCGTTCCAATGCCGAATCGATGCTATGCAAGGCCCGCACCAGGTTGCCCAGAACTCGAGTAGGACGACCTTTCCTCGAAGCGACGCCCAATCCGTTCTCGTCCCTGCGGGAGCATTTAGTACTTGCGTAAATTTCAGCGGCGGTGCAGGAACTGTCTTCACTGGATAAGCGTTACCAAGTTGCGCAAATAATAAGATGGCCAGGAGAACACAAAGCTTCTTCATGTTTTCACCCCGATGTAGTTCGCTACAAATCTCGGCGGTTACCATTGCATGGCTTCAAGAAAAGTCCCATGGTCCGGGAGCGAGAGCAGAAGTCCCAAGATATTGGTGCTCATCCAGACCGACGTTATCTCAAGAAGCACGTGAAGCACTCGAATTCTACTACTTGAGGAGGTAGTTGGTCGAATCACCTTCTGCTCGTCAATCGCCTAGCGGGTAGTTACTGCTTCAATAAACTTCTCGAACATTAATCCAGTAAAACCCGTGCCACTCAAATCCCTGACTTATTCAGCGGTTACTTAGCGCGTTGGGCTTCCTCCCGAGGCAGTTTCATTCTCCGGTCCTTTCGGGGAAGAGCTTCTTACTCCGACCCATCCGGCCCTCGTGGAAACAACTCCGGCTGCTCCACGGGCCGGCGTTCGGCGCCCGCCCGCTTGTGTCCTGCCGCGCCAATCAGGCCCACCACCTCAAGCGTTTGGATCGCCAGTCGCGGTATGTAAATCCGTTGCGTATTCGAGCGTGTATCCGGCGGGGTCAGCAGCAGCCCCGCGCCCTCCACCAGCGAACGATCATTGGCCGCCAGCCCTTCCAACTCTTCGCCGTCCATCAAGGTCATCCGCAGCCAAAGGCCCGCGGTCCGCGGCCGAAGAGCAAAGCGCTTGTGCAGC